>JADEYI010000400.1_pt1 | contig 63351 bp, 90 predicted proteins | sample 8542331 | NCBI WGS metagenome assembly JADEYI01 (sample SAMN16510988, study PRJNA670497) | mine drainage metagenome | isolation source: biofilm near Copperflume 1 | place: Germany: Marsberg coppermine Kilianstollen | collected 2018-02 | reverse complement strand
GTGTGCTCAGGTGTGGCCCTTCTGATGGCAGAGATCATGCCCAACGAGTTGCTGTGTTCAGAGGACATCCAAAGTTCTGCAACTGGTACATCCCACATCAAAGTTGAGGCTTGGTAAAAATGAAGTGAGCCACCAGTGCGAAGATGCTGCATGTATTTACAGGAGACTGATGGCTGAACTCAAAATTTGCATAACAAAAGGGATGTGTGCCTCAGTCACATGAGCATCATTGCAAGAAACATTATGTATCTTGCGTTCTTGATGAGTTCCCTGTCACATGCTTGTCCCTTTCTTAAAGGCCCTACACTTCTTCTGCAGATTTCCTGCTTCAACCTGAGACACCTGTCTCCTCCTCCATCCTCATCCTATTGCTACACACAAGTCCACCTTCGCCACAGACCAGGGCAGCATTGCACTGCATGACTTCTGCAGCCTGCATGGAAAAGCTTCAGCCTTGCTGATCTGAGACATTGTTTGTCCACTGCTCCTTGGCAACTGTGACCTTCCCCAGACTGCAAGCAATCAAAAGGGTCCGACGGAAGCAATAATCCATCCCCAAACTCCAGCACATGGCCATTCTTTGGATATATTGTTCAGGGGTGTAGCGCTCATACACTGTCCTTGCAGGCCACCATCTTCCTTTGTCGTCCTGCATCTGAAGCGCGCATGCAACAAATGCTTTATTCCTTCCCTCAGTAGCCACCTGCGCGCTCGCTGCCCCTTCAGCCTTGCTGTTTCTTCAGTCAGAGGCGGCCTGCACGCTTGCCACCCCTTCACGAGCCTTGCCGCTAGTCTGGCCTCCCGCGGAGTCAGCGCTGCCGTCCTTCACTGTCCACACGCGCTTGCCCTTGGCGTCCACAGCCGCCCTCGCCACCTCCAGCGTCTTGGGCTTGCCGGCTTCCCCGCTCGCGGCGGCTGACGCCGGACGTTCCGTGCTTACTGGACCATTGCCATTCACCGAGGTGGTTATGGGAATGGCGGTGGGACCTGCGGCTTCGCCTTCCTTGGCGCGGCGGCCGCGGCCGCTGCCGCCGCGCGAGCCCCGGCCCCGGCCGCTGCGGTTGCCGCGCGGCCCTTTGCCCTGCCCGGTCTCTCCCTCGCCGGCTGCCTCCCCTGTTGCGCATGCAATGCCTTGTTAGATTCGGTATTGACAGCTCCCAGAGACAGAAATAGGTCTGACAGATAAGCCAGCGTTCTTGAGAGCTGAATGGTCATTGAGCAATCAGTACACCGTCTGTATGTCCTGTGCCTGTCAGCTAGCTTGCAGGATCCAGAATTGAAAGGGGCGTGAAAACCGGCGCCCACAGGCCAGGCAGGGCACACGGACGCTGTGACCCACAACAGGCGGTGGCGCACTACAAAAGCAAAAATGCCTAACAAGAAACGCACCTTCTTCTGCCTTGGTGCTGGTTGTCTCTGAGACGGCCTCAGGAGTGGCGTCGTCCCCTTCGGCCTTGCCGCCCTTGCCACCCCGGCCCCGGCCCCTTGACCTTAGGGGCCTTGACCTGGGCTCCTGGCCAGCCTCGCCTCCGCCCTCTCCTGAACATTGACATACAAGAAGCTTCAAAACATGCCAAAGCTTCAATGCAACCACGGATACATGAGACCTAGCAAAGCACTGTATTTCCTACAAAGCCAAAATTAATGCATGCATGGGATTCAGTACAGCGCTGTCCCTGCAAAAGCAAGGACATCAACGACCATGCGAGCTACATCGGCTGTGAAGAGGTCGCATGAACTCAAAAGGTAACATTTGCACACCTGCTGCCTCCGGGCCATCTCCGGTGCCGTCTGTAAATTCCTCCGCGCCTTTGTCACGGCCTGACCGGCGGTCACGGCCGCCACGGGCGCGCCTCGGCCGCAGCCCCGGCGGCTTGTCGTTAGTCATCTGTTCCATCTCTTCCCCACAGGCCTCCTGCAACAGCAGCACGCAAAATCAACGCCTGCAGTTGTCTTTGCACAACTTGACATGGTTCTTCTCATCTGAAATCGCACTCCCAGGTGGTTCTCAGGTAGTCTCAGGCTCTTCTGAGAAATACTAGACTCAAGCAAAACGGAGATTGAAGTGCTACCGCACCACGGCCTCTGATGCTGTAGGCTCCTTGACAGGCGGGTGGTACAGTTCGCGCTCGGCCCTCTCCGGCTTCTTTGCTGACGCGTTGCTGCCACTGGGAACTGCATCCAGCCCAGGAGGGGCACTGATGCCGGACCCATCTTCACCGCCCACATTACGGGGCTTCTTGGGTGCTCGCTCGCCCCTGCCGCGCCTCTTTAGGTCACCGCCCGCCCCCTGCATTCCCTCCTCATGCACGCCGTCAATGCCCCTCACGTCCCCTGTCTCACCTGCGCACACCAGGCAGCCGCAATGTCAGCAATCCTTCTCAAGGCGTCCACTCCGTATCACTTGTTAGGTTGCAAAGGCAGTGTTGCAGTAAGGGAGGACAATAAAGACAGCGGTGATACACTGCATACTGGGAGGATTGTCACAGTGCTCAATGAGAAAGCTTGCAGAGGGTACGTTCACCTGGCTCACGCCTGGGTGCGCGGGGGCCATGCTCTGCCCGGGGCGCTCGGGGCGGTCGCTCGCGCACGTCACCGTTCTCCAGCCGGTGGCCTCCATGCGGTGCCGCCACCCTCCTCTCCCTCTGCTGCTGCTGCTGCTCGTCTGTGCCCTCTCCTTGCTGCTGCGGGTGCTGCTCCCCGGACCGCTCCGGCCGTGGTTGGCGCGGCGGCCGGCGCTCTTGCCGCGGCCCGCGGGCGTGCTCCCCTTGCTCGTTGTGGCCTGCCGCGCCCCTGCCGCCGCGCACATCGCTGGCTGGCCGGGCTGCGACGGCGTGCCTGGCAGGCTCGGCAGGCACCGCAACGGCAACGGCGTCGCCGTGGCCCTCGCCGGCCGGCCCTCGCCGCGGCTTCTCTCTGCGCGGAGGGCGTTCCCTCTGCGGCAGTGACTCGGCCGGCACGGCGTGCGCGCGCTCCGGCCGCTCATGCGCTGTCACCGGCACCGCCGCCGGGCCGCCGGCGCGCCGCTGCGGCGCATCTTCCCGCGGCAGCCGCTGCACCGGCAGGGCCTTGGGCTGGATGGGCTCCGCGCGTGGGGCCTCCCTCTGCGGAGCGGCAGAGCGCTCTGGGTGCGGTGCTCGAAACTGCTGCTGCTGCTGCTGCTGCTGCAATGGCGGCTGCTGTATTGGTGGCTGCTGTGTAGGAGGCGGCGGCGGAGGACCTTGGCTGCTTGGCTGGTTTGCCCCCAGGTTCAATGCTCGCATCTTGGCCTGCAAACCAAATTAACAGTATTCAGGCATCTGCATAGGTCAAGCACTAGCCTTGCCTGCCCCAAGGCAACAGTCTGATATTCAAAACTCGAAGGGGACCACAGGACTGATCATAGGTCCCCACCTGCATGATGAGCTGCTCGGAAGGGGGAATGGCAGCCGTCTGCGGTGGAGCATGAAGTACTCCAAAGTGCCCCTCAGCGCCCATCCTATCGTCCCTCACGCCTCTGCCTCGCCCGCCCTCTCGGCCCCGGCCGCGGACAGCGCCAGCGCTGCGGCCCCGTCCCCCGGCGGCTCGCAGGTCAGATACGGGTTCCCTGTCGCTCTCCTGCTGCTGCGACTGGTGCGAGTGGGTGCTCTGCGGCAGGCTTCTCCTTGACGCCTCGCTGTCGCGCCGAGGCTGCTCCTACATACAGCGGACACGTCTGACCCTCAGTACCAGGTGGCCCTCAGCAACAGATGATGCCTTCCTTTAATTGTTGTCAAGCACCTCAGATGGCCTGAGTAAAGGACCCAAATGACAAGCCTGTGTCCACAATGGCGATACCTAAAGATCCAAACAAACATCTGAAGACAGTAGAGGAAAAAATCCTCCCAAGGAAGGAACACTTCCACCAGCTCACCTGCTGCTGCTGCTGCTGCTGGTGGTGGTGCGCCATGGCCTCCTGGTGGCGCTGCAGGGCCTTCTGGCGCATGAATGCCTGCTGTGCCTCCAGCTCGCGCGCAGCATCCCGGTGCTCGCTCGGCACCAGCTCGTGCGCCCGCCCAGTGGGTCCACCCTGCCCGGCCTGCCCAAAGGTCATGATCGGCTCATGGCCGGCGTGCTCCGACGGGACAGGGCTGAAGCCCAGCTGCTGCTGCACCTTTGGCGAGAAGCCCTGGCCGCTGTGGGACCGCTGCACAGGAACGAGGATGCAAACCTCAGAAATTTTGAGCAATAAGGCATCCCCTACAACTCTATCTACACCGAAACTGGCCCGGCCGAAAATTGTCATCTGCCTTTGCTCACAAACGACCTGGCGGTGTCATAATTTTCAACTCTCAACTCCATGACGCTGAGATGCACCTGAACTGAAATATGTACCTGCTGCTGGATGGGGTGATTGTGCAGTGGGTGCTGGCCGTTGGGCAGCTGCGGGTGAAGCTGCTGGTAGCTGCCCTGCAGGTGCTGCCCGAGGATCTGCTTGGCCTGCCCGGACGGCGACTCCAGCTGCCCAAACTGCAGCGGCCCCTGCGGCAGCACCCGCGACTGCTCCGGCGGCGAGTGCTGGCTGATGTTTGCGTGCAGCGGACGGGGCGCGTACGCCTCCGGCTGCTGTGGCCGCTGATGGTGCTGTGGCGGCTGCTGGGCAATGGGCTGATGCGCGGGTGGCGGCTGGCGGGGTGGCTGTGGCGGGGGCACTTGCGGCTGCACCGAGGGCTCCGGAGCAGCGATGGGAGAGACAGGATCGCGGCGCAGGATCTTAGGAGGGGACGGCTGCGGCAGGGCAGCCTCGCTGGGCTGTGTGGGGGCCAGCATGCCTCCCCAGCCACCGGCCTGCTGCGCCTGCGCCTCAGAGATCTGGCGCGGAGTGCTCGCGTCTGCATGCGGCTCCATCTGACCATCGGCGTCCCTCTGCGCAGGCCAAATACTCCCGTCTCAGCCATCCAGTGACATGTCTGACATGCCTAAAGGATACTTCCAAGCCTGGGCCTTTCCTCAGCTGTAGTCTATTAATGTCGAAGGAGGTGAAAGATCGACTTGCTAGAAACCTGATCTGCAGCAGCTTGAGCACTGACATGCAAGTGTGCAAGCTCAGTCTCGTATTGTATCTTGTGCCATGCACGCTAGAAAAAACAATGCCTCACCCTGTCGCGGTTGCGCAGGTGCGGCGGCAGGTAACCTCCGCCAGCAACATTGCGGTCTGCGGCATACGCTGGCGGCTGCGTGAAAGCCTGCGCAGGGGCGTTTGGCGGCGGGCCTCTGACCGGCTCTTGTTGGGGCTGAGGCTGAGGCCGGCTGCGCGGCGGCGGCGGGGGCGGCGGAGGCGGGTAGTCCATGAACCTGCATTAGCAACAACCACAGGATCTATCACGCCGCAGCTCCCACCACATGATTTGCAAAATATGGGCTCTTGTACTATTGCATGCTTCAATCCGCAGAGTCAATATTGTACCATATTGCATCCCAAAAGATATGCTGTATGCTTCAATCCGCAGAGTCAATATTGTACCATCTTGCACCCCAAAAGATATGCATGGACCCTGACCAAAGCATTTTCATTGCACAACTGTCTCCAAGTCCAATGTTCTGTGTCCTGGAAATTTAAAGGCAAGCGGAGTAGGCAAAGATTCTCACCCAGGGCCTGGGTGTGGCATGAAGCGCGGTCCAGGGTGGCCCTCCATGTGGAACTGGCCCGAAGGGGGTGGGCCATAGCCGCCAGGGCCGGCCGGACGAGGGCCGCCGCCCCAGCGATCTGCAGGACCTCCCCACGACTGGAAACTGCCGGGAGGCGGACCTGCGCGCAATCCTGCAATTCTCAAAACCAGCTTGAAACTCCCTGTAAATATTGAGAACTGTACCAAGCATGCGGACACCATAATGGTAATGTTAAGTCATGCCGGCCCTGCGAAACGCCAATTTGGTGATTCTGAGAAGCCTCCTGAGCCTGTTGAGCAAGGATTAGCAAGAGGAAAAAAGGAGAGCTGTCAGGCAGGCAGAGCAAGATGCCTACCGGGTTTGCCATAGGGGGCGGGCGGAGGCGCATCCCAGGGGCTGCGCTCGGTTGGCGGGCCCTGAGGTGGTCCCTGCGGGGGACCCAGTGGGGGGCCCTGTGGTTGGCGATATTCATAGCCATGCCCACCATTGTAGGGGCCTCCGTTGGGCAGGCCATCAGGCGGGTTTGCACCCAGCGTCGGAAACTCATCCTGCTTCAAAAGCGCACTCACCTGCAACAAAGATCCGCCACATGTCAGATATTTCTGCATCGTTTCAGAGAGCATTTCTTGGAATTTAGATTGACTAGCGTGACCAGTCTGATGTCCAGCTGCTTGCCTGGCGTTTGTCTGAGATGGCAGCGCCACCCCAAGCAGATCCAAACTGTTGCTGAGGAGCGGGCTGAGGAGCCTGAACTGGCGCCTGGGGAGCTGGCAGCGGCGCTGATTCACCTTGTCCAGTGTTCGGGTCTCCCCACACAGAGCTCGACCTGCACAGGAGCCTCGACACTATCAGTAGGTGTGCAGCCTCTGGGACTGCTTTGCGTAGGCCAGCCTTAAGGAGCAAATGTTGCACGGATGCAGACAAGCTGTTTCGTGCGGTGAGTAGGAGGGAGATCAAGCAAACTGGCGTACTTTGGGACTAGCGTCACATTCGGGTCCAATCCATTGTTCTCGCGCCTGTTGGCCAGCACATGCAGCATTAATTAGAAAGGTTAATATTGTGTGGAAAGTTCTGGCTCGCAACATGAGCGCAAACCCGTGAGGAAGGAAGGATAAAGGAACCCGACTCACTTTTGGCTTGGCAAATTCACAGGCTTAGGAGCAGTCACCCTTCCCAAAGAAACCATGCGGCGCCCAGGCCTGCACGCAACATTGTAAAATAACGACGTGAAGCCTCAACAATGGCTGCAGGAGACAGTGCAAGAGAAAAACACTCCAAGCCTGGTGTTCCCGATATGCAGGCAGGAAGGACCAAAACAGAAAAGAAAACATGCATCATCTGCCTGATGATCTACAATTCTTCCCAAATGTAGATTACTTGCTTAAATCGATTAGGTGCAGACCAGAAGAGAAATGAGCTCAGCACTTGATGCACCAATCAGTAAGACTTAAGGCTGCAGCTATCGATCACGTACCGTGCTCCAGTAGTTCCTTGCATATGTTCGCTCCTTCTATGTAACTATCGATGTGGCCTTCCTTGCCAACTTCTATCCAGAAAAGACGTCTGACCTGCGGTGGCTACAAGACACCACAATCCGACTTCTCAGCGTCCCGCCATCATTATTGGTATAACTGAACATTTATAGATTGATCCTTGAAAATCGTCCATGATTCCTAATGCAGACCTACTTGAGCTGATGCTTCACCACACAAACGAGGAGGACAGGCAGATCACAGACTCAACTTCCAGAGTGACGCTTGCAACAATCTATTGGCACTGATCACCCCGCAGACTGCATTGATGGTGCACTCAAGGCAACCGAGAGGCTTTGTGGCCACAAGAAATGCTCAAAGATGAGGGCAAGAAGCTTAAAGCGGTGGCCAAACCCCAGGAAGGAAGCTCACCTCAGGAGCGGGCTGCACCTGGCGGCCCCGAGCTGGCAGCAGCAAGGCCTGTAGTTAGGTGTAAACAGGGCAGAGCTAAATACTAGGTGATAGTACAGGGTCTAGAGGCGCGTGTGAAGAGGCCTGTGCTGTTGCAGTCCTTTGCCTGAGGTTCAGGGAGTTGACTTACCTGACCAGGGTCTCTGAGATATCAGGACGCAGGACCACCAAGTTGGCACCAATGCCCAGCATTTTCCATTTCCAGAGTCATTTGAGAGACATCACAATTCGAACATCCAATTAGCAGTAAAATTAGATGTGTGTGTAGGAGGCATTGTGATTCTTCGCAAAGGCATGCAGAGAAAGCGTTCGTCATTCAAGCCGATGCCTGTTGTTCTTGCCGATGACGATCGAAGGCTTAACATAATCTCGAAATGTCAGATATGCTGTTGCGTTTCGGTCAATTCGCCAGGTCCACTCGTCTTTATATCGGCTCAGGATCCCTTCGCGGCACACACGTGGGGTGCAGGATTGCCACTTCAGCTCGTCTAGAAAGGATTAATGATGGGGATGCTGCGGCTCTACATTATGCTGGTCTTGGATTGGACCGTGCAACGCACATCAGGTACTCTGTCCTCAAGTCTCAGTTTCTTGGCACTGTGCAAGCCACTTTTCATTGTTGCAGCCCTTGGCAACACTTGTTGTGGCACCAGGAATGATGAAGCGAAGCTCAAGGAGCTTGCCGGTCGCTCAGACGCGAAGCTAGTTCCTGTTTTCGAGGGCAAGAACCTCGTGACACACAGCCAAGGGCTATCCTCTGCCGTCCTGCCCTTGCAGAATGCAGAGCAGTACCTCATACCAGACAGCTTAGTCTTCCTGGGCCTGGAGCCCGGAGGGGTGCCTGTCTTTGGCGCTGCCTGCAGACCGGAGTGCGAGGAATGGCTTAGCCCCCTCGTGGCAGAAGCTGGCGCAGGGGTGCGCCCTTGAACCAGCTTTTCTAATCTCATCCATGCAGCAGACAGCTGAGTGTTCAAGATCAGTACCTGCAAGGCCAGCCACCTGCCTCACACTGTTAAACTGCTCGCAAGAGATCTCAATTGAAGAGCAGATCATATGATTGCGGCGTGGATCTCAGTGGGATCTGAAACATGTGGTCGCGCGTCGTGGATCTTTGCCCACAGGTGATTAATGGTGAAATATGAACAGACACAGGGTGGATTGCTGCAGGCCAGTTGGGTGGATCTGCGCAAGGAGGGGCCAAAATTGGCGGGGGACCAGGCTGCGCTTTTGGCATTAGCCCAGGCCTTGTTGCGCTGGAACGAGAACAATGCCTTCTGCGGCAGGACGGGCGCGCCCACTGCGGCCATGCAAGGGGGCCATGCACGGTCAGTCACCCCTGCATGCTGGATTATGATCCTCTTGTGCTTGTGTACCCTCTCTTAGATGGCCATTTTGGGCTGCAAGTGGGTGGTTGTAAAGGGACTTTCTGATGTGGAAGGGTCTGCTTTCTGAGGGGTGTGTTGTCAGGGTTGCAGCCTCGCCGCGGGCTAGGGTAGTGTACCCCAGGATCGACCCAGCGGTCATCGCACTTGTGTACTGCGGCGACTATGCACTGCTCGGGCGCCAGTCCCGGTGGGCGCCCGGCCGCTACTCCTGCCTGGCAGGTGGGTGTAGACAGCAATACATTCAATATGCTCCCAGCTGTACCCTGGTTCTCTTGTCAAGATCTTCCCTGATCTGTGATGTCTCAATAAAGCAACCGTGGAGTGACAGGGGCCGGTCCAAGCAATCAGCAAGCTATGTTGTCCTCGACGAAGATGGCAGTCCAGGCAAAACGCACCCAAAGTAGATCTTCGCCGGAGAAGAGAATGCTGTCGTCACTTGGATTGCAAATCCTGGACAAATCACCAAAATCACAGCGATCCACCTGTATTAGTGATTACTAAGGCTTATTATATATGCCGATGTTCAGGCTTTGCTGAGGTCGGGGAGACGCTGGAGCTGGCAGTGGGGAGGGAGGTGAAGGAGGAGTCTGGGGTGGCGGTGGACCCCCACAGCATCCAGTACGTGGCCAGTCAGCCGTGGCCCTTCCCCCAGTCGCTCATGATCGGCTTCATGGCCACCGCTGCAGCGCCTGACCGGTCCCATGCCTGGAGCCTGGCACGCCAGCGGCTACAGGTGTGCTCGAGTTCACAATGACTTGTTCACCTGCTTCCTGCTGCCTATGTCAGGGAGGTTGCCTGCCATGGAGAGGTCCAGGCCCTTGGCAGCAGTACAACCTGGCACACCTTGAGGCATATGCAGCAATGCGATGCAAGGGAATCAGCAATGTGACCTGAGCTGCTCAATAAGTACTGCCCCCTGTTTCCTCAAGCCGTGCTTTGAAGCTTGCAGGGAGTGGTTCCTACTACTCAGCAGCATGCCAACCTTGGGGCACACTGCAGTGTGTACAGCCAGCACAGCGTGCTGCGTGGGGAAGAAAGACATCTGATGTGCGCTGTCTCATGGCGGTCTCTGTGTGTGTGTGGGGTGGTAGGCATTGCACCACGGGTGCACAGAGGAGGAGGTGGGGTCCACGCTGGTGGAGGAGCTGTGCCTGCAACAGCCGCTGGTGGACATAACAGAGCTTGAGGATGCGCGCTGGTTTCACCGCTCCTGGTTGCGCAGGCACCTGCAGCACGCAGGTGCGCATGGCTTCCGGCCATGCCTCGACAACAATCTCCCATCCTAAATGTGAACCATAGTGGCTCTCAAGCCCAGACATGAAATCGCGGTGTCTGCCGCCGGCGCCATGATTGTGTAGTGTGCTGGGTGGCATGATGCTGCCTCGTGGCCCTGCTGGAGCCCACCGCTCTTAAGTCAAAAATATAGTGAAGCCAAGTCAAGCCTCCTCAGATGACAGGCATGCTTCTGTGTCCTGCATCCTTTTGTGTTCTACTTCTCCCTTGTATCTGTGGGGACTTGCTAAGGCATGAAAATCTATTTTCAGAGTGCATCCTCACAAGGTTTGCTTCCTAAAGAAGTCAGGCTGAGGTGTTATCTTCTTGCGCGCAGCTGATGGGAGCGGGTGGGATATGCGCGAGGCAGAGTCGAGTAGCAGCACAGCAGCCAGCGTCAGGTTCTCAATTCCCGGCAGCTACGCTCTGGCGCACCGTCTCATACATACCTTCATGGCGCAGGAGCAGCCTGCCACAGGAGATGCTCGCCATTGGAGACAGGCACGCATCCAGACCTGTCATTGCATCATGACCTTTGATGCTGTTCCTGTCATTTGAGAGCGGTCGTGCCTGCGGGATCTTGAGGAAATTTGTGCGCACACCATGACACACCATTGTTGAAGTGCAAGTGCAACGCTGGCTCCGAACCCTGCATGCTGAAAGCTTTGCAGGCTGGCGCAGACATCTTCTACTGAGACTGATGTGCATACTATTCACTCCGAAGTGATTGTTTAACATGCAACTGCAGGATGTGAAGGAAGTGGATGTTGATGAGAGCGGAACTTACAAGTATGTTCTGTTGCGGCTTCAAAGCAAGAGCAACAGCATGAGCAGACTGTTAGTGAGGGGCAACAAGCAAGCTGGCTACCATCAGGACATCTTGGAGCTCGCTCAAGAAGTGGATGCAGATGACGACTCCCAAGTACGCACCCAGCATTACGTGTGATGCCGTGACAGGGATGAAGAACAACGATGAGCCAGAGCAGGAAGTGCTGTCCTTGGGCATTGTATGGCCGTGTTTCATGGGCACCCTGCAAGATGCATTGGGCAGGCCTCCTCATGTCGGCAGTGTGTCCTGTGTTGCGGCACATGAGGCTCCTGCAAGGAGGCATGAGACCTGCACAGCCATCCTTAAGTAAACTATACCTGCAGAGGAATTTAAAAAGGAGTAATGTTTAGGATCCATAAGCGCTTGCACTGTGGTGTGTGCAGGTGGTTCCCTTAGGTGGCGGGCGAATTGCTTTTGACGAAGAGAAGAGGACAATTGATATCTACGGGTTCTCCTCTGCGTATGACCAAGCGCCCCATGACATCACAGCTGCCCTTGTCCGGCGCAGTTATCCCTTCCACACTGTTTCTGTCTCGTATTCTGGGTACTGATGTTGGTGATTCTGTGCAAAAAACTCTCTTAGACTGGCTGATGTATTGTAGATCAGCTGTAGTTGACGGGCTCATGGGCCTATTGATGATGATTGCGCAAAGCAAAGCTTGCTTACATGCACATGCGCAGAAGTAACGAGAAAGGTCAAAACACATTCAACGAGTTGTCCATCAAGTGCACTCCAGGCATCGTCTGCAGGAGGTCTTGGTATCCAACGCTGTCATACTAGGACACTTGCCAGGCAAGCTTTCTTGACATGCATTAATCCATGCATGTTTCTGATATCAACAGGTCAGAAACAACCCCAAATCCACAAACAAATCCTGTGAGCTTCCCGTCAAATGAACATTTCATATTTCTCACAACAACACATACGTTTAAAGCACCAGAGAAGACATGAGCCCCTCTAAAACGCGCTGCAATCCACCAAACAAGTGGTGAAATGAAATGACCTAATCCAATAAGTTATTGGCCTTTAGAACTGATACATTGAGGGTGGTGCTCTGAATACCCTGTAACATTCATAATATATCCCTCTGAAAACGCCCTCAGGTTTCTTCAACATAACAGCCTCTGCATAGTCTGGTGAGGCCAACACATCCAGCTATCATATTCCAAGTCGCGATCGCTGTAAAGAGGGCAGCATGTAAATAGGGCTGCTTGGATGAGATCATGCTGCGTGCAATCCATACCAGAGAAATATTGCAGTTGCAACCCCCACAACAATATGCCGGAGGACACATTGACAAGGGCTTACAGCACCCCAATTTATGAGAGACACTGCCAGGCTTAACAGCCCACAGAGGCTTTCCCTCGGGCCAAACGGTCTCTGTTGAGCAGGGGTGGCTCAAGAGAGTACCCTCTGCTTCCTGATCTTTGGTCCAGACAGACAGTAACCATGCCTGACACAATTGCCAATGCATCTGACAGTTTGGCCCCGGGTGCGGCCACCCTGAGCAATAATGCAATATCAACATTCGGCAAGACAGCCAGGCCAAGAATCAGCAAGAGACCGTCAATAAGTCCAAGACGACCTCCTGTCTTTGCCCTTTTCTGGAGGTATCGATAAAGATTGGTACACGCGCCTGCACTGCTGAGCCAAAGTGGCAGCTGGCCCTCTGATTTGGTGCAGCACTGAATCTCAGACTTCCTCAGACATGCTGTATGAACAATGCCTAGTGGAGCTGTAACAAGTCATCTGCAATGGACCACAAAGTAGCTAATACTGCTGAGTTGTGACATTGCGTGCCCACACACTGTTCCGATCAGTGGCTGGCATCTCAGGAGCTCGTGAAAGACATGCAGATCGGCGGGTTGACCTTGCATATAGACAGGATCGCCGAAGGCACGGTCCATATGCCATCTCCTGCTATCAGCCCCGATGCAGCTGCCGGCACCTGCGCGATACAAACACCCTTGCGCTCACCCTTGATTTCTTGTGGGACGCAGATCCAATGCCAGCAATTGTCACGGGATCTGCAAAGGTTGCTCCAGTGCATACAAGAGGCTTAGCACACAATTGCAATAGCGCAACATTGTGCCCTCAAGCTAAGCCTTGCAGGCGCATGATGCTGTGCACCCCAGTCCTGTAGCACCCTCCTTGGGTGGGCTCCATCATACAAAGGTCCCTTTTGAGAGGATATTTTCCTGTTGGGCGGTATAAACTCAGGCCTCCACATACTTCATGTGCAACAGGGCATCTCACTGAGGAGTTCAGCTCTTTACCACTCACAGATGGGCACCACAGCACTAAGGAACTTCTTTGCAATAGGAATTTTCTTCTGCTGCGGCTCACCTTGAGCTCGGCTGTGCCGGGAGAGGTCCAGTGCCAGTAGGCCTTGACGACGGCCCCGATACAGATATCGATGGCCACGTTTGCGCCAATGTAAAATGGGATTGCCATGGCCATGGGCACCGGCACAAACAGCGCGTACCGCTGCGGCAGCGCGTCACGGATGAGGTTGACCACTATCGCTGCCGCGAAGAAGCACGCCATCATCATGCCGCAATGCTGCGGCAGCATGCTGAACCCCTGCACAGATTTCACCAACCACTCAGGCTTCTGCAATGGTGTAGCACGCGTGCATGTCTCAGAATGCATGCTGCTCATGACAAGAAACCTCCCACAGCGGTGCAAGGAATACCGTCCCCCTTTACAGCAAATTTCAGAGAGTTGTCCAGCACATCGTGTCTGTATGTGATAGCAAGACACTTGAAGGAGACTATTGGTTTTGCCAACAGGGCGAGGTGCGGGCTTCACCTGCGTGCCAATGATGGCCATGCCGCGGTAAATGTTGGCGTAAGGGGCGATGTACTCGGAGGAGGGAACTCCGATGGGGAAGGACTTCCAATACATTTGGAACGTGAGCGGCGCTATGAAGCAGCCTGCACGCAAGCAGACCACCAATCGAGTCATTTCAAATGTGAAGCTTGAAATGAATGCATGCTTCATCATGACTGACCCTCATGTTCTAAGCGTAATGGGGTGTGGGTTTGGAGGTGTCAGAAAGGAAGCCCATGAGGTTTTCTGGGGGAGAGATGACCCTGCAGGGAGCAGTTGATGACATACCCATCAGTGCGCCGGCGATCTGTGACAGGAACATGGAGCGCGGGCTGCTCATAGTTATGTGCCCTGTTTTGAAATCCTGCACACCAGCAGCTGGAGATTCAGTTCCTCTGCCACACGGAACTGCACTTGGATTGCAAGGCCCCTCAACTACCAAAGTCACCCTCCAGCAGCTCGAGCTTCCCACAGGCACCTGCATCTTGGAAGTGTGTCCTCCTAACACCATCAAAATCATCGTGCATGATTTGGCGCCAAGAAATACAGATTGGCGCTGCATGGGAAGAGTGAGGGTGTGCCTGCATAAGGAGTGCAGCAGATGACGTGGACGCCATCACCAGGCCACACACAGCCAGGGCAGCGATCACACCACCGTTTTGAGAGCCAGTCCAGGCTGCAAATGCAAAAATTGCCACCTGCAGGGCAAGCAAATTCTGGCTTCAAGAGTGCCCAAGAGCTGGTGCAGGCTCCACGGCGCATTGGCAGGCTCCCCCAGACAATGTGCATGCAGATCCAAAATAGAACAGTGGGCCTGCAGTTTCAGTAGTCTGTGGCACGCCCCATTGGGACAACATTAACACATACATAATTATATATATATGTATCAGGGAGAGTAAAGTGGGCCAGCAAACGCACCGTGCCGTAAATGGAGCTCATGTCGAAGTCAGTGAGACCTGCGCCATACGCATTGGCCACAGCGAAGAGCGGGGACACTATCACCAACACGAGCAGGTAATACCTGCAGGGCAACCAAAAAATCAAGAAAAAGTCCGGATTAAGATAAATTAGTCCGGATTAAGATAAATTAGAAGGCAAATTTGTCATGGCAGTCACAAAGGCTTGCAAAATGGGTCACCTGCCTGCAAAATTTAGTGGTGCACCTAGAATACAGGGCTGCAAAATGATCGCAATGAATCCTTTTTGAAAGGTGCCTGCCGCAAGTATTAGGTACAAGTGAAATACAAAGCGCTGAAGTACTCACCATTTTGCTGGAGGGTACAAGATGGGGATGACTACAATGCTGAGGATGGAGAAGAAACCATAGCCCACAGCGGCAATCCACCAGGGAATGCAGCCCTTGAGGAAGACTTCATCTCTCAACGCTTCAAGCCTTAGAGCCTCTCGGTCCAACTCGCTGACCTGAGCCAGGGTCATCACCTGTTGACCTGCACATGCCAAGGCAACCTTCAGCGTTTGTCACAGCTTTGTCACGATTTGTCGTACCTGCCAGGCGGGTGCATGTGGCAGAGAAGGGCCAGTAATCAAGACTGTAGACTGAACACTTGCTGAAATGTCCTGTGAGCAGTCCACAAAAAAAGCAGCAACCGCCTCAGAGAAGGCGCACAAACTGCTGCAGGCCGCATGCTGGAATTTCGAGGTCCTGGGCTACATTGGAATCACTGACACTTGAACCAGCTGACATAACAATGGTGTGGTTAACAATCTCCTCGGCTTGGAAAGGAGCACAGAAGGAAAAGACCTGAAGAATTGCGCTGGATGTTGTGGCCATTGCTCGTCGCAGGAATCTCTGAGCACGGTCCCCCCACAGGATGCCTCGCCTCGCGCACCCGTTTCTCCGCCTTCTTGGTGTCAAGGTAAACCTGCACATGCCAATCTCCCATGTTCAAACCAGAACATAAGCAATTGTGAACCGACCAGGATTCCATCAGCAGGAGCACTGAGCCTCCTAGAAAGAGCTCTTGGCAAACTCTCTTCTGCAATTCGGATCTAAACAAGGCCAGCGCAGCTGCCAAGACCAGCTTTTGAGCAAATCATTCAGGACCCGGTAGAGGAACTGATCAACTAATGGGGTTTAGGGCAATCCAAGGTCTTACCTGTAGCGACAGGATGCCAATCTTTGCAAAGTTGTATGCGCCATCCGCCACAAAAATTGCAATGGCCAGGAAATTCTGCACAGGCAGAGCAACTCGTTCAGTTCCCACCACATGCAACTCGCAAAGATTTGCAGAGACCACTCCCAGTCAAATGACTTGCTTATCCCACTGCGGCAGGACTTAGTTTTGTGAGGGTTGAAGAATACAAGGAGAAGATGCGATACCTTGTAGCCGAATAGCCCCCTGAAGTCACCATCTGTGAGACCGGCAGGGAACCAAATCCCCTCCTTCTTGGCCAGCAAGGGCCACATGATGCCCCAAGACACTATAGCTCCCCACATCATTGAGTACGCCACAACATAAGGCACGATCATGCCTGCAATCACATTGGTAGCCACTCTCAAACCTTCAAGCTGCATTGCCAGGATGCCAACGCATGTCCCCGCGGATGTGCAGCGGGACTAGAGATGAAGGCATCATCTGCCCAGAGTGTTAAAGACAATTCCTTGCCAGGAGCCATGCGTTAGCGCCGGGGCCTTTGGGTTTGGCAGTCATAGTGGGAGACAGTCTGCAGTCAACTAAAGCTCTGCTGTAAAATGCTTGATCCCTGAAAGATGTGCAGGAGGAAGTTTTGGATTGACAGGGCAGCGATGGCGCACCTACACCAATGTAAGTCAGCGAAAAGTCAAAGTTCCATCGGTAGTTCAGGGCCGCCATGCCAAAAGTGGGCCATGAGGAGAAGCCACACGAGGCGACACCGGTGCTGCTGCCCCCAAAGAACCACTTGAAGAAGCTGAACAGGAAGGACGTCGTGCCCCAGTAACCCAGCGTCTTCACCTGCACAACGCATATCATTTCCCGTGAATAACACTTGTAAAACCCCAAAGGACACCCACAGGACCCCCAAATACCACCTTCAAGGAACTCCAAAATTCACAATTTAATTACACATACACTACTTGTCTGCCTGCCGCTCTGTAATGACCATCCCACTGCACTCTTGCAGATTCTTTGCATGCTGTGCTGCGACATGCACGCCTCAACAGCGTCGCCATCTGCTCCTGTGTTTGCAGAAGCTGCAATGCTTGGCAGTACTGTTGAGAAGGAACAGATGGCTGGCCAGGAGAGCGTGGGTTGCACCTGCTCTCGAGCAGCGGCTTCTCCCTTGGGGGTGTGGAAAGAGGCGATGAGAATTCCGGTGGCTGTGCCAGAGGGATACTGGAGGCGATAGTCAATGATAAAGCGCTTGCGCAGAATGACCAGGGTGAATATCCCGATGATGCCCACGCAGAGCAGGTAGGGGATGCTGCGCTCCAGGCTCGGCTCGTAAACATCCTGCATTTGATGTTGAAGGGATTTTTAATTATTGAGCATGGCCCCCGCAACATGCATTGGGGTCAGCATGACATGTGGCGCTTGTGCCAGGGGGAAACCTTGTTTAAATCAGCAGGTAGAAACGGATGAGCTCAGCATGAAATATAGCATCAACAAAATCACAGAAAGGAGCACAGAGCAAATGAGGAAGACAGTAGAGGGTGTCACCTCTGCGCGGTTGCCAGCTATGTCGCCCAGATTCTCAAAGGTCTGATGGTCCATCGACAGGAGGTAACAGCCGAAGCCACCAGCGAACGCCAGGCTGGAGCACGCCACAATGCATGTCTGCACAACGGTGTTCTCCTACAGGAGATATCACAGTCAGTTTGCAACTCATGCAGACAGCATCCTTGGACAAAAAAAATTACAGAGCCTCCCCGCTGCACAGAGCTACTCTATGAATGCGAGGGCGGCAACTGCATCTTACTCTTTAGAATTTGCGCCCCTAATTCCCCTCAAGTGTTCTCCAGCATAACACGTTGGGCAAAGCATATCCCATCGTTTTGACAGCGCACATTGCAGGTGACTTCAGGAAAGCATTGGCCAGTTTCTGGCACTGGAGCTTGATAAAGGGAGGTGAGCTGGACAGCACCTGGGGTGTAAAGTCATGGGGGTCGAAGCGGAAGAACTTGAGTAGGGAGACCCATCCCTTGATGGCTACAAAGCCAATCAGACCCGCTGCGATATTTAGCGAAGGGATGATCCCCGTCGTCAGGCTCAGCTTGTGAATGATAATGCTGAACAGCGTGCCCAGAATGGCCCCCACAAACAGCGCCCGAAGCTGCGCAGACACAGATTGCACACAGTGTCAGGCTCAGTCAGTTGCGAGTGCCAGGAAGGGACCCGTCCCTCATTCCAGAGCTCAATTTGATGCTCATGCAGGATGAAATGCTTCTGAGGCTCAATCTGAACGCCTGCCTAGTGTAATTGACTTTAGAACAAGGAGATCCGTGCAACAGGGTCTTGCACTGTGAGCACCCCTTTCGCAAAAGCAATCTGGGGAACAGGACAATGAAGAAGCGCTGCACTGTGGGAGCCTGTGGGCTGTCCTTCTCAGCTGCCGTAGCTATGCGATGATGTGGCAACTCAGGCACGCACCGTGATCTGGTGCCACCAGGGAGCGGGGTTGGACACGCAGTCATACTTGCAGGGCTGGCCTGGCTGCCCGGCCAACCCACACTCCGGGTTCTCCTCGTCAATTTTCTTCCTGACATCCCCGCTCCCATAGTGGTTCTCGCTTGGGGAGCGCCCAAAATCTGACTCTGCAGCCACATACAACACCCGGCTTTAAGTTCCCCATCCTCGGGCTGTGCAGGGAGGTCGAAGTCCTGGTTGGGTCATCTGAGACAGGGGATACTCCATACCTTCATTTTGTCTCCTCTACCTGTCTAGCCTCAGGGAAGCAGGCTCACCTCGTTCACTGAGGGCAGTGACGGAATTACGCCTAATCCTGTTGGCAGCTTGCAGGTGCAGGGTGCCTGCATTGATGGAACTATTTCGAAAGCCTGACATTGCTGACTGCCTCCAGCTCCTCTAGGTGAAAGTGGCCATCCTGTCTCCACAGCTATGCAGGCTCACATTGGAGCACGAGTACCTGCAACAGTACCTGCCCAGCTTTATTAAGGACCCGAGATGTCTCTCCAATCCAAAGCAGCAAGTTCCACACCCAAATTCCTTGCGATGGCCACTTTGCTTTGAGCCCATGACTCGTAACACTGCACAGCTTTGGTAAACTATCTGCAGCTTCACCCTCTCTAATATTACGGCACCCATAAGGCTCGAGACTCACGTCATCCCAAGAATCAAATCCACTCTACATCAAAAAGCTTGTAAGACTCTCTCTTTGAACAATGTTGATCCGACAAGAACCCGGTCAGTTTCTATGTTGCAGCTGTCCTGGGGTTAGATCAACATCGAGTGAACACGCCCCTCAGAGCTCAAAGGGTAGATCCTCCAGACAACAGGCAGATAATCTCACATATCTAAAAGCGTTTTACAGCGCCGATTGGGCACAAGAGACACTTCAACCTCAAGACGGGTGGAATGTCGGCCAGTGAAGTGGCCGATTCCTTTGATAGTACGAATCAGGCACTGCATCGCAACGCATATGATTAAGCAAAAGCAACCTATAAGTGACATTTGCGTCAATGTCTAGCGACATCGATGGACCAACACGCCCGGAGCAAGCCGTGCACGCACATTACGACTGACCTTACACGAGGCGCACGACGCCCCCGTCTCCTCGGACCTGATCCAAATCACCCGCTCGCCACCGCTGAATGTTTTCAGTGACGTACCAACAACAAGATGAAGACGAGTGTCGATGTGATCCAGTGTGGAAACATTGACACACTCCAGGACCCATGTGACGATGTAGTCAAGAATGACGTTATGATTATCCCTACCTCTGGCCCAGTGGGGCGAAAATTTTCGCAATTGTGCGTTGGCAAATGTGAAAGTGTGGTAGTGAGTCGAATAATTAGTTGGAAGCAGCCACACTCGTGGATTCTTGGCACGGCAGAGCGTGTGAGAGTGAACACGTAGCAAAGTGAATAAACCGAAGTTTGAAACCGCTCTGTGTCACTATCATAGCGGTACATTAAAAAGATATGGATAACATGCAAAGTTTAGATACTTGTAAGCAGCTATGCGAGCGAATGAAACTCTCAATGATATCTTCAGACGTGAAACAAAGTGGTTCTCTGATACCTATCCTAATCTCCAGGCCAGGGTCGAGCCATATGGTATCGGTGAGTGATCAAGAACTGTCAGGTGTTACCCACTGCAAGAAGTTATGCATCTCACTGTTGATGGCTGCAGATAATCCGTCATCGCTTTTATGATATGCTGGTAGTGCTGGCCTGCAGACATAGACATTATGGTTTGCAAGACGTGAAATACAAGCGGCGCCTAAACCTAATGCAGAATTTGCTTCTCACTCTATGTTACTTAAATGATTGCCAGGTCTGGAGGTAATGCAGCTGGCAGCAATGGGCAAAGTGCACTCATCACCAGCGGTAGTCTTCGGAGCATAGCTGCTGTGCGCTGCGCAGCCGCCACGTGCTCCTCTGCTGCGTCGTGAGCATCATCTCTCTTGCGCTGCAGCTTGGCAGCCTCTGCCACGCCTTCGCTGCGCTGTGCGCCTCATCTCCCTTGTCCTCGGCCCGTGCCCTACAACATTTATTCGGTACCTTGAAGGGTTTGTACTCTGTCTTGCCGATGCAGCTATTTAGCTTCCGTGACAAGCAATCCTCCGTACCCAGATCTAATCTTTCACCCAACACCATATTGCAAGTCGGGTATTTTGAAGTCCGCTGGATGCTCATGAAAGGTGGACCCCTGTATGGTAAGATGGGCAGCATGATCATGATGGGTTTGCGCTACATCTGAGATATATCTCATTTTACTGTACTATAGTATACTTGCACATGACAGCTGCCGGTGGCGCCGCAATTGTGCTTGGCAGCTCGTGTGCAGTGTCTTCCTCGTTAGGCTGGGGCAAATAGAAGGCATCAATGTCCAGTTCCCCTGACGCTCCCCCGAGGTGCCCGAAACCAAAGTGGTTTGCTAGCTAGCTCAGCAATATAGCAAGTACGATTGCAAGGCAATGCGCCACACACAATGCAAAATTGTCAGACTCGCTAAAATTGCCACATGTCTCTAAAGAGGAAAAACAAGATGCTGCGCATATGCGCAGCATCTTGTTTTTCCTCTTCACTCACAGCCGCTCACAGCCGCTATGCGCATAGCGGCTGTGAGAATCGCACTCTGCCCAAATTGGCTAGAAGGTGTTGCTTCAGCTGCTCCTGGCCCTCCATCTTCTTCAATACATCCAAATTTATTGCAATTGCAACCAAAGATATCTCTGCACACCACATCATGTTGACGACTGCAACATGCGGTTTTTCTTTTGAGTCAGCATGTCCCACATGTAAACAGACACATCAACGCACATCAATGCGCGAAGTCAAGGATTAGGGTGCTTATGTTCAAAGGTTGCGTCGGGGTTTGTGACGGTGCCTGCAGACGTCGAACTTGCTGCCAAAATAGCCTATTGGGTCTGTGTTGGCGTCTACCAATTCCTCAATTCGAGCGCGCCCTATACAAAGCCAATGGCATTCCCCAACCCTGTCAGCCATCCCTGTGGCGTGCGCATGCCGTACCCTGCCTTGGTCATGGGCCTTGCCCACACCGTGCTCCCGACAGTTCTCACAGCCGCTGTGCACCTTTCGACAATCGACAATTGTATTGCATGTGGTCAATTTGTGCTTGAGAACTGTCAGGAGCACGGTAGGGCAAGGCCCATGACCAGGGTAGGGTATGGCACGCGCACGCCGCAGGGATGGCTGACAGGGTTGGGGAATGGCTCCGTATATGACGCGCTCGAATGGAGACGCCAACACAGACCTGATAGGCTATTTTGGCAGCAAGTTTGACGTCTGCGCAGACACCGTCTCATGCAGGCACCGTCTCAAATCCTGCAAGGAGACAAGAGTTGGGTTATAGTTTACGGGAATCCTGTCAGAGCTAATGCGCTTCTAAAGGAGGCATCATGCTGCTCACATGATGTGACATGCAATTGCAATGTTGTCTTAGTGTCCACAACATTAGGCATGTTCAGAAGCTCAATTGAAGCATTTGTGTGGGCGATGGCAGCCACGGCAGCCATTGTCATGTTCCGAGCCATGCGCAGCGCTAGCTGCGAGACTATGGCAGATGGTGACAACGTTGCCATGTCATCTGGCCCTGGGCGGCTGCACTCCAATAGGTGTGGGCTGGAGAGACGGAAGTGCAACAGCGCTGAGTCCCATGGCAATGTTCCTCATACGTGCTGCAGGACCTAGCCACGCTGCCTGGTCCCTTGCTCCGCACAACATTACAACATTAGATCTTAAAAGCATGGCCCTTTTCACGGCTGTCCTGTTGCACGAGCGATATGTGGGTGCAACTCTCAAAGGTGGAATAAATTCAGCAATTCATTGCCTGAGCAGAACATTGCTTTAAGGTAAATTCTGGGCAGCAAACAAAGCTACTCACCTGGCCGGTCACGAAAATTTAGCCGAGCAGCCGCCTCGCCGGGCGCTACAGCTTCCTCAGCAAAGAGGTCATCCAAATCGTCAATATCTGCCAGTGCAACAAAAGCCACATGTCATTCTCATTCTGTTGTTTTGTGTATGCATCACCCGACATGCAGCATCTGAGGTTACTGCATTTAGCACAGAACTGAAGCTCCTAGTGCTCCTAATCGGCAGCACTAGGCAACAAGTCCTTACCTTGGCCAGACATTATGCTATTGTAGTCATAAGGGGTTTCTAGAACAGCTGGCAGGGTGCTGGCTGTCATTTAAGGCTGTTTGGTCGACTTGAGGTCTGGACAAAAGACACGCACGTAAGTCATCTTGAACAGTTTTGGTCTGGCTGCCGAGGTTGGCATGGGAGGCAGAAAGAACCAGACCTGGCTTTGTCCTTCCCGGCTGAGCTGCTGGCATCCTTCCGCCAGCCAAATATATTCATGTAGTATCTGGCGTCAAATGGCTATAAGGAGATCTCTAAGCAACATGCGCATTCGATTGCATTTAAGAATAGGTGAGCGTCAAGCGCAGCAGCAATAATGGCAGCGATAAGACCATGCTTTGGCTGCTACATGCAAGCCATACAGGTAGACATGATAGCATGTCTGTACAAAAAAGCAGCTGCAGGCAACATCCAGCGTCACAGAACGTCGGGATCTGATTATGGCATGGCGCTGCGTCGGGACACGCGTCTTCGCACTCTTATCTACCACAGAACTCATATAATGATTTAGATGTTACAGAGCGTGAGCATCGCTTACCAGCAGATGAAAGCGCAAGATATTCGTCCAATGTACCGGACCGCACACCTGGCCGATGGCCCTGGTTATTTCAATCGGGCGATGTCGGATCCTGTTGAATTTCCTCGACGCTGCTGAAGAAGATCCGCCTGATTCGTTGCAGAGAGAATCATGTTCCTTACTAGTCTCCTCTTCGATTTGTACTGCTGGTGCCATCTCCATTGTCAGACAAAGGCGCATTGGCCTGTTCACATGAACCCATTACCCCACAACATCACATGTAACGCATTTTATACTTCCCCGAATGCATGGGAAGACGAAGGGAACTTTACAAACAGAGGTGCATGCAGACAAAGAAGGTCCTTCTTAGAAGGATCAAATTGCAGTGGAAAAGGTTACATTACGTTCCAGAGTCCTTGCAAAAGACTCCTGCACGCTGACCAAGCTATTGCTACCTAGGAGGGCACAGTGGCACTGCCAGTCTCAGACTGCGCAGTATGCATGATAGCAGTGTAGAGCATCCCGATTTAATCTTACACACGGTCTGCCAGTGGCATCAGTCGCCTCTACCCTGCCCACGCATGCCATGCATATGCCAACCATTGTGAATCATGGAGCTTTCGAAAGCCGCACATGGAGAGAGAGCGGCCCTCAGAGCCTCATCTCATGTGTGCGGCACATCTAAAGCCCACTGCTGCAACTTGAGCAAAGTAGCCTCCAGTAGCAGTTGCTGCTCGCATGTCCCATTCCTCTGTTTCTTAGAAGTCAGCACCTGCATGGCCCAATTATTGCTGAGTATAGGGCAATGTTGTTCAGGCTATCAAAAATAGACCGAGCTGAGAAGGACAGATGCAACATCACAAACTCATTGCACTTGGGTGGATTTCAAAACATTCCCGGGTGCTTCATGAAAGCAACAGTCTTGCATCAATGATGACAACTCACTTGCATGGCGATGCGTGCCACCTCAGAGGGGCTCAGGTCCTTCTTCAAGAAAAACTGCGCCGGCATCTCAAAGCCCAAGGCTCTCATGAAGGCCGTGACGTCATGGTTGCCCGCATAGCGGAAGTAGGCCGCCCTCACCTGCAAGCAACACGCAAATGCTCAATGATACATCAGCTACAAGGCTCTTCTTTGCCACCATGCAGTTTGCACATGACTTGAGGAACATCCATCAGGGTTCAAAACAGCAAGACATGCAGGTTGCCTGGGGGTCAGCATTGGTTGGACCTTGTGACAGCGGTGCTTGCAATTCCATGGCCTCCATGACGCTTGATCATGTCATGCAGATCCTGGAAAGCATGCTCAGCATAGAATGTCTCACCCGGTCCTCAGCGTCCTTGCGCTGTATCTCTCGGCGGTGCGCGGCCTCGGCGCGCGCCCGGGCGGTGGCTGCCTCGCTAGCAGCGTTACTCCCCAGGGCCACAGAGTGCTGCACCTCAACATCCCCCTCACGGCTGCGGCGCCGCTTGAAAGCTTCAATTTTTTGTTGCAGGTGAGCTCGGCTCAGCTCCGCCTCGCGCCGCCGCCGGATTGCCTCGTCAAACGGCCCTGCAAGTGTGCCACACCATGCTAAGCTGGTGCGCCAACCGCTAAGAAATGAGGCTGGCCTCCCATAATGACCACCTCACAAGGAAGGCCTCAACGTCCATAGCAATGCTGCTACAGACAGCTAGCACCAGCTGTGCAGCGCTGCAGATATCCTGTGATCAAAGCATAAAATAGGAGAGCACTCGACAGCATCCACAGCAGCGCACCGTCCTCGGCGGCGCTACGGTCAGCGGGCTCGGGGGTGGTGGGCGGCGCAGGCTGCCCGGGTTGGGCAGGCCGGGCAGCAAGGGGCGCCCCCCCCGCGCTCTGTGCAGCCTGGCTGTTGCGTGAGTGCAGCCGCTGCATCGCAAGCGCTTTGCTCTTGCTGTACGCATTCTCTGCGCTCTTCTTCGCGCTCTCATAAGCCTCCAGCTGCGCAGCAGCAGGAACTCTACATGTCATGCCATGCTCAACGATACATCATGCATGATGCATGCATCTACCGGGAAAGATGTGCACATCACACTCTTTCAATTCTTGGTAAAATACACTTCCTCCCAAGCAGCCTAAATTATCAAATGGCTTCAATGAGCGACAATGAGACACACCAGCTAAGTACAAGTTGAACAGCACGAGCATGCCGGCATTCAGTCTGGCACATGTGGCAATGCCATGCATGCTGCCTGGGGTTGACAGGCGCTGGCTCTCTAAGCACAGGGTTCCAGAATGTTCACTCAAGAGGGAAGGACAGAGGAGGCAGAGCAAATGAATGACCTCTGTGCTGGCGCGGCGGCTGAGCTCCACCCGCTGCTGTGCGCGCATGGCTTGCCGCCTGCCCACCGCCAGCAGCTGCACAATGCCACAGTACATCATGCAAGGCCTCATGCGCATCACATTTGATGCAGTGTAACTCGGAAACGAGTGACTTAATCAAGCAGCCCTCGGCTTCTATGTCTCATCCACATCACATCTGATACAGGATACCCAATCAAACTTCATCAAGGGCATGTCTCATCCACATCACATCTGATACAGGATACCCAATCAAACTTCATCAAAGGCAAACAGAGGCATGATCGATCTGGAGCATTCCGGCTGGTTGTGTCACCGTGGGAAACGTCTGCAGTCTCAAAAGGTTCTTCTGCCTTGGCAAATTCCAAATTGACAGTCAGGAGTTCAGGAGAGTGAGCTTACCTCTTCGGTGGCCTCCCTATGCCGCCGCTGCACCTCCTCCTGGCTCCAGTGGCCCAGTGGCAGGCGCGCCAGGGGGCCGGCGTGGGGAGTGCCCTCCGCCCCGAACGCAGCATCAAAAACGTCGTTGTGGGATGACGTAAGCGCCACGTCAATGAGCCGGCTAGTAAGCTCGGCATTTCCTTCCAACACCTGCACAACAGAGCACCTCTATCACTTCAGACAAAATGAAAAGCGCCCATGAGTAATTCCATTTGCTGCGCGCTTGTTGCATGCAAAATGACAGGCACAGAAGTATTTCCTCGCTGTGCAGAATGTAACAGAGTGGCATCTCTGCAACACCTCTTGGAACTGGGAACGCAAAGCTCTTCCATGAGCCGGAAAAGATTGCTGGAGGCGCACCTTCTTGACCGTCTGGTTCAGCCGCTGGTTCTCCTCCAACAATTGCTTGTTCTCCACGGTCAAGTCCTTGACCAGCTTCGCCATCCGGTCATTCAGACGCGCGTTCTCAGCGGTCAGGTGGGCATTTGTGTTGGTCAAGTCCGCCACAGTACTTGCCCTGCATGGGAGCAGTCCCCACATGCATCAGATTCACCGCTGCTTTGCGCAACTCAATTCACACATACCACTGCCATTCGGATCTTTGCAAGCCAGTACCCTTGACTGCACTACGATGATGTGCCTCGGGATACCACTGATGTCCAGGATGCAAGCCAACATCAAGACAACTTGGCAGATCTAAACTCCATTCTTTGACGCTGCTACCCTCATGACATGACCCCAGCCTTGCAGCCATTCTGGCAAAGGGGACAAGGGAAAAGAAATGGCTAGAGCGACTCACTGCTCGGCGAGGCGCTTGTTATCTGCCACGAGGCGCGCATTCTCCGAGGCGAGGCGGCCGTTTTCGGAGGCCAAGAGATCCGCCTCGCTGCCCAAGCTGCCCCCCTTGGGCGTCCCTAGAAGACCTGTATTGCTGCGGGAGGACGTGTGGGAGTGTGGTGAGTCACCGGCCTGCCACTCCTCGCCTTCAGATAGCGGCACCGGCAGCACGGTCCTGCTGGGAGTCCTGCACATTGCAGACCAGTACTTGTATCGCCTCTTGCCCAACTGGGATCTCTCAACAGCATGCGCTGGCCGGTGGGCATGCGGACAAGGACTGGTGAATCCCACGCATGTGCCTGCGCAAAAGCTTCAGGCAGGATGAGTCCTGCCACAATGGTGACCACAACCATCTGGTAAAGACACAGGGGCATTGTGTAGTAAAAATGAGCAGAAGAAAAATTTTTTGCAGCAAAGACGCAGCGCATTACATGCAGCAACCATTGGTATTGGCAATCAAAGCTGATGCAAGCACCTTCGGAAGCTGAACAGGGCTCTGCGAGTCTTCCTGGAGGCTTCCTGCACAGCCTCTGTCCCATTGCCGCTCATGCGCGCAATCATGCCCTCACTCTCCTCGATGAGACGAGTGTTCTTCTTCGCCAACTCAGCGTTCTCGGCTGCCATCTGTGGACATGCAAGCAATGCATTTTCACATGTATTGATCCAGATAGACCTGAGAGGTTTATGTAATGCTAGAATTCAGCGTGCATGCATGCACTGCAATACATTATAACGGTATGATGGCACAACAAACACACGAGCCAACAAGTGAGGGAAGATGATCAGTCAAATAGATGCAAGTGATGGGACACCTTGGCTACTGGGAACATCTGGCACTCATAGAAAGTCGATGTGCAGGACAGGGCAGGACCGTTGGTGAGGGTGTGTTATACCTGTGACTTCCCACTGCGTAGGCGATCCATGTTGGTAAGTAGATCCTGCAGAGCGCTCTGGTCTGCGCCCTTGGCTGCAGCCGCAAGGCAGGCCGACAGCCGCGCGTTCTCCTGCTCTAATTTCCCACTCTCCTGCAAAGGCACCCACATGTCCCTTGTTAAGTTCCTGCATGAAGGATAGCATTCTCATTGAAACAACAGGTGAACAGCTCGCTGTTACAACCATACCATTGAAGCGCAGGCAAAGACTAGTGCATCGTTATCAAAATACAGCATCTGCCTGCTGTCCCTATCAGAGCCTACAAAATTCCAGCAGAGACGCTCCCCGTCCAATAGGGGACAAAATCAATCCACACTGGACTGAAACAAAGACGTCCTAGGTGTCTGGCTAATACATGCTCAGCAACTCCACAAGATTTTGAGGAGCATGGCTTCAGCGGGCAGTTCACCTCTGTAAGATGGCTGACGAGCCGCAGATTGTCATCATTGATCTCAGCGGCTCGCATCTCCATCACGGCGCTGAGCTGCCGATGCAGCCGCTCATTCTCCGACGCCAGGTCAACTTCTGACGGCCTGCACAGGAAGTGGATACTCCTTTGAATCTTTAAATTTGAATCGCAACTCAAATAAAAATCCTCATCAGGCAGCGGGCACCTGTAAATTACAATGCCTTTCCACTGCGGCGGTTGTAGATGCCTCTTTCACTCTATCTTCAGGCAAAAGACATTCTAGCACGACTCTTGACACCTGGACCAGGCCCAATAAAATGCGCACAAGTGAGCCATACCAATCTGATAACCTTACTGCAACCCCTTTATGATGTGTTCAGCTTCATGACACCCCCCCATCAAAGCAGCATATATTCAGAGGCAGCAACTTGCATGCATGCTAAATAATGCATCACGCAAGCGGGTTCCCTCAGTCCTGGCCTGCACACATAGGGTTGGGAATGTAGGCGCTCATAGCGGCCGCGAGGCCATCCAATCAGGAAGTGCTACTGATCCAAAACACTGCACATCTACTTAAGTGACCCTGAAATACTTCCGGGATGTACGAAATTGATCCAACTTGATGAGACCGAATAAGGCCAATCGGCTTTCGGACGGATGGCCAAAGAGAAGAAAGTGCAGCGAGAGGGAACGGCCACGCACGCCCAGGAGCCGGTGGGCGGCCGCGCGCGCAGAGCAGTGTTCTCGATTGCTAGCGCCTGATTGCGCTCTTGCAACTCCTCCAACAACACCCAGAGCTCCCGGTCCACCGCCTCTCCATTCTCCACGCGCACTGCACACCCCACCAGCGCGTTTGAGATTTCCACCTTGTTTATTACTTGTCAGGTGCTGTCCAGGCAAATCCAGCTTGCATGGGTGTCCACCCGGCTAGGACACGCAGCTGACACCACGCTTCACCTTTTCCACATTTTCGTCTTATTGCCACATCAGAAATCAAGGGAACAGGCACAGATTGGCCTCACCACCACTCTCACACAATATAGTACGTACCTGATAACAATTGCATTCTGAGCGGAAGCTGCAGGCAACTTGTGCAGTGAGTCTTGCATGGTGCATTTATCAGGGAAGCATGCAGGATTGCTGACCTGGCACGGGCACTGTAGTGATGCCGCCGCGCGCATGCTGCACCTCGACCAGCTGAGCCTCCAGCCGCGCATTTTCCTCTGCCAGCAGCTTGTTGTCACTCTTGAGCTGCACGAAATTTTCTAGCAGCTTGCGGTGGCCCCGGGGAGTGCCTGCTGGCAACAGTATTCCTTCAACACCGTGCACCCTTCTGTCATGCACGCAATCCCTTCCAGAACCAACAAGAGATGATGTTGGCGCCTTGCAGGACCACAAAAGTCCCATGACGCATCCTTGCCGATGTTTCAGAGGACTGTGATCACTGACAGAAAGCCAATGCCGGATCGACAGAAATTAGTTTATCTGCCACGTTTATGAGCCCATTAAAGATCTTGAATTAAATTTTGATGAAGCAATCATGGGCACATACAAGCTGAGAGAGCACAAAATGCAGGCATGCGCAGTCACCAGAATTGAGGCCGCCACTTGCAGTGGAGGTAAGGGTGTCCATGTAGGACAGCAGGCGGTCATTGTCGCTTTGTAGAGTGGCATTTTCCGCCTTCAACTGCTCCAGCAACTCGCCGGCAGCCGCCACCGCCGGAGCCGTACCGCTCAGTCGCATAATCTTCGCCTGCATGGTCAACATATATAATGTGAGCCGTCTGCTCTCCTCCCTTCTACACACTCCTTTCTTGAGAATGCATTTGTGGTGTCTTTCCACTCTGCAGACATCCTGGATAATGCTCTGCAGCGTATTGTATTTTGCTGTTCAGCTTCATGCATCTACCAAGGCGCAGAAGCCTGATGCAGCTTGGGTGCAATGACAAGCCCCTGTGTTCTTGCCCAACGGCCCACACTCTACAAGAACCCACACGCTATTCCGTCGTCCTCACAAGGTAGTTCAAAAGATGATATGTGCATTAGTCACCTGCAGCCGGGCGTTCTCGGCAACGGCGGCTGCGTGCGCCTCCTCGAGTTCCCTCCCGCGCTCATCAGCAGCCCGGCGCCCGGCGCTGCCCGGCCGGGCAGCCCCCTGGGCAGCGTCCAGCTCAGCGACGCGCGCGGTCAGTGCCCGGTTCTGCTCTCCCAGGCTGCGCACCAACGCCGCCTCCGGCGCTGCGGCAGCCGCGGCCGACCGGGCACGCGCGAGCGCCGCCGCCTGCTCTGCACTGTTTTCCTTCATGTCCTGCAGCTGTGCGTCAAGCTCCACGATCTGCGCATGCAGGGCCATCCTGATTATTCCCTGCCTCGGGTCCCTGACTGCTTCTTCCCAACGTTTGACAGAGGAGAATCGTGCAGCTGGGCAGCAGACATGGACAACATGAGGCCCACCTTTTCACATGGAGGGCTTGGGTATTGAGCAGAGGAGGCGAGAAGTGCGTGCTGCCTTGCAAGCAATTCATGGAGATAGAGGGATTTCAGGTGAAGGAATGCAGATGATGCTCACCTTGTCCTGGAGCTGCTTCTTAGCTGCCTCCATGTCGTCCGCCTGTGCCTGGCTCTTGCCTCGCAGCTTCCCCTCTCGCAGCTCCTCATTCTCTGCTGACAGTGCGTGCACCTGCCACACCCACCACTTCCTTATAGGCCATTGCTCAGACACGCACCCCGCCAAGGAGGCATTATGCAAATGTTGTGGTAAACGGCACTTGCGCATGCATGCAGGCAACTTTGCAGCGCACCTGCCGCTCCAGAGAGCTCACCATGTCTGCAGGCTGTAGCTCCTTCACCTTGGCTTCTAGCTGAGTGTTCTCCTCCTGGAGTGCATCCACCTGTGTGAACGACATGGGCATCAGATACTCTCCTAATCCCTTCAAAATTTGATATAGCACGAAACAGTTGCAAGGCGCATTAGATGTGTTCTGGCAGGAAACGATTGGCAGCAAGAGCAGTCCGGGGTTCACCTTGGTCTGCAGCTGGGCAGTAGCCGAGTACAGGTCGTCCTGCATCTGCTTGATGGCTGCCCTGAGGTGGGCAGCCTCTTCGTCGGCCTTCTTGGCCTTCTCCTGAGTGGACGCCAGCTGCCCCTGCAGCCGAGCCACTGCCTCTGCATGCTCCACCGCATCCTTCCCCTGATCCTTGCTCTGCTCATGCCCCCACAGAAGCATCACTTACATCTCTTCTCCACAAACACTGGCCACGCTAGACCAACAATGCTCGCACATCACATGTCATTGCAGCACTGCTTTCTCTTCCATCCGTTCATGCAACTACTCTTCCAAGCCCTGCAAGGATTGAAATCCTGCAGCTGTCCCCGTCTCCTCGTGGGCAGTGATGAGTCATTTGAACAGCTGGCAGCGCGGGCAGCATGGCAGCAAGTGTGCGCACCTGCAGGGTGCAGGTCTCTGGCGCCGGGTGCGGCAGCAGGGGCACAGCCGAGCGCTCAAGGCCGCTGACAGGGCAGTAGGAGGAGCGAGGGCGGCTGCGAAGCTCCCCCAGCAGCTGCGCGGAGTCTGCCGAGATCGAATACACGGCAGCTTCCCCCTTGCCACTCTCGCTGTCCTGCGCTGCGTTCAAAAGCGCCCCATTCACCCTCTCCAGCTCCAGCAGGGCCTCCTCCAACCGCTTTTTCTCCTGCAGCAATGTGCATGGCTCCTCTGTTAAATCAAATCATACCCTTTGCTTCCAGGCTTATGCCCTGTACCGCTTGAAGCCTCCCTCTTGCAATCCAACCCCTTGCACAGCTTGTCAGACGATGCCTGAGAAATCCTTTCCTCTGATGTGAATGTACTGCACCAGGCTTGGCTTATGCTATCCGTTTTCCTCCACCGGCATGCTTGCCGAGCCCCATTTTGGGGGGTTGCCGTGCGCCAAATGCTGAGATTATCGGATGGGATTCTGCAATTTGAAATTGGGTCAGACACAGCGATGTAAGGGCGCACCCTCTGATGTTTGGCTTTCTCCATGACCATCTGCTGGTTAACGCCTGCCAGGGACTTGGTCATACTTTCGAGCTGCTCGTAGCGGTGCCAGATGTTCCCCTGGCGTTGGGGATCGTTGGGTGGCGCCTTCGGGAGGGCCTCCCCATTCTGCGTGACAACAGCACTCTTCACACGTCCCATTCCGATCCCTCTGTAAAAGTGCACACAGGGACTGCCATCTGCAAATTCGAGGCACATGCTGCTACTGCAGTGTCTCAGTCAATTCCAAGGCACATCAAGTACATCATATCCAGCACAGAGCACAAACGGCATGGGCATGCATTGCCATGTTCAGCAGCCAATCCAAGTTCGGCCCCTTGTGCCAGTGCATGTACAGCAGCCACCTTCACATTTCAGGGGTTGTACAGCAGAGAGGGGAGACGTACTGTGAGCTTTCGCACAGGTTGCCGGCGCCGAGTAAGATTTGGGAGACCTTTGGGGGGCTGACCCCTCTGTGTGGCTTGTAACTTCCATGATTGAGCAAATCCAGTCAGGAAAGCTACTTCCAATGCTCTTTCCAATGCTGGAAAGAGAGCAGGGGATACCGCTGCAACTAGGAAGTCCATCCTCCCCCAAGATACGAAGTTCGACTGGGCTAAATATACATGGGCCCTTTCCCTGCCAACCAAGAACTTGTCTGGTAAAACTTGAGATGAGTGCAAGTTCAGGTGCTCACCGTCATATCTTCTTAACAATGTACTCTAGTAAAAAATACAAAATCACTGCAGATCAGCGGTACGTGCAATATTGCGTTCTCCAAGGTATCTGTGAAACGCCACACCACAGCAATAGCTCAACATGATGCAAAGTGGCGTGATCACCTTTCGGTATGCTGTGAAATGAGTCTGGATCTGTCTTCCAGATGTCCTAGATCCGGTCACACGACGCCCGAGCAACAAGTGTTATACTTCGCAACGCACGGAACTCCCTGTAAACATTACAAAAGTGGAAAAACAATGACGATACACGCACCCCACGGCCTTTGTGGGCTCTGGGGCTTAAGGGCTTCACAAGTGTCCTCGACGGCACGTGAAAGCACGTGATTCCCTGACACGATTGCAGGAAGACTCTGCCTCTGAGAACAAATTTGACATATGAGCGATATTTTTGTGCTCATCCAATGACTTCTACAGACGCGATCGAAGCCTCCGATGGGCTGGAAGGCTCCTTTACAAAAGTCCTGCTCGCAGTCCAAACGTTAGAAGAAGAGCTGGCTGGCACCAAGGAGAGCGCCAAGAGAGCCATTTCAGAGCGAGATGCATCCCAAAATAAAGCCCAAAGGCTTGAGAGGGAGCTTGCAGGCTGCAGATCCGAGATGCAAAAGGCGGTCTCGGACCTGCAGAATCACATGCAACATTGGACTGCTCAGGTAGTAGCCATGTCCTCTATATTCGATGGCAAAAGAGTCATATGTACACGCATGGATTTCTTAGATCATCATTCATGTGTGTGAGCTTGAGGCCGCGTCAGGTCTGTCAAGGCCAGCGTCAGTCCAATCCACCGCGCTTACGTGCAAAAGTTTAGCCGAGCACCGTATGAGTTAAACGACTGGCGATCTGAACATACTATCAAGATGTTGATCAACTATTTGTGACAAGAAGGCCAAGGCAGATGAAAGTGAGAAAGTGGAGAGCAGCAAGCGGGCTGCTGCGCTTGCTTTGCAGCTGGAAAGCCTGAGATCCACCCGTGACAAGAATTATCAAGCACTGAAGGTGGGCACCCAGTAATCACATACGTCAAATGCACTTTTTCTAAGCAGCATTTCGGTCAAGCACGGAAACATTGGACACAACGTTCTTCATTTACACACACACAGGAGAAGCACTCCAAGGCAGACTTGGAGATGGAGCTGAAGAGGGACGAGTGCGACAGGATGCAGAAGCAGCTGAAGTCATATGCAGGGCTTCTGAGTGCGCTGGAGACAGAGCTCATGAAGACACGCCAAGCCTTTGCAGATGCAAAGGCTTTGGTCTCAGAGAATTGCAGGCTTGGTGAGGCATGTTTTTGAGTCCCTTTCCTTGAAACCAAGTATAATGTCCTTTGCCTCAGTTGACAATATAAGCTTTATGCATGCAGTGTCCAGGCAAGAGGAGAAGCTCCAGAAAGTCATTGTAGCAGAGGATCGCTTCTTGGGTACGGCAAAGACAATGTGCTGTGCATCATCATTGGCTGAGTTCAACAGTACTTTAAACGTCTGTACTTCATATTTTTCTGTGCAAGTACAAGGCTCTGTGTACAGGCAAGATCAAGAGGCAGGCTGCTGGGTTCAAAACGCTGAGAGCAAGGCTTCAAGAGAAGGAGCAAGCCCTCAAAGAGCTCGCAGCTGCGCATGACACAGCAGCAAGGCAGCTTGCATCCAGGTGCAGTGCATCTTCTGTGATGTGCAGCACATCAATTCAGTGTGACGATCCTATGCCTGACTGGATTTCTGTGGCGCAGCAAGTATGAGGCTGCAGATTTGAGGAGGACTGTGGAATTGCTCGGTGCAAGTGAAAAGGAGCAGATTGCAACAAAGAACACCCTCCACCGCAGCCTGCAGGTCATTACTCACGCATGCATCAAATCCCCATTGCTCATGTGTCTTGCCAGCATGGGACCGCTTGAGGCTGTTTGCATCTTCCAAGCAATGCATGCGTCAGCTTTTGGTGATTTTGATAGTCTGATGGGTGGGTGCAGAGGAGCAATGCACTGCTGGCAGAGGCGCACAGTGCATCAGAGCAGCATAGGGCCACACTGGACTCACTACGCCAGAAGCTGCGAGCCCTGGATGCCGAGGCTCTGGGACGGGCCGCCAGCGATGCTGCCACAGTCAAACAGCAGGTTTCAGGCCCCCCTCTTATAAGTGTTGCAAGGGGACTGACATTGGCATTGAGTATGCTGTCACTCGTGTAGTCCATTTTGTCTTTGCTAAACAAGGCAGCAACCGGACCCCGGTGGCATTATCTTTGCGTTGTGTGAACAGGGGCAGGAGATTGCAGCACTGCAATCTGAGGTGGAGAAACTGCGGGGGCAACTGTCTTTTGCTCTTATACCTGCAGTCGAGGTGCCCATCATACGGGAGGCCCCAAATTTCATGACAACACTTGCAGCCCAGAATGAAGCAGGCAAGCCAATGCCTCCATGCATGGCCAGCAGAGATGCAGAAAAACCCTGCGTACAGCAGTCAATTGCTCTCTTCTTGGTCTTGCCCCGGCACATATAATGCTCTGTCATTTGATACCTTGTAATGGTGCTGCAGATTTTGACAGCCACCCGGCCGTCCAGCCAGCAGCAGCTCAGCCTGCTCTACATAGCAAGAGTGAGGATTGCAGACAAGTGTCAGAAGCGCAGATGCACGAGCTGCTCCAGCCCTCGCAGCTGACAGGGCGCAGTGCAATCGATATGGACGAGGACCACAAAGAGGAATCATTCCGTAACAGCCCAGCTCAGTCTGAACTGCGCAGTGCCAACGCACCTGCAGCCTCAGCTCCAAATGCACCAGCAGCCAAGCCTGACCATGCCAACAAGGACATCATTCACTCCAGCGGCCCAGCTAGCATCTCGCAGACGGTGTGCCTGTCTGTGCCACAGCAAGCAGCACAGAGCGTGCCCAAGGAGCAGAACTGTCCTTCGAGGCAGGAGGTTCCAGTGTTCACTGCGGACACCCCTGACGAGCTGGAGATAGATGGCGATGAAGAGATGCACCAGCGGCTGCAGCTGCCACAGCTTGCGCAGCCGGCGATGCATGGTGGGCTGTGGGGGATGGGCTTCAGCAGGGATCAGCTAGCAAAGCCCAGTGTCAGCATCAACAAGGACAAGGGAGGCAGCTCTGTGCCATCGGAGGGTCCCAAAAGGGCTGAGCCATACCCTCTGGCCGCAGCAGAGACGCCTTCAGCAGGCCAGCCGGCAAAGCGCAGTGTCAGCAGCGGCAAGAAGGAAGGCTCTGTGTCATTGGAAGCCGAGGATCTCCCCAAAAGTAATGGGGTATCCTCTTTGGCAGCAGATGCTCCTTCAGCTGGCCTGAAATCTACTGAAGACAGCAAGGTGCATGTGAGCGCGGCAGCAGGAGAGCAGAGTGCCACGGGCACAGCAACAGCACATCAGACGGGGGAGAAGCAATCCAGCGCTCCAAGTGGACCCAGAGCCAAGAAGCCTCGCATGTCTGAGCCAGAAATGCAGCGCGAAACACCCTCTCTTGAAGGCGTGTTCCTAATTAAATCACTGAGTTGCTTGCAGCGTCATGTAGATATTATTATTCCAGTTTAGACCATATCTGAGCATCGCGATGGCATTGGGGCGTTTGTGCTGCTCGAGCGACTGCGTTCCAATCTTGAGGAATCCCAGTAGTGTTGAAAGGTGATCATGTTTGTGCTTGAACAGGCGAGGCCAATGGTACCAAGGATAGCTGCAGTCCATGCGATCTCTTTGCCAGTTTTTCGTCGCTCCAGGACTTGTCTGATGATGAGGACGCACCGACCAATATGTGAGGAGCTGTCTTCCATCCTGTACAACATGAGCAGCCCCAGTATTGTGACGATCTTATGCATGGGACAACAACCAGATCAGCTGGAATTTGGTGGTATGCAGCGCTCCCATGGTTAGAGAGGAGCCCTGGAGGCACATGGGTCCGACCATTATTGGACTGTCAATGCCAGTGGAAATTCAGTGAAATGTGAATGGATTTTGATGCGGGACACAGAGGACAAGTGCGCATGCGCTGTCGGTCACGGTCAGATATACCCTGATCAATCTGCTTGTGCGCCTGCAACGCATCGAGTTTTCGTGCTGTGCACATATGTCACAGCACTGTGACTGAATGTAAACCACTAAACGGCCCGTCGGCATACCATGCCGGGCATACTATGCATGCTCGGTTTGCTTGGGCCGTGCCTGCCACCATGGCCATTTAGCAGTAACATCAGGATGGGGGACATGGGCGTTGGATGCTCAAAAGATTTCTCAAGTAAACCAACATGGGGCATGTGCTAGTCCTAAATTCACAAGATCCTGCAACCCTCACAGCAGCCCTGAAGCCAACCCAAGGTTACCCAACCCCACAGTATAGAGCAGCAGCTCCCCTGTTATAAGCTTATCGTCCCCCTGCAGTACAGTCAGCCCAGCAAGAAAGATCTAAGCAACCAAGATACTTTCGACCCAGCTGAGCTGGCCCAGCTCACATCAAGGCTTTCTGCGCATCTTTGACCAGTTATCTACGTGAATCGAGCACAGAGCGGACGCCGAGATGACGTCGCTCCTCAAGTCCATTCTGAGCCACAACAGCGGTGGCGTGCACAAGAGTCCTAGCTTCTCGGACTTGAGCATGGGAGCTTCCAGTGACGGTGCGTTTGCGTTTCCGGGGTTGGGAAAATTCTTGAAGTATTGTCGATGTTTGTACGTGTCGAAAGTTGATGTCGGTGTTGATGTTGGCACCCAACAGCTTCTTACGTTGCCGGGCACCTAGCGGTGTCAAGATCGATGCTTTGAGAGGATAAGAAAGGCAAAACCTGAAATATTTTCGAGCTCATTTATATTTCGAAATTGCTCTGCAATGATTGCGTCCATGCGGACACACCCATGCCTGCAAGCAAGAAGAGAAGGTTATTTTGTGTCACCATGCAGCCGAAGAGGAGTTCGGCAAGGAGCACCCTGAAACACCCAAAACACCCAAGGAAACAGTCATGGGCTCATCTCCGACTCGCACCAACATCTGGCAGGGGACATTCAACCCACGGTGAGATCTGCAGATAATGCAGAACTAGGGCTTTCCGTTTGGGAAACGACGTGTTCATTCTTCTTCCATTTCATGCATGGCGACATTTGGATTGAAAGTACATTGAGCTGAAGGAAAGTTATGATCCTGCTTGTTCACGCGGCGGTTGCTTCTGAATCACTCGAAAACGATGCTTTCACCCGATGTGCAGGATGAACACGTCAGCCAACTACAAGAATATGGGGAACCAGTACTATGATCACGTCCCAGACAAGACGGGCGAGTACTCGGTAAGGGATGGACGTGTCTGGACTTGTCGCTCTGCTTAGCTGTCAGACGCACTCTACAGTACTGCAAACCTGGCATGGCATGTCTCTGGGTGTTTGTGTGCAGCACTCCATGCCCTGCTTGTAATGGACATGGAGGTGTCTTTGCAGGTTTGGGACCATGTGGTGAAGGGGGAGAGGATGAAGATCTTCCACAACTTTGATAAAGACAGTGAGGCTTCAGCCTTCGTCGTGGATCCTTGCAGCTTGGTGAAAAGTGGATTTGCCATGTGCCATGCAAAGGCAGGTGTCTTTCTTTATTGAGTGCGTTTGGGGTGCTGCAGATGATGGGTTCCTTGACGCACATGACCTGCAGCAGAGCTTTGGCAACACAGCGGATGTCAAGCAGATGATTGCTGCTGCTGACAAGAATGGGGACGGCAAGGTGGATGAACCTTCCCTTTGCTTCTGCAAATTCTGAGAATTTTTTGTTTCCTCCTTTGCTTGCTTCCTCTGGGTCATTCTTAAGATTGAGAGATGCGTAGTGGACCTGGCCGGTTTTTTACAAATGGCCTGGCAATTGTGAAGGTTTCTTAAAAAGTGTTGTGGCATGCAGATCGACTATGCCGAGTTCTGCGAGCTCTTGCGCAACTCCTAGGCGCCAGCATGCGCTCAGAAAGGTGGCCCAGTGAATTCAGGCAATGAAGGTTGAGAGATTGATCCCGACTGCACATCTGGCAGATTTTCACCACATTCCTGGCCCACAAGCCTGGTCGGAGTAGCCATTTGTGTGCACAGAGGATGTGCTTTTTTGGATGATGCCTGCAATGTTGCATAGCAGCAAGTTAGTCTGTGAGACGTCTCACTGCAAGACATGACTAGATTGCTCTCTGGTCTGCTCGTGTGCCAGTACTGGGATGGCCTTAATCACTTCCAACAACTGTAGAATTAAAAACCATGTGCCATTATTTCCAGATACAGGGAGACTTTGTTCGTTGCAGTAAGACTACGGATGCTTGTTGATGATTTATGTACGTCATGTATGGCAGGGTTAGAGTTGGTAGAGTGAGTATGCAAAGCGTACTGTGAAAGAATATCGTGCTTCCAGACGACTTCAATTTACAATGGATTGCCAATCCAGTGTACAGTGTGAAATGATTGGAAGTCCAAACCATCTGGATCCATCTTTTTAAGGAATCCTTTATTGGACCCCTCAGTGGGGATAGTCTAGACGTCTACATCTCATCAACATTCCAAAATTGCAACTTGGAAGATCTTCTAGAACCTCACAGAGTCACAGCACTGAGAAGCAGAGACGCCATTTACCATAATGTACATACTCAGCTCTTACTTGCGGCTCAAGACAATGTACACAGCGGCTGAATTACAGCCACTCTTCAGCATGTTCTAGCAGGGTTCTACGCTTTGCTTCAGGCACATCATGGGAAGGACTTGCAAGCACTTTGCAAAATGAAAACCACAGATGTTTGAGCACGATCTTCATCACTCTTGAGCCGTGAACTTCCACCCAGCGTTCAAACCCTGTGAACCCTCGGCTCCCTATAGCTATAAACAATATAAACACAAGACTGTGGTTGGCGAAACCCTCTTGTTACTTAAGCTCTACAAGCTTGAACAGCCAATTTGTGATCGTGCGTTTGACAAACTCAAAAGCCTATATGCCTCCGCGCCTTCCCAGCCCAATAAAATGCCTCAAACCTGGAGTGCCATCTGCAAGAAAGTACCTATGGTGGCTCAGGTCCGCTACACTGGCGTGGGCGGCGGCAGATCCCGCCATAATCTCCCTTGGGGAGTCACCTTCCTGCGCACCGGCGGCGGCGGCGTAGCTGCCGGCCTGTCAGCCGCCGGGGGGCTCCAGACGGTAATCCCGGCACCCGGGGGTGGATACCACGGCGCGTCAGCATCCAGGCTCATTGGCACGGCTGCTCTGGCCGGTGCAGCCGCCTCGGCCGGCGTGGTGTAGCGTGCCGCTGCAGGCACCGCAGCTGCAGGCGCCTCTGTGATTGTCAGGGGGGCTGCAGGGGGGTCTTGTGCGAGCAGTGTCGTGTCGGTGGCTGCGCCGGGCTTGGGCACATGTTGAGGAACGCGGAGGTGCTCAGGAATGGGACCTGGCGGCGGTGGCGGTGGGTAGACAGAGCTGCGTTGAGCGGCTGACAGCACCTGCTCCAAAGTCTGGATGCCCTGCGGCCCCACCCAAACAGCCACATCAGAAAATGAAAAAAATTCATCGAGGCCAACAAGTATGCACATACTTCCCTTATGATGATTGCATCTACAGTGAGATGCCAAACAGCCATCAATTACAGCCAAAAGACCAAACAAGCACCATTCATGTAACCACGTAATGTTGTTGCTTGGCTGTAAATTGCCCAAGGTGTGGAGCAAACAATTCTGTCAGTGAAGAGGAGGCATGGCTCTGACAGGCAGCAATGTGCACGTGAGATGAACTCCAAATTAACATGGTGAGACAAGGGACAAGAGGCTTGGTGAAGCTGTCGTAACGCAACCAGCAAGCTTGTCGGTAAAAGGAGGCAGGTGGAGCAGACCTGCTTGGCGTCAGAGCAACCTGGGTTCTGAGACAGGACTGCCTGGTACATCATCATGGCCATCTGCAGGCTGGGGGCGTATTGGGGGTATGCTGCCGCGCTGCCATAGTCCCTGTAGGCGTGCGCCAGGTGCAGCTGCAGCTCCTCTGAGCTCACTGTCAGCATCTGCTGCTTCAGCACCTCGATCGCCTGCTGTGGCTGCCCCGCCTGCTCCACAAGCACATAGCTCATCATCAACTGAAGGGTGATATCCCAATGTGAAGGCGATGTGCACTACAACAGACATGCTAGCGCACAGCAGCCACGAAATGTTTCCAAAGTTCAAACAAACCCCCAACTCTCTGTATAGCCCAAGTCATGTACATGAACAAACTCACGAATATATCTGATCTGGTAACTGACTGGTGCCCTGAAAAGGATTGAGCATAAGCGGGCAATTTGCAGGCTGTGGAACGCAGGTGAGCACCGCTGCACCTCTGCACAATAAGACAGCCAGTAACTGAGAGAGCAACGCACCGTGCGGTGAATGTCCGCTAGGGCGATGGGGGCTTGCGCGCATTTGGAGTCGGAGCGCACGGCCTTCTCAAACCACTGCCGGGCATCCTGCGGGCAGCCCTTGGCAGCCTGAACCCTGCCCATGAGCACCAGCCCCTGCGCGCTGTGCGGCGCCACCTTGGTCGCTGACTCTGCCACCCTCAGCGCCTGCAGATGTCACAAAGATGTCACATGGATGACGCCTGAGACAGTCTGAGACATCCTTCAACCATGCAACAGAGGCGGAGCAGTCCTCGGGACTTCCGTTGACTCCCCTTTGTCAAAGAATGCAATTGAAGCATGCACTTGGGGGTGCAACAGCCATTGCTTGGTTTGGACAAAGGAGTTTGGGCGATCCAAACACAGGACTGCAATGGTACGGGGGCTTGCAATGGTATGGCATCTGATGTGGGCAAAGGAGGAATGCACTGTGTACCTCCTTGTGCCATTTGAGCTGGAGATACGCTGCGACGAGGCCGTTGAAGGCTGCCATCTCGATGGGGGGTCCCAAGGCCAGGTTAAAGTACTTGGTGGCCGCCAGCGCGTCATTCCCCCTCATAAGCAGATGGCCTCTCTGAATGTTTAGCAGCTGGTCGCAGGGGAACTGCTCCAGGCCCTCCTGCGCGCTCTGCATGGCCTGCATAGCAGCACGGATCGCATGGGTGCATGCTCGTCTCTGCAGCCGATGACGCATCGTGTGCTTTGGGTCTGTCCTAGGAGAGAAGATGCCATCTTGCCTGCTTGTCTTGTGAATGGTGAAATGCACGGGCAATGGAGTTACAGGAGTGTGCGATTCTACATTTCTGGAGCATGCTGCTTCAGAAATGTTAGATTCCCCACCGCATTACATATTGGTGGGAAGGCAGTGCAGCTGTACACCTTCACCCTAGTAAGGCTCTCAAGTATGCATGTCCAAAGATAATGCTGCATTTCAGCATGCGTTTATTGTTGCACAGCAATCTCCTGGGCAAGTATGTGGAACAAGTGGCGCCCGCAGCGACCGCGAGGCCAATAGACTGGTGAATTTGTTGCTGATCACCCCTGGATTCATTAATCTTCCCATCTCTCAGGGGCACTATCACATATATTCCACCAAGCAAGTGATTACTAAGGCAAATCCACCTGAAGTCGATTGGCCAAGATTATGGGTGTAATACCTGTGCGGAGTCGCCGTTGGCTTCCCAGTAGGCGGACCCGGCGACAAACGTCTCCGGGCGGCCGCCGGCGCAGCCCCGCAGATCCTGCCACAGGCGCGACAGCTCACTCCGGTCCCCCCGGTCCCTCAGCAGCAGCGCGTACCGGTCCATGCCCTCTGCGTTTGACGGGTCCAACGCTCGGCTCCGCAGATACAGACCTGCACATGCACAAGTGACAGCATTGTGAGGCTGCAATCAATTGTGCCTGTCAAGAGATCCTAGAAACGACTCCGCTGGCAGTAGAGCAGATGTCACAATAAAAGACTAGATGTCACAACCGCATCCATTCTGGCTGAAGGGGGTCAGATCCAATCGGCTGCAATGCGCAGCAATAAGCATGCGTCTCACACATGTTCTGACCCCAAAAGCGCGTGGTGCAAAGTTCACTCACGCAGATCAGTGCAGAGTAAGGATTTTTTTTTTGAGAATTTGGGGCGTTTTGGCACAGGACACCCACCCAGGGCAGCCGAGGTGTCGCCCTTGCCGGCCAGCGCTTGCGCGGCGGAAAGCAGCGCATGCAGGTTGTCCGGGAGCAGTCCGGTCAGCGAGGTGAAGTGCACCGCTGCTGCCGCATAATCCGACGCTGCGAGCGCCGCGTAGCCGCACACCATGATGTGTATGCATCCCTCCAGGTCCGCATGCCGCTCACTACTATCAGCTGCCCCTTCGGCCTGCAGCAAAGCCGTGAGAAATCTTTGATACAGCATGTACATTGCATCCAGACTCAGTGGATCCCTCAACTGGGAATTTATCAAATGGCTGCCGCATGCGAGGACAATAGTGACAGGGGTGCCATGCGAGCATAACAATTGGATCATTAACCAGTTGATCTTCCCACAGAACACTCTACAAGGCATCAGTCATGTGAGGAGCACCAAAACTGTGGTGCATCGCTGGGCAGATGTTGTTGCGTTGTGCAATGAGCTTGCATAAATGTGGGCATGGCAGACCTGGCTCTTTGGCATCAGCGCCACAAGATCTGGTGGGGAGCAGTCCATCTCTGTCAGGGCTTTCAATGCCTCCACTGCGTAAGGACACAGACGCAAGCACTCCTGCATGACACCGGCAGCCAATCAATCAAAGTGGCCCTTCCAGACTTGCTGCATTATAATAATTTTTGGAGTCCCTGGATGCTGAATTTCTCTTTGCAGATGGCGATTGATGCATGCACAATTGAGATTTGGATCATGGCATTTACCTGGTAGGCAGCCACCGCTGCTGCTTTCTTGCCCAGCCTCTTGTAGAGGCAGGCCATTGAGCTGTGCACCTTCAGTGTGCGGGCTGGCTTCTCAATGGCTTCGAGCTCAGCCAGGGCATCACTGTACATCAGCAGATCTGTACAACACTGCGCTACCTTCACGCGCAGCTCTGGCTGACTACCGCGCCCTCTCCCCTGCAATTATTCCACACTCATGAGACTACCTCGCAAGCTTTTGTTCTGGTGTTCAGCACTCCCAGGGCACAACAGGTGTCATGCGCAGATGCTAGAGAAGAGAGTGAAGGGGCAAGGTACCTGACCCAGAGACGAGATTTGGAAGAGTTGTTGCGCTTGTCGGTAATACCTCTGTTGCCACACGCAGGAGTCTTAGCCAGCTGACGCGATGTCAATCACAGTGAGACAACAATGAGGAATTTATATAGCACGTGGATGTCGAGTTGCTTACCAGTGCCCGTTTGTACTCCTTCATGCCAGACAGGGCATCTGCAAGAAGCACCTGCAGTACCAATCATGTCTGAGTAACAGTGCGCCAACAAGTCATTGTAGCTTCAAAATTCTGCATGGATCGGTGGCTCACCATGTTTTCCGCTCGATCATGGAGACTTTCCGAATGCAACGCCTGCACTGATGGCGAAAGTAGGATGCCTCCCTGCCACAGAACAGACTCAACAAGTCGATAACAGGGGATCACAGCTGCCAGCACTGGTGAGAAACGCAAGATCCTTGAAAATTTGCTTCCAACCGCGATAAATATACTTGCCAACTATCCAGTTTAAATAGTCGTACTTCAATCTAACATGATCATCCAAGCATCCTTGTGTTTTCACAACTCACCAGGATTTCAGCTGAGCTGTAGAGCTCATTCTCCATCAGATGAGTGATCCGGTTCCTCAACTCCTCCATAACGTATTTTGGACCTTCAGAAAGTAGAGAAACTTGCCATCCAGGAAAGAGCCTCAATAGTGGCACCACACAGTTGGCCGATCGGGACTATGGCACCAGGTCAAACTGTGGCACAAATGGAGTATATGGAGTTTGCTACCTAGGACATCTTCGGATCTTATTCCTGATGGAAAATAGACGTTTTGATCCTAGGAGCACAGCTCAGTTCGTATTGAGGGCCAATCAGTCGCATAAGGGTTACTGATCTGAGTGACTGATCCCATCGCTGACCGATTGGGATGCAACCTCGTCTACCAAGTGTTCTGCTGCAGCAGGAGGCTTGCTAGAATGTCAAAGACCTAGGGATGCCACTTGCTGTGGCAGATCAGGCCGGTAAGAAGGCCAAGGGGACTAGGGCGTTTCGGGTCGCCTTTTCGAAGTCGAATATCAAGGCCTTCTCCTCCAGCGCAGCTCATAAAATAGCTGTTGTAGCGCACAAGGTTGCATCAGAAGTTGGTGCAAAATCAAAGAAGGACTGAGGTCGGGAAGCTTGACAATAGTAACAGAGAAACGGACTGGCATAGTACGGCATGGAGGTCGTATCCAAGAAACTGAACGCAGTCGGAGCGTGTATCACGGTTTGATAAGGTATTAACTACATATTCCAAGGCAATGCGCTATCTAGGAGGGGTGCAAAATTGCCTGACTGCTGTATTCAAAATATTGTGAAACCTAGGAGTGAGCGCGTCGCAGATACACCCTGTCCACTTTGCCTGCTTCCGCCATTTATATCCTTTGTGTATATCCCTTTGATTGATTATTCAGGTTCCCGGATCCTTGCAGAGGGACAAGAGAGGAAGAGGACAACGTGCAGGGCAGCGCAATGGACTTCCCCACACAGAGGTTAGCTGACAAGACTTCTACGAGATGTAGGAAATCGTCTGGCAGCACATCCATTGTTTCAGCTGCAGCCAGCACGCATAGCTCAAGCAGTTCCATGCAGAAAAGGGGAACAGCTGCCATCCTGTCCTTGCCATACACTCCATTCAATTTCGAGGCAAGACAGACTGCCAAACGCGCTCTTCACGCCGTGATTGAATGCACCTCCAGTGCGCCATTGCATCTATGACCAACTGGATTGAGTGTAAGCTGCGCAACGGTGTTGTGTTCATCGATGAATTGTGTTTTTCCTGGGCCCACAGTCTGCAAAATCGAAGGTCCAGAAGGTATTTGATGGGACAATCACTGGACACTTCAGGCGGTACTACGAGTCAGCATTGTTTGACAAGCTTGCCAAGGCTTGTATTTACCACTTCCTTGCTCGCTTTGAGCATGACGCCTTGTCCAAGGTGAGCAGTCCCCCAATTGAGCTAACTACACCTGCACGATCCCATGCAGGCAAGCATTGTTTGGATAAGTCGTGAGAAGATTTAGTGCATGCCAGGCAGCTCACAGGGCAAGGAGACAGCGCTTGGATGGATTGGATACTGTTATGATCCAGTCAAAGCTAACAAAGCTCGAACAAGAAGGGCAGACTCACCTGGAGGCCATGTCCCCCTCCTATGCAATGACCTTGCTAAACAATGCCACCTTCAGGCAGCCTCATCAGGATACTCTGTTCTTTGAGGCCCTCTACAAAGTATGAAGCATACTCCTTTGTGTACATTTCAATTTGTGGGCTGCTGAGACGTACGCCGTCACACAACATCATGAGGTCCCTACTGGATGAGACACAGGCAACAGCTCTGAAGACCCTCAGTGCTGCTCCAGGTCTTGGTGGATTTGATTATGGAAGCTTTTCCTCAGCAGCCGCGTTCAAACATTGGGACCCATACAGGAGAGCTCTTCAGGACCGCATTCTTCAACGTTCCTGGTCAATTGTGAGCACTGATTCCAGCTGTTCTGTTGAGGGCACCTGAAAGGAAGAATTTTCTTGCCTGCATCCTGATTGCCGGATTGCTGCATGTGGGGAAGCATGCAGGATGGATGGATGAGGCATATCTCAAATAAAAGAGATCACATTGGGGGTCCAGCAGGTCCAAGTTCTGTAAGCAGGCGCGGGACAGAGATTTAATCTCGACATTGTGAGCTGCAGGAACCAAGCAGTAAGGGAGGTGGACACGCTTACCCTTCTGGACCTGACACGCCTTAAAAATGGCACGTCCCAGAGCATTTCTGGGCCCGTCGCAGCAAAGCTTCTGGCTTCTAAAAATGACAAGCCCCACTCCATCCCTGTGCAGGTGCGAAATATCAACCACACTCCCTGCTGACCTTACAGTACTAGATACGTTGTTTTGCTCGCGGATAATTTTTGGTGTTTGAATGAAAAGGCACCAGTCGAGCAGAAACAATGTCTGAACTAGAGAAGTCATGCAGTTCTTCTGATTGTGCAGGCTGCAAGCCAGAGCACAACAGAGCTCCTGTCAAGGTTCCTGCCACATGCACGGCGGCCGCAAGTGGGTCATGCGACCGGCAGTCAGTCTCAAAACGCCTCCACCTCAGGCCTGGAGGGCTTCACTCTGCCCCCATTGATGCTGGATCCCCTGGAGCCTGAAGACCTGGTGCCAGTCAGCGTGGAAAGGTGAGCATGTCTGCTGAAGAAGAAAGTAAGTCTCCTGTGGATTATATGTCACGCGTGACTTATTCCTGCAACACAGGCTTCCAGTTGCAATTTCCCTTCACAACACAACAATGGCATTTTCCTTTCATGCCCAGTGAGCTAATGCAAGATGCCGATTATTCCTGGGGTGTATGTGCCATGCTTTGTCAAAAGTAGTTCTGGTTGCCTTCATTTGCTGACAGCTGTGTTGAGGGCAAATTGCATACTGCAGGTCTGGCATGATCAGCGACAGCAGCATTGTGGAGCTGCAGCGGCTGCGAAGGATCCTAGAGGGCAAGGATCCCCTGGCGGAGATGACCGGCATCAGCCGCATGGGCAGCCGCCTGGGCAGCACCATGAGCAGTGTCAACCTCATGCGTGGCAGTGTCATGGCCCAATCAAGACTTGCCAGCGTCCGTGTGGCCGCTGCATATTGACCGATAGTTTGTTAGTGCCCTGAGAGGGAGCGCCTTGGCTTTGTGAAAATTCTGGCACGACACAGGCTCGGTGCCTGACAAGGGTTGGCTGCAGCTGCAGCTGAGTTGGTTGCGCATGCGGCGGCCACGCCGGCGGTGGTGAAGATCTTTCTCAACAAGCGCCCACGATATGTGACAAGCATGGGCTGTCCAGGAGTGTTTTGGATGAACTTGCACAATAGAAGTGGAGGAACAGATGCAGCTACATTGAAGAGCGGATGAACAAGTGGCTTGCATACCTACTTTGGCTCTGGACCTGCTTGAAGCTGTTTGAAGCTGTGCATGTTTTGGAAGAAACCTTCAATTTGGAACTGTGCAATAAACGAAGGTCGTAAAACAATTCTTAGGAGGAAAATTTGTGAAGTCGTCGACGTGCTGTGAACGTACTTGATGGGTGAGCTCACTCAGATCCAGGTACTTGAAGGGCACACAGATCGAGCGTGGCATGTCGCGTGGTCACCTACAGGTGTGGAATAGATACTGATAGCTTAAACTATGAATCGAGAATCCCATCGACGTAAAAATATCGCAATTCTTTGCAGGCATGCCTGCAGATGGCTTTCTGTACTGTGCACCTTTTTTACAAAGGCAATCTCTTCGTGAATACTATCCTTTGAAAATTATAGCGTTTCAGTGGTGCTATCGAGGGACACAGTACTGTCATCAGTATTACTTGCTTGATATTGTCAGGCGTCCTTGCAACTTGACTAGCCTTGCAGCAGAACAGATCAGACAATAGTGTAGAATGTCTCCTCGTCTGCAGTAATACGTCTTCAGTAATTTGAGTTTCGCCCCAAGTCTTTTGAGAGCCTGGCAAATGTCAATATCGCAGGTGAGACCCTGGCGAGCTGTAGTGGGGACAAGACAGTGCGGCTGTGGACTAGGACACAGCCCGGCAGCGAAGAATGGGTGTGCAGCGCGACCCTGGAGGAGGCTCAGACACGGACAATCAGGTGTTGCAGCTGGTCACCTGATGGCCGATCCCTTGCCACTGCCAGCTTTGATGCTACCACAGCAATCTGGGAGGTGCAGGTATGGCGCCTCAGGCCCATCTCCCAAGCTCCCTGCTCACTGCTCCTTATGCTATGTGCCGTACTTACTTCATCATCACCAATAGGCTTTCACCCAGGAATGCAGAAAGGGGCATGTTTTTCTGCCTGCATCAATTCCTGTAAGGTTTCAAACATCTGCTCACGGAGAGTGACATATGCAGGGGGGTGTATGGGAGCAAGTGGCGCTTTTAGAAGGGCATGAGAATGAGGTAAAGGGGGTTGCATGGAGCCCATCAGGATCGCTCATAGCCACTTGCAGCCGTGACAAGAGCGTGTGGATATGGGAGGCCCTGCCTGGCAACGAGTATGAGTGTGTGGACGTCAAACAGGGACACACCCAGGTGCAGCTGCCCTGCACTGCAACATGTCTCCTTCAGGCATGCTGCTTGTATCTGTTGCTTATACTCTGGGGCAACGAGGCAGTATTCATCAAGAATATTTGATCCTGCCACCAGTCCTGCAGCACATGCTTTGGCACATGCGTAAGGCCCTGCCTGATTGCAGCATGGTGGAAACAAGCGATCAATGACTGTGTGCATGGCTTGCAGGATGTGAAGGCGGTGGCATGGCACCCAAAGGGGGAGATCCTTGTCTCGTGCAGCTATGATGACACCATCAAGCTGTGGCGGGAGTCAGATGACGAATGGATCTGCGAGCAGACTCTGTCAGGTGCTGCATTCTTACCCAATCCTCTCCCCACGACACCTATGGTGTTCTTTTCTATTTCAGAGCATGTTGATTTCTCATTGAGGCCATCGCACCCCAGTTGGTGGCCAAGAGCAGGGGGGCAATTCTGACTCATCGCATGCCTCTGCAGGACCGGGAATAGGGCACACCTCAACCGTGTGGGGGCTGGCTTTTGAGGAGAGCGGGGAGCGCATGGTGTCGTGCAGCGATGACTGCACTCTCCGCGTGTGGAGCTGTACATCAAAAGATGGCGAGGCCTGGTGGCGGCTGCTCACCACCGTCTCCGGCTCCCACGAACGCACCATCTTCAGCGTTGACTGGTCCAGTTCAGGCGCCATCGCCTCAGGTCAGTTGATTTGCACCTGCTACATCTCTGCTGGAGCCTTTCTATATTTGGAACATTGGGAAACAGCATGCTTCAGGACCCATTCCACGGGTATGTCTAGGGGGTGATGAACATTAGTCTATAGTGCGCCTGCTTTTGTCAGGGGGCAGTGTTAGTCGTTGGGGCAATCAAGCTGTCAAAGTCATTGTAGGCAAGGCTGAGTCATTGGGGCAGATGAGTCAGCTTTTTGGCGTGTTCGTGCAGGCTCGGGGGACAACACAATCTGCGTGCACGAGGAAGAGGCGAGCAGCAGCGCAGACATCGACCCACTGCAGAAGCCCTCATTCACATTGGCGGCCAGGCAGAGGGAGGCGCACCCAGCGGATGTGAATTGCGTGAGATGGAACCCGGCAGATCCCACGCTGCTGGCATCGGCAGGGGATGATGGCAGCGTGAGATTATGGAGGTATAGGAGGAGAGGGGCAGGTGTGCAAAATGCGCACGCACTGAGCAGCAGACAGAATGAGACCGGGGCAGTGGCGGATTCAGGAAGCCTCGGTCTTGCCTAGGCCACGGCAGTGGCAGAGCATTGCGGGAAATCTGGATTTTTGCAGAGTCTGGCAGTGGCAGAGCAGTGTAGGAGGCTTGATGTCGACTGGAACCTGGCAGCTGCAGAGCAGTGCAGGAGGGTTGATGTTGTGTAGAGTCTGGCAGTCACGAATTCATGGCCGAGGCCAAGCTTGTGTGGGAGACTAGGGCAGGGGCAGATTCAGTTCGCCTGTTCCGAGCTCGATAATGTGCCACAGTGTGTGGGAGAATGGCAGTGGAAGTGTCAGGCAGCCAGGAGAGCATGCTTGGGAGCTGGGGTTGGTAAAAGAAGCAGCAGAGAGAAACAATCCAGTGCTACGTTGCTAGCTTCTGTGGTGTCAGAATTATGCCGCTGCTTCACGTAATCTGTTGACATACGCTCCTCCAGATATGCGGGTGACACTTCACTAGTGCAGCCATCATAACGCTGAAATATGGGGCTCCAGCATGCATGCAAGTCCTAAAGGTCATCATGGGAATGCTATCATGCTATTGCAGGAGTGAATGCGCAGGAATACTGCAGTATAAATGGCCAACCAGTTCTCGGAAAGGCCTTCAACTTGAAGGCTTCAAGGTTTCTCGGCCAGTCAAAATCTTCAAAAACTTGCAATGATAAAATATTGACTTGAAGCTACTGTATCCACCAGCAGTGAGCTTTTGTTTTTTGCAGACACATGCGTCTATTGAAATTTACAGACCTTCACAAGGGCACCAAGGATTCACATCTGAGCTCACTTGGCATGATCTGTAATCTAAAAATAGACATTGCATGTGTTACCCCATTCCCACATTCAACGGGTTTAAAATAGCGTTGACAGCTCTGAAACGTCACATGCCCACGAGTTGGTCAATGCATGCCACTTATTGTCTTCAACCTCAATGACCACAACGTAATGCGTTAGTTATACAACCCACAGCTGTTTCAGTGCGCTGAACTTAACCCTTCACACATCTTTCACTACAACAGGCGATGAACATCAGCAATACGACTGTACTCGTGAATCATTGTCAAGAAAATAATATGTAGCTGGGGATAGCTTGCTTCATTTGGTGCCCACGTACGCGACTACGAGGCCCAACAAATCCCTGGATGGGACCTTTAACGAGTTGGAACGCTGCCTACAATGAGATAAAGACAGCGAACTCCCTTGATGCGACTTACGAAAAGGTCTGCTAACACTGCGATATTTCATCAAGAGGCAGTCTTATTTCATACCACAACTCATGAACCACCATCACCAAGTGCAGTCAGACATACCTGAGACAACGCATCCTCAAAATTTTGTGCACAGGTGGAGTTCGGCATATTGCAGCATTTGGAATTGTTGAGGAGGGATGCGCGCGTGCGCGTGAAGCAGTGGCTGCAGAAATTCAGGCAGGAGACAGCCAATGCAGTGTGGAAGCGCAATCGCAACACCCATGCTCGCCTGCTGCTGGAGCAGTTGCGAGCTGGCAGGCTGATTCACCCCTTCACCTCATTGCCCGGCCCAGGCTGCTTGCCAACCCTGGGCCGATGGACGCTCGCTCCCTTCCTGACTCCCCAGAAAAAGCCAGCCGCCCCCAGGTCAACTACCTCTCGCACTTGATATCAGCCACTTTATTATCTTCATATGGGTCTGCGCATTAGTAAACAGATGACCCATCCTCCGGATGGAGCACCCTGTCACAGCATGAATTGTGTTTCTTCTTGCTCTACAGAAGTGCACCTATGCGTGCAGTCTTGACCCAGAACCTCAGTCTCGAGAGGATCTGCAATGCTGTGCAGGGAGCGTTTTGCTGCAGACATGGCCCTCGCAGCAAGCTGCCCCGCCAAGTTGCAGGCAGCGCCTGACAGATGCAGCCCACTCGCAAGCACATCAGGTGCCACCCACTTTCTGGTCCTCAACACCTGGTGCATTCATTGGGGTGTGCAGGGGCAGGCTCTCTTGATGCTAGCCCATACGCTTATTACACCCCCTTGCCTTTGCCTTTGCAGCTGACAAGCCAGTACAAAAATCACCGCAATAGGTGAGTCTGCAAAGGGCAAGTTGTTGAGGACAGCGCAGCTCAATAAAAACTAAGTTCAGGCTGTGTCTGGCGATGCAGGCAGGGGTGGCTCGGCGTTGGAGGCATACTGTGGCAGGCACGCGCAGAGGGCGGCTCTGCAGGAGACGATCAGAAATTTGCCAAGGCTGGAGGAGCCCTGGCGCAGATCTGCTAGCCCCAGGGCAGCCCCCAGGGCCGGATCTCCTTGCAGAGGCCAGCCCACCAGCGGACACCAGCACAGCGGAGGTGAGCACCTCTTGGTGCATGCAAGCCCATACAGATGTTCTGCAGCAGGAGTGTTGCACTTGGAAGCAGACTTCTAATGATGCCAAGAGAGCATTATGTACTTCAGAGACGGGACAGGCACACAGCAGGATGCTGATGTTCTGACAGTCCATTGATTGCGCTCTTTGAGGACAGCAGCCCGTACTTGTCTTGTCACAATGTCAAGGGATTGGCCCCGGAAGGGATTTCTACGCGTCCAAACACCCCACTTATTATCACATCAGGAGGTCAGATTCAGTAATTTCGGTGATGAGCTCTCACTCAGCATCAAAGATCTATTGAGAATCAGGCAAACCAACACAAAGGTTGATAATAAAGGACGGCTGCTGCCATGCTGCAGGCGCCGTGCTGGCGGGCACGCACATGCGCTTCGCGAGCGCCGGCGCGGCCGCGCGTGCGGATCCGGCCATAGTGGGGAGAACCGGGGGGGCTGACAGTGGGGACTGGGGGGCCGGCGGTGGGGAGCGAGGGGCCCACAGCACTGTGGCACTGGAGGCTGCGCTCAGCGCCTGCCGAGAGAAGGCGCTGGAACTGGAGCTGCGGCTGCGCGCCGCCGAGCAGCGCATTCGGGAGCAGGTGAGCGCGGCATGCCGGCATGAGCCGCGTTGATGCTGTGTTGCCGCTGCAGCTGACCTACGATTTTCCCCTATTTCAACACAGTGGGTGTTTATGTCTTTACAAGCGGTCTCCAAATTTTCCCTCATTCAGAAATTTCTGGATTGAAGCTCAAGCTTTCAGGTCTGCACAAGCTTCCACATCTTCCTGATATCTGCTCGATTGTTTTGGGAGTGATATCTGAAGGACAGCATGGTTAAAGATTAAAGTACCATTGAAAACAATGATGCGAGCAAGCTTCCACTTGCAGAGATGCACTGGACGGGCAGTAGTTAGTGCTGAGAGAAATTTGATGTGGGCCTGCACAGGCGCTGGAAAAGCAACAGCAGGAGAAGAGGATTGCGAAGAGGGAGGTGGACAAGGTCATCGACAAGTTTGAGCGCCAGCGAGGCAGATGGAGCTCGCCCCAGAGAAGAGAGTGAGCCTCCTGCCAATACCTCCTGCAAGTACTGCCGAGCGACAGTAGTGCACCATACCTCCACCCCTTTCCCTGCATTGCCATGCATGCACGATCTAATTTCACTTTGTGTGCATCAAAGTATCAACATCTTAAGCGTGGTGGTTGTGATGAGCGGCTTAATTTGCAATAGTCATGGGTTGCATGCTAGTATAAGTCACTATCGATTCAAGTATCCCCCTACCGCTCATCGTTATTATTCAATAGAGGTGCTTTCAGTAGACCCTAGACTACTGAAACAGGGGCAATCAACAGGGCTTCGGTATGCGAAGAAAATAGTAGCAAAGTCATGCCCATGATTTCCTCATTGTTTTTGTGTGTCAATTTACTGTATCTGTATCTTGTGGAACCTGTGAGGAGCAGCATACATTGTCCAAGTCACAGGTTGCATCTGAAGGTATGCCCATGCGCAGGTTTGAGGACATCACTCAGCAGCTGGGGGACTTCCAGAAGGCGACAGAGCAGCTGAAGAAGCAGATGAAGCGTGCAGCCGCCTCTGACAGTACGCAGCTTCTTGAGCACACCTTCCTCTCCCCTCAGCAGCTCCTGGCGGCTGAAGGGCCCAACAGAGGGTGGCTGGATGCAGAAGCCCCTCCTCCCACCCTCCTATCAAGCCAGAGCAGGCTACCAGAAGGACTGCCAGAGACAGTGGCAGCTCAGCATGCACAGCAGGGGCATGTTGCAGAAGCAGACAGCGCATTGGCAGCAGCAGAGATGAGTAGGGATGTTCTGGAAAAAGGGGAGTCAGAGCGTTTGCAGCAGCAAGGTAGCAGAGTCCGAAGTGCACTGCAGGAGGACGAGCTAGCTGAGTTTAGCGCTGAGACGCAAGCGCTGCTGCGGCAGATCCATGCAATCAGCATCTGAGTCTTCAGGGGTGATTACAATTTTGTCAGCAAGTGCAGCTTGCCAATAGCAGGGGCAGTGCACTGATTGTGAGCTTCTTTTGTTGTGTGGAGTGAGAATCGGGAACAGGATGTAGACTATGTTTACTTTTGTTGCTGAATGCATTGACGCACGTTATATGCAAAGAAGTCTTCGCGTTCAGAGTTGAACTCTTGTGGCAGGTATGAGCTTACAGGAATGTTTCTTCAACCAAATCCATGGCCCACAATGTCACTGGTGACACATTGCAGCTACTGTATTAAATTTTAGAATGAAGTCAAATCACTTCAGCACATATCTTGACATCAAAGGTGCATACAATGGTCCACTCCTAACAATCTACACAAATCATACATGTGCACTTCTTTTCAAATTCTGCATGCGCACAGAAGCACGCCATGCCATTTGCTAAGCAACCGTCAGTCAATTCACAATGTATCGTTTTTTATCCACTGGACCCTAAGCCGCAGCATAACTCTGCATGACAAGTCGCAAGTCATCTGCAAAGTGTCTTCATAGCAATCTCAATCAAGCCCCAGATCCGAAGTCTGCCAGCATGATGCGCACACGGAAAGCTTGTCTTGGCCTTTGAACACACTGCTGCCAATCAAAACACCCTGCATTGGTAATCAGGGGGATTTCTAAACAGCTCAGAGAGGGGATACGCTACAGTATAGTAGATCTCCTCTGATGGAGTAGGGCAACTTTCTTCAGGGCACGCGCTGCATTTCCACCTCCTCTGGAATGGCAGTGGCCGGGGGGATTGCAGCGGCAGGGGGGATTGCAGCGGCGGGAGGGAACGCCACTGGGGCCTCCTCCATGGCCACCAGCTCAGCCGCGCGCTCCTGCAGCCGCACGTCAATCCCCGGCACGTGGCTGAACGAGCGCGGAGTCACGTCCAGCACGTGGATGCCTGCACGCATGTGCGGGCATGTGCTCGGAAGGCAATGACTTGTTTACATGTGCACGCAGGTGCTCAAGAGGCAGGCAATCACGTGTGAGGACTAAGTTTGAGGAGAAAATACAGTGCTTTTATGACCTTGGACCTGCCCTTCATGGTATGTGCACCATGGCAACTCCCCGTATTTCCTTTTGACTGACTGCGCAAGATGTGCCTACAACTGTGATGCAAGCAAAGGAAGCAGGGCCCTCTCTCCACCCCAGGGCCATCTGGCATCACTGTCTAAGGCAACAAGTTTTGAGTATCTGACAATCCTAGGATGAGCTAGCTGCCTTGAACAGGACCGCCGCACAACAAACCTGAGACCATCTTCCATCAAATCTTCCAGGGCAAAATGCTGGAGAGCCAAGAAGAGGGTATTATTGTTATTATTATTATTATTACACGCTTTTCCTGCCAAGAGGCAAGGTGCGTCCTGCAGACAAGCTGCAGTTCAACTAAATTAGAGGCTTAGAGGCTCACTTAAGTTAAAGGCTGCCACAATCCTACCCCTTGTTGGACCCGCCAGATCCAAGCAAGACCCAATCAACCGTGGGCACGGTGCTCAGTATTTGTACCGCCCCCCGCCAGCCGGGGCCAAAGAGGGTATATGCTTGTTTAAATTGATTTTACCACCACACTGATTCCGACTCCTGGAGGTGTAGGTCAACGATCTAGACACATCCTTTCTACCATGATTGTCCAGTCTACACGGTCTGTGCATTGTCTCCACCAGGACAATAACATGGAAAGAACATGAGAACCTAGATATTAAGAGCCAGCGGCCCATGGAACGCAGCAGGCCCGTTGATGCCGAGCACAAAATGAACATGAGCTTGGTGCCTTTCAACAGAAATATAGCAGAGAGATTTCCCACAAAGGGGACAGAATGCTGGAGAGCCAAGCTGCTCAATTCCTTAGATTATTACGTTAGAAAGAGAGAAAAAAATGAAAGCAGGGGCTCATTGGGCCCGCCGATGCCGCGCGCAATTTCAACATGAGCTTGGTGCCCTTCAACAAGGACGCCACCCAAGAAATCTAGCTATCCAAATCCCCCAAATGGAACAAAACGCTGGAGAGTGAAGAGTAGTTGAATATCTGTTAAGACTTTATGAAGGAAAACAAATGTGCGCACCGGGCCCGCCGATGCCGCGGACGGCTAGTTCGCGCAGTTCCTGGTGGCTGGCGCAGTACATGCAGCAGGTGTGCACCGCGCAGTCATCGCAGCCGGCCGGCAGTCCAAACGTCGACGGCAGCGCAAACCGCTGCCGCAGGTGCTGCCGCGACACGCATGAGAACCTGCATTGTGCACCATCACAACAGAATCCTTCAAATTTCAATAAAATACATGCAGGTTGAATGCGAGCACAGCGCTTGGTTCTGCACAAGCGGCCTGCTGTGAGCAGAGAAGGGCCCAGCAAAGTGCCCAATCGGAGTCTTCAAAGGTCCAATTTGAGGTGAAAGGATTCTGCTAGACATCAGAGTGGGCGGAGTATTTTTGGCGGTCATGACTGAAACAAGCTTGGAATTCAATGTTTTGTTTTGCTGCAGATCAGGCTCTGCAGAATGCACGTCAAAGTCCACTACATGCATGCTGCATTGCCTACACCACCAGCAGAAGGACAGATTGGCCCTATTTACACAAGAAATTCAGGATTGCTGAGTTCCCTTGTGCGTACCATGACATGGTGTTGAGGCCGTAGCTGCCGCAGGCGTTCCATATGTGGCCCAGACCGCAGCCGATCGCTACCGACGCCCCACAGTAGAGCGCTGACAAACTCGCTATCGCCTCCTTCCACGTTCTGCGCGCAACATTGTTAGTGAATAATTCTGAGTGTTTTCTTTTACATGTTTGCACAGTGAATTTATGTCCATCCGGACATAACCCGCACGAGCTCCCACAAGATAGCACATGCCTGTGGTAGCCTATGACAGGTTTCATCCTGATGGACAGAAATTTATTTCTCTGAGGCAATCTCGCAGGCAACACTGCACGAAACATTAGAATAGATGCATAAATGGAGATCAAACTGACAGCGGATTTCTGCAGATCCGCTGAAATTCTTGAACAAATTCAGACACTGTTGGACATTGAGCACGGCTTTGAACAATTTTTGCACAATTTGCAAGCCACAGCAGCTGCGAATTCAAAATTGCACACCTACGGCTCTGTGGCTTGCCCCTGAAGCGGGCTCCGAGGTCGCCTCCATATGCAGAGCGTGCCCAGCGCGTGGGGTGTATGCCCACCCAGAAGCACTCGCCCACTGTGCGCCCAAAGCATGCGCCGCGCCACCTGAAGGGGTTCAGGCTGAATGCCTCCCTGCCACCATTGCAATTTCAAGTCGCTATATGACTTCCCTCACATTAGGCATGCCAAGGCACCACTCCAGCAGGACAATAGACAAGAGAAAACACATGATCGTGCGCACTAGTGGCAGACAGCATAAAAAGGGGATGTCACCATCCCCAGTCCAGAGCATTTGCATGACATAAGGAGATTGACATAGATGTGAAGCTCTCACCAGCAGGGGATGTGGACACCGGCCTTGAGCACCCTCATCTTTGGTGCCCAGCACTGCACAAACAAAGAGTGTACATCAGCCACTCATTTCACCAGATGGCCATCACCAATCTGTGCGGAGACATCAGAGCGAAGCAGACTCCAGAAGGGAACACCATATCCCCAGCTGTTCTTGCAAAAATGCCGCACATGCAAAAGGCATGCCAAAGGCACGCACATGGAAAAGGCATGCATGCTGTATGGTGTTTGAGAAGTGCAGAGCTGTGACACCTCGAAGAGGCCGTGTGTCCACCTGCCATTGCGCACGACTGGCGCATACTGTTCCGCCACCTCACGGATGAGGGGAGGGAGCTGGTCCCTGTAATCTCCTGTGAACCCAAGGGGGAACTTTTAGGATCACGAAAGGCTTGCACTCTGTTATTTGCATGCGCTTGATTCGAGGATCTGAGGCAACTCGAGATGCACACCTTCAGGCACAGGCCACGTGAGGGTGGGTGGGGGCTGCCAGTCGGTCTTGAAAGACTCCCCCTTCACGACGTCCACTGTCGTCTCCAGCCTTGTATGGCCGGCTGCAGCTCTGGCATGCGGTGCTTCCCCTGGCACATCCTGCGCTGTGGTGGTCATTCCTGCTTTTTATGTACCCCTCGAGCCAGGCCAGCACACGCTTTCATCATAGGCTGTTGGTCGACCTGAACCCTTGAAAACGGCCGTTCACCACGACTCAGGGGCAGGTCAGCCAACTTTTTGGAAAGTAGAGTTCCACTTGTCAAGTGTTGATGACTGCCGTGGCAAAATATTAAAGATCTCTGCGTATTTGACGCCTTTTCATCGAGGAGATGCGTAGGTTTCCAGCTTCCAAGGAAGCCATTTGCCACCTGGCCGTTACTCATGTCTACGTAACCTTCTCTTGGACAACCCCGATTAGATCAAGCAAGTAAAGCACCTTCCTGGTTCCCTCTCCTTGCCCCCCAATTTCCCTTTTGATGACGGGGGCTAGCCGTTACGGGTGATGTTCCCTGCTCAGCCATTCTGGCTCTGCGCGTATGCATGTTAGGGTCTCCTACGGGGTTCCCTCTAGTGCGTCCTTTCTTTCTTTCTTTCTTTCCTGTATCACCAACAGTCGCACGTACTGCTTGCATTCGACGTTTAGATAGGGACTCGACTGCACCGAAGGCTAAGAACGGCTTTTACAGCACAGGCAGAGGCAACTTGCTCAGATCTGGACGCAGGGGTGATCATGCAGCTGCTACCCTTATAGGAAGCAACTAATCCCACGCTGAAAGTGAAAGCATACTTTGGACTGTGCAAATGAACTCTAATTTGCCAGAGGTGCCAGTTCATACGGGGTGAAGCGTTCCACAGAACAGTACAAACCAAGCCATGGCGAGAAATCCCTTTGGCTCGCACGAGACCCTCCCTAGAAACCTCGACAACGAGCACAAGTTCGCCGAATGGTTTCGTGTTGCCGATAAAGGTGTGTGTTCTCACTGAATTCGGTGGTCTCCCACCTCTTACCTATGCAGAAAGAAAAAGCATAGTACAGGATCTGTTATCAAGGTACACATTGAAGTCATATCATTCTCTCGAGTGCCCTTCCAGGAAATTATATAGACAGGATAGGACCAATATAAAATTGTTCCTGAAAATTCGCTCCCCTGACTACACAGATTTTTGTCTTCTCTCGAGTGCCATGTGCTTTGTGCATATGGTAGTGGGTACTTCACCCTTGATACAAATTTCAAGTGCAAATAGCCTGATGCTCATTGCAAAAGACAGAGATACTAAGCAATGCATGTCCTGCAGATGCTGATGGAAAATTGACAGGCGCCGATGCAGTCAGATTTTTTGAGCGGTCTGGGCTCCCTCGAGAGTTGTTGGCAAAGGTGCTGCACATCCTTCCCTATGACTAATGAAGATGCACTGTAGTATCAGTGAAGCTGTGGTCTTCTCTTGCCATGAGGTGTATTGCAACATCATCAGTGCGTTGGGCGTGCCTGCAGGTGTGGAGCCTTGCTGACAGCAGCAGGAGGGGCTACCTCGATGTGAAGGGCTTCAGCAAGGTCTGCACAGAGCTGTCTTGCCATGCAACCAATTCTTACCAAACATGGGAGCACTATTAGCTTCTGCCACGCGGTGTATACTTTCGGCTGCTTGCCCTGCAGCCACTCCTGAGAGGCTTTATGAAGCTTAGGCAATATACCTGCTATTGACCCCTGAGCGGCTGTGGCTGTGGCTGCAGGCAATGGACCTGATATCGGTCGCGCAGGAGACAGGCGAGGTCTCTGCCGAGGCATATACACAGGCGTGGAACGAGGTCGGGGGCATCTTGCCACCGCCCCAGATGGTGGGCATTGAGGATCAGGTAACCACAAACGATACTCTGTGATATTTCACCTGCAGCAGATGCCAGCAATACTTAGGGCACGTGCATGCTGCCAGTCAGACATGCAGCCAGAGATGCACGTCAAAGGAAAATTTTGCGGCTTAGTCACCCAGTCATTTATCAGAATGTGGGGCCTTCGAGGCCTGCCCCGGGGGCAGTAAGGCAGGGAAAAACAAGAGAATCAGCCGATCAGAGAGTCCATTACTCACCAGTAACATGATTTGTCATCTTCAGGTCGAGCAGCTGCGCATATCAGAGGCCGAGTCAAATCCCTTTGCGGCTAACGGGGGCCCCGCGACGCGCCCGGGCGCTGACGCGGACACATACAGCGGCGCTCCCTCCCCCGGCGCGGCCCCCTTCCGGCCGCCAGCCATCATTCCCCCGGCTCCCTCCCCTGCGCGCTCCATGGTGAGCCCTTCCCTTTGCACTTGGTGACCGTATGCACTTCACAACTGTTCACTCTGGCCAGTGATGCAATTTTTTGTATTGTCCTGACCTATAACAGGATTGCCTGTCGTGGCCGGAATAGGCACTCCCCACTATTATTGACTTCTGGGCCTAATCATGCCCTGCAAGCGCACTGTGCCAATGCTGAAGCCAAAGCCAAGACAATCCTAGGAATGCAGTGCCTCTCCTTCATGGGCTGCATGCATTGCTGCGCTTCACATTTCCTGCAGTCCTGTGTTTGGCTTACAAAGGGTTGAAGCCCGTTCGGGAGGGTAGCAAGCAAATAATTCTCATAATATGGGCTCAAATTTTTCGTCTGGAAGGTATATTCTTGTTCAGAAGGGCATTGTCTACCAGCTTGGCTGAGATTATGAATGTCTGCAGGCGTCCACGCCGTCCTCGATGACCCCTGGGTCTGCGAGGAAGTCTGGCTGGGGGCGTTCCAGGACCACAAAGAAGTCTCGTCTGTCCACCGCGGAGTGCACCTCCATCGTGGACGGCCTCAAACTCATCTACTTCACCAAGGTGCGCGCCAATTGCCCCACGTTGACAGGTGCTTCTAATGTCCCTGTCCCCGGATTCAATAGAGGCTCCTGGGCATGGTGCGTCTGCAGACAGGCTGCGGGTGAAGGCTTTAAATATCCCACCTTTCTTCAAATGGCCACATCCATGCGAGACCCTAGGCACAGTGCTCAGTGTCATGTTTTTTGGGAAGTGCTTGTTCGTGATACATGGTGCAGGCCGACCAGCCCTTTTGTCAGACATCAAACATGGAAGATTTCTCAGAATTTGAAGTCAATGCAATTGAAGTAAGTGTCTGCCTGCAGATCCGGCCCTTGGAAGAGATGTACAAATTTGGAGCTTTCTTCTCCTCCTATCTGAACGAGAGCGACTTCTACGCCAAGCCATCCGTCCTACTGCTCGGCCAGTACTCGACAGGTCCTGCCCCTTCACAACACAACCTTGCCTCCAACAAACACAAAATTGCAGTTTGCGCATTAATTACGCGGGAGCTTAGAAAAGAAATCTGGGCTCTGTGTGAGAGAAGGGACACATTTTTGTGGCAGGCGCACAGTGCAGAAACAAAGCCTCATGCAGATTCCAGGGATTATCAATGAAATAATTACTGTCGTGATATCTTCACCTAGCTGTGGGATGGCTGAAAACTGATCAGCCTCCTCACAGTCTAATCGCATTGTGTACCTTAAGATCAAGCATTTGCTGAGATTTGGGCGGTTGTGATTGTGTGCAGGCAAGACGACGTTCATCAAGCACCTGCTGGGGCGGGAGTACCCGGGCATCCACATCGGGCCGGAGCCCACTACGGACCGATTTGTGGTGGTCATGCATGGCCTTGAAGAGCGGCGCACGCCAGGCAACACTCTCATCGTGCAGCCAGACAAGCCCTACCAGGTGCAGCATCAAATTCACCCATTGGATTGCATCTATATTATTATGGTGCTCCCAGAACATCCTACAGAGGGACTAGTAAGTGACATGCAGGAGACTCTACACGGGGAACAGAAACGCACCTGCAGGAGACTGTGCACAGGGAATAGAAGTCCCTTGGTGCAAGCAGTGACGGGGACTTGACAGCTGTACCATTTCCCAAATTTGGTAGCATCCTATTCTGGCTTCCCCACTGTTCTGGGTAGAGGACACACATTGACATCTGCAAATGTCTTGTGTGCATTTCAGACTGTGTGAGTGTGTGGGCACACCCGCAGAACTTGAAGCTTCTCTTCTGCTCTGTTGGTAAGCCCGGCCTTCTAAAGTATCACTCCGTTGCACCGGGGCGCCCCAAGCTTGTTCTTAGAGCGCGCATTTGGGCTAAGATTTGTCTGGCCTAATGCGATGTGTGTATGCATGCGTGCAGGGCTTGTCGCAGTACGGCAACGGCTTCCTGGCCAAGTTTGAGGCGGCGGCGTGTCCCAACCAGCTGCTGGAGGAGGTCACGCTGGTAGACACGCCTGGTGTGCTCTCCGGCGAGAAGCAGCGCATCGAGGTCAGCCTGGCGCCACAGTTGCCTTATTTTCTCCCTTTCTCTGTGCCATGCAGGGGGCTCTAAATTACCTGATATAGGGTCCCTTTGCCATGCAAAACGCATGTGTGATGCCTTAAGTTGTCAATTGAAGGAAGGGATGTTCGTCAATTGCTGGCATGACGTGGGTTGGAACTGAATGTATGATGGCAACAGTCTTTCTCTTTCAAATTTACCTCTCACTGATCAGGGAAACTGCCAGGAATATAATTTTCAGAGTGGATGGCCGCGTTTATCCCTCATCAGATTGGCTGCTGATTTGATTTGTCTGCACTGCAGCGCACGTACAATTTCATAGAGGTGTGCGGCTGGTTTGCTGCGCGCTGTGACCTCATCCTGCTGCTCTTCGACCCTGCCAAGCTGGACATCAGCGACGAGATGAAGGAGGTGGCGCCCTCCTCACTCACCCTCCCAGTCTGCCAAAGGGCTGTTTATTTGGCAGGCATGACCTGGGGAAAGACATGATGATAGGGCTGGGCACTGATTTCTGGGGCAACTCGC
>JADEYI010000399.1_pt1 | contig 63364 bp, 101 predicted proteins | sample 8542331 | NCBI WGS metagenome assembly JADEYI01 (sample SAMN16510988, study PRJNA670497) | mine drainage metagenome | isolation source: biofilm near Copperflume 1 | place: Germany: Marsberg coppermine Kilianstollen | collected 2018-02 | reverse complement strand
GCCGCGCCCCGGCCCATGCGGCCGCTCTGCCGAGGCCGCACTGGTGGACGACACGCTGTCATCGTCGCGGTTGGGGCCGGCCCCGTTCACTGGGCGGCCCGGGGCGGCCGCCTTCACCCGCACCTCTGCCGCCCGCGCCGCCTCGGCCTCTGCAGCCCTCTTCTGAGCCTCTGCCATCTGCACAGCAAGCACAACACAGCAATTACAGTGGCACACACAACGAGAGCGCTGACTCAGAGCAAGATGAGCCTGTGATGAAGTCAACAACAAAAGCATTGTCTGTGGGGATGAGGCGGCTCACCCTGCGCTTCTTCTCTCGCTCCTCAATCTCACGGATCTTAGCCTCTGCGTCGATAGGCTTAGCATCTCCAAAAGGATTTGCCTGCGTGGTCGCACACAGTTCTGTTCAGCACCCGACTTCGTCGCAGTGTATTTTATTTCTATATAGGTACTTGCTTTGACCAATGACCCTAACTGTGACTAATGCAAGCCATGCACAAAAGCCTTTGACGCTTTCTGTTAACGGTTAATTTATACCAGAAAACAGTGCTGTCAACAGTGCTGTACCTTCTTTACAGGTGCTGCCGCTGGCTGCTCAGGCTCGGTCTCATCTGCCTTTGAGCGGGGTGCCAGTGTGAGCTTGGGGCGATCTGTGGGGTCCAGAGGTTCCGCGGCCTCCTGCACAGGGGGCGGAGGCGACCTGGCGCGCAGAGGAAGCTGGGCCGGCTCCCTGTTTATGTGACCCCACCGGCTGCCGCCTGTTTCTTCCTCATGGCGGCCACTGCAAGAACATGACACTGTCACTTGAAAATTCTACAGAGATCCAACAGTCCACGCAGCAAATCAGCGCACTCAGACTGGCATGTCAGGGAAGAAAGTTCTGATATATGTTCACCTGAAGCCTCCATAGCCACGCTCCCCACGGTCCTGACCGCCAGGGCCCCTTCTGCCCTCATCATCTTGCCTCCTGCGCAGGCATCAACAGAGACCCAATTCACACATGCTTACTGACAATTAAGCCTCTGGGGAACGCCTGCCGATATAACTAATTGGGAGCGGCGGAAAAGGGCAGGCGTGACATGAACAGTGTAAAGTGCCCACCCAAAGCCGCCCTCCCTGGGCCTGCCCCTGTCAGGGCCATAGGTGTCAGCAAAGCCGCCGCCGCCCCCTCCCCTGCGCCTGTCCTCAAAACCGCCGGCGCCCCTACGGTCATCTTCATAGCCGCCATCGCCAAAGCCGTACCCGCGCCGCCGGTCTCGGCCCCCGTCAAAATCGCGGTCGGAACGGGCCCCAAAGCCACCTGATCCACCACAGAAACTGCTCGCTATTGTATGCACATTACATGGCACAGAAGCTCAAGGTCTGCCTCCCTTTGGAGTCAACATGGTGAACACACTTGATCAAGAAGAATGTAAACTGGTGGTAAAAAGTGTGGTTTTCACCTCCAGAGCGCTGTGCGCGATCAGGCCGGTCCTCCGCCACATCAACACGAATGGGCCTGCCAAGAACAACCTGCATGGGCGCCCAACCAGTGAGAATAGACAGAATCCAGCAGTCAGGACAATGCACAAGGAACGACTGGGGTGGGCATAGCGGGCATAGTGGGCATAGCATAGTGGTGGGGTACGCACCGAGCCGTCCTTCATGAGGCCCTTCTCCAAGTCAGAACGTGTGGCAAATTCCACGAAGCAGCCGCGAGGCTTGAGGGTGTCCTTGTGCTTGATGATGTGTACATCCACCACCTGGTTGGACCACTGTCTCAGGCAGAGGACTTGCTGCAGTTCCAAAGGCACATGCATCTGATGGCGATGAAAACTCTGAACTGTGCCCTTCACAAAGTTCATTCTTCTCTTACCTCGAGAGGGGGAGAAAAAATATCTTTCATTTCGTTCTCAGTGGCTTCGTAGGGGATGTTGCCAATGAAGACCTTGAACGGTGGGTGGTCTGGCAACGGCCGAGACGGTCCGCTTGGAGCGCTGCTGTATGCCCCAACAGATTGGTAGCCAGCGCCCTCTCCAGGTGCGGTCGGCAGAGGGGGAAGGCTCTCAACTGTGTAACATATCACAAAGAAGCTGCGTTCAGGAGATTGTTGCATCGCTGCCTTCAACTTAATACGTGCACGATCATGCGCAAATTGAGGTAATACCCCCAGATGAGTAGCTGCAAACTTACGTGTGTCATTATCGACGTCCTCATCCGCCCATCGTCCCACACTTGGTTTCAGGAAGTCAGTCAGGGGAAGGGTCTTGCCCTTCTTCTTGCCACCGGGCTTGGCAGCCTCTCCAGATTGCTCTGCATGACATCAATTGTCAACAATCGAATCTCAACACCAGACTTGTACAGAAAATCAAGATCTGACACACCTTTGGAGGCCATGCTTGCCACCGCGGAGGACTTGTATTGCAGCAGCTCCCAATCTGCAGCAGCTTTTAACTTTGCGCAATGATTAGATAAGGATTCTGACATGACAGATCAGTATATATGCTATGCTGCAACTGAATTACTCCAAGCCGTCTTCCACTCTGGGTGTGGGATAATAACCGTGCTTGTCATCTTGGCATGCAAGGCGATTTGTGGCCAGCTCTCAGACCACACCTCTACAGCTTGATCTGGTTCACCTATGCATGTCGAGAATGTCTTGTTCTCGACAGGCAAATTTTTACTTCACAACGCGTGTGCCTGCCAACTTGTCTTGCATATTGCGGGGGGCACCGGCATCGCCAGCTCTCACTGGGGTTCCAAGACCACGACCGGCAATCCCCTTTCAAACACCCCAGAAAACACTTCGAACAACACGCAGATCATCTCAATCCATTGTGATGGTGCTGACGGAGAGCAAAACGCTCGAGGTTGGCACCAAAGCTCCGGCATTCACGGTGGGCATCTCCTCACATGCGTGTCTGTACATCGCAGGATAGAAGGAAGTGCATTTCAAGGCAGAGCTTCAAACAGATGTTCGTATTGATGTGCATGTATGTGGTGCTCATAAGCAACTGTCTGTCTTCAACGTGCAGCTGCCTGAGCCTCTCACAACAAATCAAATATCGCTCTATAATCTGGCTGAGGGAGCCCCAGCTCTTCTTGTGATGTTCATCTGCAATCATTGCCCATTCGTGGTCCTTCTCAAAGAGAAGATCGTGGAAGTCTGCAAGGAGTACATGGACCAGGGTGTGGCTGTCGTTGCCATCAGCTCAAATTCCATCAAGACCCATCCACAAGATGGACCTCACCGCATGGCTGATGACGCCAAGAATTTGGGTGAGGCACTGCCCCATTCATTGATACATTCAAGCACCCATACTCATGGACACAATACTGTTGACGTCAGCATGGCCACTTCGGGCCATGCTTATCGCCATGTGTGTATTGCCAATTTTCCGATAACGCACAGGTTATCCATTCCCTTACCTTTACGACGAGACACAGGACGTCGCCAAGCAGTACAAGGCAGCCTGCACACCAGAGTTCTATGTGTTTGATTCCAACCGTGAGCTCGCATATCATGGCCAGTTTGACGATGCACGGCCGGGCAAGGGTTTGCCTGTCACAGGTGAGAAGACCCTGCTCACTGAATGTAGCAAGGCTTGACGTTAATCATGCTGATCAGCCCCTGTTTGCTTACGAGCACTTCTTTGACATGCAGCAACAAGCTCCATTTTGTAAGTCTACATGGTATCTGCTGAAAATTCTTTGCATTGAGATCCTGATCCTCAAGCGGTTGGATGCAGGCAATGATCTGCGTGCGGCTCTGGATGATGTCCTTGCTGGAAGGCCTGTCCAGAGACCGGTCAAACCATCTATTGGTTGTAACATCAAGTGGCATCCATGATGAGGAAAGCCTTTTCCTGCAGCAGATTGTATTTTCTGGAGGGTGGTCTCGTCGTTTATTACCTTATAATGATCTCAGCAAGCGCAGCACTGTTGAAATCGCCAATTGGCGATAGAAGAGCAGGCAGTCGAGTAGAACACACTGCAATTGTGCAAGGCCTTTCCGACTGATAGTGCAATTCTTGATGACTTTAGTTGGGGTACCAGCTGATCTGGCTCACTTTGCATCAAATTGACATGGTGCGATTTCTCTTACAGGCTGTAATTTGCAGCTGTATGTTGTCTAGCAGCTATAGCAGCACTATGATAATTTGGGCCGATGGTCTTGTATGTTGCACGCATTGCATATAAACTACAGGGCCCTCCCCCTTACATTGGCGCTCACACTGCCCTGTAAGTCTTACATTCACTCTCAACTTGCTTAGATTCCAGAAGTACAAAACCACTGCTGCAGGCCATACTTTACCGATACTTTTTGTGCATGTTGGTACCCAGCTGATCTTCAATGAGATAAAAGCTTTTCACCTTATTACAAGATGCTGTCGGCATACAGCCATGTTCTTCATGTCAAGATCATGGGTGTGCACAGTCATATGAATCATCACGAACATACCGTACATTGATACGGCATGGCCTCATGCAAACTTCACTGCGCCAGCAAGCTCTTGCTCCTGGTCCAATTCCTCACCCATAACAAGTCGTCTAATGATTTCTCCAGTCGCCGGACCATACGTGAGACCAGAGCCCTCGTGACCGGCTGCAACAAGCAGGCCTTGAGTGCCAGGCATCCACCCTACATATGGTAAACCTCGAGGGGCATATGGCCTTAATCCCACCCGGACATCCACCCCCAACAGATCTACCTGGCTCAACCCAGGCAGAAACATGATTGCACGGTCCAAGATCGCTTGCATGACAGCTGGGCTTGACTGGCTGTCAAAACCACAGAACTCGCGGCTGCTCCCCAACAAGGTGCTCCCAGATGCGCTGGTAGTGGCTGTGAAGGTGATATCAAGATTCTCCCTGGATCTTGTCGCCTGGCTGGCATAATGCTGCACCAGGCAAACACAAGCTGATCATCCCAGAATCACAGATGTGGTGCTTGAGAAGGGGATGGGACGAGAACAGCACTTGAGGCTTGCCTGGGCATATCCAATTTCCATCAGGCCATGTCGGATGGGTGGGACAAGGCCAGGGGCAAGCTCCAAGAGGTGCCCTCGGCGGGGCTTGATAGATGGAAGCCATGCTGCTGAGCTGGCCGGAGCAGCTTGTGCCACCAGGTCAGCTGTCCAGGCTCCTGCTGCTATTATGAGCGCTTTGGATGGTATCACCCTGTGCAGCAGACCTATGTGTGTTCACAGTAGCTCCCTCTCAGACCACGCCAGCTGCATTCTTACAATATGGGTTTTTCAAGCATTGGATTTTGCGCAGCTCACACCTCCTCTTTTCTGTCTGCACTGCGGTTGCTCTCCCTGTGCTCTGACACAGCTCAAAGCTTTCCACCCTGTGCTGCAGGAGGAGAGTGAAATTGGACCCTCCGCTGTGCACCTCGCATGCCCTCAGCAGAGCCGAAGCTGCAAGCCTGCCGTTCTGCAGGACACCAGTGAACACTGACCCTCGGGGAAACTCTCGGGAAAGTCAATTCTGTGCCAGCAAGTCTCCCCGTGGACAGTAGTCTCTGATGACAAATATGCATGGCAGTAGATAGGAGTCTTGTCTAATGCCAGTAGAAGCATGAATGTCTCACCAGTTGTGCATCAGTCCTTGTGACAAGTCCAGCACACACTGCATCCCCAAGTGCAGGCTCCTCTGCTCTTAATTGCCCTTCGTCCATCAGGGCAGCCTTGATGCCGGCAGCGCCAAGCATTGCCTGCCGCTTGCGCAATTGCTCTGTTTCCGCCAAAGAGGTTGCAAGCAAGATGCTGCCAGAGGGCTGCCACGCAACAGAGCTCTCTGGGACTGCGTCGTCCGTCTGAAACAGCTCCTGCCACAGGGCTTTGCTCTGCTCAGCCAAGAGCCAGGCAGGACTCTCAGGCTGCCGATGAGCCATCCAAATATACCCCTGACCTACATGACAGAGTGGAATTGCCTTGTCAAGTTTTCCTTAGTGCAACTGATCACCGCAACATCACAGGAAGAGGGCAAGCATTGCGTTGGCGAGAGAGGCTCTGAGACACACCCGCGCCTGTAGCAGAGCCATTTCCAATAGATGGACCAGGAATGGTATCATTGGTCTCAATCAGTGCCACTGTCAGATTAGTGCTCCTGTGCTTCAGGAAGGAATAAGCTGCACAAAGTCCAATAATTCCTGCAGTCGGCAGCTATGTTCTTCATCATTGTCAAGTAGAACATCAGGATTGCAGACCATTCAAAGCTGCAACGCATTGCTTGCTCACCTCCACCAACTACAACGATGTCTGCATGCACATCGTCGCAACGAGACGCTTTGTTCGACTTGACAAGAGCACAATGAATTTTATGAGGACGAATGTTATTTTTGGTAAGGTTAGGGCTATGCCGAAGATTCAAGGGGTAAATGGAGGGCCACTTGGCTAGGATTTGCTGAACCGGTGTGTGCATCAAATCTGTACTTGCGTCCTGAGGCTTAATGCGGACGTCTAATCCTATTTTTGCGAGGAGGGAGACATATCTCTCAATTTATGACTTTTATTAGATCCTGAAAGAGAAAGGGTTCCAACTTTGAAGAATGGCTGAGGAAGCTGCGCTTGAAATCGTGGAAGCTGCCGCAGCTGCATGAGGAGAGTCCAATCCTTGGTGAAAATTTTCACTCTGTCCTTCAATCGAGATCGGAGGCCTTCAATATTCCAAATATGATTGCCCAGTGGGCCCTTGAAAACGCCCAGGAAGGCGTTCGGCCCAAAGTATGAGAATGCCTTTGGAGTGTGGCTGAGTCTCTAGGCAGGTGTACTTGACTTGGGTTTCTGCAGCTACCAAACGATGGAAAGAAATCCAGGAAGCGGATTTTCAGGCTCAAGCGGCCTCTCAGATGCCAAAAAGCGAAGGTAGCACTCTAGTGGTGCAGGGTTCAAATTCTCTAGCAGCAAGCCACTTTCAAGATTTTGACGATATATTGGGGCTGCAGGCTGGCTGTACTTGAATCCAAACTGGCGGGATCGCAAAAGAAGCGGAAAGGTATGGCAATTGGGTCGCACTTCATCATGGGCACTGAAGCGCAATAACGAATAGACTCAGCAGGTTTGTGCTTTCCCAGAGACGCCAAGACCGCAATTTGAAGTCAACAAGATTACTTCACTGCCTCAACCTCAACCGCAGAAGAGATCCGATGCCCTGGCAAAGGGGCAAAGCCCTGGCACTGGCAGACTTACACCCACCCCTGGACAGGAAGACAGAAGAAGCCGGGAGAGCCCTGGGTCTTCTGCACCACCGTATGACGGCATCTCACACGATGTTCATAGAGGCAGGCTTGTGAATGGAGCAAAGGTACAGTTGCCGCTCATGCCACCATTTATAAGTCACCGCAAGCTTTCCAGCAGAGGCAGACACCCAGTATGATGCCCCTGGTCGTTTGCTTGCAACATTGAGAGCATGAAAAGCGGATGCCCCTGTTGATAGTCTGGGGTTTTCCTTCACACCATGCACATATATCGTCATTTAAGGCTCTAAACTCCTGGAGAAGACTCCTTCCCTTTCCAAGCAATTCTTGAAGTCTGTGGTGTTGGTTGATTTCAGCCTCAGGCGGGAGAAGGAGCAGTGGGCTTCGTGGACTCTTTGCTGGAGGATGTGGCTGCAACCAATCCAAGACTTGCATCAGCTAAAGCAGCGACTGGGCTCAGGATCCAGGTCAGGCCGCCTCCTTAAACACAAGCGAACTGGGGAATGCATGACTTTTGTCCACCAATGCAACTTTGATCCACTTTGCAGGATTCATATGTCAATCGATTCCCTGCAGGACAAGACACTCCTGCTTGACAACCCTGCGAAGGCTGTGAAGAAGCAGCTGCCAAGAAGGCATGGCAGTCAGGTGGCGATGCTGAGTGGAGTGAAGCTGAGAAAGTTGGGACTACATGCTCTTCGCCCTGATGAGATTAGGTGCCGGCCTTCTCCTTTGCATCAGTGGCTGGTCATAAGCTGGGGGTTGAAATCAATTTCGCAAATTTCTTGCAGCAGAGCTCCTTTGAGACTACGGAGCTGCTGTTTGCAACGCAGGTACGAGAACTTACGGAAACTGAATGAAAGGTGGCAGAGGTACACCAAAGATGCCATGTGCAGTGCTGCCAATCCAGAAGATGCAGCCTTACACCTGGACCTGCATGGCTGCTTGCTTGAAGTCAAAGAGCACCGGAACCCTCAGCTCATTGGAAAGACAGGATTTGTTGTCAGGTATAGCAAGGATGCATTTCACATCGTCTCCGCACAGGACAGCCTGCATGTGGTGCCACGCTTGAAAGATTGCAGGTTTCACATAGTATTAGAGCAAGTATGGATAGTTCTACAAACCTAATGAAGCGCCTGCTAGAATGGAGATCCAGCTCTTAAACTTAGCTCCTTGCTTTTTTGTATATTATTTACGAATGGCACTATTTTTAGAAATTGCGTATTCTACGTAATATACTGGTACCCGGAGATCCACACTAATATGGTAGACTGTGCGATTCTGTCATGGTCTGCATGACATGTAATGTTCAAGCACATGATTTGAAGCTCTTCACAGAACTCATACACAAATTAGTTTTACAGTGATTCTCTCAATTTACTCTATAATGCAGCTGTCAACAGACGTCTGGCAGAATACAATGTCTATAGACCAACGTTGAACCCCACATGACGGGCAAATTCTTGAGCTACGATTGTTCCCCTATCAAGGGACTGGTTCCAAGTCACTTGTAGGTCGCACTACAGACATGCTCTAGCTGCGCAGGTATACCATTGGCTACATGGTCGATTACCTCACATGCCACATGTGCACATAGGAACAGGTTGCAAAGGACACGTAAAAGACACGCAGTGGACAACGAAAGAAAAGGTTAAAAACATGCTCTCAACCACTTGGCAAACTTGTGCAAAGGGGTCTTGTGCAGAGGATGGCATCCATGCCTATTTGACATCTACACTCTCTACATCATTCACGCAGGAGCCCAAAATAAATTTTATCGCTCAATCGCATGCAAGTGCGCAACTATCCAGGAAAATAATAGCGCTTTTACAGGCTCAAAAATTTGCACATGCTTCATGCACTTCATCATCTGGCAATACCATTCAGGGCGCTGCCAAATCGTTGGCCTGGCCAGCTTTCAGCGAGTTGCTGACCCGGGTGGCAAATGAGAACTCCTGCGGCCTCCCACCAGCATCCGCGCTGGATTTCTGCTGTGCAGACACACCCCCGCCACTCTGGCTGCCTTGCCTGCTGTCCAGCCCCGCATCAAGCAGCGATGGTGCATCCTGCTCGCCCCTAGCCACCTCTGTGGCAGGCGACGGGGCCGCCGGCTTCAAGCTTGCTGCTGCCACACTTGTGGTGCAGTTGAAGATGGCCGGAGGCAGGCGCTTGGCGTCCGCCTGAGCCACATAACCATTGCGTCAGCAGTGAGTGTCACCTCCACAGAAGACATGGGGCTGTCTGTGCAAATCTGCCGCAGAGCTGACACATTCGGCGACATGCTTCGAAAATTAGTGTAAGTACAGCACGAATTGACTTGACAAAGAACGCTTGCAGGCTTTGACGTTCTCAAGGTGCACTCATGGCAATGCTTGGGAAATCTGTTTGAACGCAGCACAGCCTAATCCCCAAGCACGCCTGCAGGGCAATCACTGTCTGGATAACCAACTCATTGAAAGGTGAGCGTACCGCTGGATAGCAGGAATTCCCTACTGCCGCGCTCTCACACCAAGCGCAGGACCCCGCTCCTTTGCACTCATCTTTGTCCAGGCCATCACAACTTGAGGCTGTAGGAGTGTTTTGATAATATTTGCACGGGTAGATGTCTGCATTTGATAGAAAAGAGTCAGTACGAGGTCCAGCTGGAGAGGTGTCTCGGTTTGCGTTGTCCCGATGATTTACACATCAGGCTACTGTGGAAAATTTCTCTCTGATCAGCATTGCCATCAATATATTGATCCTAACATGAATGATTTTTCACAAACCCACTTCATGGTCGTTGGAAAAGACGCTGCAACCCACCAGCCGGAAGCCCATCAACCTGGTTCGCCGAGAAACACATCGATTCGCCCCATTTGCTGCGGCAGAAGGTGCATGCTTTGACAATCCGACAGGCGCCTTGCTTCAACTTCCCACAAGCGCGTATTCGATCGGTCTCGCTTGGCTGCGCCGAACTGGACAAAATTCCTAGTACCAGCAGCGTCAGCCCCGCGATCAGCGCACGCACACTCACCATCGCACCCAAACAAGAAGACTTCCCAGAGTCTGTGCTCGCTTTGATGCGAAGAAGTCCGACACTGATTGCGCTTTGTCACCTTCAAATCTGAGCTGGAACGGAGAGCTCTCGAGGGTTTCAAGGCAGCAGAGGGTGAACCCTCCTGGAGAAGGAGCTGTCTTCTCCTTGTGGTGTTCAGGGACGCGAGCGTGACAGAAAGAGAGACTGGTAGACAAAGTATAAACAGTATTTCGAGGTTCAATTGACGTCAGCGCAGTTTCAGTACGCAGGGACGGCTGTATTGGTAGCTGCTCTCATTGTTCAGGTTCGACACTTGCCATAGCTCCGAGTCAGAGAGGCAATATCTGGCGTTTCGGGTGTACGTGGATGTCCTTTTGTCAGGTAAGTCTACTAAAGCCATTCGAGGATGATTTCCAGTGAAATTAATGGAGCAGGGGGGCAGCCCAACCCTATCCTTCCTTCAAGATGGTCAGCTCTTCCCAGGAGTAATCAATAGAATCTTGACTTGGCATTAATCAGCTTTGCATTTTTAGTGATTGGGTGCACTTTGAAACGTGTTTTTTACTCTGTATGCACGATCCTGATCGTACACAAGATAGTCAAGTACGTGACATACAGCAAGCCTTTGCACACCATAGAGTTTGCATGAAGATGTGCTACTGGTAGGAAAGTGCATTTTAGATCATTCTTAGATGACTGTGTGAGACTGCTCTTCTTTTGGCTGCTTCATCTTCTCTGTGAGCCTGCACCACCTATGAGTATCAGTTATCATTGCTACCGCTTGTCCTGAACTTTCTGTAGAACCGCTGGTCAATGACGGGAGATCATCGGCAATGCACTGTCATTGCGGTGTCTATCGCCTGCTGATACAAAAGTCGTACTGACAGGCAAGGACCTTTCTGCAGATGACATGAACAGCGCATGTGCATGGATGGAAGCTGCGCTCGCTGTGAAAGGGCCAGCCAGCTGGAAGACAGAGGGAAGCGCCTCCTCTTGCATATCGGACAGGGGAAGCCAGAGATCAGCAGGCTCTGGCGTGTGGTCTGCAGGCACAGCAAAGGTATTCCATCGAAGGACACCCCCACTGCCTATTTTGCCGCTTCTTGTTTCACTCGTAAAGAAATTTCATTGTCCTGCTTCCAGGAAGCCTGGGATGCATATGTGCACAAAAATCTGGCGCCAGTGCTGGCCTCGGCTTTTGCGATCAACAGTGGGACTGAGCTCCCAGGCGAGGGGGATGCAGCCGCGCTGCTGAACCTGACTCTCGAGCAGGCTCAGCTTTTTCAGCACAGCGCAGATGGCGCCCAGCAGACTGACAACAGCAGGAGCCAGGCAAACACAGCCTCTGAGGCAGGTTTTCTCGCCCCAGAACCTGCTGAGATTGGAGAAGAGGTAGCGGCAGAGGAGCGCAGCTCAGCCACATATGACGAGGCACTGTGGGCGGCCCTGGCAGCTGCAGCAACCCGAAGCACCAAAGGCACCGCAGGGGCAGCAGTGAAAGTGCAGGAGGCAAGCAATGGCGGCTGCCAGGTCACCAACCCTGACGGGGCAGCCTTGCGCCAAGGAAGCCCGTCGCTCTCGGGGGATTCCAGCGACGCGGATGTAGTGGACAGCTGGACATCCTTTCCGAGCAGGCAGGCGCCACTGTCAGAGCCGTCCTCCTTCAACGGCACGTTCAGGGCGCAGCGCGCTCGCAGGATGATTAGGGTGATCCGCAGCGCTGCCAAGCCCCGCGCTCCGGCGCCTGGTAACGGGACAGCAGCCGCGGCCGACAGGGCGTCGCCGCAGGCGTGCTGCTCAGCACCGGAGGCGGCCGCGTGCGCAGGGAGCCCGCGGCGCACGCGCAAGAAGCGCGCGGCCACCTCGCTGATGGAGGGTGGCGTTGCCTTCCACACGCCCTCCTCGGCAGGCCCCGGGGGCAAGGACGCCGGCGGCGGCGCCAGCGGCAGGCAGAGGACGCCTGGCGGCTCCACAAACTGCCCGACAGGGCAGGGCGCTGCCAGCAGCTCAAGAGCAGCCTCCGTGGCATTACCCGCTGTGCTGCAGACGCCACCGTTTGTGTCAGCGAGTCTGGTGTCGCCCCTGCGCAGCCACCAGATACAGACCCCCAGCACAGGTTCCTCCAGCACAGCCTGCCAGAGAGAGGGATCCCCGCAGGCTGGGGAGACTTCGTCATTGCGCGACACAACGCTGCATCGGGATGAGCTCGGGCCCTCGGGAGATGCGCCCAGTGCAAGCTCCTGCTTGGGTCGCCCCCCCCTTCTACTGGCGGCTGCCACCGGCCGCGCTGACATCATCCGCCACCTCCTCGCGTCAGCCCCCAAGGAGCCTCCCAACCCCCGGTCGAGTGACTATGGGTGAGAGCAGTAAATGCAGATATGTCCGCATTGGCTGCTGAAAACACTGCATTGCACCTTTACTTTTAAAAAATATGATGGCAGTCAAGTAACAATGATGGCATGCATGGAAACAAGCGCTGACGCCTCGCGGTGGTGTGCATGTCAGGCTCATACAGCAGGAGCTGGAGCAAGCGGCGCTGCTGGCTGCAGCCCTGGCGAGCGAGCGGGCACCGGGGTCCCGGCTGCCAGGCCCCTTTATGGCTGCGCCTGCAGGCCTCGCCCAGCCTGACTGCCAGACCTTGCTCCAGTGCACCGCCCTGCACCTGGCAGCTCTGTTTGGGCACGTCCAGGTGGCACAGGTCCTGCTGGAGTCGCCTGCCTGCAGCGTCAGCTCCCGCAATGCTCAGGTGCGTGCAGCTCAGCTCTGATATGGGGCCCTCCTTGGCGTCTGCATGCTTGTTTATCTTATCATGTTTGGCAGAAGCGGCACTAGTGTTACGGTATTGCAGACCAAGGATCTCCATGAGGCTGTTTCTTAGCATATTTGTTGAGGAAGAATGGCTGCGCAGGGGACAACAGCGCTGCACATCGCAGCTCGGGAGGGCTGGGCGCAGTTTGTGTCGCTGCTGGCGCTGGTGCCTGAGTGCAACCTGGACGCATGCGACTACGGCGGCCGCACAGCAATGCACCTTGCCGCTGCCATGGGCGGAGCCGACGTGGTCAACAAGCTCTGGTGCTCCGGCTGCAAGATTGAGCCTGTGGATTCAAACGGATGGAGCGGTGTGCCCCTTCTGTCTTTCTCGAGGCTCTCCCATTCATGACTGAAGCTACCTGAAGTGTTGCCTCCTGAAATTCTGTCCTGATCGACTTTGCATTCACTAGAAGCATAGACAGCCACTGCGGCTTGTTGACTTGACCAGTGGGTGGTTGCTGGGAACAGCGCTACACTATGCGGCGGAGGCGGGGAGCACAGGGGTGGTGGCAAACTTGGTGATAGCCGGCTGCCACGTGCACACTGGCACGTCGGCAGGCTGGACGGCAGCGCACCTGGCAGCCTATTCTGGCCACACAGAGGTGCTCCAGAAGCTGCTGCTTGGGGGCTACGATGTGGACTGTGCCTCAGGCTCAGGCGCCTGCACTGCACTGCAACTCGCCGCGCAGCATGGGCATCTGCAGGTTTGACACATTGCCATCTACACAGCTTGTCTGCAGGACGCACCTTGCCTCTTGGCAGGAAATGCGTGTATAATAACACCAATAATAATATTAATAAATCTACACAGGAAGTGATCATGAGTCCAAGCTCAAGAGGCCCAGATCCACAAGACTGGTTCTTGCCAATTTGAGCTGCTTTGATTTCCTGTCCATGGTTTACTTTTTGCCAATGGCTGATCATGATTATATGTTGGGCATGCAGGCAGTGAATGTTCTGCTTATGGCGGGCGCAAACGTGCTGCTCAAGTGCGACACTGGCGCAGACGTCCTGCAGTGCGCTGCAGAGAGCGGATGCCACGAGGTCTTTGAGCGCATCTTGGAGGTGCAAGCCTTTCCCACTGATGAGGACCCACATTGCTGGTGTACCAATTCTTCGTATTGTTTGTTACTCAACCCTCGCTTTTGTTTTTGATTATCCAAGTGCTGTAGGTGGGCAAGAGCGACCTGGCTGGCTGTGACCTGGCGGGTGCACACCTGGTCCACAGCGCTGCCAAGGGCGGCAATGGTGCCATCCTGCAGACACTGCTGGACCGTGGCGGTGATGAGACAGCCGTCACCAGCGTAGGCCGCACCTGCCTTCACTACGCCGCGCATGGTGAGTCTGGAAATCAAACATGCACCTTGCCTCGCGCTCTTTCCATCCCGCACACGCTGCCTGCATACACACAAGCATGGGAGGGTCAGGAAGAGGTGATTTGAGGGTGTTTATGCTCTGGGCAGGGGGGCATATGGACATGACGGAGTGGCTGCTCAAGCGCGGCGCAAGTGTGAACCGCGACGACTGTGCTGGAGTCACTCCCCTTATGCTTGCATGCGAGGCCGGCTCCCCTGAGATGGTGTCCCTGCTTCTGGCGCACGGCGCTGACCTGCATGCATCCAGCGCTGCTGGCTGCACCCCCCTGCACTTCGCCTCCTCTTCTGGTAGGTCCACCTTTTGAGCATACATATCATAAGCTTGTGATGGATCATCTTGGGCTCGAGCTCACTGTTGTGCACCATGTACTCTTGGTTTTTCTTGAGGAAGAATAAGTCTGATATGTCTCACTCTGACATGCTGATCCACCCCAGGTTCAGAGAGGGCAGTGGACCTGCTGCTGGAGAAGGGCGCAGATGTGGGAGTGGTGTGCCAGCGAGGCACTACGGCGCTGCACCACGCTGCAGAGAGCAACCGCTCAGAGGTGCTCGAGCGGCTGCTGCAGAGCGCAAGGGAGGCTCTGATCAGGGTCAAGGATAATCTCGGCTGGACTGCCCTCCATTACGCTGCCAGCCACGAGCAACCCGTCTGCTCTGCCTTGCTCATTGAGGTCGATCATACCCCATTGCATTGCTGGCAAGTGTTGAAGAAGATCATAAACTTGTGCTTGCTGGGGCTATTGCAGTGAAATGCCTCCTGCTGCTATGCAGGGACCATGACTGGTCTGTTTGCATTTGGCAGGCGGGTGCGGAGCTGGACGCTCAGAATACAGCAGATCTGACACCGCTGCACGTCGCCGCGAGAGCCCGGAGTGTGGCGGTTGTGAGACTGCTGCTAGAGTGCAGCTGTGATGGCAGCCTGGCGGATGCGTCCGGCAGAGCTGCCCTGCACTACGCTGCGCAGTCGGGGGAGTGGCCGCTGTTTAGCACACTGTATGAGCACCCTGCCTGCGCTGTCATGGACGCAGATGACAGAGGTGAGCAATTGCATTTGCGCTTTGGATCCTTTGCCTATTGGGACAAGCACGGGGCAACTGTCAAGGGTATGTTTTTGGCTGAACGGTGCCCATGCGGTTGTGCAGGGCTCACACCCCTCCACTATGCTGTGGAGGGAGGGTCGCTGGAAATTGTGGGAGTGCTGTTGGCTCACATGGCCGCACTCAAACGTGAGTCTCCTGGCCCTGCGGCACCGCGTGCCGCAGGAGACCTCAAGGGTCAGCAAGACGACAGCCAGCAGCCCAGCGATAGCAAATCACAGCAGCGCACACCGCACGTAGAAGGAGGTGCCCAATTGAGATCCTCTGAAGCTGAATGCAGAAGTGGAGCTCCTCACGTCTCTGCGTTCTCACCAAAAGCCCCAGACGCCGCTCCTGGGAGGATGCCATCATGCAGCAATGCAGCTCATCCAAGTAATGCAATCAAGACGGCCTCCTTCACGCCTATCCATATGGCGGCGTACAAGGGCCACGCAGAGCTCATCCCCTGCCTGCTCCAGGCTGGCTACTCTGTGAGCACTCTGGACTCCCTGCGCCGCACGCCGCTGCATTATGCGGCCCTGCAGGGCTGTCACGCCTTTGAGCTGCCCTCCGGCACCACCCATGAAGCAGCCGTGGCGGCGGCCCCACCGGTAGCCATGGCCGGGGCCGCCGCGCCGGGGGGTCTGCATGGGTGGCTTGATAGCTGCGCCGGGTACTCTGACTCCAAGGCCAGCCCCGCCAAGCAGACGTCTGCCGCTGATGCACCGCCCTGCAGCCAACTGAGCCGCAGCACTAGCAGCACCAGTGGCAGCAGCTGCGGCACAGCGCAGTCAGATAGCACGCATGAGCCGCAACCCTCAAGTGGTCTGACAATTGCAGCGGCAGACGCGCCAGCCCAATGGCCACCTCAGGCCGGGCCCGGCGCGTGGCCGGCTGCCATGCAGTGGCCGGGGCTGATGCCACGCGTGCGCATTGACTTTGCCGGCGCATCCGAGCTGCTGCTGGCAGCGCGCGTCGATGTGTATGCTGTGGACGCCTGTGGCCGCACCGCGCTGCACTATGCTGCTGGTGAGCCTTAGCTGTGGAGCATTGTATCCAGGAAACAGCTTTCGCGTGCTGATGTAGCTAATGTGTTAAAGAGCAGACCTCATACAGATTGAGCTGCATTATAAAAATCTGCTTTCTATACAGAGCTTCCCTACGTGTTACTGATGTGACTTTGCAGCCTGGGACTTGTTCATCACTTAGGGAACGGCAAATATTCTTCATCACTTTGTCAAAGACAAAGTGAGTGTGAGCGGGTGGTGCAGGCACGGGCGAGCATGCCCTGGTGGAGCAGCTGCTGGATGTTGGGGTGGCGATGGGGGCAGCGGACGCGGCTGGCTGGACTCCGCTGGCGTGGGCGGCGGCCGGCGGGCACGCCACGTGTGTCTCGCTCCTGCTGGAGGCCGGCGCGGGCGTTGGCTCGCTCGACGACCAGGGCCGTCTGCCGCTGCACTGGGCTGCTGAGCGCGGCCGCGCGCATGTAGTTGCGCTGCTTGTCCCCGCCATGCTGCAGGCCGGCCCCGACCTGCATGCGCTGGTGAGCCCACATGTTACCTGGCTACCAATGTGTCCCAACCACTTGTCTCCTGGCTAACATCATCTCGATATCTCGGCTACATGTTACTCGGCTGACATTTTGTCAATGTCTTTACTTTTTAACAACACCGCATTTGAGCAGTAATAGAGGCAGGCCAGGTTTGCACTCATCACCTTGCTGCGAAGGTGCTTGGGCTGTCGTGTGCAGCGGCGTTGTCTTGTGTGATCTTTTCATGCTCCTGCTCGCAGGACAAGACCGGCTTGTCCGCTGTGGCGCTGGCAGCTGCCGGGGGCCACGTGGAGTGCGTCGCTCAGATCCTGGACAGCACCACCACCGCAACAGAGAGGGGCCTCTCCGCCCTGCATCTTGCTGTGCAGGTGCGCAGGGCTTTCATGCACAACCACTCATATTGCTGCCCGCTTGCCACGACTGCCTGCTAGGTTTGTCGTGCATTTCTTTGATGAGGTTTCTTTAAAATTTGGCCTGTTTGGCTGCAGGATGGCTTGGACCTCCTTGTGGCCCAGCTGCTGCTGTTGCCTGGGGCTGCGCCCGACAGCCGCGACAAGGACGGGCTCACCCCTCTCCACTGGGCTGCGTCAAGAGGTACTGCTCCCTTCTTTTTCTCTGCCCCGGATGTTGCCCTATCCCCACCAGCCATCAGGACGTAAGGTGTACAGCTATCAACATAATTTGTCCTGACATGTTGATTGGCGTCAGGCTCGGATATGATTGTGGGACAGCTGCTGGCAGCCGTTGCCGACATCGACGCTGTTACGAATGACAGCTGGACCGCGCTGCACGAAGCCTCCCTCAATGGCCACACTGCCGTGGTGGAGCGCCTGCTGCAAGCCGGGGCACAGGTGCGCCAGCTTCACCCCTCTCAGAGCACCAGAGCACTCTCCCATCGGGCCTTCAATGCAGCCATGGTTGCGCGCCAAGCTTGTGCCAGCCGCCCTTCTGTGGACCGCATGCCCTTTAACGCTGGGGCCGGCGCAGGGCTGCTGGAGTGAGTTTCCTGTGGGGCGTGCAGGTGTGCCTCAAGACGTCGATGGGCCTGACGGCGCTGCACAACGCGGCGAGCAACGGGCACACAGAGGTCGTGGAGCTGCTGCTGGCCGCGGGGGCCGCCCCGAACGCGCGCGCGCTGTCCAACGCGACCGCGCTCTTCTGCGCGGCCGGTGCTGGCCACACCGCCATCGTGCGCCGCCTGCTGGCCGTCGGCGCTGAGGTCGGCGTGGCTGCCGGGGCCGGCGCCACCGCGCTGCATGCAGCCGCGGGCGCAGGCCACCTCCCCGTCGTCGAGGCCCTGCTGGACGGGCACGCCGATGTCGACGTGCAGGTTGCCCCCCGCACTAGTAACGGTGTGCTGTGCTGTGTTGCTGTGCAGAGAGGTGGAAGCAACCCGCATGTCACAAATTCTCAGATTTCCCATCTGCTGACTGGCACAATCTTGGGGTAAGATGGGAGGGTTATTGTTGGGGAGAATTGAAGGGCTGCCTTCAGCACTGCTTAGTATACCCTGTAGTTGAGACATGAAGGGAGACATCGGCATTTTATGGTTGTGAGGCAGATTGTTGGGCATGTGCAGGCTCAAAACGGCGCGACAGCGCTGCACAATGCTGCGGGAGGGGGCTACAACGATGTTGTCAAGGCCCTGCTGGGCGCCAAGGCGGACACCGACGTCCAGAATGGCAACTGCAACACGGCGCTCCACCTTGCGTCCGGAAAAGGTGGCTACTCGCCTCTCCTTTGCATGCGCATGCCCCTGTCTGCACCACATGCTCACATCCCCTTACCTGGTCAAACCCTTTTGCACGACACTGATTTAGTCTGCAGCCGTTAAGATGCTCGCTACACCACCAACTCACCCCTACATCACAACTAAGAGGAAGATCGTTATATAACAGGGGAATATAGATCCCCCTACAACTTACCCCCGCAATTGAGCGTTATGCACACACATGCTGAGGGGCATGCTGGGAGGCGGCAGGGCATGTGGAGGTGGTGGAGACTCTGCTGGCGGCCGGGGCGAGCGCGCACATCCGCAACGCCAAAGGGTGGGCGCCAGTGCACAGCGCTGCGGCCGCGGGGCAGCTGGAGGCAGTTCTGCGCCTGGTTGCTGCCGGTGCCGCCCCCCGCTCGCGCCCCGACCTCGACGTCCTGCGCCTGCTCACGCGCAAGACCACCTACAGGTGTGTGGGCCCCTTTGCTCAAAAAATGTGTGTCCTGCAATACACAGAACAGCAGTAATGATTACTCACAGTGATTGCCGCACTGAAGCCGTACGTAAGTGAAGTGAAGTGCCAATGACTAAATACTCATCATTCAGCATGCAAGAATACATCTGCAACAGCTGCTGCCTGTCTTGCGCTGCAAGGCTGGCTGTCCTGCTCTGAAAGTGGCTCTTCCTCAAGGAATAAAACAACCTGTGGCCAGCATAGCAGAATAAGGGGTGGGTCTGTGGGTGCAGGCACAGCTACGTGGAGGGGCGGCTGAGGCTGGCAGAGAAGGAGAGGCAGCGCATCAAAAGCAAGACTGTGGCCAGCGGCGCACAGACCGGCCCGTCGCAAGAAGAGCTGGCCTCCTTGGAGGCGCAGGCGAACGCCAATATGGCAGCGCTCTTGGAAGAGGAAGAAGTCAAGAAGGTACGTCCAAACACCCCAAATCATCACTGGTGCATCTTGAATCCTTGACAATAGACCTCTCAAAATGCTGCTATGGCTGCGTGCTCTGATGCTTAGATTAGAAGAGTTCTGTTGTTGCAGGATGTGGTGGAGAAGAAGAAAAACAAGAAGAAGGACAAGAAGAAGCGCAATGGCAAGAAAGGCAGAGAGAAGGAGGCAGAGGAGGAGGCAGGCAGCGCTGATGATGCAAAGCAGGATGGCGCAGATGCAGTGCCCTCCATGGCCAAGCATGAAGAAACTGCAGAGCACCAGGAAGCAGTGGAGGAAGATGCTGTTGGGAGGCCAGAGGTTGCAGACCCGCCCTGCCCTCCAGCTGAGGAAGCAGATCTGTCAGAGACGCCTCCTGTCAAGCTTAAGAAGCAAGCAGATAGTGTGGCTGCAAAGACTCCTGAAGCCCGCGCGTCCAATGGACCGGCAGCCAAGGTCAACCCCCGCACTCCGCGCAGCAAGAGTCCAGCCAAGGCAGTGAAGTCCAGGAAGCAACCAGCGGAGGTTACAATGCCGGGCAAGGCGGCACAGGCAGCGGAAGAGGACGCCTCTGAGTGGCAGAGCGTAGGCACGGCACAGCGCAAGGCGCGCCGCGCCCTCAAGCTGCAAGACCCGCAGCCCGGCAGCGCGCCTCGTCCGGCGCCCGCCAGCGGATACCAGCAGCAGCCACCGCCGCCGCCGCGCGCTGCGGCTGGTTCAAATTCTGTCTCCGCCAAACCTGCTGCGAGGGTGGTTGTTCCCGGCAAGGGCTCCACCGCGCCGTCTCCCCAGGAGGCTCGCCCAGTGCGCAGCCAGCCTCGGGCTGCGGACGTGAGGGCGGCTGCCGATGCAGCGGCGCCCGCGCGTGGCAACGCAGGAGCACCCTCGTTCGCGGATGTCGCTCGGCCAGGGCACCCAAGAGCGGTCAGAGAGCAGCCCCAGCCGGCGGCAGCCAGCGTCCCGGATGCAGAGGCGAGCAGCGCCTTACAAGGGAAGCCGTCGCCAGGCAAGGTGCCCGGACCTGTGCAGTTGCTGCCACACATCACGGCTCCACCTGCTGCTGCTGAGGGGACGCCTGGAATCTCAGCTGAGCGAGCAGACACAGGGCGAGCGGCTGCAGACGAGGGTGCTCCGCTGCAGTTTGGCTCCCAGCCACCGGTGTTGGCAGCGCAGCCGCGGCACCCGTTGCCCTCGCAGGCGACAGCCGCAACCCTGGCGCCGATTGCCAGCAGCAGGCCGCCTCCCCAGGCAGCGGCACCCCCGAAGATCCTCGCGCCCTCACCACCCTCGACAGCACCCAGCTCGGGCCTGTCAGCCCTGGCCAAGATCTGGCGGCCCACTGCCTCAGAACTGTCCACGCCGGAGCACCTCATCGGGCCGGTAACAAGCAGGCCTTTGCTGGCGGACGAGCTCAGGGTCGGCAATGCTGAGGCAGACTCCGCGCCTCCAAAGCCACAGGTGCTTTATGAGGGCAGCGGGTCGGCGGTGCCCATCAGTGCGGCGCCGGCCGTGTGGCGCAGCGGACTGCAGGCTCGCAGCGTCGACTGGAGCTTCCCGCGCAACGGCTCCGGCACTTCTCTCAGCTCGCTCGCGCCACCGCCGCAGGTGGGCTACCACTCGCTGGTCTCAGGTTCTTTTGTCAACATCTTTGCCCTATGTATGTTGCTGCCCCACACGCTGATTTGAATATCTCGCTTGCAGGCGAATGGGGGTTTGTTCCTGGACAACGGCTCGGATCGGGTGACCTGCTCCAGCCTGGAGAGCAGCGCCAGCCTGTGCCTGGCGGAGGGCACGCCGGCCGCCGATCTTGGTGACGGCGCCTCAGCCAAAAATATGTCGCGGCTGCAGTACAGCTCATCGCCGCTGAATCACATGAGCATGGGCTCAGGCGGCATCCACGCAGCCGCGGCCGGCGTCCGCGCGTCGCCCGAGCCGCCCAAGGACTACGCAGCCGTCCTCAATGACATCTGGAACAGCCCCCAGCGCGAGCAGCCGCCCGGCGCCGGCCCCGCTGCTCCCGCAGCAACACCTCCGCCCAAAGCCGGCGTCAGCGGCAACAGTTCCGAGGTACAAATGCATACTTAGTTTCACATGATCCCATATGCCGTTCTGTTTTGCAGAGGAGATGACTAGCAGTTCAAATTGTACGTACATAACATCTCTCTTTCTCTAGAAGACATCTCCACGATTGTACTGTCGCGCTGAGGAGTGGACCTTTGGCATATGCAACATGAAAGAGGTCTAGGTTCTATGTTGCAGGCAGTGCATGAAGCGCAAGGAGCTGAGGCGGGGTGTGGCTCTGGGCAGGTGCGGCGGATGGCGGAGGCGTACCAGCTGACGTGCCCCATCACGAGGGAGCTGATGCGCGACCCAGTGGTGGCATCGGACGGCTACACCTACGAGCGTTCTGCCATCGAGGCCTGGATGGCGACCACGGAGGTCAGCCCCCGCACCGGGCAGCCCCTCAAGCACAAGGACCTGGTGCCCAACCTCACGCTGCGCGCATCCATCAGCATCCTCATCCCCCGCTCCTGCCTCAGCACCCATTTTTGAGGGGTGGATTGAGCTTCTGGGTCCACTGCAAGAATTAGTGCCATCGGTACAGTATTGGTAGGTTAGGCCCACTGCAATTGGTCAGGCGGCATGCGCATCCTGTAAAAGATACCCTGTAATGTAGCTCTGCTCTGTACATGTAGCTTAGGATAGTCGAACTGTGAGCATTGAATGGAGCTCACTGCTTTTGGAGCATTGGACCCCCTTGTAGCAGGGGCTGCATTGAAATTTCTATGGATGGTAGGTTGCTCTGTGGGGTTTGTTTTTTGGTTTGAGTGAGAGTGTGTGGTGTGAGATCTTGGTAGCTGCTGTAGATCTTTGATATGTATCTTTGGAATCCTTCGCAAATCATGACATGCTGCACTGGGGGAGGCTCCACTCTTTGGGTGTTTATAAGTTGCGTCAGGCTCTTGTTTAAACACCTGGTTTAAGGCAAGAATATGGGTATCGGATCGGAGTAAATTGGTCACGCTTGCTCTAAATTGCAATGTCGTTCCCATGATATGTCGGCCGGCCTTAGCGCCACAGAAATGTAAGCAGGTTCTTGGTGTGCTCAATGTTGATATCAACAGGAGTTATTGACTTTCATTCTGATATCAAACTGCGGTGTTCGAGCCCAAGGAACAGCATCGCTCTTCTCGGCAAATGGTTCTATGACACAGGCTTAACATTGATACATCTTGTATGCTTCAAAGCTGTCAGTGTATCAGCTAATCACCATATTACTGTGCACATTAATGAATCAATATTTGATACCCTCCAAAAGGTTGACAGGTGGGAGTAGACAACACAATGACGTATACACAGGCACTCCGGTCATGACAATGTCAAGACCTACATGAGGTACATCACACCACGCTCAGAACAGCACACGATGTACACCACATGCGCCGCACTTGATTGAGTATAACCGCACACACAGACTGCAGTCACAGGGCCATGCTGATCATCCAGTGTCGTTCACATCATTTGCCTCCTCGCTCTCTGCTACACTGTCGGCCTGGGCAGCCTCCTCAGCAGGTTGACCTGTGGCTGTCCCAGCATGTGCAGTGTCTGCCACGTTTGATGCGTCTATTCCTGCTGCTTCCGCTGCAGTGTCTGCGCCTGCCGCACCAGACACCGGCACGAGAAGGGCAAAGAAGCTGTTATCGGCCATCTGCAGCCCCATGAGGCGCTGCCCGGAGGCGGACGCCTGTGGCATTTCCTCGTCACCGCCTGCGAAGCACACCGCCTCCCCATCATGAGCCTCCCCATGGACCAGTACTAGACAGGCCTATTTACATCACAACACACCCGTTGCAATGACCCAAGCTCTCACATCCTTACAAGACTGTGCAGGGTGTAGGACTCAAAGTGTGTGTGGTATGTGTAAGTGTGTGCGCTACAGTATAGACCTGTAGCCCACCTGATGCCGGCTCCACAGCAGGGTGCGGCGGCGTGGCGGGTGCTCCGGTGTCCTCGCTCGGCTGCGCCGCGGCGGCCGCCGGGGCCTCGCCATCGGCAGCAGAGGGCGCGTCTGGCGGGGCATTCCCGTGCGCGGGGCCAGCGGTGTCCAGCAGATGGCCGTGCGCGAGTATGGCGGCGGCGGCGAGGTTGCCTGGGGCGAAGGGGTCGGCGGTGGCGGGGCGGGGGCCGCCGCGGTGCGCGTGGGGGATGGGCGCGTCGGGCTCCTCCCAGGCCATCTGCATCATGTTGAGGATCTGGGACATGTCCATGTCCGGGTTGGCCGCCTGCAGGATGTGCAGAATGTTGGGCGTCACCGCCACCTCCCTCATCCGGTGCTCTGCACAGAACAGCACACAACTCCACTCAGCATGTCTCACTCCCCACACGGCGGTCATTGTAACCACAGAAATAATACACGGTTATACTCTGCCAAGAGCAGCAAGGTGCCGCTGTAATCTGTGCAGATGGACAAGTCTACATGCTGTCAAGTTCTCAGGCGGATGGGAGTGTTTTGTGCAAGGATGGCTAGGGCAAGGGTGACTGGCTGACCTGCAGTGTGGTGCTGGTTGAAGCGGCCGTGCACATTTGAGCGGCGCTCGTAGCAGGCGACGCAGAGGTCAAAGCCAACGCGCTCTGGGCAGTCCAGACACTGGTACCGCTTGCCTGCAAGGCCAGCTAGCATTCTTGAGCGGACTGCAAATCCATTTTACAATTAGGCACCAGTGGTGCCGCACCACCTCAGGAGGAGCACGGACACAAAGTGTTGCATGCTGCGGAGCCGTTGCTCGCACCTACTATAGGATACTGTCCGCAGAAGTCGCAGCCGATCCTGCAACAAAAGGAAAGCTATACATTACTTGCAACTTCTGGGCAACATAGGATGAGACACCAATTGTTGTCAACATGTGAATGTGAAAGTCACACGTGTCACCAATTGTCCTCATAACACACAGCCGCACCCAAAGTGCGTCATATTGCTTTGCAGCCGGCTCTGAATGGCAGCAGCAGGACCAGTCGGCGTGGATGGCTCCTGCTCTTCTTCTAAGGCTTCATCCACAGCTGTCTCGCCATCAGGATCAACATCCCCTGCAGCAGCATCACCCATAATTCACAGCCAATTTCTGCTTCCCCTCAGGTTCCCGTGCATGAGCACTCTGACTGATCATGATTCTCTTGGTGTACTGATTAGAATAATTGGGGACACCAGGGGGCGCACCCTCAGGTTGCTCAGAGGGAGAGGGCGCTGAGCTGGCGTCCACATTGATGTCCATGGTCTTGCGCTTTGCGCGCTGGCACGCTGCCTCCGGCAGGGCAGCATCCCCCTGCTGCTGCTGCTGCTGCTGAGCTATCGCGCGCATGCCGCTCTGCAGCCTGTCAAAGTCTGTGCTGGGAAACAGCTCATCCACCAGGTCCTTCATCTGCACCACACGCCCACAACATGTCCACTCTCCTGTCATGAACTTGGCCTATGGACGCAAGACTCAGGGCTGTCATAGGACACCGCTGGTGAGGGCAGCCATTGAAAGCCAGGCAAACTTCTTGCAGTGGAAAGGTGGAGGACAAAGAGGAGGCAGACCTTGGTGCAGGGCTTGGGCTGTGTGACGGAGATGGCGCCGCATCGAGCGCAGGGCTGGCCGGAGTCTGGGACGCAGCCGCTGCACACCGCGCAGCCGCAGTTGAGAATGACAGGCTCCCTCAGCAGCTGCGCACAGTCTGGCCTGCTGCACAAGAAGTCTGCCAGGCTCCAGCGCGTGTCCTTGGCCGGCACCGCCTGCGCCACAACATCCATATGTCAATGGCCGTGGTCCACTGCGTTCGTGCCTCTCATGCCTGGGCGGGTGTCTGTGAGGTCTCAGGATACTTGTATGTGTGAGGCTGCCGGGGAGAAGTAGGTACCTTTGCAGGGACGTTCTCACTGATCGCCGCTGGTGGAGAGACCTCAATTGAGTCGACTTCCTCCTCTTGTTCATTCTCTGTCAGTGAAGGGGGAAACATATGTATCAAGACACACCAACATCCAATGCGCACAATGAAGTAAGTTCTTTGATGTGGAGCTAAGAAGGGCGCACAAGTCGATCAAATTCAGCAAATGATGCTTGGCTAGCTTCAACCCAGCTTGCCCTCACCTCTTGTCTCCTCTGCACGGCTTTCGTAGCTTTCTGGGAAGGCTCGCAATAGAAAATGATGCAACACATTGCACACCTGCACAATCACAACCCCTATCTAAAGTTGCCTTTCTCCTGATAGGTGGTGACTCACACAGCTCTCTGGAAATAACCCTGATACGGCACAATACTCGGCAGATCAGAGTTAGCACTTGGCATATCAGAGTCAGAGAACGCACGTCTGGGAAGTGTCCAAACGAAGACCGGCACAGAGGGCAGCGTGAGCTATTAAAGGGACTCATCGCTCTGTGCATGCACCAGAAACAAAACAAGTGGCCACAAACTGCCGATGTGGGCTTGTAGAGAAGGTCCTGACAAATTGGACAGTTCCATTCCTCTGCCGTGTTCATCAGACCCATTGCCATTTCGCTATTCTCACAAGGACCTTTGGCTCTGTCACAGTCCTATGCACCTTGTGTGTCTCAAAGATTTGGACAACGTTCCACTGTGTCGAGCGCCCAGATCTGCAAGGGATAGCGCACTATTCCAATATCTCGGCTATTTTAACAGCAGAGGAATGAGTTTGATGTATGTGTTCATGTCACAGATCAACCTGATTGCAGCGGGGGGCCAACGGGGGGTCCGTTTCTTGGCAAGTTCTTCGTGATGCTGACCATCCTGGGATCTGGGATGAAAATCAACCAGAATTGAAGAAAATTGAGATAAGAAAAACAATTGCAGTGATATATACCTTGTGAGCGTATCATCATTTTTTAATATCTTTTTGGTTCAGTTTCCATCTGAGCTATCCTGGTGCGCTACCTAGAACCTGTCAAGGGGACACGACAGCATGGCAAGAGGCCTTGGAAAGTTGGTTGGAAAGGAGAGTGACGCGAACCAGGATCGTGGAAGTTCTCAGATTAAGAAGGAAGACCCATCACCATCGCCAGTGAATCTCGGCGATCAAGCAGGCCTGAAGCGCGGTTTGGACGACTGTGCTGTTTCTGTGAGATTTTCTTACTCTTACATGTTTTCTTGATGCACGTTAGTGAAATGACGGTCCCTGCCCTCTTCACATCTGTGCTTGATTACACCTCCAATCTCGTCGTCTGAGGATATGGTGTGTGTACAGACCATCTTGGATGCAGGCTACGAAGAAGAGTTTTTCGTTAGCAATGTGAAAATAGGGCTCGGAAGCATCACGTGAGTGCTTGCAGTTTCCCCACCTGCTAAAAGTATTCTCTGTATCTGTTCTCAGACATTTGGTAAAAGCAAATCTAACCCAATTGACAATGCATGCAGGATCGCGATTGCTCTACTGGCACAATTTTACCCCAAGAAGTATCCAGACAATTGGCTCATCCTCCTGCTGTGCCTAGTGTTCTATGGCGTAGGAAGTGCAGCGCTCTCTGTCTTCACCTCCCTCGCAGAAGAGGACAGCTTTCTCATCACAAAGCCCAAAAAGGTGAGCTCAGTGTAAACCTCGTGGCCACGACTTGGACAAAGCACACTATGCCACCCACACTGCGTGGGCTATGCATTCACAGCATTGCATTCACAGCATTGCATTCACAGCATAATTTGCGAAGTGGTTTGCAAACCTGGGGCACCATGACGACCACTGTCCCTTGATGGCAGGTGGCTGGCGATTTGGTGTTGCGTCTGTCATCACGCTTACCGCGCTACTCTGATGAGTACAAGCTGGTGCTGGACAGTGACCGGAATCGAGTGGTCTCGATCGCCAACTTGTGGCGACATGATCCCAGGTACGCCTGTGCAATGCTGATCAACAAGGTAGTCCCACTAGGAGATGGCCCGTACGTCGGCACTAGCTTCATCATATCGTAGTCCTCTATTTTCATCGATCTGTGAATTTCCTGCTGTTTCGAGCGCCTTAGTCCTTGTTCCTGCAGCTCCATATTTATTTATGCAGGCCATATTCTGGTGCCCTGACATTGGCGAGCTCCTCCCCAGCACTGGGCGGACTGAATATTGCTTGAAAACACAGTCAGTGGAACAGTGCAAAGCTTCACAGGCTGTGGTGCTTCGTGTTTGCAGGAAGGACAGTGCCATCCTGTCTCGGAGCCTGACAGAGTTCTATGATGACAAGGGCTTCCTGCACGAGGAAAAATTCGCAGCTGAGGTGCAGAAGCTTTTGACTGACTTTGAGAAGAGCTACAGCAACAAGCTCATAAGTGGACTTGAGAAGGGCTACAAGAAGGTCAAGTGACAGTGCCTTGGATATGCTCCCACTGTCCTGTACAGACTGGACATGCTCATGCACCTATTATGATGCTGCTCGAGAGAAAGGGTGCCAGCCTCTACAGAAGTCTTGTTTGCTGGACATAATCTGCCAGGGACATTTGACGTGCACATTCCGAGCGCGTAAACCTCTTTGTAAAACCAATACAAGAATTGTTCACCACCAGTCTCAGACAGGAAGGGCTTCTTCATGTGTTAGACGTCAACATTACAACGAATTGGCTAATAAGACATTGGAAATGGAGCACAAACAAACACTGTACCCTCAAAACAGCTAATTACTAAGTCTCGCTAACTGACTACGGAGCTTCATTTTGACCCAGACACAGAAATCTACATCCACTGTATGTCAGTCACAAGTATCACATTCATGTAGTCAGCTGCTTTGAGGTTTGGTCGCAACCCCGGTTCTTGGATGGGGGACAGCAGCCAGCTGGATGGTGGGCGGCAGGCCACGATGAAGGTGCCGAGCCTCTTGTGCAACGACCTGAGCCATTGCTCGATAGCTGAGCTCCGTCACGCCCGCCACATGGGGCGTCAGAACAACCCTGTGCACGTGTCACACCCCTCTTTCTCAATCATTCTTGCCACGAAGTCACTACTCTTTCAACAGGAATGTACTTGCATGGAGTGAATTGTTGTCCCAAGCAGAGAATTATTTGGTGGGGTGGTGATGGTCACACCTGGGGTGCTGAGCTACCCAGTCCTGGGGATCAAATGGCTCGGTCCAGTGGACATCCAAGCCAAGGCCGCCAATGTGGCCGCTCTTCAGGCCAGCACGCACAGCACTGTAGTCCAGCAGACCACCTGATGTTTCACACCAAACGCAGCAGTTCAGGAATGCGGCTTCTGAAAGCATGTACAACATCCCGATCAGCTGTGCTTATTGCAGGGACTGCTACTGCATTTGTGTTCGAGACTAGCGCCTTTTGCAACAAAATTTTGCAAGCAACCAGCATGCCAGGACAACATATCAAGGGGCTTGTGTTGCAAGGAACACACCTCTGGCGACGTTGACAATGATGACGCCGCGCTTGCAGGCAGACAAAAGATCTTCGTTCACAAAGCCCATGGATGAGCTGTCCTGGGAGCAGGCGACGATGATGACATCAGCGCCAGCAGCAAAGCGGCGCATGTCACCCCAGCCGCCCTTGTCATCCAGCAGGGCCTCTGCAGACGCATCCGCTGCCTGGCCCCATGAGCTCCGCCGCACAGCCGTCACCCGCGCCCCAAATGGACGCAGCCTGCCTCACACGGCTTTTGTCAGGCTCCGTGCTTGAGATGACTGTCAAGAGAGCATGTTTTGCGCCAGGCACATCTGGAATAAATGCATGCTCGAATGCAAAGAGCTTCCCTCGGAAGTATCTGGTCAAAACAAGGCAGCAAGGGCAGCCAGAGTGGGAGCTCAGTACCGTGGCAGAAGCTCCTTTGCAATGCCCCCAAAGCCGACAATGAGCACATTGGTGCCAAACAAGGTGCGGCCGAGTGGCACGCCGACTCGCCTCTCGGCAATGGACTCCGCGCATGCATGTGAAGAGCGCAAGCAGGCCAGGGTCAAATAGATTGCCATTTCTGCACAGGAGAGCGCGTTCCCAGTCCCCTCGCTCGGGATGTTTGACACCCAGATGCCCCTCTCTGTCGCCTGTGCAGAGAAACCAGTGCTCCTTGGCATCAGACACTTTTATAGACTCCAGCATGCTGCCAGTCTACGGAACCCATACAGAGACAACCTGATCGCAGAGATAGCAAATGTTTGAATGAAGCAAAGAGTTTCCAGTTGCAAGTGTTGAGGATGGGCGCAATGGCTGCGAAAAGCACCGCTGGGATATCAATTCCTTCCACGCCGACTCCATACTGCAGTATCGCCTTCAGGCGTGGTGCTCTGGCAAGCATGTGAGAGTCCAGTCGGGCCATCAGGGGCACTGCCAAGTCTGTAGATCCAATGTGCTGTCCGACCTCCTCGCGCGGGCAGCAGGACACCTAACACAGGAACACTGGTCCTCAGTCATGAAGCGGACAAAAGCAGGAGTATCATAATATTAAGCAGCATGCAGTGCTTGATGCATGCATGCCAGCCAGAAAGCCTCACCTCTATCTCTGCATCATCTTGCAGCGCCTCTTTGGTGAATTTGTAACCCCAATTAAATTCCTGCCCGCAAAATAGGACCCGAAAGACATCCACAGCACATGAACCCATTTGGCGACTCCGGTCCAGATGGCAGGGGTTCAATGTGCGTAGCATGCGCCCTGTTGCACACACAGGCAATCCTCTCAATCCCAATGGATTGACAGGCTAAGTCAAATCAAGATAGTAGATCTGACACTCATTGGGAAAATCCTCAAAATTGCACAGCATCCCTATGGGGCAGAATTACCTCACGAGGCATTAGCTGGTCCCTTCAAGAAAACTTCCCATTGCGGTGAATCATCCCTTGAAATTCCCACGTACTCTTCTAGCTGCCGTAGAGAACTCACTGCCAGCGCCCGCTGTCTTTGAATCTCTTCGAGGGAGGACAGGTTCTGCATGCACCAAACCAGTGTGAATTGCTTCCACTGTACAATTCAATTCAGTCCAATCATGTCTTTATGAAATGGAACCTAGGCAGTCAAATGTCAAAGGGCTCTTTGAGACACACCTTATTAGCAGCAAATTCCAGCTTGATTTCCTGAACTATGCCGTCCCGCTTGATGCTCGGGAACTGCTTGGCAGCGCGGAGGATGTGCCTATAGAGTAGCGGTACTGACACTTGGCTCATGCCTTGCTTGGCTGTCAGACTCAAATGTCAAGGCAGGGTAGCATCACTTGAGCTCCCCTTCTCCTGGTTGATCTTGTGCCTGCTGGGACTTTTCGTAGCAGTCCCTCCAAGCTTGTACTTCTGCAGCAAATTGTCCCTGGGTCACGAAGGTTTTGGATTGTTTGTTTCCTAGTACAACAGAAAATCGCAACTCTGCAAAATAGCTGTGTCAACTCTGCACCTTTCTGGCAGGCCCGCCAATCACGGTTGTTCTCTGCCAGACAGACCTGAAGACAAACAAATATTCCAGTCACAGGTCGAGCAAGAGCGAAGTAGACAGCAAAGCGATGGCCATTGACCGTCAAACTCACCTCTAATTTTGCGAAGACCCGACCACACCCCTGCACGATAATGAAATGCTCAGCACCCTAATTCAGAATCTTGCAGATATGACAATATACGATAGAATAAAAGCAACAGACTGATAGCTGCATGACGTATGATTCCACATTAAGGCCTTACCTGCTGATCAATGAACTCGTCAAATCCATCGTCCTCGTCTGTTGTAGATCTTGTGTGCGGAGCAGGAGGCTGCATCAAGGCTGCCCTTTGTGTGGGGACTGTCGTGGAAGCGAGCTGCAGCGCAGGGCACTTATGAAACCATGACAAATGCTGACGAATCGACCTCAACAGAAATCTAATGCGCACTCGTTTCTTTGTCCCGATGCCGGAAGGAAAATTGTAGATGACTACAGAATATCATGATATGTGTAATCTCAATTCCGTTCACTTGTTAGATTGGCAAAAGCATCTCCACATTCGTACTTCACATCCTAACCGACACTTATTGTTCAGAAAGACCAACTAGACATGTGGTCAGATTAGTACTCCGTAAGGCTAACAATAAAGAGATGAGTTCTAGCAGTGGGCCAGTGCCGCATTTTGCTAACGACCAGCCACGAGTGATTCAGCAACGAGGGAATGTGTTATTATCGACACTTAATTACATCGTGATAGGAAGTCTCCTGTTGGCAGTCTTCTTGAAATTTTCCTTACATTCGGTCCCCGAGGTGAGGCTTGAAGAACCAAATGAACGTCATGTGACAAGGTCGCATGCATCTGAAGTGCTCATTGTTCACAAGAATGACGGTGAGCACGAGGCATCGTACGCAACCCCCTGGTTGTAGACCGAGAAATTCAGAAGAATCTTCTGAAAAACTTGACAGGGTCATGTGGGAGTGTACTGGCGCGGAGGATCATTGCTTTCGAGAGTCACTGAGCCGGGCTTGAGGCTGAAACTGCCCTTCTTGGATCTCTTTTCACCCATCCAGGTGACCTTGCAAACAGACAAGGTAGCTGACATACCATGCGGCACGAAGGTGGGTTGCGCAGATGAAGTACCTTGGCCTGCTTTTCCCTTCTCAGCAAGGCATGGATGCGATGTATCCTCAGCTGCAGAGTAAAAATTCTGGGTGATTCGGCTTTATGGCAGCGCAGGGGGTTATGGTTTATTTTGACAAAGTTGAGGTGCGCCTTGCGCTTCAAGGTCTGGCATGTCACAATCTGTTTGCTCAAAGCCCAGTTCACTTGATTATGAACTGAATCCGAGATCTGGTGCTGTGCAGGTCGTTAACAGGTTGAAGAAAGAGTATGTTTTGGAAACTATTAGGGCATATGGCGAGGACTATGACAATCTGTGGATCTTTTCCAAGATTCATCATGAAATGAATCAGCTTTGCTCCCATTCCACACTGCAGGATATCTACATTGACAAGTTTGATCAGGTAAGGCACGCCTTGACAGTAAGACAAAGTGCCCGAGTGTGCCTTCTAGACACCACGCCTCATTATTTGTGATGCCCAAATTCTGCCATGTGTAGAAATCATGACGATTGCTATGTCCTCGAACGCAGATTGATGAGATCTTGAAGGACGCCCTGCAAGCAGACTGCACAAAGTTTGCACCAGGCATAGAGATCTTCAGTGTGCGGGTGACAAAGCCGCGGCTGCCACCTGCCATAGAGGCAAACTATGAGGCCATGGAAGCGGAGCGGACCCGGGTGGGAGTGGCGAGAGAGCGAGCTCTTGTCGTGACGCAGGAGGCTGAAACAGAACACCGGCGGGCGGTGATGATAGTGAGGGCTTTGCACCTCTCGACACTCTTCCTTCAGCTGAGTAGTATCTGGTGCAGATCCACTTGTTTTGCCAGAGATGTTGTCAAACCATGGGCATGCATTGCTTCAATGCAGGCAGAGAAGGAGGCTGAGACCAGTAGGATACACATGCAGCAGCTGCTTGCAGAGAGGCAGGCAGAGCAGATGCGGGAGACCATTCAGAACGAGATGTACCTTGCAAAGCAACGGATGCTTGCAGACTCAGACTACTACAGGTGTGAGTCATACAAGAGTCTATCTGATGGCCTCGCATTTGCCTTTGCTGGCTTTCTATATGCGTGCTCATGCATGTATGCTGCAGGATTTAGGGAGCAATTTTTTCATTTTGCCCATATATTTTTTAAAATGGGTTATGCTGTGCATGCAGGACAATCCGAGAGGCTGAGGCAAATAAAGCCAAACTTACACCAGAGTACATTCAGGTGGCTTTCATGCAAGCAATAGCGAATAACACAAAACTGTACTTTGGCGAAAAGCTGCCAAGCATACTGCTCGATCTCCATAGGATATTGCCAGCAGCCCAAGGGGAAAGCGCAGCTGTATAGCGCCTAAAAGTTGACGAACGCAACATGTCTGTATTCCCATTTTGGAAACTTCAGCGTTGATGCGGGATTGCAGTGCCATCATGGTACTCTTTAGCACATTGTACTCCATGTCAGGATCTTCGAGAAGATCTAAATCAAGAACTTCTTTAAGAAGATCCAGCTTCCATGTGCAATAAAGGCATCCCAGCGTCCCTTAAAAGAAATTTATTGATGTGCCCTCTTCACCTCCAGTATTAAAGGGCGCAGGAGACCCCGTGACCAGCTTCCAGGTGGAGGTTATGCTTTCGAGAGCAAGATGCATGACCTCTGCAAGTTACAAGGATCATGCTTGTGTTCAGATCTGAGATATGACGCAATAATTTCAGTCACTACGAATCAACCACCTCTAGATCTATGTCAAAGAACGGTTCTTATTTCCACTAGCATGCATAATATGCACCTATTCTACAGCAACAAGAAATGCATGTTTTAAACACGCAAGCTGTCGATCCTTGTGATCGGTGGCTTTGGCCAAACGAAGCAGATATACAATTAGTGCGATCACACGTACACTTCTGGCCATTTATAGCAGCCTGCATGAGATGTGTGCACAGGTGCACGACAGCTCTGCATGTGCCATCACTTGCTAAAACAGCTACGGTTTAAGTGACTAGATGGCTGTTATGATTTGGATTGCTCTGGGACAGGAATGGCAGCAGCAGGATGGCCAACAGAATGCACGCTAATGATGCTGATGCCAGCAGCGACCAGCCGTTGTTGGGATTTGATGGTGCTGCCTCACTTGCGTCGCCTGTTTGCCCCATCGCCATGTTGCGGCTCGCCAATTCCTGCTCAGCAACTCCAAAATATGGCATGATGCTTTTTACAGGAGCAGGCAATGAGCGAGCGTGGAGGAAGCACAACATCTTGGATGATGCGCCCAAAGCCCATGCTCCTGATGACACCGGTGCTCAAATCTGGCTGTTCTTCCTGCAATTTGGTGGAAGTGTCTCTATATAAACATCTGCTCAGCCCTAGACGTTGCTGACATGATGAAGCACGAGAGCATGCACACCTGCTCGGCCTCAAGTCGGCGCTTCTGCTCAGCGATGTACTCGGAGAAGAGCTTCCTGAACATTGGATTGCGCAGATTGAACTCCAGGGAAAGTTTTGCAAGCCGCCTCTTCTCTGCCTTGCTTGTGGCAATGCTCCCTGTGGTGTGTGCCACTTCGTTCATGAAGGACAGCAGTCCGTTCAGGATGGTCCCAACACTCCACATGGGATTCCACGATTCTGCATTCACAAGGGAATCGTAATATTAATCAAAGGTCAGCATCGAGCATGCAGATCTGTGGAGAGATCTGCCAGCATTGGAGAAGTTGTGAGAAGCTGCAGGCAGTTGCTGTTGCGCACCAGGATGGAAGTCCGACATGGACAAGCACAACTTCTGCTGGACTGCAAATCGCCCGCTGGGAGTCAGCATGATGATGGAAGGTGGTTTGTAAGGGTACTGCTGAGAAAAGATAACTTTCCTGCACGAGCACTCTAACTTCTCAAGCCATACTCAAAGCCAATAAGAAATCCCCTTTTAGACGAAGATTGACTGGCATTCATGGAGCTAAATCCTGTTCTGAAGTAGCAGGAGAATCCTCACCCATGGTACACTCCGCCTTCATAGTCGCTATTGGCTGAACCTTCAAGAACGTAATGCCACTCCAGAAGGTTGCTGGGCGAAGGATGCGCTTTAATGTTGGGTACAGGATCCTGAACGCATCAGATGTATCAGATCATTACATCGATGGGACATATTTGCTTATTCTAATTGCCACAGATGCCCCCCAGAAGAAGACAAAGCACAGTGGTACCGTTGCAACGCATACATCACAAGATACCAGCGAATATGATGCAAGCGCACCTTCAATAAGGACTTGTACTCTTTCTGCAGCCTGTTGACACAAGCTTTACTAGCCATTCCAGTCAAAATGATTGCTGGCCATCTGCTGGACCTGGTTTGCTGGCCATTGTTATGAAAGTGTGCTTTGCTGGGCCCTATGCATCTGCGAAGATTGCTCTGTACAAGGTACCTTACTATTGCTATCCAAGAGAACCAAGAAATGGACTGAACTTGTGGGAAGGACCAGATCGGACAGCAAATTCCTCGGACGAGTATGATGACTCACCAAGTCCCAATTCCAGTTGCAAGGATAGCGGCTTCAGAAGTACAATGTGATTTGATTGCAAATATACAAGCCCTGAACACGAATTATTGTTCTGAAGGATATAATGTATTATTCGGCTCCATGATGAGATACGAAATTGTCACGGTGCATCCAGCACTCAGAACACCTAGCGCTTCATTGCGTGACGCTACGTGTAGCATTTAGGCGAGAAAGGATGGGTAAAAATCAAGGACATAAGCAGCAACAAAGATCAAGGCATACAGCTGAGGATGGAGCTCCTGATCTTGGGACAGGTGGAGCATGAAAACCCCCAATGCGTTTCTCAGCCTATTATTTTGCTCTCCAACAAATAGTTCAGGAAATTCCTATCGTCTCATGATACTGAAATGCAACGCTCTGCAATTGCTCAGGCGAATTCGGTGTTGATGCCAGCTTCCACACAGCAGAGTGGCACGCTGCACGTATTGCTGCCCTAACCACTGAGAGGATGTCCTGGGAAGACTGGAAAAAGAAGCAGAAAGATGAAGCCATGGCTGCAGAGGCCCAGGTAGGTCACCTACCATGCAGGCTCTGTAGTTCTGGCCCCTGCGCACCATCAAATGATTCGTAACTCGGGCCGTCTGGATTCTACCAATTATGCCGAATGCCCATGTGTAGCTTACACTGCGGCGAGACAGAATGTCTGCAGAGAGCACTGCTCTGGGACCACCGTTGCTGAGGATTGTGCACAGGCGCTATCAGAAGAGCAGCAAATGCGGGAGTACCGTGCGCAGCTTGATGCTGATCGAGCAAAAAGGCTGAGCAAGGGCACGAACCATGCTGACCTCAGAGGAGCTGTGGAAGAGGCAAAATCCAAGGTAAGGGCTGTGCAGCTTACTAGGAGGCTGATGAAGGCTGCTGTGACGGAATATCAGGCCAATGTTTTTTGTCAATGTATGAGGCTGATACAGACATGCGACCATTTTCTATCTACTGGAGTCTGTAGCTGATATATAATACCTTAGTGGCTGGGATTTGCAGAAGCGGAAGAGAGACAAAGAGAAGAAGAGCAAAAGCAAAGACAAGGACAAAGACAAGGACAAAGAGAAGGACAAGAAGCGGAAGAAGGAGAGAGACAAGGGCAAGAAAGCAAAGAAATCCAAGAAGGATTCTGATGGCAGCAGTGATAGCGACAGCGCCTTGCAAGATGATGGAAAGGACACTGGACCTGTCAGGCTCTCAGAGTTCTTGCGATCATGATGTTGTCTCCAGTGAGTCAAAATTGACATGTGCTGCATATCGTGCGGCCGTGAGGGTGATCCTGGCATTAGCCGCTTGCACAGTGGCTCTTCAACGAGCTGTGAAGTTTATATTCGAAGGTGCTCACTGACAGGATTGAAGTTTGGTAGACAAAGTTGGTTGCTGGACGGCTATATCTGAGGTGCTGGTTCAACTTTGTTTGCAGCATCAACAATGCAAACAACAACGCCCATAAACTCGCGAGAAACGCAGGCCTACTAGGCATTGAATAAAAAGTTCAGCCTGAGACAGCTTTGCAACACATACTATGTGGTGGCGGCAAGCATGCATAGGATGCATGGACATATGTAGCATGCATGCATGGCCGCCAATGCTTCCAGCTGGGTCAATGACCTCCACTATTACAGTATACCTGAGTGGCACTCCCCATAAAAGAAGTTCCCATTCGTTTTTCCCAAGCACGATTAGGTGTCGACGACCCCGTTCCAATAGTCTAGCTCCCCAGCCAACTTCACCGGCTGGTCACCAGGGTTCCATTTCCATTCAGGTTGAGACTTGCAAGAATTGGTAACCCAGCTGTGGGGTACCATGAACGCCGATCGCAGAAGAAAGGGCTTCAAGAAGGGCATTGACACAGAGGATGCGAGGCGCAAAAGAGAGACCAACATTGTAGAGCTGCGCAAGAATAAGCGCGATGAAAGTCTACAGAAGAAAAGAGCTGTGTTTGCAGCTCCTGGTGCCGGGAGCATGGAAGACTCCAACAGAGGGACAGTTGCATTCCAGCGAAAGGTCTGTGGCTTTATCCCTTATCACCTCTGTGTCTCCAAGCTTTTGTGCTCTGATCCTGAGCAGAGGTGGTCTTGTCATGCTTGCAGCTGGAAGCCCTGCCACTCATGGTCCGCGGAGTGTACAGCGAGGATCCTCAGCAGCAGCTGGAGGCCACCACTCAATTTCGCAAGCTTTTGTCGATCGGTATGCTTGCAGATGATGCCAACCTATGGCACACTCTCATGTACACTCACCATCAAAAGGACAAGATAGAAACCTTCTAACGTTCTCTGCCTTTGCAGAGAGAAACCCACCCATAGAGGAGGTCATTAATCAGGGCGTCATCCCGCGATTTGTCCAATTCTTACAGCGGTCCGATATGCCGACGCTACAGGTTGGTTGAAGACCTTGCATTCGCTAGCGACCGAGTCGGATGTATCTCTGGAAATCATGACCAAGGCGGGGGAAAGAATGAAACGAGAGTGTTCCCTGTTGACAGTTTGAGGCGGCGTGGGCGCTCACAAACGTTGCGTCCGGGACTTCTGACCACACAAGGGTGGTGATCGAGAGCGGGGCTGTACCAATCTTTGTTGCTCTGCTGAGCTCTCCTAGCGACGATGTCAGGGAGCAGGTGACTTCAGGGCTTTCGAACCTAACTGTTGGCATTGAGGGTGGAGCAACTCATGAAAATGCAAAGCTCATCCATCCCTGCTCGTGCTTTCGTCTCAAATGTTAGAGGACCTCTGTTGCTTCTTGGAGCATCTGTCAAATCTGGTTGATTGTAACCCCTGCTAATTTGTAGTCACTGACCAAATGCATTTGTGCGCACAGGCGGTGTGGGCGTTGGGGAACATTGCTGGCGACTCTGCAAAATGCAGAGATCTTGTCCTTGAGCACGGAGCGCTGGGACCCTTGCTGGAGCAGCTGAAAGACAACACAAAGCTTTCCATGCTGCGGAACGCCACCTGGACGCTGTCAAATTTCTGCCGAGGAAAGCAGCCCCAGCCCGCCTTTGAGCAGGTGGGATCTCTCACAGTCTGGTCTGGGACTGTATCCGAGCAACCCAGAAGCAATGTGCTCTTCGGGATGCTAAAATGGTAATATTTTGTGTTGGTCACATGTCCCCGGCAAGTAATGATTGCCTGCGGCGTTGCAGACAAAGCTGGCTCTTCCTACCTTGGCGCGGCTCATTCACTCCAACGACGAGGAAGTCTTGACAGACGCTTGCTGGGCGCTGTCATACTTGTCAGACGGCACCAACGATAAGATCCAGGAGGTCATCCAGACTGGAGTTTGCAGGCGGCTTGTGGAGCTCCTTCTGTAAGTCCCTATGCATACAAATGCTCATGCCAGCAAGAACTTATACCCAATAGTTCAAACGGACTCAGCCATGCTCTGCTCCTTGGGGAAACGCTTGATATGTTTGGTGCCGTATTCTTGCTTTGCTGACCTTGGGAGAGCCAGGTTTACCCTAACAGGCAATAAATGCTTTGCAATGGTTAATGATTACGCTGGGAAGAATGTGGGATTGCGGCTGCTTGCAGGCACCAGAGCAGCAATGTGCTGGTGCCAGCGCTGCGTACGGTGGGCAACATCGTCACTGGAGACGACCTCCAGACGCAGGTCATCATCAACTGCGGCTCGCTGTCCTGCCTGCTGCACCTGCTCAAGACCAGCCAGAAGAAGAGTATCAAGAAGGAGGCCTGCTGGACCATCTCCAACATCACCGCCGGCACCAAGGAGCAGATCCAGGCATGCCCATGCTGCCCCTCCACCCACTCATGCGCGGCCTCTCTTTACAGCAGCTCATTACTATGGCTGTATCATGCTACATGCAGCATCTGCATTGCTTGGCATTGTGCAGCCTTGGACCAGTGACGGAGGTCTGAAGTGCGCATCCTTAATCCAGTGATGGAGGTTTGAGGATTAACGACTGTCTGCGGCGCAGGCGGTGATAGATGCGGACCTGATCCTGCCGCTGGTGCACATGCTGGGCGAGGCGGAGTTTGACATCAAGAAGGAAGCGGCGTGGGCCATCAGCAACGCGACCTCGGGCGGCCGCCACGACCAGATCAAGTACCTGGTGGGCGCGGGCGCCATCAAGCCGCTGTGCGACCTGCTCACCTGCTCCGACCCCCGCATCGTCACCGTTGCCCTGGAGGGCATCGAAAACATCCTCAAGGTACACGCATGCGCATTCCTTCCCCGAAAACCATTATTTCCCTGCGGCAGCGGCCTCCATTGCATTTCCCTGGTGACCTTACGGCATTGCTGAATCCAGACAGCCCGGCAATTATCAGCGCTGCTTCGCATCTAGCGGTTGCATGGGCTGGGCAGGCCCCCAGTCCAAGGACAGTCTGCCTCTTGCAGGCTCTGTGGCTTCAACGCACATGGTAGGAGTTGCAGGCTTGAATATGCACTGTACATGCCCTTGACCAGCTTATAATGTGCTAAAACCTGTGAGCCCACCTGGGCTCCCTTGACTCTTGTCATGCTCTTGACCAGCATTGCACAAGTGGAAGCACTTGAGATTCTAGCGCCATATGGTTTCCCAGTTCTCCTGCAATGCGGGTCCGCCAGCGCAGACAAAGTGTGGAGAGTTGAAATGCTGAGCGTGGCGGGGGTGTTTGCAGGTGGGCGAGGCGGAGAAGGAGCTGGCCGGCCCCAGCGGTGTCAACGCGTACGCAAACCTGGTGGACGAGGCGGAGGGCCTGGACAAGATCGAGGACCTGCAGAACCACGCCAACGAGGAGATCTACGACAAGGCCGCCAACATCCTGGAGGCCTTCTTTGACGTGGAGGACGGCGAGGTCGAGAATCTGGCGCCCGCCATCGACGCCAATCAGGGCACCTACTCTTTCGCCGCGCCCCCGGCCGGCGGAGCCCTCCCCCAGGGTGGCTTCAACTTCGGCACCTCCATGAGCTGAGCCGCCCACCACTCTACGCCGCAGCGGTGCGCTGCTTTGCTTCAGCTCCCTCTGATCCTGATCAGGTGCTGCTGGATTGTCAGCGTTACTACGGCAGCTACTGACAATCCCACTCACTGACTGACTGCTCGTGTGAGTATCATGTACATCCCTGGATGATGTCAAGCTGCTTCTAGTCGTCCTTCTGCAGCCTGGAGGACCGGCTCAATCTGGGGGTGAATACGGTGCAGGTGGGACATGAGCAGTAGAACAGCTTGAAGGCGTAATGGGACATGGGGAGGAGCAGGAGAAGCTTGGGCAGGGACTCCCTGGCAGAGGGGAGAGCAATCATCACCACAGCAGGCTGCAGGAGGGCGCACCCGCTCACATTGATGTGTGGTGGCGTCATCAAGCGTCATCTGGAGCAGCCATGTGCCAAGGGTGCGAGAGGAAGAGATGTATCTGCCAGAAGTGTTGCAGAGAATTTGTGCATGCAAGGAATCGAAAAGGGAGTTCACATCTTCCAAAGCACGACATCGCCGTCTCTGCTTCTAGCTTCCAGGCGCGGTGTCGCAGATGCTGAACACGAGTCGCCATCTAAAGGAGCCAGCAGCTCCTCGTGGCTTTGGGCATGCAATAAAGGGACAGCCAATGGGTGTCTGGCATTAGCAGCCATGCCCCAACATTGGCAAGTCATACATATCAAGACGTGTTTAGAGCCATCCATGGGGCTGCCATAGAAGCATGGCATATTATCTCTTCTTGTGGCTTTTGAGGTGCGCTGCATACATGCGTCAATGCTACTTGCCATCCATCATGTGAAGGTTGACTAGGCATCTTGTTCAAGCTCGTATCAAGAGCTCAGGCTGCTGCTTCCACCAACTGATCCTGACTGAACTCAACACCGAACTGACATGACCCTGAGAGATCCCCATCATCTGGGATCAAGTGATAATTAACAGTGGTTCCAAAAGCCGCTTGTGACTGTTTGGCAATGGGTTTGCACACAATGTGAACGCCTGCTTGCCTGATGTTCTGCATAAGTCTGCATTTGTTTGCAACAAAGCTATTGGATTTTGCATTGTCAATGTAATGGTCATTCATGTAGGTCATGGATGGAAGGTTCAAAGTTTTTTCACATTATGCAGGCCGGCATGCATGGACTCAAAAGGCCTTTGCGCTTGAATTCCAAACCATGCAAAATCCAGTCCCTTACATGCATTTACTCTTGACGAGCAGTCTGAAATGTAGCCCACTACAGGCCTAGGACCTAGGACAATCACAGGTATCAATATATTCCTCCTTGCAACAAGCCCGCATTGGCGTGCGACATGCAGGCGTAAATGTTCTGTTCTACAGCTCTGGTCTGCAGTAAATCACTCACCTGAGGCGTCAACTACCCCTGAAGCGGGCTGCACAGACATACCTTCCTAGTATGCATCTTACACCACATAAAGAGCGTTCAAATATCTCTGTCAAAGGATGGGAGTGAGAAGTAAAGACTGTTTGTGCCGTAGCTCTGATCGTCAACCAACCGCAGCATCCAGTGTTGCTGCTCAAAATTGCTCTCTCCCTCACTTTAACAACATTGCACTCCCAGTATCATTCGTGCCTGAACAAACGGCATCTCCATGTCCAAGCTTGTCTCTACAGAAAGCACTCTCGTCGTGACTCATGCCTTTCCAGTGGCTGCTGCCACCTCAGCTGCAAAGTCGTCCGACCTCTTCTCGATGCCCTCTCCCAGCACGTAGCGAGAGAATCGGCGCACCTGCACACATGCACACACATGTTCTCAGACCCCAGCCCCTCACCGCACCCACTGTTGCAAGCAAGCACCCACAAGGCTCCAAAGTGGTGACTGCTAAGTAGACGACACGCTCTTCCATGTCTGTATAAGAGCTGCCAAGGTTGTCAGCAAGGGTTTATTCACAAATTTCAGGGAACAATGCTTTCAGCATTGCAGCCAAATCCAGTGAGAGCGTCAGGATAAAGTTGCACCTGGATGTTTTCGCCGATGGCGGCGACCTGGGCCTTGATGTGCTCGGCGACGGTCTTGGAGGTGTCCTTGATGAAGGCCTGCTCCAGCAGTGCGCGCTCCTTGAAGATCTTGGCCACGCGGCCCTCCACTATCTTCCCCCTGCACCGCCCCAACACCGTCAGCACCCCAACATGAAAACTTACCCAGCACAGTCCCCTGGCAATTGGCTTTCTTTCAGTCTTCACACAGTAAGCACTCAATGTCCCACGCAGAACAGGTCGTTTGCATGCTAGATGTCTGTGCATGAGACTGTAAGCAGATATTCTACAGCTTTACCACCAACTCAAATACCCAGGCTTGAATATGATTCAGCCTCTGCATCGCTCTCCAGCCCTGAAAGGTCACGTCTTCACATATTCGCTGGTCACATGTTCACACCAATTGGTCATGGGACTGGCAGCAGGACCGCATCAATTGTTGAAGGCAGGGCGCAGCGCACCTGATGGCCTCGGGCTTGGACTGGATGTCCTCCTTCTGCATCTCAATGGCGCGCTCGCGCTCGACCTCATCTGCAGGGGCGTCCTGAGCCGCCACGATGCTGACATCGGACGCCGCAATCTGCATGGCCATGTCGGCCACCAGCTCCTTGAACTTGTCGCCTCGCGCCACAAAGTCTGTCTCACAGTTCACCTCCACCAACACGCCGAGCCTGCACCATCGTTGCATCTCAATTTTATAGGCCATCTCTCCGCCCCTCTCAGCGAGCCGGACTCTTGACAGCCCCTTATGCTCCTTCGGGAGGCTCTTCGACCCGACATCTTCCTTCTAAAGACCCATGCAAGTGCGATGTGCAGAGTCTGCCAATCTGCAGGACAAGATCAGCGGCCGAGCTACCCAGTGCATTGTGCAGCAATGGAAGGACTTTGTCAGCAGGGCAGCATACCTGGAGCCCGCGTGGATGTAGGCACCAACGGCACCCTCGGCGGCAACGCGGCCGGCCTTCTTGTCGGCGGACGCAAGCCCCTTCTTGCGCAGGAACTCGGTAGCCTTGTCGATGTCGCCGCCGCACTGCATCAGCGCCTTCTTCGCATCCATCATGCCCGCGCCCGTCGCCTGCCTCAGCGCCTTCACCGACTTTGCGTCAACCTTCACCTACGCAGATGCACCCGGACTCAATCTTCTCGTCCTCCGCATGGCACTTAAACTTATGACAACAGATTCAGCTGAGCTCTAACTACCTTAGCTGGCATTGTGCTCCTGGTCTCCATCCGAGCAAATATATGGACAATGACGCGTTGATTTCACCCTGATGCACTCAGCCTGCAGAAGAGTGTCTCAGAGGGCAAGTCAAGCAGTGTGTGAAGCTCGCACCTCCTCAACAGCAGGGGCAGCGGTGGCCTCCTCGGCGGGAGCTGCGGCGGCGGCCTCGGCAGCCTTCTTGGTAGCAGCCTCCTCAAAGGCCTTGGTCTGCTCCTCCACCTCCTTGGCCAGATCTGTCGACCGCTTCTCAATGCCCTCTCCCAGCACAAACCTGGCCGCGGCACCCGCACCTCAAAGACCAAAATTTGTGCAATGAAACAACCGCATGCAGCAGTTTCTTATCCACAGCATTCCTCACCCTTCCAGGACCCAAAATATCATTAGCAGAATGACAAACATTGTACTGAGGGCTGCGTCATTATTCAGGATAGCACAACAGACAGCCACAATGCTACACAAAAACGGGTTGAGTTAAAATTATTTTCAGCAGCTTGCAGCAGCGCTGCACAGGCAAGATTAGAACAGGAAGAAGCGGGCGCACCTCTCGAAGCGGCGCACTTGAATGTTCTCCCCCAGGGTGGACACGGCCTCCTTGATGAGCGTGGCGACGGTCTTGTCGGTGTCCTTGATGAAGGGCTGCTCCAGCAGCGCCATCGTCTTGATCGTCTTGGCTATGCGCCCCTCCACAATCTTTCCCCTGCCACACCATGCACTTTGTCAGAGCGCACACACACACGGGCACACACTGCCACCTCGGCTCAGGAGCAGTGCAAATGCCCACAGAAGTACACTCTCGGCTTTCTGGGCCTCATAGCTGTTGTCTCCTGGACATCAAAGGTCGTGCTTCCTTGATCAACACCTCCTGCTGAAGAGCCCAAACACCCTGGGTATGGGTTTTGGGGTCAACAGCCCAGGTCAATCCAGACAGAAGCACAGCCAGCTGGCTTGCAAGGGGGAGGGGCTCACCGTATCTGCTCGGGCTTGGACAAGATGTCCTCCTTGCCCATCTCGATGTCGGTCTCCTTCTTGATGACCTCCGCGGGCACGTCGTCCACCGAAACCACGGTGACCTCGGGCGACGCCGCGATCTGCATGGCCATGTCGGCCACCAGCTCCTTGAACTTGTCGCCGCGCGCCACAAAGTCCGTCTCACAGTTGAGCTCCACCAACACACCCAGCCTGCAGAGAAGATATTTCTTTAGGCATGCGTCGCATGCCTTGTGACTGCAATTTGACATGCACACCAAGCCGCTACAGCCATCTTGCACAATGATGGAAAATCAGGGAACAAGCAAGCAGCGTTGCCACCATTGGCAGGAGCACCTCGGAATGGCACAGAGGCGATCAAGCAGTGCATGCAATGCTTAAACAGGAGGCAGTGAATGCAGTGTGGGAGCACCTGGATCCGGCGTGGATGTAGGAAGCAACGACGCCCTCGGCGGCGATGCGGCCGGCCTTCTTGTCGGCGGAGGCCAGGCCCTTCTTGCGCAGGAAGTCCACCGCCTTGTCGATGTCACCCTCGGTCTGCATCAGCGCCTTCTTTGCGTCCATCATGCCCGCGCCAGTCTTGTCCCGCAGCGCCTTGACTGCTTTGGCGTCAATCTTCACCTGCACATACCACCCGTCCCCGATCAAGTCGGAGCACCCATTGTCTTAATAGCAGGCTTCCGTGATTTTTGCTATTCAATTGCTGCATGACGCAGCCAAGAATTGCCGATGAAAGTGCCTCATCAGGCAGCTCGATACTGCGTCTCCATTTGATTTGTAACAAGATCGAACAAAGGCTGTACATCACAGCAGCACCAATGTCTGCTCGGCAATTCCAAAACAAGGCAAGCTGGTGCCAATCATGCACCAGCAACCCGCTTCAAGCAACACAACCTGAATTTCAGACTCAGCCTATTCACATCATCTGAAACACCCATGCAACTCGATCATTTGTTCTGCCCCGCTGAAGAACACCGCTCAGCTGGAAGGCGTGTGCTCAGAGTTTATGAGATCAAGTCACTGCCACACTGATCAAGTTCAAGCACTGCCTACAGGCGGTCTCACACCGGCACATCAGCCGCGGCGGGGGCCGCTGCCTCCACGGGGGCCGCCTCCGGCGCTGAGGCTGACTCTGCTTCTGCGGGCGCAGCCTCTGCAGTGTTACTTTCCAGCGCTGCCTCCACAATCGGCTCAGGGGCCTGCTCGGGCTCAGCAATGGTGACTGCCTCCGGCTGCACCTCCTCAGCGGCCTCGGCGATGGCCTCCTTCGCGGCCTCTGTGAATGCCGGCTCCTCGGGAGCGGGCTCCTCTGTCGATGATGCGGGCTCCTCCACTGCAGCCTCTGTCGGTGCCTGGGGCTCCTCTGCGGCGGGCTCGGCAGCTGCTGCGGCCTGCGCCTCCTCCTCGGGTGCCTGACACCGTGAAGAGCGTGGCTCAAGCATCTGCCACCGTCGTTTTTCAAAAATCACCCCAGCGCTCCCACACACAGAGTGCTGCACATGTGCCAGGCAGATACTCCCCTAACAAGGGACATATGTGCGTCTTGTCACATTGAGCATATATGGTTTGCGAAAGAGACAGTGAAGCAAGAGAGAAGGTAGCAGCGCATGCATGTGCACCTTGGAGAGGTCCTCGAAGTCGGCCTTCTGGATGCCGGCGCGCGCAAGGGCGGCCTGCAGCGTGTTCATGCCGGACACCTTGATGGTGCCAGCGCCCTTCTCGGCCAGCTTCTTGTCAGACGCGCGCTCCTCCTCGCTGCGCTGGCTCAGGTCCACCTTGCGCGCCTTGCTGTCCACCCGGATCACGCGCACCTGCGCCAACCCCACACCCCTCTCAGCCTCTGCTCTGCTACCTCACTTCCACACAAAAAATGTAATGTACTGCCCCTGAACAGGGTATCTGTCGTCCTTCTTGGCCACCACCGACATTTTCCTGTCAAAATTTCCCCCATCGACAGTGGTACACACAACCCCCACCAAAACTTTCTGCAGGCATCAAGGAGCGCCGCAGAAATGCCCTGACGTGCGCACAGATACTCACTTCAAAATTTACCACAACACAGCTGCTGTGGGCGCGGCCGCACCTTGACCTCGTCGCCCTCGCTAAACATGGCGCGGATGTTTGGCTCGCGGCTGGTGTCGCCCTCAGGCACAGCCACCTCGTCCACGTGCAGCAGCCCGCGCACATTGTTCTCCAGCTCCACAAACACGCCGTATCCTGCTAAGCGCTGGACCTTGCCGGTCACCTCGTCTCCCACCGCTGGCAGCGGCGTCCTGGGAGCCCGGTCTGCACACCCCACAAGCCCAGTCAACCATACATCCACATGGCCGCACTTCATTGTGAAATCTAAAGCATGCCTTGAAAGGTACAGCTGAACCACAGCTGACAGAATGCATGGTACATGATGTAACAGTGGCATGATACCTTTGTGCAATTTACGAACAAAAGGAACAATTAAAGGCAGGTAATATTGCCAGAGTGCTGCAGGATGGCAGACCTTGCCGGGCGCCACCCTGGGTGGACATTCTGCGCTGGCCGTCAAACTTCTGCTGGCGGGCGGGGGCGCCGTTGCTGGAGCCCTCATCATCCCCGCTTTCGCGGCGGAAGTTGCGCCGGTTGGCCGACTCCTCCGAGCGCAGCGTGAGGCCCACCTTGTTCGCGGCCACATCCACGCTGATCACGCGCGGCTTGATCTCCAGGCCCACTTGAACAACGTCTGCGGTGTTCTCCACAAAGCCGTCCTACCACACCCATCAGCAAGATTGTCAGGCATGCATGATAGCCTGTCATGTATCTAAGTGTGCTGTGCAGGATGCATGACTGATGATGCATGCACTACTGAAATCGGTGGCAGGTGAGGCAGCGGTCAAGAGGTAGCTCACCGTCAGCTGAGAGATGTGGATCAGCGCGTCCTTTCCGGCACCATAATCCACGAAGGCACCATACGTCGTCACACCGACCTGCCAGCAGAAGGGGAGCTGCTTCAGTCACACACTTGGCAACAGGCTGCAGGCCAAGGCAAGGGGAGCTTGAGGAATGAAGACGCACCACGACAGCTTCGACCTCTTGTCCCACAGTAAGATCGGTGATGTCGTAGATTTTCTCCTTCTTAGGACGCCTCTGCTGAAAAGGTCGTGCGCGCCGCCGAGATTCGAAGTTTTCCGCTGGCTCTTTTCGCTCGACAGCTTCTGTAGGCCCCGCTGGTGCTTCTGGTGTCTGTAATTCTTCTGCCTGCTCGACTTCAGCGGTCGCAACGCATGCAAGAACCCTCGGGCGCAAGGTGCGTCGGTTGCCACTGAACACCGGAACACCTCTCCTTGGCCTGGGAGGGGCAAATGTCGTGGATCAGACGCAATAACCCCCAAAGTGAATAATTGGATGAAAAATATCAGTAGAGATCGTTTAGGTAACAGTGTAAGTCATGCAAAATTTCAGAGCTTCTGAACAGGAAAGCTAGTAATGCAATTGGCGACCTCACCTGAGAGGTACGGCCACACGTGTAATTCCTGTGGAGTGGACCTGGAAATACAGGACGAAAGTCAGATTAAGATCAATCCACCCCATCCAGAACGATTCAATAACTGTCTACTTAGCAGTGCTCACCTGTCTAGCCACTTGGCGTGAAGAACAAAGTGTTTCCATGGCCAGCTAGTGTACTAAAAACCAATCTTGCCAAGATAATTGCACCCTCTTTACTTACACATCGATCTCAACGGCTTATCAAAACAATGCTCACCCATCTTCCACGCAGGCCAGACAACTCTATCCTACGCCTCGGCTGAGTTTCGCATGACATTGCAGAACCGCTCGGTCCTGGGATGCATCATTACAACTTCTTTCAGTGCTGCTTTGTTTGTGACCTTTGGCCTCTACCTTCCTGCAACATTGTAATTCTATTCTTATGATTGGAAAGTAAGCTTTTCATTGTCTGCGAGGATTGAGCAGCTCTGAAGTGAGAGTGGCTACCAGTCATCATCATGAGTGGAATAGGGACTGGGGTGAGATCCACTGTTGAAATCTCATCTTGCATTGTACTCCATCACTTAAAAATTCAAAGGATATGTAGTGCTGACGCGTGGCTCGTGTGGTGCAGTATGATTTGTCAGTTTCGACATTTTCACCTGATGGGAGGGTGTTCCAGACAGACTATGCTCAAAAAGCGATCGACAACAGCGGGTAGGAGACCAAGTGTGCAATAGCTTTGCTTTCTAGTCTGCTTTCGTGTCACATCCTGTAAATGATCTTCTGTGCGTGCAGAACGGTGGTGGGAATCAAGTGCAAAGATGGAGTTGTGCTGGTGCGCTTGAACACCTCCTTTATCAACTTTTCTTTCGATTCATCTGGTTTTATCTTTATGGCTCATTATACTATCCGTATTTGATCTTCCCTGATAGGCTTCTTCGTTGCAAGCACAGGGTGTTGAGAAGACGATCGTGTCAAAGATGCTAGAGAAGGGCTCAAACAAGCGAACGTTCCCAGTCGACCGACATGCTGGAATGGTGAGCATATGTGCCTCAGAGAGCAGCAATTTATTCTCAATGGTGTTTGTTTGCTTTGCTGTGGACAGACCTCTGATCACTGTTGCTCTGCAGGCTGTTGCTGGAGTCATTGCTGATGGCAGGCAGGTTGTCAACCGGGCATTTGACGAGGCTGTGCAATACAAAAGGTGAGTGCATCACTGCACGCTTACTTTTACTGGGACTAATAGCGTTCTTGCTTGCACCCTGTTCTGACATGTGACCTTGTTGCCGTGCGCAGCTTCTATGGAGACAGCATACCTGGGCAAGTGCTGGCTGATCGAGTTGCCAGCTTTGTCCATGTCTTCAACTTGTATTGGTATGCCAGGTGAGTGAACTACCGCTGGTATCTTCTGATCATGCCCTGTACCACAGAGTAATTGTCATAAAGTAGCTGCTTATCAAGCCACTTCTGAATAGACTTGACCATTCTTGGTGTGAACATCAGACCATTCGGCACATCAGTCTTGCTAGCAGCATATGACGACTCAGGACCGCAGCTGTATGTCGTCGAGCCATCAGGCAACTGCCATGTACGTGACCTTTCCCATGACTTGTTGGTGTCTCAGCTACTAACAACACGAAGACCCTTTCAGCAGCACCAGCTTCAGTTTTCGTTTCCTTCTGTGCGCAGAGATTCTTTGGAACGGCTGTGGGCAAGGGCCGCCAGGCAGCCAAGACAGAGATTGAGCGCTTGAAGCTGGGCGAGATCAGCAGCGAGCAGGGGGTCGTCGAGGTTGCCAAGATGTAGGCTTTCATTCAAAGGGTCAATATTGTCCCTAACATGCAGGCCTACATATGCAAGGCAACATTCTTCTCCTTTCTTCTCAATGCATCTCCTATATTTACCTTCCTTGGGGTGTGTTCCTGCAGTCTTTACAGTGTGCACGATGAGGAGAAGCCCTTTGAGCTGGAGATAGCCTGGATATGCGATGCTTCAGACCGGGAGTTCAGGCGTGTGCCTGCTGATATCCTCGAAGCCGCAGAACAGCAGGCCAAGGCTTCTTTGGAAGAGTCAGACATGTGCGCCCCAACCTTCAACCACTTTCACAAACCCGCACTAATTTGTTGCTGTCACTCCTCCATTTTTGCTGCTTCAGTATCCCACTGGCATGTGCAGCTGAAAAAAGGTTGCCTTGCAAATTGCTGCCGGATGGAGTCTGATAATAGTTTTTTGCTGCAGGGAGGATTGATCCACACAACAGCGGATAGCAATAGCCAGCATGCGGCAGGCAGCAAGAGATGTCCGAATCTCAGCTTAGTTCTTTGAGACATGTGAGGTATAGCTTGCAAACTTCGGGGCGGGACGCCACGCTTTTTTGTGGTTCCAATACACGTGCAGCACCTAGCTTTCACCCCTTTGTGGCCACTGTGCCTGTGTGGACTTGTGTACTGGATGTGTGTAACAGAATATGAAGCAGATATATCAGTGAACTGATCTGATCTGATCTATTTACCAAAATCAGTGATCAGCTAATCAACTTGCAGGGACTCTTCGATGGGCTCTTACTATAAGCCCGTGCTATAAGCCCGTGCTAGCAGCACGCTGTGAGTTCCTCTTCAAGGTCATTCTTGTGCCAACTTCATGAAAGTTCTAGCAAGTTGCATTCATGCTTCCCATACCATGGCCTTATTTTCCTGTAGCCTCATCTGCCTGGACCAGCAATGAGCTCAGGCTGCCAGCTCAGTGAGCTGATGAGCTTGCCAATTGCCACTGGCAATGAGCTGCGCATGCGCGAGCTCGAGCCCTAAAAGCTCTAGGCCGGCTTTTTGTGCGTCTTTTAGTTGCCAACAATTCGTCTTGCTCACCTCAAAGCAACCTCTACTATAATCATGACCACCGCTTTTGCTACACGCCGTAGCTATGCCAGACTCTGAGACTCTCGGAGAGATAGTGAGACTGTACTACAAAGTAGTACTTTTCCAGCCACTCAGGGCTAATTAAGCGTCCACATATCTCAAACCATCAGTAGCACGCACACCATGAGTACTCGATAATATGCATCCCAGCACGCAGGCAAGTATCAACTGCCATAAAGGACTGCCAGATACCAGATATCTGGAATTCTTCGAAGTTGGACCTGCATGCAAGCCTATATAGGATGTAAGACATCGAAGGCAGGCAGGCGGCCCCGAATGGAGCGACTGCAAACAACAACCAGCAAAAGAAATCAAGAGATTGTTCACAATGCGTTCCGCAGCCTTATTTGAGGCAGACCAAGAAAGGTTCGTTCTGATCAACCAACCTTTGACATGTTATCTGCACCTTCGACCTCAGCGAGCCTTCGTTGTGGTTTTTGTCACTCCTTTTACTTTGTTGTATTGTCGATCGCAGGCGTAGCACAGGTCGCACTGGAAGGCGACCTGATACTAGAAGGGTTTCTCAAGCTAGATCAGCAAATCCCCAAGCAAGGGAAGAGCTTATCGGCGAGGACCCTCGAACTCCCTCTGCTGAAGATGGAAGGAACACTGGCAAGCAGTCCTGGTGTGGATTTCCAAGGCTTACAGCCTGATCGTGACAATATCTCACTTTGACATCTTCTGCCATCCATCTTTCTTGAGCATCAGTGCCAGCAGCCCTTTGCAACGCGCATCTGCGTGCTAACGGATCGAAACAGTATGCCGCGATTATTGAAAGTATCATATGTTTCCTTTTTGTTATGCCAAGAAAGGCAAGGTACAAACCCCAGACCAGCATCACCAGTATTGTATATTCACAACGGTTCTCGAAGGTCCAATTTGTGATGTTTTAGGTTTCTTCATGATGACCGTGATAGAGAGGAGCTGGATGGGGGTCCAGTCCAGAGGAGGACTGCGGTGCGTAACCACCAGGCTCCAATTGCTCGCACTCCTGCACTCCACAGTGATGTGACCTTCACACCATGAAGACAACTCAATGCAACAGATTGTCTGACAATTTCCTTTCGGCCAGGTACCAAATGATGACCGGAATGCCAGGAATAGGAGGTATGGTTTTGTCCACAGTTTGTTGGCCTCGAGTGCATGAACCCTGCATCACATTGACACTGAGAGTGGCCATTTCGTACAGGACTGATGAGCGCACAGCAGGAGCAGCTCGTGACCGTGCCCCATCAGGTATGCCAGTTGTGAATATGTTGCTTCTGGATCGTACTGTATATGGCATGGCAGATATTGATCAGATGATTCAATGATTGCAGGGGCTCCTGCGGAGGGCCGACCAAGCCGGTGGGAGTATGTGGACCCCAAAGGCAACACTCAGGGGCCGTTCCCTGCCTCTGATCTCCTGAAGTGGTCCAATGGAGGGTTTTTTTCAGCAGATCAGAAGGTGGGGAATGTCCTTGATTCCAGATGCCTTTTTGGTGCAGCAGAGACTGATCTGAGATAGGCGGTAAGCAAAGCTGTTTCGTGCTGCAGGTGCGGAGAGCAGGGCAGCAGGCATTCGTGCCTCTGAAGTCTGTGCTGCCGCAGCTTAATAGAGAAGCCGAGGGCAGAGCAGCTCCACCTGCTGGGAATGCACGCCGGACTGGTGCAGCAGAGGTAATTGGCAGGCTCCCTGAGGAAGACCTCAGCGACAACCCATGCATGCTCTGTTTCACAAGGTGCACTGCTGTGTGCTAAAGTTTGTAAGAGACTTGAAATCCTTCCTCCTTCTGGCAGATCAATGGCAGAGGTTCGCGTGAGGATGCCCCTGTCAGGAGGGCGGTCTCTCACCTCGAGGGCCGCCCGCGCGAGCAGCGACCAGGACGCGGTGCAGGATACCAGGTCAGCATCCTTCTGCGCGCTTTCTGCATGTTGTGCATGCAATTTGACAGGCACTGCAGCTCGCTGCATGCATGCTGCTGGAGAGCTCGACAACGCTGACGAGGTGCTGTAATTGTTTGCAGGGGCAGCACCCGGCAGACGCCCTGTTGTCAGCCGAGGAGTCGGCGGCGAGGGCGCACGATGCATCCGCAGCCCTCGAGACTGAGGGATACACCCACAGGGATGCGCGCGGAGGCCGGGGCGTGCGCCAGGGCTTCGAGCCTGCCGGCCGCGGCGGCCGCCGGGACGACCAGGTACGCCCCACGATGCTTTCACCTTGTCTGATGCAGATCCGTGTCAACATAGGAGGTCCGTGCGGCTCTTTTCAACGGTGGATGTGCATGAGAGAGTATGGATGCTGCTGTGCCTGAAGGGCTTCCGGGGAGAGAGGGGCCGGGGCGGCGGGCGCGGCGACGGCTATGGGAGGGGCGGACGCGGGCAGGGCGGTGCGCGCGCGGTCGCTGTTGGCGACACCGCGGAGGCGCGGCTGCCGTTCAACTACAAGATTGCGCAGAAGCTTTTCACTGCCGAGGCCGAACTGGCCACTGATGAGCCCATGTAAGCACACCGGATTACACTTTCTCAAAACAGCACTGTCTGCCTGTGTTTGTGTTGCCCTTTGGTAAGAAATGTGAACCTCTCTGCTCATGGTGGAAGCATTTGGGCGCATGTGCTTGCAGGTGGCGGTACATAGACCCGTCCGGCACTGTCCAGGGGCCGTTCCCAGCCAGGAACATGCTGGAGTGGTACCGCAAGGGCATGCTGCACGACATGGGCCTGCAGGTCTGCGGAGCGGTGAGCTGCCTGCTTCCTCTCCAATGGCCATACGAGCCCTTCCATAGCAGGATTTATTGCTCTGCAAAATGCATTAAATTGATACAGTGCATGCACGAGCTCTGCCTGAGTGCTGCCGAATGTGTGCAGGAGCGCAAGGTGGCACCTCCTGACGTACCACTGCCCATCCACTACTACAAGCTCGGAGATCTGCTGGAGAGCGTCAAGCGGGGTCAGCGCTTTGTGGCCATCAGTGTGCCCGACATCAGATCCGGGACTGCACGGCCCCTGCTCCACACGAAGGCTCCTGCTCAGGCGTCCAACGGCGCAAAGAAGGCAGACGCATCGAAGCCTGGTAAGCTCCTTCCCAACAGCCACCACTCCCTTCTTCTTGCATATCATCCCCACCTTCTCATCACCATGTTTGGAGCAGTGTACATTGACAAGCAGCTCCCAAGGGCATGGAAATTCTGCAGGCAAGCGCAAGGAGCGCTCTGCATCGCGCCCCGCAAAGCCTGCCCTCAAGACTGTCAGCCTCAAGCTGGTGCCTGTGGAGTCTGGCGATGGCTTCACCGTGGAGCTCACTGTGGTGCCACCAGCGCCCAAGCCGCAGGAGGCCCCTGCAGCAAGCGCGCCAGCCGCGGAGCCGACAGCAAAGGAGAGCAGCGACGGCGCCCTGCCCGCAGCAGGCGAGGCTGCGGTGCCTGTGGTGCCTGCTGCTACAGCAGCCCTGCCGGACACCCTGCTGCCAGAGATCGAGGACAGCGCCGCGGAGAGCGCGGGCAACGCAGAGGCTGCGGCTGAAGACGACGCTGCAGAGGAGACGACTGCAGCTACAGCGGCTGCGCCCAAGGCTGTGCCCGAGGCTGTCAGCAAGGCGGCCCCTTCTGACACTCCCGCTCCAACGGGTGCGGCAGCAGAGGAGGAGGCAGTGGCGCCCAAGGATGACTCCGCCCCTGAGACTCCAGGCGAGCCCGGTGAGACGGCGCTTGAAGCACCAGCCGATGCCCCAGCTGATGCTGCAGTCCAGGAGGCTGCGCCAGCAGAAGCTGCCGATGAGGAGACGGCAGTCCCAGAGGCAGAAGCAGAGCCAGAAGAGGCAGATTTGGTCAAGGAGACACCAGCCGCTGCTGCTGCTGCAGAGCCGCTGAAGGATGCGGGTGCAGAGCCTGGTGTGGAGGAGAGCGCGCCAGCGGAGGAAACAAAGGTGGAGGCGGTGCAGGCTGTGCTGGCCAGCAATGTGGACGCTGTTGTGGCTGCCGACACTGACACAGCGGACAGCATCACCGAGGCAATTTCAGACGCAGCACAGCCGAAGGCTGAGGACGCAGGTAAGACAGTGGATGCCCTTCAGCCCACAGAGGAAGGCTCCAGCATCCCAGAACCTGCCGCTGAGACAGCCCCTGCCAAGGATTGCCCCGCCCCTCAAGAGGCAGCGCCCAGCACTCCTGCCGAAGAAGTGAACGGCGGCAGCGGCAATGCACACGCGGCAGAGGCTGCCAAGCCTGCAGGAGATGAGGAGGCAGAGGTCAAAGAGGTGCCGCTAGTTGAGGCCAAGGAAGCCCCCAGCGAGGCGCAGGATGCAGGCCAGAGCAAGGATGGGGAGGAGGCTGCAGGCGCAAGGGAGGGCACAGTCAAGGGGGAAGCCGTGGAAGCAGCAGCAGAGAAGCCCAAGCAGTCTTCCATGTTCAAGTCGGCCCTGAAGATGTTCCAGGGCGGCAAGTGAGTGGCGGATGGATCCATGTGGATATTTTGATAACACCGGAGCAATTCTGGGGCTGGGTCAGCATTTGGGGCCGTCACACTGCACAGACCTGATGGACTTGGGCATCTTGGTGGTGGATCTGTTGATAATGGAAATAGTGTCAAAGGCAATTGTACTGCAGTGATGTACAAACAATGAGGTCCCCTTCCAGTAGCATTTTATTGTGAATTTCAGGTTGCGTGACTTTGAGTTCCAGGAATGTCTGTGTTGCTCTCTGTGTATGGCCGTTTTGTGTTACATTCTACCTCCTGGGCCACCGCTACTCTGGCCATCAAGGCTTAGTTTTGATTTCCAATGTGTTTGCATACAATCAATTACAGCCTTGGGGCATGCTGTGAAGGCTCTATACAGTGCTGTGATGACTGCAACCGTTGGTGACCAGTGAAGCTCAAAGCCAATTTGTCAATGAATCTTGGCATGACATATCCTAGTCTTACCACCTTCTTATGATAATCGCGCTGCATGGTTATTTGAGCAGGCCTGGTATTTTGCCATTGCCCTGCGAGTTGCAAGTTGACGTCATGACTGTTGATCAGCATGCATGACGACTTTTGCGGCACAGTGATCACGAGTGAGTGACCCGGCGGTCTTTTAGAACCTACCAAGACTTCCAGTAGAAAGTCTTTCATCAATGTCTCCAGCCGAACGCAGCTCCCACAGAGCGGTGCCAGCGCAGTCACTGCATGCTACGCATGTGCACGGCATGCACTGCAGGCACGCGGTGCACCATCATGATGATGGTGCCATATGGCGCGGGACGATGCAATCTTTTGCATGGCATGCTGGTCATTTATCAACTGCAACATCCAGAGCCTTCACTGCACTGCGGCCCTGAACTTTTGTGCAAGCACAAGGCAGTGCAGACTTGCAAATTCTGCTCCGGGCAGAAACTTGGGCCACTGGATGCTAGGATTTGACACGTGACAACTTTCCTGGGCCTCAGGTTCGCCCGCTCAAGAAGTAAGACTCATTGCGGGATTGCGCAATCAATTCACTCGATATCCTAAATCAAATTGCAGACCTTCACAGATTATCCTTCCAGTAAGCAGTATAGACACCAGCAATGGCGGCCCTTTCACAGGTGTGCAAGTGCCGGCTGGCCTGCAAGCCTTCCCTTGTCCGCTCCCTGTAAATTGCCTACTAAGAAAGAGCTTTAGCAATCAATCGATTGATAAAGGCGTATCAGTTGATTCAAAATCTGTTGATGCAGGCATCACTTACAGGGACCTTCCCCAGACACATCTCGGGTTCACCACTTGCAGTCAAGACAGCTTACAGGCGATATGAACGGTGTCGTCTGAGGGCTGTTGCTGAGGCTGAAGAGGATAAGAGGGGTCTTGACTTTACTGCGAACCGTAATGCGGTGAGGTTTTCCTGTTCTAGGAGGGGTTGACTACCGATCTGAAGAGTAGGTTCGTGTCTGTCAGGTTGCATGGAGGTACAAATTAATGATTTTATGTCAATGCAGGCTCGAGGATACACAGAAGAAGACTCTGCTGGACAGTCAAACATTTTTGCAGTCGAGGTGAGCCATTGGTGTCACTGCACCTACATACTCTGATACCCAGCGTTCGGCTGGTAATTTGCAGCCTGCTAGCCGTCTTTTTCTTTCCATGCTGACCCCACACATGTAATCTTTGCTGCAGCCCAAGCAGTACGTTGCTGGGAGCTCGCGTGACACTGGCGAGAACAGCAACAATGCTGCCCTTGTGGCTGGCGCAGTCGGAGTGGGGATTCTAGCTGTCGGCCTCCTAGCACTGCGTGGAACGCAGCCCAACTCTGCAGGTGCCCATTTCTCCCACCCTATTCGACCCGGCCTGCAGATTGCATGGTGACAATCGATGCCTGCTTTCATCCATAGCAAAGGTCTGGTCTAACTGGCAAGATTCTGTGATGCAGTGGCCGTGCAGGAGCTCCGGAAGGAGGCATCAAACTACCGGACGCTCAGACAATACAAGGATCAATTCGCAGTTGCCACTGCAGCTCCAGAAGTTGCTAGCTTCCAGTCCTGAGCCAGCTCTACAGCAAGAGGCCACAGCGATGCAATTTGTATTGTCAGCAAGCCGCGCGATTCATGAAGTGGCATCTTGCATTAAAGAAGAGTCTGAGAAGCGTCCTGCGCAGTGAGTGAAATTCTTTGTAGCGACATATCTGACATCACTTATTTTTGGCAGGGGCAGATGCCATCAGTGTCCCGATCATGGTGTGCGAGCATGCCGGTGACATGTCATATGGCACTGTAGCACCTGCTGCATTTTTGTGCAATCATCCTAGCACTTTACGATGGGTGTCAGACTCAGTGTGTATTAAGTCTTGATGACTGCGATAGACGCCATCAGATGGCACCCAGATGGGCCATCATATGCTGCATGAGCAATCATGCATTTTGCGTGAGGGAGTGGGCTCTTGATCATTATCGTTATAATAGTAATTTATGTTTAAGCGGAGTTGTCAAGGAACGACAGCAATTGTAGGCTTGCCAGCAAGTATGCCGCATGGCATTACATTTATATTGCTGGAATCTGATAATCCGAATACTGTACTGCTCTCAAAAATTGAGAGTCACACAACTTCCTGCCTGCTAGCAATGCAGTGGCTGCTTGCCAAGCAGTCCTCCACAATGTCAAGCGAGTAAAAAACGCCAGGAACAATTCTCTCCAGGCAACTCTGGTCAAGCGCAGAACAAACAAGCCCGAGCTCTCCTGAGCACCACTCTCACAGCTGACACCTGTACACTTGGTAGTGATGGTTCAGGCTGCGCTGCCCATGCAGCCGGAACTTGCCCCCAAGAGCCCCATGCTGCACGTCGGGGATGCAGAATATGACGCGGCGCACCCGCGAATGCACAAGCGCCATTGCGCACATCGCACAGGGCTCCCGCACGGTGTAGCAGTCATATCCAGTGCACAGGTAGGGCTTGTCGCCAGCTGCCTCAGCCGGACTCGCCTGGGTCTCTTCGAACATGCACGGCACGGTGACCTCGCTGCGGCTGTCATGTGAAGCCGGCTGCGCTGCAGCATGTTCCGCTTGCTCATTCACAACATCTGCCAAAGCACGCTCCTCTGCTTGACTGCCGGCCGGCAGGCTTGCGTCCTGACAGGCCCTCTTCCTTTTCCTATCAGAGTGTTTGCACATGCTGTCCTCGGCTCTGCCTCCAGCGCTGCTGTCACTGCCTGCATGCCCAGAAGGCCCTGGCTGCGGTGGCCACAGGCGCAGGTCTCGCTCAGCAACTGCCGCCACAGCCAACATGACTGCGTGGTGCAGCGGGTGAGATTGCAAGCCCCTCGTGCCGTCTAGTCCCTGAGCAATGGTCTCTCCTGTTCTTGGGTCTATGATCAAAGCTGCGTTGCATGTGGTCTCCATCGCATGGCTGCAGGGAACCCCTGCTGCTCGACTGCTGCCCTGCTCTCTATGTACGCTTCTGCTAGCTACCATCAATGAAAGTGCTGCATTGCTGCATTGATGTGTGGACTTTGCAGCCTCTGACAGGGCAACTGTCCTGCGCATGAGATCCAGCATGATGGCTGCCTCTTTGGCGGTCAGGCTGTTGGGTGGAGGCCTGGAAGGCATCTCTGGCGGCCTCCAGCTCATTGGCCAAGTTTTGCACCATTTTGTGAACTCCTCACGAGTCTTGGGTGGATCACGAGTGACCTGCAAAAAGACAAAGTTTTACTGAATCACTGTGCTGACAAACGATATCAGATCACAAGAGCCAGGGCAATTGGGGAAGGGGCCAACGAGTGTATAGTACTCACGAGAGTTGCACGCAGCTGGAGCTCGTTGTCTTGAATCAGCTGCTGTATGGGTCCAGGCACAGCATCTGCTGTGAGTTTCTCTCTGCTCCAGGCCCTATGACCAGCGTCAAGAGAATTGTCGCATACGCTGTCAGGCTGCACTGCACTCCTCAGGGGCCGGCGCAGGGGGCAGATGATTATCTCCAAATGTCCAGGAGGCTTGGCAGCCTTTTGCACGCGCTTGAGGTGTTGGAGTCCAGACAATGGAGCAAGCGTACTGAGCTGCTTGACCAGCAGGCTTGCTTGCTTTGGACTTATGAGAGCCACCAGCACTTCTTGGAGTACAATGCCTGCAGAGAGAATGGATGAGCACCTAATTTGCAAAATATGCAGGTCACAATGAAGACCATATGATTATAGGACTCGCCTGGGTGTTCTTCCTCCGGAATGTATTGAACAGTGGCAGCAGACATCTGTCTCTCACGAACTTGTCCGATTTTGCGTTGCACGATCGAAACTAGATGACTGCAACATGATCAAAGGGAAAGAATTTCAAAGAGAAAGAGTAATGAGCAGGCTCAATCAGGGCAAAGGCAGGAGATGGAAACAAGTACAAAAGACGAAGGAGCGCCCAAGATGACCTGAGCGCTGAGTCATTCAGTAGCGTTTCGTTCCTTTCCAAAGAAAGGGGGTAAGTACTCTTTCTGGGCCTCAAACTCGATTTTCGTGAGAGACAGTGGTCGAAAGTATGGTGCAGGAGACGCAGCATGCGGGCACCGAGAGCTCGTCGACGTCGACAGAATCTGCAATTTTGACATTGCCAGACGGACAGAAGATCGATCTTCCATTCCTCATTGTAAGGTTCTTAATGAGGTTCTCTCGTAAAATGTCGTAATGCAAGTTTAGGAGCGTGCTTCATGTTCGATAAAGAACAATGCTTGTATTCATGGGAGTTCATGCCGAGTCAGCAAGGGCTGGTCTGGTCTTGTGAAGTAGACTGCATACTGCAGGATGCCGCCAACAATCGATTCATTGATATCAGAAAACTCCAACCGAGCACTGGAATCTGTACATATGATCCTGGATACACCTCGACAGGTACCCATCTGCTCAGTGCCGAGTCCCATAGAAGCAAACAGCAGACCCGGGTAATGAACTCTTGGTTGCCAATGGACATGAGAATCATCAATCTGGGTTTCAATCTTATCTGTTTTTTCCCAGGATCTTGCAATTCCACCATCACATACATTGATGGGAAGAAGGGGGTCCTTCTGTATCGGGGGTAGGTCTCTTGGACACTCTTGCATGCACCACTTTTTGGTTGCAGACATATCGGTGAAAGTAATCTCGACTAAATGGCCATTGGCGCAGGTACGACATCGAGGAGCTTGCAGAACAGGGGGACTTTTTAGACAGCGCATACCTGCTGCTCATGAACGAGCTGCCCACTGCCGAGCAGAAGGCAGCCTTTGACCAGGATATCACGATGCACACCCTGGTGCATGAGCAGCTGATTCATTTCTACAAGGGCTTCAAGCATGACGCACATCCCATGGCCATCATGACCGGCGTGGTGGGAGCGCTCTCAGCCTTCGAGCCCTATGCTGCAGACATTGCGTGAGCATGCCTCCCTCCTCCTCTGATTATAATTGCCCTCTTTCCTGCTTGGTGAGGTGCTGGTGGGTGTGCGCTCTTTTGCATGCAAAGCCAAAAGAAATTATGGCTTGTGCAGGGACCCGGCATCGCGCATGCGGTCGTGTCTGCGTATGATTTCGCGCATGCCCACGCTGGCCGCCATTGCGTACAGAACATCCAGGGGCTACCCCATCATCTACCCCCGCAATGACCTCGACTATGCCTCGCGCTTCCTGCATATGATGTTTGCCTGGCCCACCCAGAAGTACGAGGTGGACCCGGTCCTGGCGCGCGCCCTGGAAAAGATACTCATCCTGTGAGCCCCTAAATCCGAGACTTGCGCCAGCTCAATTCCAACTGCAAGTGAATTGGCGCGCCTGCGCGAATGGGGCTTGAGGGCGAGAGGTTGAGCTACTATTGCCATGCTGTGCAGGCACATGGATCATGAGCAGAATGCTTCCACATCGACAGTCCGCACAGCAGGTGGGTGGCGTTGCTCTTAGTGCTTTATTAAATGCATTTTTGCACGCATGGCAATTGGTTCATTGGAAAAGGGGCACATAAGGACAAACCAACGTGCAGGCTCAAGCCAGGCAAACCCCTTTGCCTGTATAGCTTCTGGAATAGCCGCGCTGTGGGGACCGGCTCACGGGGGCGCCAATGAGGTCTGAAACTCACCTCCATGCAACACAGAGCTCAAAGGATGCTGGTTTTGGATAAATGAGATGAATGTGAAGGTTCTCGCCGCTTGCATCATTGAAATATCGATGAAAATTAAATCGCCCTCCAGGCTGTGCTTCGAATGCTGGAGGACATTGGCTCGAAGGACAGGATACCGGAGGCCTTGGCTCGTGCCAAGGACAAGAAGGATCCGTTCCGACTGATGGGCTTTGGTCACCGCGTCTACAAGACATTCGATCCCAGGGCAAAAGTAATGCGCAAGGTCTGCCATGAGGTGCTGCAGCACCTGCAGATCAGGTGAGTCCCCATTGGACCCAAACAGCTCATTGCAGCTTCCATGTAGCTTCCTGCAAATCCTGCAGAATTAACTCTGGTGTGAGGGAGGTAATATTTCTAACCAGTGCAGATATAAGTGCCTGTGCTGCGGTGCACAGGGATGACCCTCTGCTTGACATTGCAATGGAGCTGGAGAATGTGGCAACGCATGACCCCTACTTCATACAACGAGGCCTGTACCCTAACGTGGACTTCTACAGTGGCATAGTGCTCCGAGCGCTTGGCGTGCCTTTAGATATGTTCACAGTGCTCTTCGCGGTGTCGCGGACGTGTGGATGGGTGGCACAATGGAAGGAGATGGCAGAGGAACAGCAGAAGACCCCCAAGATCTCCAGACCGCGCCAGGTACTTGGACACCTCTTGAAAGTTGCCTGCCATGCAATAATTTGTATCAATGCTGTCTGTATATAAAAGGCAGTCTGCGAGAGACGTCATGCTCCAGACCAGTTGCTTGCAGTATTTGAACATGAGTTCTGTGCACGATGGGACAGATGTACACTGGGCACCTTCTGCGGCCATATGTGCCCCTCAAACAGCGCTGTTCTAATGGGGAAGTCATTGAGAACAGCCAGGATGGAGCAACTGCCAGGAAGAACAACGCAATGACCCTGGAGAGCAGACAGGTCAGCTGCAATGCAGCTCGCATGGTTTGATCGAAGACTGATGAATATACAAGGGTGTCTGTGCATATCCGCATTTTGGATGTAGCTGGCACACCCACCCTTCGAAATGTGGCTTTTTAGACGCAACATTTAAACAAGCAGTTCAGATATGACCATGATACCACTGATGTGATTGATCAATACCACCGACCAAATTACTGTACAGTCCTAGGACAGGCCTGACCTAAGGCTTAACCTTGAGGTCTGACGCTGAGGCAGAGGATTCTAGACCGACTCGGACACTTGCAGAGTCCTATATTATTATTCTTATTATTGCATGCTTTTCCTGCCGAAGGCAAGGTGCGTCTGCAGACAAGCTGCATGTAAAGGCTGCCAAATTCCTACCCCTTGTTGGACTCGCCAGATCCAAGCAAGACCCTATCAACCGTGGGCACGGTGCTCAGTATTTGTACCGCCCCCCCACCAGCCGGGGCCAAGTCTTATATTATTATTATTATTATTATTATCACACGCTTTTCCTGCCGAAGGCAAGGTGCGTCTGCAGACAAGCTGCATGTAAAGGCTGCCAAATTCCTACCCCTTGTTGGACTCGCCAGATCCAAGCAAGACCCTATCAACCGTGGGCACGGTGCTCAGTATTTGTACCGCCCCCCCACCAGCCGGGGCCAAGTCTTATATTATTATTATTATTATTATTATCACACGCTTTTCCTGCCGAAGGCAAGGTGCGTCTGCAGACAAGCT
>JADEYI010000398.1_pt1 | contig 63482 bp, 90 predicted proteins | sample 8542331 | NCBI WGS metagenome assembly JADEYI01 (sample SAMN16510988, study PRJNA670497) | mine drainage metagenome | isolation source: biofilm near Copperflume 1 | place: Germany: Marsberg coppermine Kilianstollen | collected 2018-02 | reverse complement strand
TGTTACTGTTACTGTTACTGTTACTGTTACTGTTACTGTTACTGTTACTGTTACTGTTACTTCTCGCTTCTCCCGCCAGAGATAAGGTACGTCCTGCAGACAAGATAAAACTAGTTCTGGTGGTTCTTAAATTATGGCATGTTTTCGCGCTTGCAGGCTGAGCTACAAGGGACTGGGGGAGCCGCTGTGCTTCGTGGCCTTCGGGCCGCTGGCAACCTGCGCATTCTTCCTTGCTCAGGTTTAATTCAAGCACATTCACTTGAATTTGTATTTCATGTTGAGCCTGCATATATTTTAAGAAAGAAGGGCGATGCAAGCTGTTGGTTTTAATCTGGTGAGGACAAGGCATGCTGTGCCTACCGGGCTCTTATGAAACGACGTCCCAGAGAGATCTCAAGCAAGCTTGCACTGCTTAGGATGTTGGCCTTGAAGGACATCTTAACTATAACTCCTAAAATCTGCTGCAAGTTCTGTACTGGCTTAGGGCGCACATTCTTGGAATTGATAAGTGGGATAGTTCCTGGGGAGCAGCTCTGCACTGGTGTGCGTTTTGCTAAGATCATAATATAGCAAGTCATGGATAGTTTGAGATTGTAATGTTGTCCTTTAGCGTGGGATAGGTTATATAACAGGGCATGCTTAGGCAAGCTGAAGATCGCTGTCAAGAGATGCGGCAGTGATATTTTGTGCATTGCCTGTTCAGGCGGGCGGAGTGGACGCCGTCGGATACGCGGCGGTGACGGCGGCGGCCGCGGCCGCGTCTGTGATCGTCGGAGCAACCACAACGTCAGTGCTCTTCTGTTCGCACTTCCATCAGATTGAGGGCGACATTGCAGCCAGCAAGATGTCTCCGCTCGTGCGCCTCGGCCCAAACCTCGGCTACCAGGTACGCAGCAGGGTCTTGGACGAATCTTACTCTGCGGACTTTGCCGGGAGTGTTTGATGGAAGTATTTAGGATCTGTGTTCAATGTACTGCATTCCACAATATTTCTGGGCCAAGAGCCGGTCGCTACCAGACCAAAACATTGCATCTGCGGACTGACGTTGCTATGGGAAACATGCCATGTACCTCGGTCCTGTATCAAAGTATGGTGGTGTGAGTCAGGTAAAGAGTGGAATGCAAGGCAACCCTGGCTTCACTGGCAGTGGGTGGCCCATGCAGGAGTTTTTCTGCCTGGATTGCCATCTCAGCGCTGTTGGCGCCCTAGGGGAAGTCTTCAAAGCGGGACTCGCTTAGGATGTGTCCTATGCAGCAGAGAGCTCTGGGGTCCAGAATGCTGGATTTGCACAATCACCAAGCAATAATCTAAGAGAAGGTGGTGTTGCGCAGGTGCTGCGGGCTGGAGTGCTGCTAACGTATGTGTTCCTGGACGTTGCGGCTGCGCTCAAGTGGCTGCCGCTCACCTGCCTCTTCGCGCAGATACTCTCCGTGCCCAGCGTGCGTGTTCCCTCCCTCTCCCTCTGCAGAGGGCCGCAGCCCTTACAAATCTTATCGATGTTTATGGACCCCTGAATCCAGACGGACCTGGAAGCTCTCACATGACATGCAACACAAGGATGCAAAGATCTTGATATTGCCCGCTTCCTGCTCATTTTGCCTTGTCATCCTATCACCGTTACTCTTTCATGCACCGCCTTCTATAGGCCAGGAGCTGCTCATCAGTGTGGTGATTGCTGCTGCTTTGCTCTGGGCAGGGCAGAATCCAAGCATGCAGTATTGAACATCTTATTAAATGCCATGTTGGAAGCAATCAAGGGCCTCTACATCAAAGGCACTCCCAGGTCTTGGTGATATTGGGTTGGAAAGCAGTTGGATACACATGCTGGGCTCTTTCGACCCATCCATGGAGCCAGGGGCTTGGGCACTACCCCAAGAATTTCAGGCATAGCGATTTGCTGTATGAGTTGTGATGTAACGAAAAAGGGCTGGTGCTTGCAGGCTATGGCTCTGGTGGACTTTGCCAAAAGGACCCACCAGGAACCAGAGGCGGTGCGGCCTCTCAAGCGCTATGCTCTCAAGTGGCACATGGCACTAGGCGCCGCTCTAACCGCCGGCTTTGCCGCAGCCCGAGTTCCCGCCGCGGCAATTTTTTTAACCTTCACGTGGTCGCTTACTCAATTTTACACCGCCTTGTGGCCATTTTGAAGGCCGTTGGAACAAAGAGGAGTGCAGACTTTAAGGCAGAGCGAGCGCCAGAGATAAGAGGACGGCCTGCTGTCAAAGCGGCTAGTATTCTTGCAAGGGCCCCTCCTTGGTGTAACACCATTTTGGGATCGTATTGAGCAGTGACAGCATGAAGTGACAGATTGAGAGCCTCCAGTCTTGTTCCTGCGTGGAGTTTTGATATGCAAGCGGGCGGCTCAATCTCAAGGTACTTTGCAGAGAGAGAGATTTTTCCACACAATGCATATCCATTGATTGTCAAGAGGCTGGCTACAGCCGTGGGTGGTTAAATTTTGGGGTGTCAAGCCCATGCACAATGCTGCACGGCCTTGACAAGCTTTGAGATCAAGATTACCTGAGCAGCAGGCAACCTTGATGTGACGTGACAGGGATTAGCAGTATACAGTGAGAGCGTGAACACAAGACAATTTTGCTGTGAGAGGTGCATGTTGCACGGTCATTGACACTTGACCCTTTGAGGTTGGCATGTGTGAGAGCGATGAGCTCAGTGATCATCAAAACGTCCCTACGGGACCATATTATGCGACTGTAGTGATATCGATGCTGTTGCAGCTAAGCTGAAGCAAAAGCTGTTGAGTTGTGCTGACAGACATTGAGAGCGTTACATGGAAGTTACTGCCACGCTAAGTACACATTTGCTGTACTTTCAGTGCTACTTCAACACTTGAAAGCAATTCAAAAACACATTTGTGCAGAATCACTTCTTCAACGCTGCTGGCACTTCATTCCGGCATGGCCATACTTAGCAAAAGCATTATCGGCAAAAGGATTTTGCCCCTGACTTCAAGGCTGTATACAACGTAGGCTCGCGTCAGTTGATTTTCTTATATTACTTACTTCTACTTGCTGGAGGTCCTGCAGTGTAGCACTGTACTTTGCATGACCCGTTTGCATAACGGCATCCTAATGATAATTGCATCATACTCGAGCATCAAATAGCACCTGTTTCAAATGCCCTGCAATCAAATGGTTGCCACGAGCTGGGTGTAAGCAGTTGTTGTGATCCTGAAATCATGAAATCACCCCTCTGCATCGGCTCCTGGGCCGAATTCGGTCTCTTCTCCAACCGGAGACACCTGGCATGCATGTTCAGAGTCAGCATGAATTGTTTCTTTTAGGCTTCAACATTCCATTTGGTCATGTTTGGAGGGGACAAGCATGCAAGGCAGAGGCTTGCTGCAGTTGCTACTGTGCATGCAAGAAATGTGCAGCAGCCTCCAACTAAGCTGCCCATGTAGGATGAATACTGGCTGGGGGCAGCAAGACAGGATGGCACCTTGGACAACTCTTGACCATGCGGCTCCGGAATGCTTAAGGCATAACAAGACCCTCAGATAACGTCTAGCTGGGGCAAAAATTTGTATGGAGATGCAATTCAGGCAGGCACTTGCAGAAAACATCTTGGCCCCTTGCTCGGCCACAGCTCGAAATGTCATCTGAGATATATGTGGGCGGGGAAATCTCTCTTTTGTCACTAGAGGTTTTCTTGATCTTACATCATGAATCTGAAAGCAGTAGGGACACACCTCGATGGCTGAGCCCTCCACGTGGATGTGCCCTGGCAGCTCGATGCTGAGTGCTGCGCCGTAGGGAGACACGCTGATGAGCTTTGGGGCGACCTCGATCAGGGAAGCCTCAACATTCACCGCCTTGGGGTTGATATGAATCAGCATCGGCTCCACCTTGATGAGTGTGTTCTCCACCTGTGCACCAGACATATGCAACTTCATATAGCAACTTCTCTTTTCACCAAAGGGGTTTGAAAGAGTATGTTTCATCAGTCCTTTGCTTACTGTTTGCATGTCTGCCAGGCAGATTGTGTTGGCGCTGTGTGTCTAGATTTTACGGTTCTGCACATGCTCTAGACAGACCACTAGAAACTTATGATTTGATGATCTCAGGAAAGATTCCACTGCAAGTGCTTGTCGAGGTGCAAAGCACTGGCGCACAAATTTGTACATTCCTGGCATAGCATGTCTCCTCTGCATGTTTCAGGAAGCAGCTCACCCCGCTCTTGCCTCTACCTTCCCTTGCACTCTTGCAAATTCTTGCAAAGAGCAGGAATGTCAATTACTGCCGCATGCGTTTGTGGAACACCAAAGCAAAATTAGAGCTGCACCTTGACACCGGATGCGTCCACAACGACTGCGCATGGTGCAATGTTGAAGATGTTAACCTCCAGATCAACGCCTGCCACTGTGGTGGAGATGGGTTCCCATTCATAGGAGAACACTGAAGGGGCTGCAGGGCAGACACCCAACTCATGATCAGCAAACGGGGTGTTTTCAATGTGAATATGTTTCGGGCATTTTCAGGCATTGTTCAGGGGCATGCAGATTTATCTGGCCTTGGCAGGTGATCTGGCAGCACACATCTACAGAATAAAGCAGCCGGATCCGACACTCAGGAAGGTATGAGATTGTCGCATGCTGAGGATCTGTATTTAAAGCAAGACTTCAGTGATGAAGAGCAAAAAAGCAACAAACCTCCAAGTTCAAACAGCTCGGCGTTCTTGAGGAAAGGTGGCAGCTCGATCTCTTCTTCGCCCGCCTGCTCCTCGTCGGATGCCTCTGTTGCCGCCTGTGCAGGAGTATCAGGGCTCAGCTGAGGTCTCCCACAGAATGATGACAGCGGCGATCTTTCGTGGGCTCATGTGTGTCTGGGTGTTTTCAGGTTGCAGGATGAATGGTGAAAGAGGCACTTGGATAGCTGATCCTCCCAAATAGAAGTGTACTATTGTTGGATAGACATCCCAGGGCGCTTACTTGTGAGTGCGCAGTCCATCCGGCATGATTATCAAGGCATGATCATTCATGCTCACCTCTGCACCGGTCGGGTTGAAGGCTGAGGAGGCAGCTTTGCCGGCGCGGTTGAGGGCAGAGTACGCTTTCCCAAAGGCCTTCTTGGCTTGCGCATTAGCCTCCTCTACCAACACACGAGTCCACTTCTCCAGTGGGTTCTCGTTTGCCTTCTCCTCGCTGAACTGCAGCGGCGCCTTCTGCTGCGCGGCGGGACAAGCAAGACAGGTCAGCTGTCGTTTTCAAATATGAATTTTGTGCATGGCGGGCTCGCTGCATGACCAGCAGTCTCCGAAACGCTCTTGTGCCTAGCATGAAGCATGTGCAATGCAACCCGTGAATTTGCAGGTAAGTCAGATCTTGGATCCATGCACTGCAGCTTGGCTGCAGATTGCGCAATGCTGCAGGGTGCTACATCAGAGTGTCAAGGCAATCGAGGCATGTGCGGTGCTGCTGAGTCAGGGTGGCTGATATTGATGGAAGGGAAAGGATTGCATCCTGCCTTCTCTTCGGCGAAACCGGTGGCTGAGGCAACTTCGGAGTTCTTGGCGAGTCCGGCTGCCTGCAGGATGATCTGATGCTGTGCCTTCTGGATGAGCGACTCCAGAGAGTATGCCCCGCGCGATGCATCTCCCGCCTGTAAAAGCATTGGCAATATGTCATTTGAACACATCTTACAGCACAACTTAGTTGATCGTTGAGGCATGATGGGGTCATGAGGGATTTTTGAGCCTGAGGTCTGATACTGGCAAGAGATGTCTGGGGCAACGAAATTCACTGACAAGTCCTTGCTGAATCTTCGTGCTGAAGGGTGCATGTGCTGGTTCCATAATATATCACTCGGTATACGTGCCGAATAAAACTTGCGTTGACCGGCGGCAGGTTCCTGGCCGTTGTTCTGTCTGACCATGAGAAGCCAGATGCGTCCATTTTGGGATTGTTGGGTGCCGACCTGGTTGAAGATGACAGCTTGGCCAAGGAGCTTGCCCCAGCTTTTGAGACCAGCGGCTCTGTCGGTCACGTCCCCCTGAAAGCTGGAGGGCAGAGCTGCAAGGCCGCCTGCGGTTAACTCTGCAGATGCCAGACTGAGGGCAGTGCCCAGTACCGCCGCGAAAAGGCACCACCTGGTCCACACGGCGAGTTCAATATAATCCATCCTTACGAATTTTACAGTTTGCAAGGTCATATCACATCGATTGCGCAGAGTCTTCGTCAGGAAGGGCCTTGCGTGAACTTCGCAGCACGAGCTGTCGATATCAATTTCGAAAGGACACCCCACCTTTCAATACCCATCATGCCTTCTTGATCTTCAACGAATTTTTTACTCCGTGAAATCTGCCAGAAGGTCGCGCAGCAAATGCAGCAGGGGACTGTCTGGTCCTAGTCTGGTACGTGTGCCCTTTGGTGGGTGGTACTATCGTTGAGCACAGCAACCGTTTCTCCAACACAGGGATCCCTTCTTTACAGTAGCTCGGCATTGCACGTACATCATTCCTTGCTTTTCACTCTTTACCAGCAGGATTGAATTCGCACACTCTCGCCCATCTTGATCACTAGGGCCTCGATCTGTTGCCTGGTATGACGAAGCGGCTTGTCCTCGCTTATGGCCTCCTGCTCTGGTGCTGTGTCTCATATGCAGCACCTGAAATTACGGCTCCTGGACCTTCGGTGACCGGAGCACTTCAGCGTGCGAACGCCACCACAGAAGATGCGTGGGCCTCTGTGCTCGCCGCATCCCTGCTGGCGAGCAACAAAGGTGCATTCTGTCACCAATGTTCACAGCAGAATTTTGATGCTTAACACCCAATTAAACTTATGCATTTGTCAAGTGTTTTGCAATTCTTTTAGGCTTCTGACACATCCCAAGCATCCCCATCAAAGCTGCACAGCGTCTTCACTTCTCACCTCGCTATCAACCGCCTCCATGTTAGCCTTGTGACCCTAAATATTGTCTTCATATATCTGGTGCCTGCTGCTCGCGACCTTTTCCTTTCCTGAGAGGTAAATGTTGCTGTCGGGCACGCAGGCAACCCAGGCCTTGCACAGGCAGAACTGGCGCAGGTTGCAGCAGAAGCTGCTGTGACTCTGCAGTCTGAGAGCAAGGAGGTTCCTAAAGGTTTGTTTCCGAATAGTGCAGCCTCGCACATTCATACACTGATTGGGGCATTACCATGACCGCACATCAAAGCAAGGCATGGGCTGCAATTGTTATAGCAATTGGCGACCAGCTCGATGCATGCATGCACCTTTCTGCAAGTCTTTGCGCACGCTTTGCTCAGCACCGCTGCAATTCTGCTGAAAGGTGCATGGTGAATTGGATCATGTTGTGCGGCATGGAAACGATGAAGAGAATTATTGCTGATCTGTGCAGGGGCATCATTCCTGCAGTACGTGTTCCAGTCGTACGCAAAGCCCTCAAAGGCCTTCCATGAGGGGGAGGACCACACAGAAGAGAAGCCCAAGCCCACACTGTCAGAGGTGCGTGCTGATGTCAAAACATAGTACTGAAACATTGCAAATGCTGTATTTATGTGCCGGCGTGTGCATTACGGGTAATGTTGAAGCACGATACTTGGTCAAACATGCCGCTGCAATGCACCAGAGGTGAAAGTGGTTCTGAAAGGCGTGTGACTATATTAGTAACATGCTGCAACCATGTGCCGGCATGTGCGCGCAGCTGCTGACCACACCCCTGTCGGAGGTCGTCCAGAAAGACGGCTCAATCGAGTCATTCCAGGAGCTGCTGGAAGACATTGCCAACCCAACCAGCCTCGCAACATTCGACCCTGAAATGTTCAAGGCCTCCTTAGAAGGTGAGCGCTGCAGTAGCACAAGGGCCCAATAGATAACGCAAGCAGCCTTGCTTATTTGGGCAGACGGCTCTTCCTTGCAATTAACAGCCTGATAGACTGCAGATTGTGATGCACTCTTTTTCAGCCTGATATTCTCATCGATGGTAACAAATACTGGATCAAGCAGTGTTGGCACCTCGTTGCGGTTGTGGGGCCCTAGAAGGCCGCTGAGAGGCCGCAAACCACGGATATCTGCGCACAGTCCTTCAAATTGTCGGAACATAGCAGCGGCGCCAGAACATTTCTGCACTCCTAGACGCTGGTCACAGCTGGAATGGCACTGACACACAGCCCCAGGCTTGCAGCAGTGCAACCCGCCACGAGCACTCACCACAAAACTTCCGCATGGTGTTTTGTTGATGAGCTGCCCTGCATGGTGTGCTTTTGCAGGTGTGGGCATTGAGGCAAAAATCATCAGCTTTGCCCCGTGCCTGGTGCGGAACGGCATTACAGGAGTGTCACTGGAGAACAGCCTCATCTCCATCATCCCAGAGCTCATCAAGATTGCACCCACCGGCGTCAATGTGCGCTCACTCTGTCCCTCACGCTTGACTTTCTACATTCAATCTGTAAGTTGTGGCGGCCTTCAAGTGCAGCTTACCTGCAGGACGCGCCTTGCCTCTTGGTAAGAAAAGCGTGCAATAATATTATTAATAATAATAGTACAATGTATTCTGGCGTGAGGTGACCAGATGGCCTTTACGCATGGCTCCCTAATGCTGCATGCACACCCGATCCATTCATGCAATTTGTAGCCCACTGCAGCCGAAGGCAGAGCATGCAATAAACTTGCACTCAAAAGGTTGAACTGTGGATGACATCAGCAGATGGACACATATGATGTCATCCTCCCCATTGGCAGCGAGGGCAGGCAGTGCTTTGCGCAAGGCTAAAACCTGCAGCAAGTCTAATCAAGAGACATTTTTTGGTGGCGCTGTGTGTGACGGATACCCTTTGCCTGCCGCAGGTGGAGCCGACGCTCATCAACATTTCGCCGCAGCTGATTGACATCGGCCCAAGGGGCGTCATTGCGGAGGCGGCCGGCATCGCAATTGAGAACCGGCTCATTGATATTGCCCCGGGCGGCCGCTCAGATGCCTTCCTTCCCTGAGTTTGACTGCTCTGCAGAGCTGCCTGCTTTGGTGCACTGTCCTGCTCAGAGGCCCAGCTGTTGCAATGGCAGCAGGCTGTGTTAGAGCGCGCAGATCTGTGAAGGCTGTCGGGGAAACAGAAAGCGACTCTCAAAAGGTAGGATTGCAGCAATGTAGGGATGAAGTTGTTGGGCGTGATCCAATACATCCACTACTTAATGCTCAGACCTTCTCCCCCTGATATGAATGCCCATAGGCTTTTGTGAAGTTGGCTTCTCAAGGATCGGTGCACTGCACTGCTAAGGGTCCCGGCTGTTGCAGCGATGGCAGCAAGTCATCTTAGAAGTCTTATATTATTGGTATATTAGCAGCTCGACATGTGGGCGGGCATCCTGCTGGTTCGGTGCATGTTATGCTCGGATCGTGCATTTCGACAGGAATAATTTCTATTTCATTAGGAACATCTTCATTATCTGCGTTGGCAGGCATATGCTTGACAAGTAATCCGCTAGGGGTCTGAAGTACATTGAAACAATTGGCTGAGCTGAAGTTTGCACTGATTTGGGATCTATATGCTTCTTGCAGACAAAGTATATTCTCTGAAGGCCTGCCTATGCTTGCTCGGGGCAGCAAAGTACATGGAGAAATGGACAAGTATTTCAATTAATCCCCACATTGTGTTTGTGCACCGTCAGGGACTGCAGTGTAAGCGTGAGAGGCATCTTGTGCTGCGTGCAATTCACTTGCTCTGCTGTCAGTCAGAAATTGACAGTTTCCTTATTTGTATATTTCTGAAAATTTCACAAATGGCATGAGCCTTGTAAAAACTCTTTGATGATGACACACGCAAGTACCCAGAATTTGCAATTTTTGGCAAAGTTCTGGCGTGCAGCGCAACATTTAGCAAGATATGAGAACCCATGATCTGCATCAGATGCAAAGGGGCACCAGGTCTCGGTAACATGGCAGCAAAGTGGAGAAATAGCTGCCTCACTGTTTGCGTCGAACGAGCCTTCATGTTGCTCGAATTGGGCCCACTGCCCAGAGACATCGTATCACACAACAGCAGCAGTCTGACGCACGAAAAATTAATATTTTACTGATTACTGATTACCATGAGTCTGATTGTCCTGAGTACCAAAGCTGCTGAACAGCCCAGCTCAGGAAAGAACCGGGTGGCTGCAACTCGAGTTCTCATCTTTGAGCTGCAAAAAAAATAAGACTTAACCCAGCCATATACAGGTTGAAATTGTATCGCAACAATCTGTCATGGAAAGATTTGTCGATTGCTTTACGTCATTCTGTCCTGTCCGACGGGACGCCGTTCGCCATGTGCATTCGCGTAATTCTTGGCATGAAGGCATGACTCAGAATGCATTATATTCTTGGACTGCTTTTCTCAGAGATTACATCAGAATTAACCATTGCGCTGATCGAATATTAGTGAAGCGCCTGCTGCTGTGTAACTTTGAGATCGTACTCACACCGCAAAGCCTGGTACCGGAGTAGCAATTGCCAGTCAGGGTTGCCTAGGAGAGTATTATAGTGTTCAGAGTTTAACACTGATCGATGGATCCTCAAGTACTACTTGCTGCAGCAGCAGGTGCGGCAGGTGCCTCAGCATTTTTTCTAGCTTCATCAGGATCGCGCTTGGCCAGATGGCTGCCTCTTCCTAGGTACGTTCCATCCGAAGGGCAGTTGCCAATGCTGCTTCGACGACGATCACATCAGCATGACATGGGCTTTACTTTGCGTGCGAGAGATTTCTGTGCCAGCTGTTGGCACTGCACCTGTTGCATCAAAAGGCCATCCTGCAGTGCCCCTAGGTGTTCAATTTATGTGCCCCAGCTGTCATTTGATGCACCAAGCCTTTTAACACGTGTCTGTGTTGTTGTTTGTGTTATGGCCTAGCAACGTGGCCCAGTGGTGTGCAGGCTCGGAGGGAAGCCCAATGGCCTTGTGGATGTCAGGCAGGTAAAGAATCCCCACCCAGATTGGCAGCCAGGCCAGAAGCTGCCGCACCCGTTCGAGAACAAGGAGCGGATTGAGCTCGATCCAGCTCAACTGGGTGCTGGACTGTATCCATTTGTCATCAGTGCAGTCGTGCCCCGACCAATCGCCTTCATCTCCTCGCTCAGCAAAGAGGTTTGCATGCTGCTCTAGTGCTCAGCCACTTCGTCAACTGTGGTGTCCACTACATGCAAGCCGAAGCTTTCTCAAGCTGCAGTAGACGTTTACTTCGCCTTGTCACATTGACACAACACCATTTTGTAGGGATAACATGCCTGGCCAAGCATACATATATACCCTTGCGGATTCTCTCCGAGTGGAGAGAACAGTATGCTACTCAGATCTTCTTCGTATCCATGACAAAGTGGGTGTGTGCTGGCAGGGCGTGGGCAATCTATCACCCTACTCTTACTTTGGAGTCATGTCTCACGATCCCCCCTACGTCACAATTGGCACATGCGCCACCGGCGGCCGTCCAAATGGCATGAAGGACTCTCAGCAGAACATCCTGGAGACAGGGTGAGCTCGCCTCACTAATAGCTAAGCACATGCGCATGAATGCATGCAGAGATTGCTTCTCTGTGCACATGTTGAGGAGACACACTGAATATCTGCTGGGTTGCAGGGAATTCACGCTAAACATGATGAGCGAATGGTTTCTGGAGGCTGCGAATCACACCTGCGGCAACTATGACAGGGGTGTCAATGAAATAGAATTGGCTGGCCTCACGCCGACGCCATCTGTGCGGGTAGGGCTCTATGCTGGTGCTGCAATCCTCTAGTCTTAGAGCACTTGTCTGCCGTTTGCCTGTGTTGTGTGCACATGTTCATTGGTGATTGCCCTGCTGCTTCAGTTGCCAGCAGGATGCGCACCGCATTCTGCGGCGCTTGAGGCCCAGTTTTGAACATGAACTTGCCAGCGGGGCTGAGCGGTGCAAAGTTGAGGATTATTTTGTGGTGCTCAGGTGAAGCCGCCGCGGATAGAGGAAGCAGCAGTACAGCTGGAGTGCAAGCTGCAACACAGCTATCCTGTGAAGAATAGGTGAGTGCAGGCTAGTGACCTGGCTGCCCTTGTCCCCTTGATGCTGGAGTCTTCCACAGCAGCCTTCCAAGAATTCAATGCTTGCTGTGACATGATGCATTGTCACTCAGCCTTCCAAGATTTCCATTGCTTGCTGTGACATGATGCATTGTCGCTCAGCCGACATGCAAACTTGATGCATACATTAATGTTAGGAGGCACGTTGAAGGGGCAGGGGCAGATGGGTTGCGTTGATGTTTCCTTCTTCTCTGCTTGTAGCAAAGGAGAGGTGACAGCGACTATCATCATTGGGGAGGTCGTGCTGGTCCACGTGCTGGAGGCAGTCACAGGCAAGACAGGCCATGGCCACGTCTTTGTGGAGTTCGACAAGTATGCTCCGGTCAGCCGCTTGGGAGGGAACACTTACGCGCGCATCACAGAGACTTATGACCTGCCGCGGCCGGGGAAGGAATGGCAGCAACGCGATGCCATGGTCTCCAAAGCAAAGAATTGATGTAATCTTCAAACTGCAGTGTAGATGTTTTGAGGCGCCTGCTGTACTATTGTAACGGTTCTCAGGTGTAGAGTTGTAGTATGGTGTACTGATTAGACTGTGACCATGACTTGCAAGGCTCAGCTGTGGCCTGCTCGATCGAGACGTCCCATCACATGTGTACAGTCAGACAACCATAGTGGTACTTGTGCGGTCCTCTTGGTTTCATAATTGGGGTTGGGCGCCTTGATGCTGACATCCAATAATTATGCTGTGCTCAGACTACACCATTGGAGGCGGACATTGTGACTTTACTTATTGGACAAACACGTTTGCTGTCACTGGTTGACTCAAAAATCGGATTCGCGTGCATCTGCCATTTGTGCTTTATAATCAGCGCTTGTCATCACCGCATGCATGCAATCGTGCAGCGTGTTGCAGCTGCAGCTGCATGCATTCTGCCTTCAGCTCGTGGAGTACGGAGGCAAAATAGGCAGTCTACTCCAATTGCAGTGCAAGCTTTTTGCCATGTTTTGAGAAGTCACAGTAAATTTAGTGGTAATTTTGCCAGGCATTGAATTTGGCGATAGAGATGTTCCGCCTGAAGTGCTTCCACACTTGCAAATGCGTGGGATCTGGCTGTCCTTTTGAGGTCACAGGAATAAATCAAAACTTACCATCCCCAAGAAGTCAGACAAATGTTTGAAGCACGCTTATGCACGTCCTGAATCGGCCCAAACCTTTCTCTGATTGTTGTGGTGGCGTTTGACCAATATCTGACCCAGAGGTATTTTAGCGATCCCTGCAGCTCAGAAAATTGGGTGGAAAACGGTGAGAGAATGATCACAACATGCTTGTCCTTCTTGCTTTGCTTCCTGTCTGTTTGAGCGGTACCATGCACAACTCTTACAATCACGTTACTATTGTATCGACTGTGTGTCTGCTTTTTGCCAGGAAGATACAGTCTCTATCTTTGGACGTCGAGAGCTCGTCATGTCCGTTGTCAACGTACAAGTGACAAACTTTCCTGCCCAGATCAGTCAGGATGAGTTTGGCAAATTGTTCTCAAGGCTGGAAGGTTTCCTGGGCTGCCGCATCGTCCGCGCCGGCAATTCAGAGTGAGGAGCACAGATATTATCTCCTCATCCTGTCTGACATCTATCGCGTGCGACAACAGCAAATTCTCCTCTTCAGGGTTGACTCTCTTTTGGCAATGCAGGCCGGTAGGGTACATCGATTTCACCAACGCTGCAGCTGCGGAAAATGCCGTCTCTATCTACCACGGGTGGAGGGGCTGGAGTTCTTCAGGCCTAATCATGAAGACAATGCAGCCGCTGCCAACAGCTGGTCAACCACTGAAGCGCAGCCGTGAAGGCCCAGGTATGAGCAGCTCTACAGGACTCCTGCTAGATCCTAATGAAGTTTTTCACCCCCAATGATACCGGATCAAATATTTCTAAGGAGCAGCAAGGAGACTTACTGCGCTACATGATTCATCTGCCCACTGGTGACACGTGCTTCTGCCAGTTAGTGATGACATTTGCAAGCGCTGCTCATCTTCTTTGTGCTCCTTGTTGCACGTACAAAAGTCTGCTGGTCTACTGAAGAACCAAGCATTATCAGCTAGCTAAGAAAGTCTGGCTGCGTACGGGTAGACCTACCACCCAGAAAGCTTCTTGGTTCTTCCAGCATGCATGCGGCATCTGTAATGCATGCCCTGCTACCTTGTCTGCATGGCTACCTTCAATTGGGAAGCTTTTCCACATGCGCCATTGGCAAAGTGGAAGGATTGGACAGTCGTCTTTCTAGGAGAGAAATTGTGGAAACTACTGACAGCAGCCTGTTCGCACAGAATGAGAGTACAGTGGTTGATCTAAGAAGTATGCAGCTACAGAGGTTGAGTCTGATGGGATCCCTTTACCCACGCGCTTCACTTGAAGATGGGGTACAATTGGCAACCGAATTCCGTGCATGTACCAAAGAAGTGTTTTCGGGAATTCGAGATCGAGCAGCACACTTCAGTGCGTCATCTGCCGGCAAATCTGCGGCAATCCTCATGCTGCAAATTTTCCTCTGCTTCTTGCGCATGACTGATATGTGTCATGGTACTGCGTCTTGTCAATTCATGATACTGAAGGCAGGGTCACCAGATTGGCCGACAGCGCATTCGACTGTGCTCGTGTATAAAGCATCGAGGAGAGTGCAGCCTGCTGAAATTGTCACGCCGCTGATTGTATAACCTGCCGAGGTGAACTGTGCGACTCATTGGGCGTTTCTGACGTGGGCAGATGTGTATGGAGACCCGCGCCTGAAGCAGCCGAGGCCCTCCAACCTGGTGAGTGCTCAGATTTCATCTGAAGCCGCTGACAGCTTGCCATGTGATCTGAAAATATGTGAGCATGGCAAGCAGCGGCAGGGCTGCAGTATGCGAGCACATTATTGAGGAGAAAAGCCCGATTAGATTTGGAGCGCAAAGGGACGGACATGTTGCAACGGCAATACTGTGTCTGGAAGAACCTGTGATCTTGCTGGATGGAATGCTGGCGGCGTCTGGTCTGAATTCCTGAATTGTCCCAGCGCATCCCAAAATTTTTCTGCGTGGCATCTGCTGCCGTATGGGCTGTCATGCTGATTCTGCCAAGAACCGGTTCTGTAAGGCTTGCTGCCATGATTGCACCACATCGGTCCGATCTATAATTGCCCTTTGGCTGAGAGTGGCTGAAAAGCAAAATACAGAAGCGTCTGCACTTCATTGGGAGCAAGCTGCAAGGCCAAGACAGTATCGTGGGAACTTGCGAGTAATAATGGACCATACAATTGATGGCAATTTTTTGATGAGGCGGCTTTTTTGTTGCCGAACGATTGTTTCCATTTGCACTAATTGGTCGCGGGTTTTCCTGAGACTGCAAACTGGGAAGATTACTGAATTTGAACTGGGCCATATCCTCATTTGATGCCCAGACCTCCATACTGAAATTGAAACGCTGAAAGGCACTGAGTCGCAGTATGCGTCATACACCAAGCGGGTAGCTCCTTGTCCAAATGTGCTGCATGACAACACTGCCCTGACACTTGTCACTTCGACAGGGGTATGCGCTGAGCAATGGAGGCTTCGGCTCGCCAGCACCGCAGCAGAGCCTTGCGTATAGCCGCCTCTCAAATGTGGACCCTGTCGGGCCCATACCTGGCATCGCCTCGCCCGGCGTGCTCCCTATGCAGGTACATCTCTTGTCCCATTTTTCTCGCTTACACAGAATATTTACTGAGGCGCAGATTTCCCCTTGGCATGCATCCTTGCCCCACAGCTTGGTAAATTGAGCTGTTACGCGCCAAGCAATGCACTTGTCTCTACTGTTACCTTTTATTTCTCAGAGCCTGCCTCACAGTTGCATATACTCAGGATGCCTTAAGTGTCAATATTAAGAATATGGTGTATGGATCGCAGCAGCAAACTCCGGCGCAGCAGAGGCCGCCGCAGCAGCTGGCGCAAGGCAACGTCAGCAGCCTGGCATTTGGCATGGACACCGTACAGCAGAGCGCAACAGCACAGCGGCCGGCGCGCCCCGCCGCTGCGCAGAGTTACACCAACCCCAATTTCATCCCCGTTGCCGGTGGGTGAATCTGCCATCCTCACCCATGGTCTCCCAAGACGTTCCGCCTGCCTGCCTCAGTAGGAGTTTGGGAGGTCGTTGTTTGTGCCTAAGTCATGCTATAGAGACAAGGGGGGTAGGCATGCTGGAGTTCGCTAAGGGCCAAGCCCGGGTGCAAGCAAAAGTTGAGCTGCAACTGGTGTTGTGTTGATAGGAACGGTGAATTCGTAATTGATCATGCAAGCAAAGGGCGTCACGGGATAGCTGTTCCAACTGTTATTGCAGGGTCCATCGTGACACCGCAGCAGCCGACTCCTCAGCAGCAGCAGCAGCAGCAGGAGCAGGTTCGCGCTGTGCGCGCTGCGATCATCCAGCAGCAGGGGTCAAACCTAGGGCTTCCCCAGGGCTATGGCAGCCCCGGCTACCAAGGGCAGGCCATGAACGGGCAACGGCCGGGCCCACAAGGTGAGCACAAGCCACCTGCCATTTCCTCATTTGTTTAAGTTTGAATATCAGTGCTAATCACTACCTCGTTGACGCATGTGAGGTTTGTAATCACGTCAAGGGGGTCTTGAGGGAGATGAAATCAACCCTAATTTTGTTGTTGCAGGATTGGTGCCTGGCGCATTTGCAAACCTGCTTCCTGTCCCTTCCAGTGCACCGCCTTCCTATGCTGCACCCGACAACCAATACCAAATGGTGCGGATTGCCTCTCATCCATTGCTTGTCCCTGCTGGACAGAAGCCCTGCTGACTCTCGTGCAATTTCCATGAGACTTTCAGGGTGCCCCACACTCTCCTGCACATCCCCTCACCCTCTGTGTGCTGCATGAGGCTTGGCATTACTCGAACTCATGATATCATACTGATCAGGCCATAAATATAATCATACCTTCTTTTATTAACAAGCCAAATGATGTTTACTTACGTGTCTAGGTGCATAAGACAGCAGTCAACAAGATTGCCACGCGTGTTCTGAAAATAGTGTATGCCATGTGAGTGCAGGGGCAGCCAAACAGCGGGCTCCCACCAGCCGGCATGCAGCCAGGATCCCACCTGGGGGCCAGCTTGGGGCAGGGCCAAGCACAGCAGCTTCACCAGCAGCTTCCCACTCAGCAGCAGCAGCTTCCCCATTCTGGGCAGCTGCCCGGGCAGCAGCTGTACCAGCCCAGCGGGCAGCTGCCTCCTGCTCAGGAGCGGCCTATGTATCAGGACAGCTACAGTGCAGCCACCCTCGACCGCCAGGAGCCAGTCTTCCATTCGTCTTCAGAGCCCCAAACGTGCGCTCTCTCTTGCTGCGCACCTGCGTTGAAGTCTTTCCATACTGCACGGGTTGCAAGGAATGGCCCCATTGTCTGCATGCCTGCAAGTCTGAAGCACGGAACCCCTCTTTTGGTGGCGTGGTGGCGGCTGCACATGCTAATACCTGCTTGCGCCCATGCTCGCATACAATCTGCGTCCCCTTATACTCACCAGATATCCACATTTGCCTTATTTACTAATGGCTCCCTTGCATGCTTCAGTACTGTAAGTCTGGCCAGGCCCTTCCGCCGTTCCCTCGGTCTGATATGGGTAATAAGACTGTATGCCCTGCAAAACAACGGCTGAGATGTGTGGACGGCTGCAGGCATCGCATAGTGGAAATAGTGCAGCCTGAGGCCGAGGAGGAAGAGGTGCTGCCACCAGAAGCCAACCCCACACTGTTCCTGTCGGGCTTGCCTCTCGACATCACCAAACGCGAAGTGGCCCACATTCTGCGGCCCTGCGAGGGGTTCAAGGTACGCATCCAGTCATCTCTATATAGGCAAATTTGGATATTGCTCTGACTATGGAATAGTGATTGCCCACAATAAGCAGTCCGGTCTCACTGGCAGCACTTGCATGGTTGCTGTAATTGAACAGCTGTCAACCAAAGTATTCAATTCAACGGACCTTGAGGCACAAGCTTGATCTTTAGGAGGAGCATCCCTGTGCTGACAGAGTCGATTAGTCAGAACAGGCTTCCACGAGGGTGAAATTGAAACTAATTGGCAGCGCAAGGGGCCGGCGGTTATAACGAATGCAGTGCTTGCCATTTTGAATAATGATCCTCTGGCAATGGGTGCATACGCTGATGCTGTTGTGTCATGGCCGCGAGATGCTGATTCTGGCGGGTGCTGCAATTGCGTGCAGGAGTTGAGGCTGGTGCAGAAGGTCGACCGCAACAACAAGGATGTCATGTGGTGCTTTGCGGAGTTCTCATCCAAGCAACTTGCTGCTCGTGCCATGAACGACCTCCAAGTGAGCCCCAGCCTTGCCTTGCCTCCCCTAGTCCAGAACCCCTTTCACTGCCCTACTCCTTGACCTGCTCTGTCCTTGTCGCAATGCCAGAGCAACATTCCATGGTGACTGGCTCTACCACCACTGGTCCGTCGGTCTAGGCATTCTGGGGGGTTTTAGGAAAAGACAGCAAAGGCTGGAAGCAACAATTTTGGAGTGTGACTGGCCCCTCTCATGTACTTATATGATACCATCCAGGAATCGGCTCTTTTCTGTACAGCCATTCTTCTTGGTTTTTGCACAACTTGACAGCAAGAGGAGACACAAGTAGAAGTGTCAGCACCCAGACATGACTGCTGCAGGGGTACGCTGTGGATCTGGATGACCAGGACAGTCCGACGCTGAGGATCTCCTACGCTCGCGCTCTCAACAACCCCAAAGTGCGCGAGGGCCGGGCGGCCGCCGAGGAGCCGCGGTCGTCGACTCCGCTAGAAGTGCGCGTCGACCGGCCGCAGCCGTACAGAGACCCGCGCAGCCCCCTGGACCCGCGCGGATCGAGGGATATGCTGCGGGGGCCTGCAGAGCCGTATGGGCAGGTGGGGCGTTTGGCGGTGTCTAACACAAAAGATGGCGGTGTCTTGTCACAAAAGAATGCAAAATATGCAAGACAGTGTCAAGCAGGGAGAGGGGACTGCCTCACAATTTTTTCATGTTTGCACTGCAAAGGCAGCTCAGCTCAGAGGCTATATATTCTCATGTCTGCCTCAGCATGCAAGCACAGTGTTCTAAGAAAAGGCAAACGGAGTTTGTATGCGTGATGCGTGCCTGAGTTCCAATGATATCATGGGATGAGAGGAAGGCGGTCCAAAACACAGCACAGCAGCCTGTACATTTCTGTGTTTTGTTTGGCAGCGCACACCTGTCATCCCTCGATTCCATAGACCCCTGACATGGGATGTGGACGGTGTTAGTCTGCATGCAACAACGAGGGGCAGCAAGTCTCATTGCTTTCTTTGCTGCGCGCAGGTGCAGCATCACAGGGAGCCAGACCTGATCCCGGTGGACCCCCGGAGGGATGTGCGCGGCCGGCCGCAGCCGCGAGACGCCACTCCCAACCGCCGCGATGCTTACGGTGAGATTTGATCCGTAACACTCGAGCTCTTGCACTCAACAACATTATTGGTGTGGGGAGCACTCTGAGAGGGGATCATGTCATGACGAGCCAGCCACGCTCTTGCGTGTCATGCTGCAAGATGTGTTTGGCAAAGGATGCTCTAGAGACTCGCGATGCCCCAAGTTTCACGGGGTGTTTCTCTTTTTTCTCAAGCCTGGCTTTTGATACACGGAAAACAGCTGTCTCCGCGGTTGGTGCTCAAGCTGTCATGGAAGGAGTGAGGTGTATGCAACTCACAGGGCAAATTCTTCTTCCACTGAGATCGATTAATGGCTGCCCAGGTGCAGATTACGGGCGCGGTCCTCCACCAGGCCAGCGAGGCGGCCCTGACAGCCGTGGCGGCAAGCCCCCGGGTTATTCCAGCGGTCCCCCGCGCAACCGTGATGATTATCATGGGCCTCCCGGCGGCGGTGGCAGCCGCCGACCGCGGGGTCCCCCAAGCCGGCGATGATTGGCACTGCCACTTGTGTACAAACTTGGTTGTGCGGCTGCTAGGAGACGCTTGTTGGGTTGACACTGTGCCAAGACTTTTGAATACAAAATGCAATATTGCGTGGCAAGGGGATCTCAGCCCAAACATATGAGTTATCTGAAAGAGGTGTAACCCATTTGAGAGAGTACTTCGGATTGGGTGACATGTGAGTTCGAACCTGGCTTGTGCACCTGTGCATGGGTTCCTTTTGCAAAATTTGTTTCACTACAAGGGTGGCAGCTGCAATCAATTGCACCGTGCTGTCACAAGCTACAAGTCTTTTCAATGGCGTAAAATTTTGCAGAAGACTTCCTTCAAGGAAGTTGGCTTGATCAGTAAGAGTGCAAAGGCTTGCTCTACAACAGGGATTCCGTTCAACACCGCGTGACACATGTACATGTGTCCACGACCATACATTCCGCCCAAACGGTCACGTGGCAACAGAACAAATATTCACAACATTGTGTCTCTGTGATACCAACAGCCTGCAGGTACCTTGAAATGTGATTAAACACAAAAGCTTCAACACAAGCCCATGCTTTAAATTGTTTCTCCTGTTGACTCCTGGTGCTATTGCACAAGTGCTGTTTCCTTTGAGAATGACTCCAGAGAGCCCTTAGCAGGCAGTATGCTGGTTGGACTGTCCAAGGATGTGGTGCTTGCAGCTGCCTGGCTGCCCTGCCTTTCGAGCTGGGCCCAAGCATCTGTAGACGCCGAGAAGCGGCTGGGGCCTATCACTCCTGCACACACAAACAGATAGATCTGTACTGTGGCGGAAATAATCTGCTACCTACAGATGAATGCCGCTTGAAACAACTCTTACAATCCAGAAGAAGCAAAGGATATTAAGATACATAGCCAGCAGCTCGCCACCCTTCCCAAAGACACTCCATTTCTCTCATGCAGAATCAGCAACGAGCTAATGTGCAGGCTGATGAGGCCTGTACTTTGAACCAAACAACAGTTGACTTCTGCAATTGACGTTCGACCCACTAGGCACTAGCAAGTGATCATTGTATTGTTGCTGCACAACTGTTCACTCGTAAGTCGGCCCTTCCTCTTTCCTTCCTGGCGCTGGCACTGCTTTGATGTCTGCACGGTTCATTTTTCAAGATGTCTAAGGCGAGAGATGCGCGCACCGGCATAGCGGGACGAGCCGAGGGAGCGGGCTGAGCGCGGGGAGTCGCCATTGGTGGAAGCTGCCAGAAACTGCGACGAGCTGCGGCCGAGTGTCGGCAGCGGCCGCGCCGCCTGCAGCCGCCGCCGGAGCATCGCGTTGAGCGCACTTGTCAGCTCGCGCCGGTGATGCACGGCCAGGCGCCCAAGAGTGCCAGTCTCGCGTAGGGAAAGCAGGTTTGAGAGGACGTGGTCTGCGACAACGTCTCGTAGCCCGCTCCCTGCACGCGTGTAGGCCCCTTTAATAAAATGGGTCAACATTTGCAGCGCACCAATGTGTTTCCGGATTCCCACGCTGCTGCTCTTGCAAGATAGGCGGCCTTACACGCGTGGACCTGAGTGGGTGCTAGCTGGCTTGATTGCCTTGAAGCATGCCCACTGTTGACAGATGCATGCAAAGCGAGATGCTGCAGTACCTGATTCTCTGTGGCCGCGGGAGAGGCTGAGAGCCCTTTCGAGGCTGCCCTCCTCTTTGAGCACCGAAGGAGCCAGCCGCTCGCATCGCCTCTGTATGTCCGGCATCTGCACGCATTGACTTGGTCAGAGCTTGAAACACAACACATTTGTCTTTGATACTATATTCAAATTTCTGCAATGTAGTGCAAGAAATAAAGTTGCACACACCTGTAGGCTGGTTGCCAGGGCCCAGAGGTCCAGGCAATCCTCCAGCGCCACGTCATGACTGCCAGTGTACGCACACTCGGCAGCCAGGGAAAACACCTGATCCACACAACAGAACAGCTAATTAGTGCATGCATGATGACAAGACCTGCCAAGCAAGACAGCAGGCTTGCTCTGAGCCCCATAGCAGAAACGCATTTTCTAAGAAGAAGTAGCACCAAGGCGATGTAAAAGTACTGAGCACCGCGCCCAAAGTTGATCAAGTCGCGCTTGGCTCTGGCGAGTCCAACAAGGGGTCGAATTTTGAAAACCTTTAATTGCAGCTGGTATGCATGCGCACCTTGCCTCTGGCAGGAACAGCAGGTGAATAAGTGAAAACGATGGGTGAGAGCAGCACCTCATACATCCTGGTGGGAGCAAGGCCAGGGACATCTGGGATGACGACTGCTGCTGTGGAGGTGTCAGGGATCTGTGCTAGCGTCTGAGCGATGGCCCTTGACGACTGCGCCAGCACCCACGCCAGCGCATAGACCTCCCTCCCTGCACCATGCAAGATCATCACGAGTCATTACTGACAGGATTGATGCCAAACAAGGAGGACACCAGAAGACCCATGATAACTACAGCAGTCAGTCCTCTTGCTCTTCAGCAAGGGACAGTGCGCACACTCAAGCACCTTGCATGACCAGCATCACCGATCACCGACAGGACCAGAGCCAGACGCACATGACCCATGACTAAAGCATGCAGTCCGTGCTCTCCCTTTCAAGCAGAGTACAACCCACATAATCCAGCATCATAAAGTGATGACTGCCCAAGGTGTGAGGCTTGACTTGAAAGGTCAATACGCTCAGCTGCCCAGACTTCTAGTGGCAGGCAAACTCACCGCCGACGTGAAAGGTCATTGTCTCAAAGTTGCCCGAGGGGGTGGCGCCTCCGCCGGCCTCTGCCGCTGGCGCCTCCTGCTGCGATTTTGGCGAAGCCCCCGGCGCTGCGTCACCATGCTCGTTTGTTGACAGCACCTCCGCTTCGGCAGCGGAAGCAGAGGCAGGCGCGCCGTCTGCGCCGGCTTCGGCGGCGGCAGAAGCGGCGGCTGCATCGCCGGCTTCTGACGCGGTGGTGCGCCGGCTGCCGGGCGCGTCTGCGTTCGAATATAAATTCGGCAGCCACTGCACTGCGCCCGCCAACGCCTCTGTCGCCTCAGCACCTGCGGCAATTGCTAAAGACCTCAGCCTGCCCGTCTCTGTACACACGAGGATTGGAGACTCGCAAACATGGACAAGCGCTCAGCAGCCGTTCTCGTCAGGAATTCAACTAGAAATGAGATCAGAGGCTGCGCAGAGACTTACAGATCTCAGCCCGGTGCGCACAGAAAATTTCAAACTTCAGAATAGGAACCGCCTCTGGAAGGGGTGGCGGGCTTACGCGAGGCGTGGTCTGGGAGGGGTCCGGAGTTCTCATCGAGGACGGCATTGAGCAGGGCAGTGAGTGCGCCCGGCCGAAGCAGAAGCCCGGCCCCCAGTGGCGTGTGCTCCAACAGCAGCGCCGCCGCGATGGCCGCCTCCGCCACCGCCTCTTCCGGTAGATTTTGCAGCGCCATCACTCCTGCAGCGAAACATCTTTTATCTCATTGGCATCAACACCTCCTTTGTGTGCGGAAAAATCAAGGCAAGGCAGGGGATACTTCTGGATATCCCACACCGTGTTACCCCAATCATCACTATATTGCTGACTGACACTTATTTGGTCTAAGTTGCTCAGGCCCTGTTCCTGCAGTCATTGCTTTCCCTCACTGCTTTAGCCTGCAACACCGTCGGGGACTCCCCGCCTTTCTCTCACCTTGCAGATGAAGAGTGAAGGGGCCAAGCTCAAGCAAGCGTGGCACAGGATGCTGCGGTGGGCATCCTCCTTACCGTCTTTAAACATCATTTTGCACTGAGAAATGTTACCTGCGTCGCTGGTGGCGCGTATGAGTAGGTCGGAAGCGATGGGCGGCAGGCAGAGGGAGGCCCCCAGGCAGCGGCCGAGTGCGAGAGCGCGCACTCCCTCGATGCCCGGCCCCGACAGCACCGCCGCCAGCAGCTGCGCGCACGCCCTGCCATCCAGATCGTCCGCATCCGCCTGTACATCCAGGCCCAGAGAGTGTCTATTTATGGGGCTAGAATATACGTTCAACCAATCAGACAATCTCACATGACCCGGAGTTTATTTCACGCCCAGTCTGTACATGCATGGTGCAAACGCACCGCTCTGTGGGCGATGTGCACGAGGCAGGCGTAGTCGCGCGGCTGCAGCAGCGCCCTCAGCACGTGCAGCAGCTCGGGCTCGGCAGCGAGTGTAGCCAGCACCAGCATCGCCTTGGCTCCCATCCCACGCACATGCGCCGCATGCACCTGCGCCCTAGGCAGGTCAATCATCGACAGTACATTGCCCACTTGGGTAGCAAACCCATCATCCTCAAGCATATGTTGCTCCGGCAAGATGGGCAGAAATGCCCTAAGAAAGCAAAAAGACCTGCTGAGTCCTGCCGTGCTGCAGCATGACAGTTTCTGTGCAAAGATATCGACATATCAGGCAATGCCTTTCGTCGTTGAATAGAGGAATAGCGGGCTTGTTGTTGTAGGAAGCAGTGCAGCACACCAGGGCTGCGAGGGCACCCTCGCGCGCCATCAGACGGCCATATCTGCGACTGTCGCCGCTGCCGAGCACCTCTTCCATTATGTCCAGTGCAAGCGAGAGGCAGAGCGGGTCCGCCACTGTCTGCAGCACCACGCACATCCCCGCCATCTCTGACGCCTGCACCACACAAACTAACCCACTTTCAATCTAAAGCAAGATTTCTTAATATGTACCAGGAGCATCAGGAGCATCCGGACAGCTATGGCCCTGATGAGCGCGCTTGGAACCCTTGAGGCCTTATTTATGTGTCCAACCCCAAGGATGGCCTGTATAATGCATGGCCTGAGAGACCGCGACACATGTATTTTCATACAAACCCCTATTCTGGGTTTGCCGACCATTATTGAGCAAAGGCTCTGCTCAAGCCAGGCTTGTCTCTTGCACATCCCTGCCATGTATGCTTCAATTGGGTGCCCCACGTAGTGCTACGCTTACGAACGGCAGAAGGATTACTGACTATTGCGGCCAACTCTGTGCAGGGTCGCACCAGGAGGCGGGCGACCATGCGGGAGCGGCGCACGAGCGGATACAGAAGCGCCAGGACCTCGCGCACCCACACGCTGCGCTGCGGCTCCGCTGCAAACTCCAGCACGTTCTCCAGCAGCCTGATCAACGCATGCACGCCCCCCGACGCAAATACCTCCGTCGTTGTGTGCCCTGCACAGCCGCAGACATGCACTTCGTCAAATAATGCGCAACAAGTTTGCCCCCCGACCCCTGACCACGGGGGTCAGCTTGGGTGGGAAGGGCAGGCATGCTCACATGAACATCATCAAGGCTGTTGCTGTAGCCCTGACTGTGTGGCTCAACATTGGCAAAAGATGCAAGCGTGAACACACAGTCCTGCAGGCTGTGCAGACGACATAACACTGTTTGGGCAGTGGCATTTTGCCAACTTGCAAGAGAGTTTTTGTAAAGCTTGAAGGTTTGCAGAGGGAAGAACAAAGGACCGTACCGCTGGAGTCTGGTGCAATGATGGTGTAGAGAGCCTTGAGCACTTCAATGGAAACTGGCTCATCGTCGCCTGTGCCCAGCACGCTGCAAAGGGCCGGCACAGCACCCACCTCGATGGCCTCCTTTCTGCAGCGCGCACAAGAACACATTAGAATCCAGAGCAGTAGTCTGCTCCTACCGCTGTTCCCACAGCTACAGCTGTCATTGATTGCCAGTGAAAACCTGAATAACGAATTTAAACATCCCCGTTATTCTCAGGGAAAGCAAGGCACCTAGCGCTGGCACGGTTCTTGGTCATGAAAGTCAAAGCCTCCACAGCTCCAGAGGTGATGGCTTTGCGCTGAATAACTCCCCCTGGTTTGGGGGTGGTAGCCCTGTCCAGGAGCGCGACCAGACGTGGCAGGCCTCCTCCCGTCTGGAAGGCCGCCTGCATGGCCTGCATGGGCATGCTGACCACGCCTCGCTGGCCCTTGGTGAATGACTGCAGAGCTTGCAGTGCTCGCGCTTGCAGGCTCTCGTCCTCAGCCTGCAAGTCAGACGGGACATGATAATTACCGTGCGTTTCAGCATCCATGCCTACCAGCGAAATTTCTACATCTTAAACTTTTTGGGGGCACTTCTTTGAAGTCTAATCACAATGTACGCATGACTTTGAGCAAAGCACAAAATAGCTTCAGATTTAGGCACCTGAAGGTCCTTGAGGACGCGATCGAGCATGAGGTTTGTCCCATAGTGCACAAGGTTTGCCTTCTCCATCAGATCGTGGTCCGAAGTAAAGCAGCCCTTTGTCCTGTCTCTACAGCATGCTATCGACTTGCCAGCTTTTCTGAAATTCTGTACGTTTCTTTGCTTTCTGATCAGCCAGGTGTGCTATAAAGACTTGTTCTTTTCTTTCGCCATAGTCAAGGTAAGCAAGTATTCTGTACGAGGGGTCCCAGGTCTTTGTCAGGAAAATCAATCTTTCTTTGCGCATATTATGGTCGAATGTCTTGTCTCGTCTAACACGCAGATCGCCTCGAACTCACCGTTTGATTTCACAATACGCGCTCAAAACAGGCTGAGATCCGCCTCGGAAGCGTAGTAGTGCACTGCTAGCTTCCATCCGCTTCCCCCTTTTCAAACTTGAAATTTCTGATTTCATCTTATTGTTCGCCAGAGAAACATGCCGTAAATCTGCTACATTTTCTTCCAGCCAAACTTATGCGTAAAAGGCAAGATACCTTAAAATTTGGCCGCGCAAGTGGACTTTGACGCGGAGCACACAAAGAGCCTCCTGAGGACTCAGCGAGGCTCAACTTAAAAAGCAAACAATCAGAGCACTCTGTGCGTACAATGATGAGCAGAGAGACCCACGTGCAGCCACAAAATGAAAGGCAAGGGCGAAATTTAAAAGCTACATGCCGTATTTATCGCTGCTGTCTTGCTGGGCCACCCGCTTTCCTCCCAGACACTCCTCGGTGGCTTCTCGATCCAGGGCCTCAAAGCGCGCCTTGATGTCCCCACCCTTGGCCTTGCTGGCTGCAAGAGCAGGCGCTACCCGCAACGGGTACTTATGCACAGCCACCTTCTCCGTACTCACCCTGCATGATAAAATCACCAGCTGTCAGTCAGATTGCATAATGGCCTGCCAGAAGGACCCCTGCTCAGGTACCTACCCTCAGCACTGCTGTATACCCGATATACAAATGTGTGGCGTGTTCTGCAATTGATAGTACTTTGCAAAGCTGCGGATGCATGCAGGGTCCAAACTCGCCTGGCTGTTGCGGACTCCCCTGTCTTCAAGTGCCGCTGCGCTTCATCGACAGCAAAGAACCCGTCCTTGAACTTCACATGGTTGACCGAGTGCATGTGAAGCGCCGGGCTCAGAGCGGTGTTCACTATGGTTTTGATCCTCCTGTTCTCCTCATGCTGCTCTGGCAGACACCTGCAGCAGTGAATTGCTGATCAAACTGAGCGTCCTTTTCGCAAGTCACGCATTGATTATTGCTCAGCAGGTTGACCTATTGCTCTGAAAAGCATTTTTCCCCTGCTGACTTACATAAATTAGGTAAACAGCAGGTAGGATGTAGCCAGGATATGCACACAATGGCCAGGAATGGCGCACTTGATATAATTCCGAAGGATGCCTCCCTTTGGACGAGTCTGGTACCCAGAAGACCCAAATATCCTCAGATTGACTGCAAGACCTCCATGCTGGTCATAAGCCTGCCACCAGAACTTGTGCTTCAGGCTCACGCATGCAGCGCCAATTTTGCGGGCATTGCAATTTGGAAATGAGAGAGATATGGTACGACAACATTTGCAGCCATTCACCTGAAGAAACTCTGGCAGCCCCTCTGCAGCAGCACGGGGCTGCAGTACCAGGAACTCATCAGGATCCAGAAACGCCATCCACTGATGGTAATCACCAAACCTTGTGAGGCAGATGTCGTACACATACAGCTGCGGGAACCTCGTTTTGAGCGTCAAATCAGAGCTGCAGCAGGAAAGCACTGCATTCAGATCCTGCTCCAGTTGTAATGTTTCTATGATAATATTCATGAGGTGGCATTGATTTGATGCATTCTGGTCAGCATGGCCGATGGAGCCTGTGAACGCAAACGGTCTGGTGGGGTGAACAGAAGTGCACCTGTAGAAGAAATCAACCAGGCCGCTCGAAATGTAATCTGCGACCTCGCGGCCTGAGGGTCTGCTGCTATTTGAATCCATTATGTAAAATCGAGTGACCCCAAGGTCCCTGTGGTGCTCCACCCATTCCCTCAAACCCTGCACCCACATCAAATTCTAATGCAAAGAGGCTCAGAGACTTGAATAAATGCAAATATGGGCTGACCCAGAAGCTTTACATAGAAAAGTGATTGTGACGTGCATGGCTTCAGTGAATTGACATATCCAGTTTCACAAGTGCCATCTAATCAGGTGGCTTACCTCCTCTGGGTTTTCCACCAATGCACAGATTGCTACTCCCTTTCGCTCAGGTTTCTGTTCATCTACTAGATGCCTTGATCTCAGTAGTCCTCGTGCCTGCTGCCAGTAATCCTGCTACAACACACCCCCTTATTTCTTGCAGGTCAAGAAGACAATTTTAAGACAGAGCATAGGTGAGAGGAATCAGCGGCATGAGTGTATAGGAATCTTGCCTGCTGTTGACATGCAACCTGCCCAGCTGAAAGGCAGAGGAACATTGCGAGTACTAGAGGACAAAAATTCCATTGTGATCGCGGTGAATTTCGTTGCTGATCTCTGCTGGGGCTTGTGGACTGATCTGAGTGTAAAGATGTTGAGGCCTCCATCGTTTCGCCAATTGTTTCTACGTCACTATTGGACTCTCCACTAGTCCAAAAGCAGTAATCTTTCCTACCCACTGCCCTTTCTCAGGCAAAATCCTTCACCGTTGTCTGTATGACAGAGGCAATGCGCTCAACTGGTCCACAAAATTGCAGGTGGACCAGGTGTTGCAGAAGGTCTGCGCTGTGGTCAAATATGGCGATTGGACAGGCCAGGCATTCCACTGCTAAGCACAGATCTGAGTGATAATCACCCTTATCTCCTCGGTAGAGACGAACCCTGCCAAACGGACCCGAAACTGCCCAGTGCTGAGGAACCTTACAGGTCTTGACTTGATGCCATTCCACACAAAAAATACGGATCTTTAGGGCTGAATTCTTTCTTCAAGAAATTCTTGTTATCTTCAGGCCTCTCAGCTCGGTGTCTTTCTTTACTCCGCAGAATATGGTGGAATATGTTCTTACACGTCTGCACTCCTCTAAAGATCTGCGCCGATCTTTAATTGAACGGCAACCTGCTATGATTTTGAATGATTTGTAATTAACCACACCAACATTGATACATTTTTATTTTTCTTGTGAAGCGAAGCCTCGAAGGCATTCGCCTCGGCATATATGCTGAGCCACGCTTGGGCCAGATCTATCCACTCTCTGCTTATATAAGTATAGAAAAATCTCTACAGACATCCCATAGGCTGGAAATAGGCTTTGTGAGAGCGTCAAAGTGAGTTACGGCCACTGTACGCAGGATGCAGACCACATATTCCAAGACATGTCCCATCTTGTGCGGCAGACATCTAAGCACTGTATCAGCAAGTGCATCGTATCCTAGCAGAGTAAGCAGAATATCGAGAAGATGCGAGCCTTTCACACCAGCAAAACTGCCAGTCAGGTGAGTCGAGGTGCTACAGATCACTTTATGGTTGAGATGCCTGCATAGCAGGGCTACATTCATCAGGAAGTTCCTATTGCCTTGAGATCCGATGTGTCAAATTCTTGGAGATAGCCTGTATGATCAGGAATCGTTGCAATGTCTGGCTGCTTCCCTGTGCAGGCAGGTGAGAAGGTGTGTGTCGCAAGTTGTACGAGCAACCACTGCAGAAGAGGAAATTGACGTGGAGGAGGATACCGTAAGATCTTAATATAAACGAATGTGTTTAAATATCGTATGGACATGGGAACAGATGTGCTCTACTTTTTACGGGCTTAAGTGAACTTTGTCTGCTGCAGATGACTAGGATGGAAAAGAGTTTGGAGAGCACAAAAGGAAGCTTTGCTACAGTGCGGACAGGCAGAGCCACACCAGGCATGTTGGACAGAATCCAGGTCAGGCTGCTTCCTCAACAATTATGGGAAGATATTTAAGTTCACTACGTCTGGTTTCTTCTGACCTGTTCAACGGCCAGGAGCTGTTGAATGCTCTTACACCGGCTCACATTCCTGACCGTTGTTGCTTTTTCAGGTGGAATACTATGGGGCAATGACCCCCTTGAAGCAGCTGGCCACCTTGTCTGCCCCAGAAGCCAGCCAACTGGTGATTCAGCCGTATGATAAGACAAGCATTCCCAGCATTGAGAAGGCCATCATGACCTCGGACGTGGGCCTCACGCCAGGCAATGATGGCAACCTCATCCGCATCAACGTGCCTCAGCTCACTGCTGTAAGCGATTCTCTACTTCAACTAAAAGGAAGCCAGAGCACAACGCAAATTCTCATGTTTCAGTGTGTTATTTGTCAACAGATGAAGATCCAAATGGCCTGAAGTACCCTGTCGATACCTCTACCATGGAGTATAATATACCGGACAGCATGAGTGACTCACTGCAACTGTCTTGCATGCAGGACCGACGAAAAGAAATGGCCAAGCTTGTATCAAAGCTCGGAGAGGATGGGAAAGTGGCCTTACGGTGAATTTCCATTGCTGCATTCTTATTGTTTTGAGCACATCAACGAGATAAGCTCCGCAGCTCTCCGCAATGGCGCTTGTGAAGTGTGTTGCATGTTATGAGCGCTTGTGTGCATGGTGCTGAGCAGGAACATTCGGAGGGACGCCATCAAAACCATTGACAAGAGGGGAAAGGATATCTCTGAGGATGAGAAGAAGGCACTGGAAGACTCAATCCAGGAAATGACAGATGACTATGTCAAGCAGATCGACGCCATTGTCAAGTCGAAGCAGACAGAACTGACAACCGTGTAAGACAAGATTCCTGGCCGTGAGGGATGTCAAGAGGGTGGAGCATGAAGATATCGATATGGTGTTTGATCCACGCATGTCTGATCCTGAGACGACGCAGCACTCATGTAACCCAAAATCAACTCATAATACTTGCAAGTATTATGCATCATGTAAGTCAATTGACTTACATGGTCTGAGATTTAGAACTTACAAGCAGCGAACAATCTTCTGACACTATAATCATGGCGGTGCACAAACATACCGTATGATACCTTACATTACTGTACATCTAGAAAGCACGACCGACAAGAACGTCAAAAAAACATGTGAAACTCTGATATACACTGGCAATTCAGTACAGGAAATGTGATTTACACGATGTACAGTTTGACAGGCACAACAGGAAGCGAAATCCTGGTGCGCATAAAGTACTGGACACCTCAAAACAGTAGGACGTGCGTAGGTCAATGTGAGCAGGACTTGTTAAAAATCTCAAAGCAGCCGCATATGAGTTTACTGGCACACGTGCATTATGTGAGGTCAGCATCTTGGCTGCGCCTTGGTGTAAGCTGCTGAGAGGCACTGGAACTGGTGGGCAGACTGTCAGTGCTTCCACTGGTTGCCTGTGGCTCCTTTGACACATCCGCAGCTGATTTACCATATGTATGGGGCCACAAGCTGGACCCGAGCCCAGACAGAGTGGGAATCCAATTGCTAGCAGGTTGCCTGGCCTTTGTGGCCACCTCTGCTGAAGATGAAGCTGGTGCACCAGAAACCATATCCATGCATGTGACATCTGCATCATCTCCCCGAGCTGCTAGGACGCCACCTGTCGGCTGGCCACTGTGCAATGCAGGATCTATACTGCCCTGCTGGGCTGATGCGGGTGCTTTTGGGTCTCCTCTGGAAACACTCGACAGCAGGCCAGCGCCCATATTAGATAGTGAGGAGCCCATGCTCGCGACAGGCAGCCCATGTGCGTAGCAGTGCTGTGCAGCACCTGCTCCAAAAGAGACCAGTCAATTCCCGGGACTACTTCTTTCGCTCATGCCTTTGGGACACAACACACCAATACGCTTGCCTTGCATCCAGACAGGAGAAATGCATGAGGATCTCACCACAGATGCCAGCCCCTGCTGCCACCAAAAGCGCTCCACTCTTGGCGCCTGCACAACCAGAGACACCGGTCAATGCCTGTCCCATGCGCCCGCATACTAAGTTGCCAGCGCTGCGCGAGGGAGACACTGCACACATACAGGTCACTAAGTCTGTGGACTGGATAGTTGTAGAGCAAGCTCCAAGCTGGGTGCTCACCCATCGATACGCCCAGAGGGCCGGCTGCAGCGCCTCCGGCAACTGCGCCCACCAGGGAAGCCGCCACAGTCATCTTCTCATAAGCACCCAGCACGGGCAGTGAGATGGTCTGATTTGCACTTCCCGGCACGCTCGGCTGCGCGCCGCCTTGGCCAGAGCTGCTTGCTGCACCTGCCTTCCTGTGGATTGGCAGCCATCCTGTGATGCGCTCACTCCCCGCTGTCCCCTTGCCCCGGAAGCTGCTCACCGTGTCTGCAAAGGAGGGTGCGCTTTGCTCCACCGGCTGACTGCTTGAGCTCTCCTGCCTGGCAGCTGTGCTCCCCTTGGCACTGCCTTTCTCCGCCAGAGCAGAGGGGCTCGAGCGGTACTGGAGGGCTGCAGCCACGTCAGAGCTCCGGGGGGAGACCACTGCTCTGGTGATGGAGCAGCGCACTTCATGCTTCGGGCTAATTCTGCGCCCCTCTCTGTGAGCATCTGTCAGCGCGAGCGGAGGTACAGTCACTGCACTACTGCGTGCTCTTGATGTTGCTGAAGCATCCTGGCCAGCTGCTGCAGAGCTACCCTGCTGCGCAGGCAAGCTGGAGCTCTGGCCATCTGCTTTCACTGTAGTTTTTTGCCTGAGAGGCTCCCCAAGCGCTGGAGGCGGTGCACTTAGAATGGCCTCGAGGTCATCGAGATCTCCAGTGCCTGCAGCATTTGTCATACGTTGTCTGACACACAGTGTGCTTGAAAGGGTTTCATGTCCATGGGTATTGGCATAGCGAGCAAACCCATTACAAATTTTGCTTGCATGCCAGTGGAACACTCTGAGACACGCTACGATACAGCATGCCACTCATGCTGCTGAACACAAACACGATATTAAAAATCAGAGGTCTGAATCTAACATCCTTTGTAGACTGCTGTAGGTGACGATTCATACCCTTGCGTCTTTGAGGCCAGCTTGCATTGAAATAGCTCATCTATTTCCCCGGATAATGAGGATTGACGCTGGCTTCTGGCCACCTCTAACACGGTCTGTTTGCTCCTCAACGATTTGACTCCTTGCTGACCTCAGTTCAGACGACACGGGGGTGCCAGACCCACGGCCTGTGTAGCTTGTTAGATTCAGAACTTCTTTTACTCGCCTTGGCGGACGTCTCAGCTATAGTCGGAGTTCTTCTCATGGGTCAGGAAGCCCATTCTTGACTGCACGAGGAGGCAGGTATCTGATTGTGATCTCCTAGGAACGCCAGTTGTGACACCATGGATATACGTGCAGGACGAAAGAAGGTGGGTCCTTCATTTGTGAAAGAGGTCACGGTCTCGGATTGACTTCATGCAATATCAATCGTCATGTGAGATGACAGATCAGCAAACGTGGACCTGTGGCCCAGAATTGTGGAGTTGTGAGTTTGGAGGGCAGGAGACTTGCATAGATTCTAGCTTTACACAGAGCATGGCAAGGCACTGTTGCACATCCGCTCAAATCCCAAGTAATGTTTCACCCGCTTATGGCGTACATATACGGGATAATAGTCTCAAGCCCACGTTGATTCTCCAGGGACATACAGTTAGGTACACACCATTACATGCTTCCAAGAGTCTCAATGCTCTCTTCATGAGCTCTGCCACATCTCTCCCGACTCCTAGGTCAGGCCTCTCGCTGTTTTGCCAGCTTCTTTCTGAGGCGTCCCGGCAGCGCGCGTCGGACCTGACCGCCTTTCCGCTTCCCCTTGGACTCACCATCTGCTTTATCTGGCTTGGCAGCCTGCTCCTGTACCTGAGCTGTCCCCTTCACGCCAGCTGGCACCCGAGCATTCGCAGATTTCACAGCTTTGCTGCTTGGCAGCTTCACTCCAGGCTTCTGTGGTTCCTGCAGCTCTGCGTCTGATTCACTGAAGCCCTCCATGTCTGGGTCAAAGGCAGCCTTCTTCTTGTACAGCCCCGGAAGCTGCAAAGCTGACACTGCCGGCTTTCGTTTGCTGCCTGCCCTGACATCCTCCTCGTCTGCGCTCTCCTCATCTGCACAGGACCATTCTGAGGTATCAAATCAAAGACTACTCGACTTTTGCAAGCTCACAGCAGGACATAAACACTCTATTTCTGGCTGGTTGATGACCTGAGGGTGTCAGAAAATGTACATTTCGGGGACCCCTAACAGACATGACTAGATCACCTTCATGTACAATGCCATGACTGCAGCATTTCCTGTTCGAAATCCATCCACACCTGACGAGGATGCGCCTGAGCTGCTCAGCTGATCACCACGTTGTCGGCTGTGATTCTGCTTCTCATCGTCGCTGTCACTTGCTGCTTCCGCCTTTACAGGCGCATCAGTCCAAGCATCCGGTGCTTTGCCTCCTAGCTTGGCCATGGCGGTGTCATAAGCATCCGCCAGGACCATCAGATTGGGATCCACTGCCTGCCCATGCTCCTGCACACACCACTCCCTTGCTAAAGCTCGTTTGTCAGCAATGCGTTTGACAGGGGACGATTATTCAGAACGGGCTTCTTTGAGGGTGAAATGGCATACACTGAATTTCAAAGAGTGTAAACACTTGTCCTCTGACACTTGTACAGGAGATTTGTAGGCCCCAGCATGCACGCACTTGGGGGCATCTGGGCAAATCTTGAAATCTCTGTAACCTCAAACTTCACATCTGGACAGCAGCTGAGTCTGGCTGAGTCTCACTAGCGTCATTAGTAATCAGCTCATTTTGTGCAAGCCACAGGCTGATGAGGCCTTGCCACGCAAGTGCCACCTGCAATTCACCTACGGCCTAAATTTAAGCACGGGAGGGGTGACGCACCTGCAGGAGGGCGAGCAAGGGGCGCGCAAGGGGCGCGAGATTGCGCGTGAAAAAGCTGAAGGCGTGGCCGCTGGAGGCGAGGCGGCCGGTGCGGCCGACGCGGTGAATGTAGGGTTCCAGGCGCGAGGGGAAATCGTAGTTTATAATGTAGGGTAGCCCGCGGATGTGCAGACCGCGCGCCGCCACATCAGTCGCCACGAGAATTTGCACCTTGCCGCTCCTGAAATCGCGCATCGCCTCCTGTGTGCATGACACTGCTTTTCAGCCCGCAATCATATAAGCATGCTCTTCTGCTCATCGGCCTTCTCCCGAGAGCAGGGGTGCTATATGGTGCTAGATCAGGGAGCAAGACCCAGGAAACTGCAGTGATCTAATGTGCTATGCATCACCTGTGGCTCAGCAGGCGAGCGCTGCTTGCCAACAACATGAAAGCGCAGATGTGAAACTACGAGCCCATGCATTACAGGCGGCTAAGCAAGCACGTGCAGCATGCCACCATCATGAATGCTCAGATGTGAAACAACAGTCAATATATCACCTCTTCCTTGAGCATGCAAGTGCTGCATGCCGAATTTGGGCTCAGACAGAAGACCAAACACAACAAATTAAAAACAACCAACATCGAAAGGGGGGATGCCTTGGCAGAGCAGAAGAGAGACATTACACACAACGAAATGCCGTGGGGAGGCTTGCAATCCCTGACAGAGCAGAGGGGTGAAAGCAGAGCACATACGCCGGGCTCAAATAATCGTGAAATTGACAAACGAGGGATGCAGCGCACCTCGCGCTCCGCTTGTGACCGGTCTCCATGCAGCGTGGCAGCCTTCATCCCGGCAGCGGAGATGGTGGTGTGCAGAAAGCGCACTGTCTTGATCCGGTTGGCAAACACCAGGATGCGCGGTGGGTTGCGCATGCCCTTGCTGGCCTCCTGCAGCAAAAGGATTCCATGCAATTATTATCAGGCAGCGCTTACCCTGCACTGGCGCTCTCAGAAAACTGCTTCTTCTTTTCTGGAACCAGGATGATCAGAGAGAGAAGCGCACAAACTCTGCGCGTGCGCCGGCGATTGCAATGCGAGGAGCCACAAGATGACAAGGGGTAGTGGCTCACCTTGATCTGCCCGAGGTGCTTCAGGAGCTTCTTTGGCTTCTTGTGCTCTGCACACACTTGCACCACCTGCACAAGCAAAGCAGTCCCTAGACTTTCAGATGCACAGAATCACAAACACACTTTGCTACAGCCATCCAAAATGCCCCTTCTGCTGGTCAAGGCGTAAGAGCACAGGGCTGGTCATCACTTTGTCTTCCGGAAAATAAATATTCCTCTTCATTGTAACTGTTATCACGCCATGCAATTTGAAGAATGGTAGCCACACTGACCTGGACCACAGAGCGGCTGATCGAGGCCCCTGAAACGCTGACATGCAGCACCACAGGTTTCTGCTGCCACTGTTGAGCCGTCTCCTCCAGCTCAATTGGCATTGTAGCCGTGAAGAGCAGCACCTGGACATATAGAGCATAGGCTAGCTTCAAAATCCTCCAAGACTGCCTTGATTGTATTGTGGAGGATGGCGGTCCAAAGGAAAACATGTAGCGGCCAAAAATTTCCCATACGCCGTAGGTATCCTGAGCGCAGGGTCAGTACAGGCTTCAAGGTGCTGTAGCAGCAGATTTTCTTGCGGTTTGGGCATTGCACAGTGCCCACCCGTCGGACTTTGCTGCATTGAACATCATTTCTTCTGAAGCTATTGCTCTCTGCTAGAAAATCAGTATATGCAATGCAGGCAGGTGAACAAACAAGGGGTCACCTGTGGTCTCTGGAGTTTGGCTTTGGACTTCTTTGCGGGCTGCTCAGGGAGAACGAGTTCGCGAATACGATCCAACTGCGGCCGTAACCCAAGCGACAGCATCTTGTCCGCCTCGTCCAACACAAGGTACCCCACCGAGCCTGCACGTATATACTAAGCATTCTGGAAGTCCATGCAGTGAATTGCATACACAACTGAATGAGCATATACAACAGCACGCGATTTTCTCTCCCATTTGAGCAGTGACTGTGCAGCCTCATATTCTCATTCTGTCAACAAAAATGTTCAGAAACTGTGAAAGCTGAGTGTTACATAATCATCGGCTGCTCAGCCCTGCTCCGGGACTTATAAATGGTTGCACAACACTGCAAAGTACGAAAATGCAATCAATGAATATCCAGAAAGAGCCAGAAAGAGCATATTTACCTATGTCCAGCATGGACGCATCAATGAAGTCCAACAGCCGCCCCGGGGTTGCCACAATAATATGCGGCTTCTTCTGAATGGCCTCCTCCTGGGTTCCACAGAGCAGAAGACATGAGGTGTACTTCCAAATGCACCGATATCAAATCAGTCATCTTGGGCAGCATGCAGAGTCCCAAGTCCACAGGTACAGGTTTCATGTAGGGCCATCCAGTGCACAATGCATTGTGTCCCTCACCTGTGCTTTGCGGTCTCCTCCTCCAAATATGCACGCTGTGTCTAGATTGAAGAGCCGCCGAAGGTTGCGACAGCATGCGGCCACTTGCTGTGCCAGCTCTCTGCACAGCAAGATATCATCCAATCAGGCTGAATCCTCTGTGGCATTGTCAACATGAAGGGGGCATTTCAGAGAATCTCATGGAAAAGCAGCAGAAATCCACCTCGTTGGCACCAGAATGAGCACGCCAGGTCCACTGCTAGATTCCTTCTCACTGCTCGTTTCTGCTCTTTCAAGCAGCCACGGCACGCAAGGTAGCAGGTACCCCAGAGTCTTCCCACTGCCCGGCTCAGCAACTGCTCTGACGTCCCTCCCTTTCAGACACTCTGGCCAGCAACTGCATGCACACTCCCACCTTCGGCTCTACGTGGCTCAATTTATGCTGTGTAATCCACACTCGTCTATAAACCTGATAGGGGAACAGCTCAAGGAAGAGTCGGGGTGCATTATTACCTTTCTTGGATTGGACTGGGCTCCAGATAGCCCTCGGCTTGCATGTAGCGTTGCATCTCAGCTGGAAATGCGCTCAGGGAAACAGAAACTGGATCTTGAGGATTGATCGCCTTCTGCTTCTTCCTTGCATGACCAGCATCTTGCTCGCTGGTTGACACTGCAGGCAAGTCCACTGCTGTGGACATGCGGGGTCGCTTTGCTCCTGTCGGCTTCTGACCAGAGCCATCTTGGGCCTCTTTTGCCTGCAGCATAAGAAGCGTTTATACAGTTCCAGAGGATTTGATGGCACCTACAATTTCTTTGAAGGGATACCTCTTAGGAAACACTAGGTTTATCTACCTTTGGCTACATCTACTAGTTCTGCAGCTCGATAGAAGGGCATACCTCTGATTCGGTGGTGGCGACGTCCTTATTGGCTTCGATAAGTTGTTCAACCTCCGAGTCGTAGCCATCAGAGTCCTTCTCCCAACCTTCACCCTTGTCTTCTGCTTTCAGCTCTGGCTCACCGTAGCACATGCCCTGCCCAGTGAAAGGACATTTTGTAAGTCTTGCGAAGCTGCGACTTACAAAATGCTGCCATCTATCATTAAAGATCTCATGAATTAGATAATTGTATCGCACCTGGCATAATCTTCTCGTTTTATTCCTTTTCACACGTTGCTTCTTTTCACCTGACGGCTCAGCTGAAAACTTCTTCCACTTCTTCTTGGCAAGCTTCCTCTGAGCATAGTCTGTTCCCATTTTCGCAGTTTTTTATTTACAATCCAATGGAGGAGGGCACATTGGTGGGAAGAATACGAGCGAGTTCTATTGTTAAAGCTTTTCACAGAGCCTAGTACATGCGATCACAGCGTTGACGTGAGTAATGCAGCGATCTTTGTGGAGCACATCGATAACTTCATTGAAACAGACGAAATAGTGAAGAGTGATACTGGAGCACTCAACAACTTTTCCTGCTTAACAGCAGCCGCAAGCACGCCGCCGAACGGTCATGTGGCATGGCATGAGAAGATCCACCATCTTGGGAAGAATGTTGGCCAGATTTTTGTTGTATATGCATCGTTTGCCGATCTGAGAAGCTCCTTTTATACTTTGGAACAGAGGTATCCCAAAGAAATTTTGGCCCAGGCCCCGGGACGTGGGGCTGAAAGTCAATGACTTCAAGTTAAGTTAAATTTATAAAGTCATGCTGTTGGATCTACATCAAGTTGAAGGCCGGCCCTTCGAAGGCTACTGGTTGTCATGACCGAGTCTAACAGTCAGCAGCTTGCTGTCTGGCTTATTGACAGAGTGCCGTCATCAATGACACTTTATTGACACCTGCATGCATGGTCAGCAGCTGCAGCTGCACACACAGACTCGCTTTCCAAGTACAATCATTATGATACAATGCACGTGCATGCGCGCACCACGGGAATCACTTGATACATGTGCACCACGGGAGTCACTCAACACATGCCTTGTCTGGGGTAGGTACAGCACATCATGCATTTACGGGGCTATAGGATCCTTGTCTGCTTCTGAAGCAGCACTGACGCCTGGCAGCTCTGCTGGAGTGAAGTCCATCATGTGGCGAGAGGGATATCCAAGGTCTGACCACAGGATAGAAAACAGCGGTCGCTGCCCCTCGTACACCAGCAACTGCACCTCCTCCCACTCAGAATCCCATCTGCAAGTGGACGGTGTTTGTCAGAGGTCCACCATGGGATGGGAGAAGCCTCCCGGGAATCTGAAGGTGAGATTTCATCTGCCTCTTGGTGACATTAGAGCAGACGGGAGGAAGACATGCATGAAGCATGCAGGCAGGCAGCCATCAAACAAAACTAAATAAATGGGTGCATGCGTTGCAGGGCAAGACTCACCGCCTAGGATCTGCATTGATCTGTCCCCTTCCAAAATACCTTGCAGCCACTGGCCGTTCCTCTATGTTCACAAGGACCGATTGTCCTGCCCCGTGCATCACTGCAGGACAACAAGCAGCTGGTTTTATACGTGGCTGAAGGCGTGCAATCACCCCACAGAACAGAAAAGTAATTGGAAGAAAGGCACCTGAAACTCACCTATGGGGCGGTTAATCTCCAAGAACTGGCCGTCAAGGGATTCCTCCTCCTGAAAACCATTGTATGGACCCGCCAGAGGGATCTGTGAGCAGACTTCAAAGGTCAGCTTGCCAGCTGGCACAATGGGGTCACCTGTGATCTGCGCAATTACGAAAATAGCTGCTCAGATATTCCTGAAGCTGCCTGCATTCTGCAGAACAACAGAAGTTCGTTTGCTTGATCACGGTGACTCCAAAATGCAGGTTAATCACCTTGAGACCTTCCAATTTGGCATGTAAGCCTCTCAAGGGCACATGAGGCTCCTGCCGAAATGTCACCCACACAACTTCATCGCCGTGTGGCCCATAAGAAGCATTCCAGATGCCCTGCGAAGCAAGCACTGCCTTTTCACCCTTGTATCAGCAGTGTAGAAAGAGCCGACAAATGATTGTACCTGCTACTCGAACATGTGCGATTGGAACAGGAGTGCACTTGTCCCTCCGGCCATACCTCCAATCGGCGCAGGTTGCGTGAGGCCGCAAGAGCATCGGAGTCAAATGCAGGGATGAATTGTGGCCACGGCACCCTGGGAATATCACAGCAGAACGAGTAGCAATTTTCCATCATGTGTGTAATTGGCAATGGAAACCTGCACACACATGCAAAAAAGCTTCATGTCCGCGCTCACCCCGTGTGCAGACTTTCAGAGACTCATAGGTGTGCATGATGGGCAATGGAGAGCACAGGTTAGCCCTTACACAGGGAGTTATGGCCTCCCAAAAAGGCAAACCTGAATGAGGCGAGGCCGTAGGTGGGCTTATGGGTCAAACAGCGGAGTATCAAGGCTGGCACAAAATTATTCTCATCCTACAACATTTCCATAGAAAGCTGCCTTTAATTTTATAAAACAAATAATATTTCTGTCATGCCACATGCCATTAGGCAACTTGCATGTGGCAACATGCTGGTTTATCAGTTGCAGCTTACAAGGGGAAAATATTTCACCTGTCCAGTGCGGCCATGACCAGCTGCCAGAAAAAGGCACATGTCCATTGGCCAGTTTGGGCGGAAAGACAGCAGCGGCCATTCATGGCCTCGTTCATGCAACTGGAAATCGAGCGCAAAGCCCTCCTGGTCCCTGCGGCTGGTTGATGTGAAATGCAGGACGCCCTGCTCCTTTCGGGCAATCTGAGAAGGCAAATTGCGGATGTTTGTATTTTGAGAACCATTCTCAGGGGCTCAGCATGTGCGCACCAAGCAACCGTGCATGGGAAGGAACTGTTGAAAGGAAGTTGTCATTTGGGGGTACCCACCACAGTAAGGCTGCCATCAGTCTTCCCACTAGAGAAATAGTGATCCACAGGGCATTGCCAGATGCCTTCTGGCCAACATTTCAGCTTCACCAGCAGCTGCAGCAGTGCACTGCACACCCTCAATGCTCGGCAGTCCCAGCAAGCAGCACAGTGCCCACTGAAGGCATTCTAATAATAGAAGGCATGCATAAGCAGCTTACTTCCATTCTTGGCGTAGCATACCCTGTAAACCACTCGAAAAGTAGAAGCATTCAGCCAGCGCTTGAACGAGCGCAGATCTTCGTGTTGCAGACTGTATGCTGCGTTCCTGACAAGACTATTACATGCCTTCTCCCAGTAGTCCTCCTGTAAAGCGATCACCAAGGTATGTGAAATATTTTCAGCAAAAATATATAGACCACAAGGCGATCGTGGGGGAAATCCAAGGAGGCATGCCAGGAGAGAACCAAGTGATTCCAACATTTGAGGCAACCCTACCATGAAAGCCATTTCCCTCAGCCTTCGACAGCTCATCGCAACTGAACTGATATCTTTCGGGCCCACGAGAGCACAGATCTGGCGGAGCTCGTCATGCCCCAGATCTAGCAAATTCATGGCTTCACTGTTGCAAAACTCGCAGGGCTACTCCTCGATTCAGAGGACAACGATCGTGGGGATATTCTAAAGTAGGAATTCACGCATACAAGCCAGTGGAGAAAGACGGGCCCTCGTTTATGCACCCGATGGGATGGGATGGGAGGGGGATATTTATGGGTCACAAATGATAAGTCATTTCGTTTGGTCATTTGCATGCATGCGTCTGGACCAAGCCACCTCCATAAGATTACTTAGTCCTAAAAGTTCCAGTGCATTAGAAACAACCAGAGCCATTCCTTGCTCAGGCGCACTGCTTCACCAAGCCCAGGTGGCATGCATACTACAAGGCACATATTAGTAACGCAACAACAGTTGCCAATATAACAACTGGCCATGGCAGTCACTGATGATTATATTGCTGTCAGTCTTCAGAAGGCCCATAAATAGCAACCTGCGTCCTGCCGTACTTCCTGTCACGCAACAGCGCAAGCGGCCCCAGAGTGTCTGGGATTAATCTGGAGGCGCTCTGCGGGTACTCAACAAAGACTACAGATCCAGAGTGAAGCAGCGGGGATGTGGATAGCAGGTCAAAGAGCTCCTCGTAGGACACCAGAAGATATGGCGGGCACACGCTGCACAACAGAAAGAATATTGTCAGCCAGTCTGCAGAGTCAGTACCAAGCAGCATGCATGCCTGAAGCACACATCCTAGGAGCAAAGGCATGCCTGTGGGATGCCTGTGATGAGTACAAAAGGACGGCACGTTCAGCAGCACCTGATGTAGTCAAAAGGCTTGCTGGAGAAATGAGTCGCATCCCTTGCCCTCTGCAGGAACGCCTCAGCCTTGCCAGAGTGGATGACTGTGCTGTCGCTCGCGCCGCAGCTCTCAATGTTAGGGCTGAGCACATTGTTGATGACCCAGGGGTCCAGCTCTATGAACTGGCAGTGTGCAGCTCCGCGTGAGAGCGCTTCCAGGCCCACAGAGCCGGTGCCAGCGAAAAGATCCAGCCACCTCGTGCCTTCCAAAAAGCTCGGGTTGCCGCCCGCGAATGACATCATCATGTCAAAAACTGCCTTCCGCACCTGCAGTTAAGGAGGTCCTTGGCTTTGCTGAAGCAAAACAAATGCAGGCAAGTCAGAGGATACCAGTAAGCAAGGTGTCCTGGTAACATTTCTTTAGTGCAGCCAATTTTACGTTTTCACCGGCCCGTGTCATATCGTCACTGTCAGCACAGCACAAAATATAACACTGAAGTTCACTGTTGTCCCCGCGTACCTTCTCCATCATGGGCCGCGTTGTTTCACCCCTTCCAGAAGTAATTCTCTTGCCGGCCAAGGCCCCGCCCACAAGTCGCAGGCGCTTGTGTGTCTTGTGCTCTGCTGCAGCTCGCCTCCGGGCATTCGCCTGAGGCAGATCCCGAATCCTCTTAGTTTCCATCCTTCAAAGTACAGTAAATTCACATCACAGCACATCATCCAGTGGCAGCAGCAGACTGATGGGGAAGAGCACCTTTGTGGCAGCATTCTCCTCTTCAGCGTCGGCCTGCAGAACTTCCAGCTGCTTCAAGCGGTGCTTGGGCACGGACTGCAGGATGCTGCGCGCTGCCATGCCCAATTCCTCTTCCTCGTCATCCGATTCCGGGTCCTGCACAGACAAAAGTTCGGCACCTCTGAATATCCAGGAGGGGTCCTAGTTGGGCGCGCAAGCTTAGCGATCGAAAACCTTCTGGCTACACCGAGAGGTGATGCATTCCCTACATGCTCCTCAACTAGGATGCGCAGGGCAGACAAGTACAAGTGAGTGGTGCAGCAGAAATGCGTACCTCCAGATCGTACAGTTTGCTGTCCTCCTCCCCAAGCACCTCCACTGACCAGCCACCATCGAGGGTGAAGAGGTCCTCCACAACCTCACTGCCCCCGGATGCATAACCCTCGTCCTCTATAATTTCATCATCACTTTCCTCTCTCTGGCTCTGTCTTGCTCTCTTCCTTGGCCTGCCGCTGTCCTCCACCACAACATTGGAAAGCTGCTGCTTCCACAGAGGTGTGTCTGCTTCAGGTCGCCGTCTAGCTGCGGTTTGTCGATTAAAATTTGCTCAGGTAATGTCGATGACGATAACTAGGAGTGCGCATTCGGAATAATTCAGGATAGAGGGTGGGCAACCAACCAACCTGCCGTCGCTACTGACTGCTTCAAGTTTCGGCGATTTAAGTCGAGTCCGTGGCACTGTCGAGAGAGACTTGTCATAGTTTCTTTATGAGTGGGAACGTCAGGTAATTTCTGTGAAAAAGGAGCACCTGACCCTCGCAGTGTAAGCGTGGCATTGGATGCAAACATCTGAGAAGGTCTAAATGTCTAGTCTTCTACCGTTAGACGACTTGCGACGTTAATGACAAGCCACACGTATGATGAATCCCAGAGATGGCACCACCTTCATTCTTGGAAAATTTTCCTTGAAGTGAGGCGCCAGTGACGTCAGCATGCAACGATGCGATGCATTATAATATTTGAGAGAAGTGCAGATAGATTTGTCGCTGCAAAATCCGGTTTTACAGCTGCAGTGAATATTAGTGTGTCAGAAAGTCAGGTTGCTCGATCAAATGCAGAAAAACAATCCTTGGTCATCGGCAGATCTGGGAGCAGAATGAAATAGTAGTCCGAGTACCACTAGATGAATGTAACCGGCATTGATATATGGATTTTATCTCCTGGCTCGAGACCTTGCCAGCAGACACAGTTGGAAAGCTGTACTCTTCTCATTGGGCGTGTCAAGCAGTGCTGCGTGGGCTGACTTCCCTTGCGAAGCAGTATGTCATTCGGATGCTCTTTCTGGACGTCCCTGTTACCCAAGGTGCGCCCCCTTTGGTCTACGTGCGATCTGCAGCTCGTATCCTCTCTACCCCTGCTTTGGGCATATGTTTTCACTGCTGTGTTGGTTGTATGAAGGTGTAGTGGATTCTTGGATTGCGCAAAGCTCCAAGTCCAAGCACGCAACTGCGATCAACCGGCTGAAAGGTCTCCAGCTGCTGCTACCTTCCAATGTAGCATCCAAGTGAGTTCCAGTCAGTTTGGCCCATGTGCGCTTGGCAAAGATCTGTGGAGACTTTGATCACCACACGAACTGACACACCCAGGAGCTGATAACCGAACATTTGCAGGAGTGGACAACAAGCAGCATATCAGCTGCATCCAGTGTTCAGGGAACAGCTACGGTGGGCGGTCAGTACAGGGTAAGGGCCTTGGTTTGCTTTCTCTGTGGCTTGCCAACTGCGATATAGCTAGACAGCGGATGTTAAATTGCGCTGCTTGTCTGCAGGGGAAAGGTTGGTATCGATGAGGTGCCAGCAGGAGTTCTCCAGCAAGCACCATCAAGAGACATGCTTAGCAGCTATGCCCAGCAGCAGTGGGAGGTGATCACTGTACCCCTTCTCAATTAATGTGTGTGCCAAATACTTCTGCACACTTCTGGAAATCCCTTCACGAATCGGAAGTCAGCAGCAAACTGCCTGACACATGATATAAAGCCTGCACAGAGCTGCGCATGGCAGGAATGGCGCAATGCAGTAAAGGGCTAGTACAATGAGGAAAACATACGCGCTGGTTTATGACCATTTAATAATGGCTGCAAAATAGTAAAGTGCACATGTGGATTAGGGTCCAGCTTTGCTTCGCTGCAGACTCTGATGCTGTACCTGGTGGGGAGCGTGGAGCGGGCTCCTTTACCAAGTCCGCTGATCCAGGCTCCCAAGCTAGATGTGGACAAAGTCCTTGTGGGAGCTCGTCTCATGTCCGGGAGCAAAAGTGAGATCTGTGCGCAAGAGTGTATTCAAGCCTGCAAGACTCGAGCTGCAAATTACTGAACTTCTACACGGTTTCAAAAGGTGTTAGATTTTTGTGAGATTTGTGCAGAGAGCAGGAGCATAGAGGAGCAGGGCTTCCAATTTCTGCTGTCAGATACATACAGCCAGCTCTGGCGCCTGCTGCGAGCATACATCGCGAGCGGGGAGGAGAGGTCTGGTGGGCGCTTCCACCCACTGTCCTGCATTTGGATTAGTTCTTTGTAGTGCCCCTTAAACCAAAGAGAACTGCCTATCCGAATCCCTGCTATGTATAAGGTGACAGTGCACCCAACCCAGAGGTCATCTGCTTCCTAACTACTAGAGGAGATCTCTGTAAGATAGGGGATTCCCCTAGACTTCTGATAGGAAACCAATATGCGCTGTTTTCATCTGAGGGGCGGACAGTTCTGCGTGCAGGTTTCTAATGCTGCTGTGCATGCGCAGGCGCTCCCCTGGGCACCATCCTGAACTTCCTGCTGCAGCTGGGCTTCAGGGAGGTGGGCAGCCCCTTTGCACTGTCAGGCCTGGATGACTCACAGCGCCACATCGCTGCTGACATGGCACAGCTCGGCCTGCTCATGCCCTTCACGTGAGCACCCCCGCAATTGTTGTTGCAGTGTCTTATGATAGAGGACAGTGTTGTAGTAGCCAGAGCAGCAGCTTGAGAGTTGCTTGGCATTTGCAACAACCACTTGTTGTGCTCGTTGAAGAGTCTGCATGCGCTCTTATCACATTCTATAGCTGTTGCCTTGGCTTTTGTTAGAGGACAGTGTGGCCGTAGGCTGAGCAGCAGCTTTGAAAGCTTTTAGTCAGCTCATTATGTTTGTTGCAAGCGTTCTCTGCGGCTGACTGAAAGCTTTGTGTGGGTCATCCTGTGTGCAGAGCGAAGGACGGCAGTGTGTGGCTGGCGCCCACCAGGCTTGCCCTGGCACTGGCTGGCGGGAGCTCGGGTCAGGTTCAGCACGACGTGACTGACGGCTTTGTTGTCGTTGAGACCAACTACCGAGTGCGCTTCAATACCACACCACTGAAACCCCTCTTGGAGACGTCATCTTTTCCATATACCAACCCATCAGCAACATCCCTTGTTGGGTTCCAATGCAACAATGCGTGCATCTCTGTGCCATGCATGTTCACTGCGGCATTTGGGGGAAGAGCCAAAGTCTTTGTAAGAACGCTTGTACATGCGCTGAAAGGAGTGCTGCGCAGGTGTACGCGTACACATCCTCCCTGCTGCAGACGGCCCTCCTGCGGCTGTTCACGCGCTGCGAGTGCATCCTGCCAAACCTATTCGTGGGGGTGCTGACGCGCGAGAGCGTGACTGGCGCCCTGGCCTGCGGCCTCTCTGCAGACCAGATCGTGCTCTACCTGCGCCAGCATGCGCACCCCCATGTCGCATCGCGCACCCCTGTTGTTCCCGAGGTAATTAATCCTTTGAAGTGTCCCCGTTTTCACCAGCAGTTCCTCCCTGTTTCTTCGACACGACCCCAGCAAAATCTGCACCACGCGCCGAAGCTGAAGAACATGCAGTGCGGCAGACGGCATAATAGCCACAACTGCACGCTGAGAGTGGGTTGCAAGAAGCTTTTTGGCTACGAATGCTGCAGCCTTGAAAGAATTCTCCTTTGCTGTGTGCATGCTGGCATACTAGCATATGGCCGAGGCCAGGCAAACTGTGAGCTGCAACTAGATAATCACTGTATACAGGAAAGCTCATGGGAGGGGAATCGTCCTTTCTACTGTGTTCTGCAAGGGTGTGCCAATCACTAAGCATTATCATTGTTCTTATTTTGCGCTTTTACTGCCAAAAGGCAAGGTACGTCCCGCAGACAAGCTGCAGTTTAAGGCTGCCACAATCCTACCCCTCGTTGGACTCGCCCATTCAAGAAAGACCCAATCAACCATGGGCACCGTGCTCAGTATCTATAGTGCCCCTTGCCAGACAGGGCAGATCCCCAAGTATGTGCCTTTGTCAAATCAGGGACTTGGTCTGCATGCAGGTGGTGGCGGACCAGGTGCGGCTGTGGCAGGCAGACACAATGCGCGTGCGGCACAACCGGGCCGTGCTCTACGACGACTTCCCATCAGCGCAGGTCTTTCAGCTGTCCGCGCAGAAGGCGCGCACTCTGGGGGTGTGGCTCTGGGAGGATCCCAAGGCCGGCATGGGCCGCCTAGCCGTGCAGGAGGCTGGGCACGATGCCATGCGCGAATACATCAAATCCATCAAGTAGCCTGCATTTGTGCGGATGCATGCAAGCTGCCAAGGTGCAGCCATGCAGCCTGAAGCCCTGGGCCGTAAGCTTGGCTCTTATTTAGGAGTACAACGGTCCTAGACCAAGCGTAACCCAGACAGTGAATGACCCAGAACTGGTAATGAACGAGATGCATCAAGAATGGAATGGAACTCTGCATGCAATGACCAACACAAATATGGTAGAAACCTGAAGGCACTCCTCGAGGCCGATGGCTCAGCCAGGCTGGCCGCCAGGTGCGGCACCGTGTGGCAAACTGTTGTCACCAGTGCTGAGCACGCCTAGCTGGGGGTCTTGAGTGAAATATTCGCTGCAGCTGTAAGTGGACGACATCTTTACATGCCCAGCAAGAGATCAAAGAGGGCAAACACCTTGAGACTTGGAGGAGTTCGCTTAGGGCTGACATACAGAAACAGAGCAAATCCTGCACGTGCAATGGCGTGCTCACATCACGCGACAAAGTCATCAACGTAATGTTGAACAGTCTTCAATGAACACGCCTTTCCCAACAGCACTAGCAGTGGAAAAGTCTTGCAAACGGTGTGGTATCTCAAGCTCTCCAGTCTCTTGCTCCCGTTGATTTTTGAAGGTCAGCTACGACCACTATCAGTGACTCATGCCGACGACCACACCTGCAGCACCGGATACGGGCATAGCTGACGCAGAAGCTGATGATTTCCTGTTAAAGGTAATAATGCACACGCCAACTGCACTTATGCGCGTATTTTTACTCTCTCTATTGATCTTTGATCTCGCGCTGCTGCCACAGCCGATCTTGTCCAGTCGCTGCCAAATTAAAGGCTGTGTGCCACAATGTTGGTGCAGGCTGCACAAGTGTTGACAAACTACGTTGTTTCTCGAGATGATCGGGCAGCTCCTGTCACACGCTTGGCCTCGCCAGACGAACTTTATAGCCAGTTTGATCAGGTGGGGTAGGCTAGCCCTCAAAATTTGGGGCTTGCTTAGCATTCTAATCTGATTCATGTGGTTTCATGGAAATTTTCTAGTGCTTGCGCACGTAGAATGTGCACAGCGTACCTGGCTTGCAGGTGGATGCATCCCTAAGATTGGGCGATGGAGACAAGCCTGCAACAGCAGAGCAGCTCCTGGCTGCCATGCAGGTGGCATTGAAGTACTCCACACGCACGAGCCACCCTCTCTTTTTCAACCAGCTTTACGGGGGACCAGAGCCTGTGGGCATTGCAGGTGCACCTCTGCACTCTGCTCTTTTTTGAGTCAATCTCTCAAGCAATTCCTGACCAAAGATGTGTACATCTTCTGCAGGTGAATGGTTGGCAGTGGCCACCAATACCAATGCGCACACCTTTGAAGTTGCGCCGGTCTTCACCTTGGCTGAGACTGAAGTGCTTGCCAAGATGGCTCGGGTGGTCGGAGGTGCATATGCAGAGGCAAATGACGGCCTCTTTGTGCCAGGAGGATCCATTGCCAATCTGTATGGTACGCTCCAAGCTCACAGACACCTTTCCATCCTGTCTTGCCTCTGAACCTGCATTCCTATTTCTCCCAAGTCGCTGCATCTGAATTTTGCTGTCGAGCAAATGCAGGAATGCATTTAGCGCGCAACAGGGCAGACCCCGGCTTTAAAAGCAGAGGCGCTGTGGGCGGCCCTCGCTTGGTGGCCTTCACATCTAAGCACGCTCACTACTCCTACCTCAAAGCAGCAAGTATGACTGGGCTTGGCAGTGACAACCTCATTGTGGTGCCCTGTGATGAAAATGGGGCAATGATTTCATCAGGTATGCCTGATCACCCCTTGCAGCAAGTCTCTGCTTTACCTGGCAAAAGCTGGTATAAAGGTTACTTAAAAAGGTCCCTGTATGACAGAGTTGGAAGCTGCCATAGTGGCAGCAAAGGCCAAAGGTGGCATTCCATTCTTTGTGGGGACCACTGCTGGCACAACAGTCCTGGGCGCATTCGACCCCCTGCCTGCAATTGCTGAGGTGCCTTCCCATCTGCTCCTGTGAAGTGACGCATTCCATCTGTCAACTCTGAGACTGTGTCAGGATTTGGCAGAACAGGGTTGAGGGTTGAGATGAAAAGCATTACAAAAGTATTGCTGCTGCAACAGATCTGTCAGCGGCATGAATTGTGGCACCATGTCGATGGCACATGGGGTGCAGCGGCGCTTCTAAGCCGTACACATCGGCACCTCATGGCCGGCTGTGAGCGCTCAGACTCAATCTCCTGGAACCCCCACAAAATGATGGTGCGCTGATCTCAGAATCTACCTTGATACTTCTCATCGTTTTGTGCATTCGCTGTGAAAAATGTTGGTCTTCACTTTGCACTGGGATAAATTTGAAGGGACCGTGCATGTGACATCTTACACAAGTTTGATGGCACACTGCAAAATTTACTGTAATTGGCAATTGCCTGTGTTGCAGGGCCTGCCATTGCAATGCAGTGTGTTTTTGACGCGGCATGCCGGGCTGCTGAAGCAAACGAATGCCAGTGGAGCAAGCTACCTTTTCCAGCCTGACAAGCTGCATGCTGAGTATGATCTTGGTGACAAGACAATCCAGTGCGGCAGGCGCCCTGACGCCTTCAAGCTGTGGCTCGCTTGGAAGGTAATTTGCTGATGCACTCCTCACGAACAGTAGCCTCTGTTTTGAGCCACTGCACACTTTAGGAGGAGTCTGTACATCACATATCCAGTCTTCTGAGGTAAACAATTGGCAACGTTGAGCTATATCTCTGCATGCAGGCATATGGGGACAGCGGCTATGAGGCCCGCCTCGATCATGCAATGCAGATGGCGCAATACTTGGAAGGCAAGATACTGGGAGATGGAGATGCTTTTGTGCTTGTGCACCCTCGCAGCTTTACAAATGTCTGCTTCTACTGGATACCGCCGAGCTTGCGTCCGCTCAATTTGAACACCGCCAGCAAGTCAGAACTAGATGAATTGGGCAAGGTACGCAGGACTGACATCACTCACCGTTTCTACTGGTGCTTTAGAAGTTGCTTTGTGGTGTTTACTGTGAGTGACACTTACTGAACTGATGAAATTTCTCTCATGTTGGCAGGTGGCTCCTAAGTTGAAGCACCACATGCAGAAGAATGGGGATGCCATGATTGGGTTTCAGCCATTAGGACCTTGGCCGAACTTCTTCAGAATTGTCTTTGCGAGCGCTTGGAGCCTCGCAGAGAAAGACTTGGACGCCTTGCTTGACCGCATGGATGCTCTAGGAAGGAATCTCTACCCGTGAACAGGCTTACACGAGTCTCACTGGTCTGGTGGACTTTGCCGGTCAAGAGTTGATACATACATGTCATCATGCAATGTCTAATTTATTTCTGTAAAGAGCCTTCTTGGCCGATCTATTTGTCATAACTGTGTGGACATGTCATGTGTAGACCTGGACAAAATTGGACATTGTTTCGCATTGGTTGCACTCGGATTGACTGACATTGTGAAACCCTAGCACTCGGTAACTGTGCACCAGATCATCTCGGACGATAAACAGCGTTCAAAGGCACAGGAATGTGCAGTTGTATCACACACACAGGGCCAATTTTGAAGACGCCCTCCTTGTTGATCGAACTATCTTGAGATCACTGGTGTTGTTGACTTGCAATCAGGTCAGAGAGCAAGCGATTGGCAGGCAAGACTCAATTGCTGCAGTCCTTCATGTCTAAATACAACTCTCCTGCGAGGTCGGCGTTTAGCGCTTGTTCTCTCTCTCTAACTCGCACAGCGAGTCTCGCAGCTCCAGAAGTGTCGGAAGAGGACCCGTAAAATGACGTATCTACCCGTGTTCCGTAGGGACAGCCACGGCAGTCGTTGGACAGAATTTGCTGGCCAAAGTTTGCTCACTGGACGACCTGCTGTCCCTGAAAGAGAGGAAAGAAAGCAGAGCTAGGGGCATAGGGAACCTCGTTGGTGCGAAAGTGGTACGTGTCCATTTACGAAAGAGGGTTCCGTGCATGCGTGGGTCACACTAGTCACACCCCTAAAGGCAAGTATTGGCTCAGCCAACTTGTTTATGCAGCCTACAGTCATACTGAATATGTCTTTGCATAGTTGACGTGCTGCGGAAGTCTCGTACTGGAAGCGGACTCGAGGTCAGACATCTTGTTTAATATTCCGGAAGGGGGAACCTTGGCAGCTGCCCCACCTCCGCCAGAAACATGCGCAGAAACAGTGCAGTCTCTTACCTCTTGTCAGCATTCAGGCTTACAAAACGTCTTCAGAGCCTGCGCCGAAGGTTTGTCACCGTGCAGGAGTCCAAGAGAGGCAGATAGGGCGCTCGAGCCGTTCAGGAGTACACAGCACCCACACCCGCCTTACGAGGCCTGCTTCCTGTGGAGCGCAACATGAGGATTCGGACGGGAGCTTTTGCTCTTGCAGCTGCTCTCCTTGTATCTTGTAAGTGACATTCCCTTTAACTGCTCTGGGACCATGATGTGATGACTGTGTAGTAAGATCCTTCACAGACGTGTGCCTGCATCCAGGCTGTCTTGCACAGTTGGAAGCACCAGCACCGAGCGTTGAGGCACCCTTCCCAGCACTCCAAGCAGATGCACCTGCTGTCCTAGAAGCCTCGCCACCAGTGGCTACAATTGAGGCACAGGTGGGCATTTCTCCCTACAAATTACTATATCTGGTGGGTTTGCAAGTACTTCCGCAGTGCTTATGTTTTTGCATTACATGCCACTGGTGCTGTAACAACGCTTTCTGGGCTCTATTGCCTTGTGTCTTCAATTGCATGCAAAGTGCCTGTCAAAGATTCCAGCATTACAACTTCTGTGCGAGAGAATTGCCTTAGCAAGGGCACTTACCGCCTTGTGAAACATAAAAGAAGAATGATAATCGGGTTCAATGGCCTTTTGGTTAGCGGGTTGACTGCGATCTGTGCTGTTTTTGTTGGGAATATGAGGCGCCACTGCTGCAACACTGCAGGCACCGGTCGAAGCTCAGGCGGCAGCTGGGAGGAAGTCTCTGGCGCTGTCCACTGGGCCAGGCCCCAAGGGGCCCACCCTCATTGATGCGCAGGGCAACGAGATCATCCTCAAGGGCCTCTCCGTCTTTGGCTTCAACTCTGTGTAAGGCCATGTGTGCCCATGTCCTTCCTGGCTAGGTAGTGCGCTGCTGTGCATTGCACCATGCATATTTGTCTTCCTCTGAAGTCTAATGCCCAAGGCCGATAGAACTTGCCTATATTCGGCGAGACAAGTAAGGGGCAGTATATGTCCCTGCAGCTTGTCCGTAGGAACCCCTCGCTTCCCGGCAGGAAGAGCGTGTAATGATATTGATAATGATAATGATAAGGGGGGTATATTCCCTTGGAGAGTGTTCAGAAGTTCAACTTTATGTGGAACAGGTGGACAATGATCGGTAATCTGACTGGCGGCTCGGACGCGATGAGCCGCGACCTTGGCCATGTCATGTACCGCATGAAGATGCTCGGCTTCAACGCCATCCGCCTCCCCTTCACCTTCGCAGCCCTGGCCAAGGTGCGCGCTTGAACTGCCCGAATCCCTTACATTGCTCCCGCCCCCTGCACAGATTGTGACTTTTTGGGCAATCTGAGCGCTGTATTTTCCAAAAATGGACACCTTACATGCAGTGGCAGTGTTTTGTCACTCCACTTTCTGTTCCTGGCAAACTGCAAGGCTGATTGGCAAGGATGACAAGTTTGGTGAATACACTACTTTGTCTTGGATACATGTCCTGCCCTGGAATAGCTTGCCAGGAGTCTCAAGTTGGCTGAAGGCAAGAACAGAGTATGTCTTGCATGTAGCTAACAATGTCAACAGCAATACAACAATGTGACCAGATTAAAGTGCGCTTATAGATTGATGTTACGGTATGTAATGTCCTTTCTGTATCTTTCTAGTTGCGATTGGTCCTCCTCAAGAGAGTTGGTTCAAAAATCTGCAGGAGCCGGTGGACTACACGGGGAAGTGCACGCCGGTGAGCGCGGCAGAGGTTGAGGCCACGCTGGTGCCGCCCACCGTTCCCTCCGGCCTCAAGGCTTCCGGGCTTACAGACCTGCCCCAGGCGCCGCCCGCGCTGCCGGAGGACACCTGCAACGCCTACCTCCCCAACGACTCCACCTTCCACCGCTACCTCTGGGTCATCCGGTGCGCGGCCCTGCACCGCCATCCTTGCCATGTCTTGTCTTGGCCCATTTTGCCTGGCCCCTAGTGAAAGGGCGTCCGATGTCCTGAAGGCTGGATTGAATTAGTGCTGTCCTCCTGTTGCATACCTAAAGTCTTCCCTGTTTCTCTTCACTCGCACTTCTTGGGGTGCAGTGCTGGCAGATTGTCGGGCTGTGGCTTGATCACGGCCATCTTGAAATGCCACTCAAGTGTGTTAGATGAATGTTCTCCCAATACTGGATGTGTGGGTGCGCTGACTGGACCATCAGATCAGTCCTGCCTTGTAGTATGTTGCGCATGCATAGCCCACTTGCAATCTGTGTCCTTGTGCATGGGGGGCTGCACCAACAAGTTGCATAGTCTCACAATGATGTGAGTGTTGGCCAAAATGCAGGTACTTTGCGAGCCAGGGCTTCTACGTGGTGGTGGACTACCAGAGCATGAAGGGCGGCCCCGAGGACAACATCTTTGACAAGGAGGCCTGGATGGCGCAGTGGGTGGACCTGGTGTCCCAGCTGGTGCAGTACGCGCCCGAGACCACTGGCCGCCTCCTGCTCGACCTCATCAACGAGCCCGACGGGTGCGCGCTCCTCACCTGAAGCAATGCACATGCCCGGCAGTGTGCCTGGACCAAGCTTTACTTGACACAGGAGCCACTGCAAACACATGAGTCAGCAGAAGAGCAAGGGATCGGAAGGCTCAGATGTATATTTGCGAGCGGCTTCACCAGTCTCACTTGTTGAGTTGGTCGACGTCTCACCCTTGTGTCGAGTGTCTGCAGTTGCGGTGTAAGCAAATATCATTATTTATGCCCAGAACTTCTCCTTTGGTCCTTGTTTATTCTCTGTGGAATGATAGGGTGACCGTGTGTGCTGCATGCGCAGTTTTGGGCTGACATGGGAGGCGCAGGCTGACAAGCCGTCGCTGGGCAGCTACTACCTGGACCTGGGCGACAAGCTGAACGCAGTCTGCCCCAGCTGCATCTTCCTGCTGGAGGGCACCGGCCAGTCCAAGTTCCTGGGCGTCGACTGGTGCGCTGCTCATCACACATCACCTGGGCCATCATTCTAAGATTGCCTTTCCACTCGTTTGCTGTGAAATGTCAAGGCCAACACCAACAAGGTGACAACAGCGAGGACAGTATTGGTCACAAGACCCCCGTCAGAGGCATGCCTGAAAGTGCAGATGACTGACTTTAAGGCAAACGCGCAGAGATGCAGTTCCAGGTCACAGCCGCCTGTATTGAGGCAGCTGCACATCCTTGCTGGGCCCAGCATGAAATACTGAATGCTGCATCCTGGGCTTGCAGGGGCACCGGCTTTGCCACTGACAGCAATGTGATCCAGACGGTGGGCATCTCTGACCCCAACGGCTTCTTCCAGGCTCTCGTGCAGAAGCCCTGGGTGGACCAGGTCGCCCTGGCTCCCCACCTCTACTGCCCCGTCGGTGCGGCCCTCACTTGCTCAATGTTTGAAGCAGCTGACATCATTATAAAAAGCTTCAACAGCATTGCCCGCCTTGCTGATGCCTTTCTCATGTTACTGCTGGAGACACAAGAGCGGCTGCTTCTTCACTTGGCGGATACTTGAGAAGCCACTGAATATGCTCTGATTGCACAATATATATCACAAGGACAAAGGGTCTATGTTGAATATCGTGTGAAACAATGAAAGGAATCTTGATATGAGCCAGATTTTGTGCTCTGCAGCTGCCGGCCGGCCGCGCCTGTTTTCCGATGGCCCCACGATGTGGAACGCGCTGACCACCATGGTTGGATACCTCAACTCCGAGGGCTACTGCTACAACAACAATTGCCACGTGCGCCCCTTACTCATGCCCTCTCCACACCTACAACTTTTTGCCTGCAACCCGTGTGTCGCTGAGCATGTCTTGCATGCTGTAAGCATGGTGCCTACCACAGCGGACGCAGCCGCATGGCTTGTTTCCTGCCTGTTGCATTTTGATGGTGTGTCACTATCCGTGCTTGCGTTCTTTGCCACATGCAATTGCAGTGTCAACAGTGGATGCATTAGCATGCCGCCAAGGCTCCATTATGCCTGTCCACTCATAATCTGACAACACAAAGTGACCTGTTGTCTCCGTGCTCTGCAGCGCTTCCCGATCGTGCTGTCGGAGTTTGGGAGCGCGCTGAACGAGCGCACAGAGCTGGACTGCTTCACCAGCCTGACCAACTACATGACCTCCACGGGCCTCGCCAACGACGGCCGCCACTCCCCCATCCAGTCATGGTTCTACTGGTGCGCTTATTAGTCCGAGTGTTGTTTGAGACTGATTGGCAGACAAGCACCACCCAGTGCAGCTATTATCACTGGACTAAGGTGCCATCCGAGATCTGATTGGAAAGGAAGGAAGGGATGCGTGTGTACTTCTTGGCGGTTTGCATGCTGCATGCAGCGCTGGAGTGGCCTGCCTGCTTTGTCAGTACCCAATTTTGGCGGCTGCTATGTTGTGCTGTGAACTGTTGAGGTGGATCATGGTAGAAATCACAGCAATGTCCCTCAGCCAGATGCAAGGCAAAGGTGGAAAATGTCCTTGCTGGTGTAAAAAGATGTTGAGGCATGCATGTATCTATAAGTCCATGGGTGCATGCAGGGCGTGGAACGCAGAGACAGCCATCACGGGTGGCCTGGTCGGGGACGACTTGGTGAGCATCCTGTGGAACAAGATTGCCGCGCTCACCGGCGGCACCACCCAGTGGCCTTTCGGCCTCGGCCTGCGCCCCTGGTACCTGCAGGTGACTCCCTCTTGCTGCGGCCTTCTTGTCACGCTAGTCTGCCCTTGCAGCGGACCCTACAATCAACAGCGGCATGGTAATCTTGAGTGCTATCTGGACTGTACCCCTGGCTGTAAGCAGATGCCACACAGCAGATTCCCGCCCCTTTGCCTCATGACAAAGGGCTGTGTTGTGGAGCAAAGTCTGTCTTCAGGAGGGGTTGCACAGGCCCTTTCATGCAACACCCTGTAATGTACTGGCTTGAAGCTGTGCAGACTGGACCGAGCTAGAGTTTTTGGAGTGGCTATTGAGCCTTTATCGTGCGTTGTGGCCAGGGCTTTGAGGAGGTGAACGGCACGAGCGCGGTGCTCAACTCGGACATTCCCTCGTGGGTGGTCACGGAGGCACAGGCAGCGCAGCACCGCGGCCAGGCGGTGGATGTGAACGACCGCTTCACCATCCCCGTCAGCGGCGCCGTCTCCGGCGCCAACCCCCTCACCTCCGGCCAGCAGACCGGTGAGTGCTCATGCTGCTGTTGATTCTTGCAGTCTCCCCTTTCTCAGCCAGTATCCCCGTTTTGAGGGCACAATAAGGCGTCCATTGCTCTGATCGTGGAGGCCATGAAACAGAAACAGACTTGCGCAATATCTTATGTTGTTCCTTCCCAGAATGAGGCACACAAAATAGCATGCACGCGGTGCTCCTGTTGGTATGGTAGCATATTTGGTTGCATAATTGGATTGCCCCCACTGATCAAGCATACGAGGAAAGCTGAAAGCAAGGTGCTGAGGCGCAGGCGAGGGAGCGGGCTCGGGCAGCAACGCGGCGGCCGCCGGCGGCGGCAGCGGCAGCCGGCACCTGAGCAGCGGCGCGATTGCCGGCATTACCATCGGCACACTGGTCGGCGTGGCCGGCATCGCAGCGGCTGCCGTGTTTGCAGCGCGCAAGCTTGCGGCCAGCAAGGCGCAGCCCGAGAACATGTCCACCTTCAACCAGGCCTTCAACAGCGCCGCCTGATGGGGCACCCTGCAAAGAAACACCTGCTGCAATCGCAGTGGAGGATCAGAGACAAGGTGGAATAACCCTGGCAGCTTCTATGGAGCACCCCGCTGCAAGTGCGGGCTCAAAGCCTCTCCTGTGTGGAGGCTGTCAGGTGCTGATGGGGGGAGCTCAGTGACAATGTTGGTGGGACTGATCAGGGAGATGGATGGGATGAGTTTGGTATCGGGCACAAGATGGCGTTGCCTCCTGGCTGGGAATTGGGGTTGCACGGGCTATACTGTCAGAGAAGCCACCTCAATCAATCTGTGTCTGACAATTTATAGGTGCTGGCTGCATCAAGATAGCATTGCCATGCTGCTGAGCTTGGTGACGAACATGTTTTTTGTGTGACAAGCAGATAGGGACATAGAGTGCGCGTACATTTGATTCCAAACATTTCATTATGACAACATTTAATTCCCTATTTGATTCTGAGTTTGTTGTGCATATGCCCAGTGTGTTTTGTTGCTCCTGCAATACGTATTGAGCGTATACTCATGCTTGCTTCAAGGTGTAGAATTTTCATGATGTCGAGCGCTGTCATGCGAATGGGTATCCACAATGCTTCTTGCCAACCATTCAAATTCGAGCCTTCCATTACAATCGTTCTATCGATAATCTTCGCAATTGCCTCATGAGTTTTGACCTACTTGCCCTGAGCCGCAAAAGCAAGCACAACCAACACTCCTTGGAAGCAAAAACCAGACTTGCGCAAAACCCTGCAGATCACCAACCACTGCAACTATTCGAGGCTTGAAATAGCCCCTCAAGGTTGAAGCAAAATTTAGATCTCCAGAGCGCAACACAAAACTCCTCATCTACAAACTGACAACAAACAACATCCAGCGATCCGAAACTCGCTCACAGTCTTCAGACCGCTACATTAAGAGTCTCAATTCGGGTTTTGAATTAAATTTGGACTGGGACCTGGGAGTTCTCCTCTTTGAGCTGGGCTGGACATTCATGCATACCCGGCCGCGGCCTGACACATTCCATCTGCAAGAAGAAAAGGTGCAGTGGTTCAAGTTCCCACAATAAATGCACAGCACTCCCGGCGGCTGCCGGGGAGCTAAAGTTTGTAAACGGCCAGTCCAGCTTTTTAAACAACTCCCTTACGGATCCGTCGCGCGACAGCGCACGCCTGACATGGATTCGTATCAGTGTCTCATCACCAGATCAGGTCTCCCACAAAAAGCCTTTCTGCAGGCGGCCGCTTCCAGTTAGCTGTCACCACTCAGACACACACCGCCCAGACAGCCCGGACGGCTTACACAGCTGTGTGCCTACAAACCCAGCGCATTGTTCCGCTGCTTCAGTCACGGAACAGTTCCCAGAACAGCTCTTTCCTCACACAAGGACGCAGAATAACAGTCAGCACAAACAAGACAACTTTGGAGTCAGCCTAGCTAGTCATTCAGGGGTACAGCTCTAGGGTTTCCCACCAGGGGTCGCCCACCGGTCAAACAAATGTATACTCTGAGGCACCGTAATTAAATTCTGTAGTCAGGAGACCTGTTGCGTCTAGATTCGCACCGCAGACAAGAGGAAGATAAGCAAAATCTGATTGTACAACGAGAGAGTAGTGCCGCCAGTGATGTCAGCGCAGCCCGTCACCAGCAGCGGTGACTCATGGCGCGCGGGCAAGTGCATTGAGCGGCTCGCCCCGGTAAGGTCACAAGTACTCTAGCTACAAATAATATTGGGGGTTTGCAAAGCCGCCCCCAAGGGTGGGATCCTGGCTAGGGCAGAGCTCAGAGCGACTGCGCAGGCCGGAAGAAGGGGCCGAGGCGCCACTGAAGCGCCTGTAGCACCTCGAGCTCCAGCTCGGCCGCGGCGGTAGTGTGAACCTCGCGGTTGTGTACATGCGACAGCATGGTTGACAGCAGCTTCTTGTAGGGCACAAACTCCACGTTCTTGGCGGCAATGTATATGCAGGCCAGGTGGATGGCGGTCAGCCTGCAGCAGGGGCAAGGCACATGTCAGCATGCATGCCATCAATCGCTAGCGAGCTGTGCTCTGATGTCCTTTCCTTCAGAAAGAAGACAATGTCCAGAGGATTGCTGGAGCATCAGCTTCATAATAGGTCAGTCAACCCTTCTCTGATTTCTGGAGGGAGTTCAGGCTCAGCAATGTGAATTGATCTGGTGTGGACAGCAGGATCCCCAGAATCTGGGAGAGGGTAACAAGAGAAAGAGAGTTGCCAGTGTCAGAATTCTCTGGGGGATAGTAAAGAAGCTCAATAGCGGGAGAGGAGGCGCACCAGTGTTTGGGGCCGAGGTGGATGTGGGCGGATCCGATGGGGCGGGTAGCATGCGCGGTCGGCTCTACCGGGGTTGCCGCCACAAACGCTGCAAACTCGGGGGTCGCGCGAGCGGCGGCCAGCAGGGTCGGGTCGCGAGCGGCCACGCGCTCAAAGTAGGCGGTGCCTACCGAGATGGTGAAGGGGGAGAAGCCGTACATGGTGGCCATGCAGCCGATCAGGGACTCCTCCGGCACATGGCGATAGATGAAGTTGCCTACGGCAGCAGCGCTCAAATTCAAGATAAGGGATCACAGGCTCACCGTGCTCTTGCTTGCATTGTGCACAGGCTTCAATTGGCAGATAATCTGTCTGCCAAAATAAAGCTTTTGAACGAAAAGACCACTTGCACAAAAATCAGATACGCTTGACTTGTTCCGGGTCTGAAGAACAGCACTGGGTTTTTTGTACGATCGCGAAGGCCTTGGCATCTGCTGAGGTGAATGCAATATACCGCATGGGCCCCAGGTGAGATGCTGGTATGGGTGAGGCAGGGCAGGCATCAAGCACCAAAGACTTACCTGAGGGTGAGGGTGTGTTTGACATGGCGCAAGGATCCACGATGGCGCAGTCCTCCGGCGAGCTGCTTGCGTCAAAGTCATGGCGGAACACTCGCTTGGGCAGCATGAAGCTGGAGCCTGTATCCGTACATTCAATTCATCAGCAACCCTGCCATAATCCTGATTGCATTCCTGGCTGCTGGGCAAGGGCCATGTGGAAGAGAAGGCAACAAGCACATGGGCAGCAAGATGCCAGGGATTATGATCATGTGCAGGGACTGCCTTACCCTCGCTCTGCTGGCTGTCTGAGGTGCTTGCAGAGTGGCAGCAAGCATCGCAATCCTTATCGTCCCACGATCGAGGGGAGCTGCACTTCGGCCCAAATTCCACTGAATCCATGCTGATGTCTTCGCATTCGCATTCCAAACCCTGCACACAGCACCATCACCATCAACCTAGGGAAGCCCTCCGCTGCAGCGTGTCTGCTGGCCTCTGCAATGGATCATATCGAGCTTTTCGATGCGCTTTTGACTCAATGGGCATCACTGAACATCCACGCACCTCCTCGCACAATAGGAGGCCAGTGTCCTCGTGCTGCTGCATGGCGATGACGACTGTTTTTGATGGTGGCGGTGGGCGGGGCGTCTGGAAGGCGGGCGAGGCTGGCGACGATCCCAGTCACAGCGTCATCGGTTCTACTGTGTTTTATGCGATTGGTGACAGGGCGATGGGGTGAACCTGCGAGGGCAGCGTGCAAGTTTAGCGGGCCCACGAGGATCTTCACGAGGTGAACAGGGCCCCAACTCGATCTCAACGATTCCAACATGGGCTGGTCATGCACATATCCACTGTCTTCAAGATGCTGCCAATCCGAGCTACGGTGCAGCTCGACGCCCATACCCCCGCAGTCCGATGGAGCAGAGTGACTCGAAACAAAATAGAGCACAAGGGCCGGTATAGATGCTCCGCCCTACGAGACAGCAGGCAATGTCAGGTACGGGAAGGAACCGCACCTGATCAGTCTGCCGACCGGTTCTCATAAGATATCAATATTGTGGGGACGCCCGCTCTCTCCGATGCAGTGCAGCAGGGGTTTGCTGGTTGATTGATGCCAGCCCGGGTCGGCAGGGGATAGATGGAGGGATCGATGGGAGGACTTGGATACCAATCTTGATTTTTTGGGACATGGAATGGAGTGTGGCGAGATATTTGCCCCCCAAAACCGCTCGCTTCAACAGCGCGCTCTGCTGAAGTTTACTGACCTCGAAAGCCTGTGGAATCCAGATTACCCTGATTATCCCGGAAGTGTCTCCCGAACTTTCAGGGTTTTCGGGTGAAAAGGTCAAAGAGACGCCCGGCAGGGGAAAATCCACTGGCTCTCAGGTGAAGGTCCTCGGGCCTGCTCAATGAAAATTCATCCGCAATCCATACAGCACCGCCCCCAGGCAGTATCCCCTTTGGAATCAAAATGAGCGCCACGCCGGTGCAATGCTGTGACGTAACCAGAGTGGAGCACAGAAATATCATGGCATGAGTCCCAAGAAATGCAACAAATATCACAAGGGTCCACAAACTGCCCCCATAGAACTTCCTTGAAGATTCACCTGAGGGTTTGCAGGAGCTTGTTGATGCCACTGCACATTTCTGTGCTGCCACCGGTATGCAGATAAGTATTGACAAGACAAAAGTTCTAGTGTTCTCTCAGGTTTGGCCTGGCCCATACCAATGGATGTGCGCTGGCCAGCCTCTCGAGTGGGTTGCACAGATGAAATATTTGGGAGTGCTCTTCCAGGCTCAGCAAGGCATGCATGTGACCTATTCTCAATTGCACAGGAAAATGTGGGGTGCTTGGGCTCTGCTACAACGCCAGTTTGGGCAGCTGCACTGTGCGTCCTCGGTCTGGTTGCTGTTAAAGTTGTACAATGCCTGTGTACCACCCACAGCTTTGTATGCTTCTGAGGTGTGGGGACCATATCGTCTTAGTGCTAATGCTGCTCATGCTCGGGATGCTTTAGTGCGGTCACACCTGCAGATCTTGAGGCAGATTTCTGGAGTTAGGTCTACTGTTGCCACGGCCATCTTATTGAAGGAGCTTGATGTCCTGCCTTTTCAGACCCAGTGGTGGCTTCGTGCTATTCGATTCTGGAATGATTTAGCTTCTCTTCCAGTGCAAAATGTGTATAAGAGACTTGCCCTTGATGCCTGCCAGGCTGCTGTGACTAGGAATGTCAAGAACTGGGCCTGGTCAATCTTTCGAGGTGTGCGTGACATTGGCTACGAATTAGTTGTTAGTGTCACAGATATGACCCATATTGATGTGCCACGATTTACCCAGTTGCTTGATGCTCGTGCTGCCTCTGTTTGGGCAGACCTTGATTTCTGCCCTAGGACCTGCCTGTCTCATAAATCTCGCCTTTGCACTTATCATGCGTGGTTTGCTCGCCCTGTTGGCTCTGCTAGGAAATCTTATTTGTCCTTGCCATTGCCTGCTCGGTGTGTCACACAGATGCTGCGTTTCAGGATGGGTTGTCATGGCTTGCCCAGGGACACTGGCTCTTGGGCCAGGATTCCCCGAGCTGACCGTGCCTGTACATTGTGTGGACCCGGCAGTCTAGGGGATGAGAAACATTTAGTGTTTGAGTGCCCACACCTGCAACCTATTAGGGACAAGTATTCTTCACTTTTTCAGTGTCCTACTATGTTGCAGTTCTTCTGGCAGGCTGACTTGATTGGGGTTACCAAATTTGTGTCAGAATGTTTGGATGTGATGCTGGGCGCTGACTCTGACGATCAGAGTCAGACATCTGATCAGCCTGAGGTGGCTGGAATAGATGTAACCGACTGACTGACTGACA
>JADEYI010000397.1_pt1 | contig 63584 bp, 61 predicted proteins | sample 8542331 | NCBI WGS metagenome assembly JADEYI01 (sample SAMN16510988, study PRJNA670497) | mine drainage metagenome | isolation source: biofilm near Copperflume 1 | place: Germany: Marsberg coppermine Kilianstollen | collected 2018-02 | reverse complement strand
CACCTCAAATTAAACATACCAAATGGATCTGGTTACTTTAGATTTGGTTTGGTCTTTTCAAACTTAAAGACTTCGGGCATATCTTCATCGCTATTCATCGAAACCTCAAGGTCTTTGATCAATCCATTAGCGATGTCATACACCCATCCGTGCACATGTGGAGCACCGCGCTTTTGCCAGGCATTTTGTATGATCGATGTTTTTCCTAAATCATACGCTTGCTCAATCACATTAAGCTCTACGAGCCGATCCTGACGGGCTTTCATATTATCAATAGCCTCAAGTTCATCTTGATGCATCCGATACACATCCTTTATATGTCTTATCCAGTTATCGATAAGTCCAATTTGATTGTTGGTCATGGCCGCCAGTACGCCACCACATCCATAATGTCCGCAAATTACAACGTGCTTTACTTCAAGCACGTTGACAGCATAGTCCAGCACACTCAACATACTCATGTCGGTGTGAATCACCATGTTGGCGATATTGCGATGGACAAACACTTCTCCCGGTTGTGTACCAGTTATTTGGTTGGCCGGTACTCGGCTGTCCGAGCATCCGATCCACAAAAATTCTGGTTTTTGAATAAGGGATAGTCGTTTAAAAAAACCCTTGTCTTCATTATTTTTTTGTTCTACCCAGGCTTTGTTTTGCAAAAGTAATTGTTGGTGGGATTTAAGTGCGTCTGCCATTGGTCTTGGTTTGTTAAATGGAAATATTTTTTAATTCAACTTGAATATCCTTAGTCTCTCCTTCCTTCATAAAGTCTTCAATGGTCTCTCTGATATCCGCATCAATAAAATTAGACTGAGAGCCATCAATTGTAACCAATGAGTTAGGTGGTATGGTTAAAAGTTTTTTTCTGAGTGTGGCCTTATTTAAGAACGAGACATCTTTTGTCATTTTAATCAGGTAGTTGTTTCCTTGGTTTACCAAGATAATCGCTTCCTCAAAATTAGTGCGAAGAATAAAAAAGACCGCTACTAAAATACCCATAAAAACACCTTGCAGCAAATTGGTGAACGTAACTGCTACTACAGTGGTGACAAATGGCAAAAACTGGCTCATGCCTTTAGCATACGTGCTTTTGTAAAGAGAAGGGCTGGAAAGTTTGTAACCAACCACAATTAAAATCGCTGCCAGTGAGGCAAGCGGGATCATTTTTAAGATCATCGGAAAAAACGAAACCATCAACAAAAGGATAACTCCATGGGTTATTGTTGAAGCTTTTGAACGTGCACCATTGTTGATATTCGTTGAGCTTCGCACAATAACAGAAGTCAAAGGCAACCCGCCTAAAAGACCGGATAAAAAATTGGCGACTCCTTGGGCCTTTAATTCACGGTTGAGGGGCGTAATTCTCCGGTAGGGATCAATTTTGTCGCAAGCTTCAATGCTCAAAAGCGTCTCAAGACTTGCTACAATAGCAATCGTGACTGCCGCGAAATAAATTTTTGGGTTATTCCAGAAAGAAAAATCAGGAAAAACAAAGAATGTAGATATACTTCCTGATTCTGAGAGCAGTGGCACAGCAACCATATGCTTTTGGGCGATCATTAAATACCTAATGTAGGAATTAAAAAAAGCATTGAGGGTAATCCCAATGACTACCACCGCCAATGCCCCAGGGATAATCCGAAAGAATTTATACTGTTGAAGTCTTTTGGAATCCCAGGCCACTAAAATTACGATTGAAAGCACAGAAACTAGGATGGCACCCGGCGAAAAGGCACCCCAGGCATTCATGATTTCGGAAAACGTATTTTGCCCATCACCTTGAAAAAAACCTTGATCGCCCTCAAAGTCAATATCGTAGCCTACGGCATGCGGAATTTGTTTTAAAATCAAGATCAAACCAATGCCGGCAAGCATCCCTTTAATAACAGAGGCCGGAAAGAAATGCCCGATAGAACCAGCTTTTATGTACCCAAGAAAAATTTGAAGAATACCTGCGATAACCACACAAAGTAAAAATGCTTGATAGGATCCAAGGCTAATAATTGAAGCGGCCACAATAGAGGTAAGCCCAGCAGCCGGCCCGCTGACGCTAAGAGGCGACCCACTTAGGGCGCCCACTACTATACCGCCAATGATGCCTGCCAATAACCCAGAAAAGAGCGGAGCCCCCGATGCTAATGCAATTCCGAGACACAACGGAAGTGCCACAAGGAAAACGATAATTGAAGAACGAAAGTCAGAAGACCAGTAATTTCTTAAATTCATAGATAAGGAAATTCTTTGTTTGGTTAACACGTGAAAATAATTTAACAAACCTGAAAGGTTCTATTAAATAATAACGAAAAAAAAGAATCAGAATTTGGGAGGAGGAGAAATCAACGCTTTATGGGGGTCGAAAATCAATTGCTCCTGATAAACCAGATAAGCGTTCTTGAAAACAATCCGCTCACTTGTTGTTATCTTACAAGCCTCCACTTTACTTTTAAAGTCATTGTCACCATCATCGTCCTCTGTGCCACTTTCTTGTGTTGATTGAGAAGTTGAAGAGGAGGACTTGCTTTGGCATCTTGAGAGGAGGAAGGACACGCCAATCGCTTTTTGTACCTTAACCACACTGCCACCAAATAAAATTACAAAGATGATAAAAAAGCTTACCCAAGATTGGCACCGGCTTGAATTTTTGGAATACCTTTGAATTTTCATGAACCACAAATTTAGTCACAATCCATTAGAAAGCTTCGTATTCGGTGTAATCATTTATGAGCATCTAAAAAGCAGCAAGACTTAGTCAATTTATCCCCGATCAAATTGTTACCTTGCATTTTAATGTAAAAGTATGAGTAAAGAATCTTCCATAGACATTGAAAAAGTAAAAAAAAGCTATTTCAACTTGTTGGCTGTGCTGATGAGGAGCGAAAAAATTGAAAGCAAGTATATTCAATGTTTGGTGAAGTGGGGCATTCAATTAGGGGTAAATGTGGCCGACCTAAAGGAACTTGAAAAAACAAATGCCACTATCCCAAAAGACAAGGCGGAAAAACTAGAGACCCTCTACCATCTGATATATATGATCTATCTCGACAAAATTGTTGAAGACGTTGAGTTACAAGTTGCCGCAGTTTATGCAGAGAAATTAGGGTTTCCAAAGGGGCTGGTAGGCGACCTGTTTAAATCCATCGCCACAGCTGGTTACGATAGTCATGCTACAAGAGATGTAAGAAAAGAAGTTGAAGACTTCCTTAAATTACAAAATATTTAATTTCAATATCAATTCGGCTGTGCCAACACTTTGGGGTCAGATAACCTATTCTCAAAGCAAGAATAGGTCAGTTAATTAAATATTCCCTGGAAGAAGCCGCAGAAATTCTTAACCAATTGTTATCAGGTACTTTTGATCATTGAGTTATTTAATTCAGCTTAAACTTCTGCCCTCGCCCACTCACTGCGGCAACGTTGAAAAATCCAACCACCTGAGAACCCTTGGGGTTGGTATTCGTAATGTTGGTAGAAACATTAGCTACCGGAGTAGCAAATAACTGCCCGAAACCCCCTGGCCTATTTGTTTGCGTCACTACCTCGCTCAAATAATTAAAAGCCGCATGGGTTATCGAATTGATTTCTACATAAACAGAATCGCCCGGCCAAAAAGGTGAAGGATTATTAGTTCGGTTTGATCTATCTGGATTGATGCCTCTTCGGATCGGAAGAAGAAACACCACGCCATCGGCCTCACCACCTGCCGATAGGCCAGCATCATAGGCCGTGTTTATCTCTGTTGGCAAGGTTAATAACGTATCATTTACTGTGGCTTTTATCCAATAGGTATCACCTACCCCTATGGGATCTTTAGCCCAAAATTGCCCGGTGTATCTTATTTTGCCAGAAGATCTAAAATTTTGATCCTGCGCAAACGTAATGCTGTCAATGGGTGGCACACGCCCCATGTGCGAAGAAGCAATAAAAACTTCTCCGTTTACCATTAGGGTTAGATTAAAATCATGTCCGACTGCACCAAAGATGGAAGTGGTTGGTGTCCATTCATAGGAACCTGGAACAGAAGGGTTTTCAATAAAAGAGTACAAGGTATTATCGGTTAGGTCTTGAACGGTAACCGTAGCACCCGAAACTCCGACAGGTTGTGCATCATCAAAATACGGCTGGGTAAGCGATAACAATATGGTCTGCTTTTGATACTTATTATTGACCCAGCCATCGACTACGAGAACTGGCGCAGCTGATTGTAAGGTGGGGTGGATCGTGGTTTCGCACGCGCTAAAAACCATCGCGAGGACAAAAGATACGAAAAACAAAAAACTGATCTTTGATTGCATGGTCAGAATTTAAGATTGTAAGAAACTGCTGGAACAATGGAGCCAATGATAGAAAGTTGCGTAGCCTGTGAAACCAATGGCTGACCCGGTAATGTTTGTACATCATTTTGAGAAAAATAAATGGAGAACGGATTCTTTCGAGCATAAAGATTATAAATGGAGAATGCCCAGTAGTCATGGTTCTTTCTTTTCCTTCCCGCTTTGTTATATTCTTTACCTTGAAAAGTAAATGCAATATCCAGTCTGTTGTAGCTTGGCAAGGTTACATTGTTTCGAGAATTATTGGCATTATAGGGAATCAGAATGCCTTGTTCGGTGTAGCGCGAAGTGGGAAATGTCGTTGGTGTTCCTGAAGTATAAATGAAATTAGAAGAGAAAGACCATCGCTTATTGATTTCATAGAACCCAACCACTTTTAAATTATGCGTCTGATTATAGCGTGTCGGATACCAATTGTTGTTATTAATTCCGTTTACCGATAGTTCAGTTCTTCCCAAGGTATAGCTGATCCATCCGTTAAAGCGGCCCGTTTTTTTCTGGGCATAAAATTCCAATCCATAAGCCCTTCCCTTACCCGAAAGCAAATCTCCTTCGAGGTACCTGTTAATCAGCAGGCTGGCACCATTGATGTAGTCGATTTGATTTTGTGTTGCCCGGTAATAGGTCTCCATTGAAAATTCATATTGCGTTTTTGAAGTATTTAAAGTACGGAAATAACCCATGGTCACCTGATCGCCTAATTCAGGTTTAATGTTGGGTGTGCTGGGTGTCCAAACATCGAGCGGGTTAGAAGCGGTGGTATTGGAGATCAAATGCAGGTATTGCACCATGCGGTTATAACTTCCCTTGATAGAACTCAATTCATTTAATTGTGCTTTAAAGGAAAACCGTGGCTGCAGGTTGCCATAGGTTTGAATCGGCTGGCCTTTTGAAAACGTTTTTTGGCCGACTACACTTTTACGGACGCCCGGAACAGTGTCGTTATAGTAATACTGGGTGCCAGGGCCGTACAAGGTGAAATTTGAGTAGCGCAAACCGTAATCAATAGAAAACCGTGGGCTTACCTTTAAACTGTGACTGGCATACAATGAAGTTTCCAGGTTGTATTTTTTATCCAAACTCACGTTAACAGGAACTCCGTTGGTGGTCCCTGAGGCGTTGGCCGGCTCAAAGGTGTAATAGATGGCCTCCCCCCCAAAGTTCACTTCGCTATTGCTATTGATAAAGTAACTAAAGTCAGGGCGATAAATATAGTTGGTGATGGCGGAGTTCCATACGAATTGATTTTGCGAATTGTTACCAAATTGTAAATGATAATCATACTTGCTGAAAACCAACGCCTGGTTGAAAAATAGCTTATTGTTAAATAGATGATTCCATCGTAGCGTTCCCGTGGCATTTCCCCAACTGAATCCCTGATTGGCACTAAACAAGAAATTATCGCGGCCAAAATAACTGGATAAGTAGATTTTGTTTTTATCATTGAAATTATAGTTGACCTTGAAAGTAAGGTCATAAAAATTCAATGCCCCCCCATTCTTTAATACACTCACAAAGGGTCGAGCGAGAACGTCAATATAAGATCTTCGTGCGGCTATAATATAAGACGCTTTATTTTTTAGAATCGGTCCTTCTATGGCAAGTCGACTGAAGATCGTTCCAATACCGCCTGTTACTTCTGTTTTTTTACTATTACCTTCTTTCATTCGCACATTTAGTACTGAGGCCAGCCTGCCGCCATACTTGGCAGGCACTGCTCCTTTGTAAAGGGTAATGTCTTTGACTGCATCTGGGTTAAAAACTGAAAAGAAGCCTAATAAATGCGATGAGTTGTAAACAGGGGCTTCATCAAGGTAAATCAAGTTCTGGCCTACACTTCCACCACGAACATTGAACCCAGAAGCCCCTTCACCCACTGTGCTTACACCCGGCAACAATAAAATACTTCTGATCACATCAACTTCGCCCATGAAGGTTGGCAATTTCTTCATCGTAGATACGTCCATTTTATTAAAGCTCATACTGGTATTTTGAGCCGCAGGCCTGTCCTTTTCGTCCACCACCTCTACTTCATTCAACTGGGTAGCTTCTGCATTCAACTCAACATCAAGGCGATAATTCTTATCCAAAGCCACCTCTTGCAAAATGGCTTTATAGCCAATGTAATTGTACTGCAAAACGTAATTGCCTGCCGGAATCGTGATGGAATAAAAACCATACTCGTTGGTAGTCGTGCCTGAATTCAATTCCTTGATATAGACAGTCGCCCCAATCATAGCCTCACCATTAGCCGCATCCTTCAAGTATCCGTTGATTGTAAATTTTTGTTGCGCTAGACTATACAAAGAGCAAAAGGAAAGGGAAAGGAAAACAAAAGCAGAGATTAGATGCCGCATGAAATATTAGGTGTTTAGGGGCTGCATTAGATAAAAAAAACCGCTAAAAAATTGATGATTGTCTAGTTAAACCGAAAAATGAGGCAAATGTTTTCCAAGGCAGATTAAATTATAACGAAGGTTTTTGCCAAGTAGTTGTGTCACTTTAAAATTTTCTTCTTTAAAAGCCAATCGGTTTGGGGATCATCGCCCATCTGAAAGATGTGCTCGCCAAATCGCTCAAAGCCCCACTTTGCATAAAATTTTTGCGCGCGAAAATTCTTCTCCCAAACTCCCAGCCACATCCATTCAAATTTTCGAGCAACCGAAAACGCCATAGCCTCTTCCATTAAAAGACGAGACGCACTGGTGCCGTGATAATCGCGATGAATATAAAGGCGATGAAGTTCCACCGCGTTCGATCCAAGTTGCTTTTCGGCCTCGCTGCTGAGTCGTAAACGCAAAAAACCAATGATCTTCAAGTCATCCAAGGCGAGGTACAACGTTGAACCTTCTTCAAAAAACTCACCTTTGAATTTTTCCAGGTTGTAGGAGTCATCGTAAAAGGCCTGCAAATTGGCGGGTGTGTTTTGATCGGCAAACGTATCCGTGTAAACTTCAATGGCTAACTCGCGCACGGCAGGAATTTCTTCGATTTTTGCTTTTCGGATACGGATCATATAAGGCCAAATTAAAGAAAAAAGAGTGATCGGTTGGTTTACTATGGAATGAACAACTAATGGCAACAAAAAGAAAAGCTCCACCAAAAGCAGAGCTTAGCTAATGTTTTGTTGTGGATAGCCTGTAGAATGTTAAGCGTATGATTCTATTTCTTCGCGGAAGTAGAGTCAGTTTTAGCAGGGTTTTGCTTTTCGATTTTATAATCGTCATTGAGGCCTTTGATCACGTCTTGCGAGATGTCGATACCTGGACCACCAAACAAAACATCACTGGAAGGGTCAAATTTAAAAACCACCTGCAAGTCGCTCCCAGCGGCATACTTCTTAAGGAATGCTGTGATCCGGCCATACAGCGATTCGTTCATTTTGTTCTGATCGTTGGCCAACTCCTGCTCCAGGCTTTGTTGGTACAAACGAAAATTCTGTTGCTTCTTGCCCAAATCTTCTTCCAGTGCTTTTGCCTGACCGATTGTGAGGTTGCTAATGTTCCGCTGATAGGAGGAAATTTCATTTTGCAAACTTTGGCCACGGTTCTGAAGATCTTGATCCAGTTTTTTACTTTTTGCCTCCAGGATCGTTTTGATTTCTTTGAAGTAATCATAATACTTCAAAACACTATCCGACTTGATGTAGGCTATTTTTAAATCAGAAGGTGCCGAAACAGAAGAGACAGTACCGCTTTTCTTGCCTGAAAAATAAAGGAAATACAAAATGCCAACAGCTACCAAAAGTACTCCGTTGAGGATAAGGGAAAGGTTTTTCATCGATTCTAATGTTTTTTGAGGCGCAAATATAAGCCAATTTGTTAATGGTTCGTATGAATCTGTTAGCCAAAACCCATAAATTCGTGGCCTTACTCCCTATTTAAACCACTCCGAATACATTGGATAGTTTCGTGCTGTGCGCGCGATCACTTCTGTCATTTCAGCGCCAACTTCCTTTACTTTCCTTGCAGGAGTACCTGCGTAGATACTTCCCTTCTCTATTTTCGTTCCTGCCAACACCACCGCACCCGCTGCTATCACCGACCCCGTGCCGATAACCGCATCATCCATAATGATCGCACCCATGCCAATAAGGACATTGTCTTCAATCGTGCAGCCATGCACAATGGCATTGTGGGCAATCGAAACATTTTTTCCAATTACCACTTTGGCTTTTTGATACGTACAGTGAATGATCGCCCCATCTTGCACGTTGGTGTTATCGCCTATGGTGATTGAATGCACATCACCACGAACAACCGCATTGAACCATACCGTGCAGTTATCTCCCATTGTTACCTCTCCTACCACTGTGCAGTTGTCGGCAAGGAAGCAATTTTTTCCAAACTGAGGAGTGTGCCCACGTATCGATTTAATTAATGGCATAACTCTATAATTTTATTGAGACGGAAAGTTAAGGGATTTGATGATTTTTCATCTTAAAAACATTACTCGGCTGGGCATCATTTCCACTTTCATTGGCAACCAACCCATTCCTTCACCATCCGCCTCTATGGCGCAAGGTTTTGGCGCAGTGATTTCGATGGTGCTGCATTCATTATAAAGAACCAACGTATCCTTGATTTTTTTTCCTGTTTTTATTTTCTGAAGAAAGATCAGGAATTTCAATAAGGCAAGCTCGCCCGCAATAAAGGTCGCGAACTTACCATCATCTGGTGAAGCATCTGGTGCAATAAACATTGAGTTCCCAAACGACTTTCCATTGGCAATTGCCATTACTCTCATTTTTCCACACCATTCCCAGTGTGGAGTCTTTGCATAGATCTTTTCGGGCCGGTTCCCAAAAAAAGAAACGATTATTGCTTTAAGGTAAGTGACCATCGGTCCTAATGATCGGTTGTTTTTCATAAGCCGCTTTACTACCTCTGGCCCCATCCCTAAACTACAGGCGTTGATAAAATACCTTGTGATCATTTCTCCCTTTTCATTGTTGCAATTTATTGCTCCCACATCAGTTGGTTTGGGACTGTTTTGTATTATCAGGTTTAAAATTTGATTGGCGTCAGGTTTTATGTTGCACAATTTAGAAAAATCATTCCCGGTGCCCAGTGGGATTATTCCAAAGGTTGGCAGAGATGTAGCGTTACGATTTTTTAAAATGCCATTCAACACCTGATTGAGGGTACCGTCACCGCCTGCCGCTAAAATACAATTAAACTTTCCATCCGCAGCCGAGGTCGCTAGTTCGATGGCCTGGCCCGCAAACTGTGTCTCAAAAACTGAAACATTCAATTTTTCTTTCAATTGAGGAAGAATCCTTTGGTAAAAGACTTTTTTCTTCGAAATGCCGTTGAGGATAATGGCTACATTCATTTTTTTCCTTGAGGTTGAAAGATAAGTGTGTGTTTTTATTAAACGCCCTCTTCAATCATCACCTTGGTGACAAGGTTGGAAGAACCCGTTCCGCGTGTTGTCCCCGTCACAGGCATGGTGTTTTCAAACCTAGAACTTGAGACGATGGGGATATGGGTACTTCCAGCCACCATGCCATGGCTTGGGTCAAACCCAATCCAACCCGCGCCTGGAAGGAACACTTCGAGCCATGCGTGCAGCTCATATTCAGAGCCGCTTTCCATCGGAAAGTAAAAATAGCCGCTGACAAATCGGGCCGCAATACCAAGATAGCGCAAGAGATTAATTTCCATCCAGGCTAAATCTCGGCACGATCCACGCTTCAACGCAAAAGCCAGATCGGGCGTGTGCGGTGCTCCTACATCCCGCACTTCGATAACGAAATCCAAATGAATTTGTCTCGTCAAATTCGTTACAAACTGAACGGTATCCAATTTTGATTCTTCGAGTATCTTCTTCCCATACTCAATCAAAGGATTTGAAAGGGGTTCAAAATCTAAACTAGGCTTTAACAAAGTTTGTTGCACTTCAGCATACGAAAATGGCCACGTTAAAAAATCAGTCGGGTATAAAATAAAATTAAAGGGGTCATACTTTTCTGCTAACACGTTAGCTTCTGATCGGATTGTTAATTTTTCAGTCATCCCATCAAACCAGCAAAAATGGATAAGGTTTCCTTCCACATCAATTTGGTGAGATACCCCTGCGGGTTTTGGTGAAATGGTCAACTCGAAAAAAGTAAGTGTATGATGCGGGGTGCTTTTGGGCAGCAGCCGTATATAATGAGGTTCAAGAAAAACATTAGCGGTAAACTGATACAGCGTCTCATGGACTATCTTGAAATTCATGATCTGGTATTTTAATTATCCAATCCCATTGTAACGTCAAAAAAATATTTCTGTCTAGCACAACCTAACTTAAGCCAATCATAAATTGATTCACCAATCATTGCATCATTTGGTTGATTTTCGAGCGGCTGTCGCTCAAGATATTTTCTGTTGAAAAAAAAGTTTCGAAAATACCTACAGAAACACCATTCAGCTTTTGCTGAAAATCGTCTAGGTATTCGTGCAAGCCGATGCGAAATACGTCATTGATGTCAGCATATTCCAATTGAGATTTTAGTATCCCCAGTTGTTTTTCTGCACTGTTCGAATACCGTGTCTCTTTGGCAGAGATGGCGTGCAACGATTGCTCCGCCCCGACCAAACAGCTTAGCATCGAACGTGGAAAGTCTTTGTCAAAAACCAAAAACTCAGAAATATTTTGAGGGTTTAACTTGCCGTATTTTTTCCGGTACATGTCGTAGGCACTTACCGATTTAAGCAATGCAGACCATTGGATCAAATCAAAAGGTGAGCCTACGGCTTCAGGGGTCGGCAGCAACATGTGGTATTTTACATCCAATACCCGAGACGTTTTATCCGCCCGTTCAATCAACTGACCAATTTTACCGAAATGCCATCCTTCATTTTTTGAGATGGTCGAATCGAAAATACCATAAAGTAATTGACAGCTTTCCTTCACTTCGCTAAAAAAATTCCGGGGATCATTTTCCTTCCAGCGTTTCTTTTCCACGCCTTCTTTCACCGTATAGTAGAGGTTGTTTATTTGTTCCCAAACTTCAATGGTAATTTCAGGCCTAATGGCGCGGGCATTTTCGCGTGCTTTCACCAGGCAGCTTAAAATGGAATTTGGGTTTTCGGCATCAAATCCTAAAAAGTAAATGACTTTGCTCTTTTCTGCATTTTTATAGAGTGATTCGTATAAATCCCAATCGCCCGTGGTCACCACCAGCGGCTTCCATTGCTCCGATAGCTCGCGGGGCATCTCCAATGAAAGGTTAAAGTTCACATCCATAAACCGGGCATAATCCTCTGCCCTTTCAATGTACCGATTCATCCAATGGATGGTCTCTGCAACTCTGCTAAGCATAGTCTATTGTTTTTGCTGTTAACTATCCAGTACCCAAGTATCTTTACTCCCTCCGCCCTGAGAAGAATTAACCACGATCGATCCCTTCTTTAAGGCAACACGGGTCAGTGCTCCCGGAACTATCTTAATATCTTTTCCATATAATATGTAGGGTCGCAAATCCACATGCCTGCCCTCAATACCGCTCTCTGTTAAGGTTGGCACACGAGAAAGATTAATCATGGGCTGCGCAATATAATTCCGTGGCCTTCCCTTTATCTTTTTTATGAATTCGATTCGCTCACTTTTTGTCGACTTTGGGCCTATCAACATGCCATAACCCCCAGACGCATCGGTTTGTTTCACCACCAGTTGATCAATGTTTTCCACTACGTATTGCAAATCAGAACCTTCTGCGCAGATGTATGTTTTGACATTGGGAAGCAACGCTTCTTCACCCAGGTAATATTTAATAATTCTGGGCACATAAGCATAGATTGCCTTATCATCGGCCACCCCAGCACCAGGCGCATTGACTAATACCACATTCCCTTTGCGATAGGCATTGAATAACCCTGGTGTCCCCAATAGGGATTCTTTTTTGAAAATTAAGGGATCGATATAATCGTCATCCACCCTTCTGTAAATGACGTCCACTTTTTTTAATCCCTTAGTGGTAATCATGTAAACAAAATCATTTTCTACCACCAAGTCCCGCCCCTCTACAAGCTCGGCCCCTAATTGTTGGGCGAGGTAAGCATGCTCAAAGTAGGCCGCGTTATAAATTCCAGGTGTAAGCACGGCAATCGTAGCCCCCGGTATGGGTGTAAGTGACTCCAGCATATCTCTAAGATTATGGGCATAATTATAAACTGGCCTCACCCTTAGTTGTTCAAACAATTCAGGAAATGTTCGCTTAAGAATCTCTCTGTTTTCGAGCATATAGGATACTCCAGAAGGGCACCTTAAATTATCTTCGAGAACATAAAAATTTCCATCGTCACCGCGAATAAGATCGGAACCGGTAATATGACACCATACATTTTTTGGAGGCTTCAAACCAATGCATTGTTTCAGATAGGTAGCACTGGAGAGCACCAATTCTTGAGGGATGATCTTGTCTTTTAAAATTTTTTGCTCGTTATACACATCTCCAATAAACATATTGAGTGCCACGATTCGCTGCGTCAACCCCTTTTCAAGAATGTCCCAATCCTTCCCAGAGATAATTCTGGGGATGATATCCAAATGCAAAATTCGTTCGATCCCTTGATTGTCGCTATACACATTAAAGGTCATCCCTAAGGATAGTTGGGCTCTATCAGTAGCGTGTTGTAGAAAATTGAGTTTCTCCCACCCCATCTCCTCCAAGTGTTCTTTCAATAATTCGCAATGAGGCCGTGCCTTTCCTTCCTCCGCGAACATTTCGTCATGGAACCCTATGTTTTTGTAGGTATCAAAATTGATTTTGTTCATAGGCGTTGTCTTACGAAAGCTATTCTGCCCTTTAATATAGAAAAAAAGTTGCTTCATTTTTTTTAAGTAAAATAATAATTGAAAACGAAGGAATTCAAGATGAAAAGCGCCAAAATTCGGACTGCATGGCACATATCGGAAATAGGAGTGGATATGGGCTAATGGAAAAGTAACAAATTTTGTCCGTTGGCTCCACTTATCATCCAACACAAAATCTCTGGTTGAAAAGACATCATAGGGATTTGGGTAACCTTTTTCGCGTTCAATTTGGTTTACCAGTACATCAATTTTTAACTTATGAATAGCCCGATCAAATTCATCAAGCCACTCGGTTTTCCCTGGCAAACGCTAGATCCTTTTTTTATTCTGCGTACAACACGAAGATTTTTACCCGAAAGGAAATGACCACATGGGGCCCGCTGCATCTTTAGCGGGTCGTAACCTCGGGCAGGATTTTGACCCAGGTGAGAAGTGGCGGATGTACCATGGCAAAAACGTGCCGAGCTTCCCTGCTCATCCCCATCGTGGATTTGAAACGGTTACTGTTGCCACAAAAGGGTTGATCGATCACTCTGATTCACTGGGTGCTGCCCAAAAAAACAGGCCTCCCCTTGTTTAATGAATTTATTATAGGAACGTTGAGCACTGCTTTCACTAATATGAAAACACCGCTGCACATCGGCCTTTCAGCAAAGTTGCTGATGAATAAAATTACTGGAGATATACCGAAGGCTTTCAAGTCCCCTTTGGCATGGGCATAAACGGGAAGGCCATTGACGATGTATTGAATCAAGCCTTCTTTTTCATAGACTCCTAGACAATCAGAGATGAGTGTGGCCGTAGCGGGAAAAATCGGTAACTTTAATTGCATGCAGGAAAAATACGCACTTTTATTTGCGAACTTTACCTCAACTCCTTTGATTCTATTACACCAGGCAAGGAGTTCTGAAATTATAAACATATCCATGAAACCATGATCAAAGTCATAACAATTGACAAATTATTACAATAACTTCGAATACTGATGTTACTCAAGTTCTGTTGGCACTAAATTATTCTTTAAAACATACAACCATGAAAAAGGTAAAAGACGTAATGCAATCAAAAGGCGGAACTGTCGCCACAATTGGATCGTCAGCAACCGTTTATAATGCGCTGATGCTAATGGTCGAAAATGATGTCGGAGCACTACTCGTATTAGACATTAACCATAAACTCGTTGGTCTGATTACTGAAAGGGATTATTCCAGGAAAGTTGTACTAAAAGGAAAATCGTCTAAAGAAACGCTTGTGAAAGAAATTATGTCCGAGCACCCTGCCACCGTTTCATTAGAAGACAAGATTGAGAACTGCCGAAAAATTATGACCGAACAATCCATACACTATTTGCCGATAGTGGATGGCGACAAATTGATGGGACTTATCTCAGCTGGCGATATTTTGAGGCACTTAAATAATGAACAAGGCGAAATCATTAAATCCCTCGAAAATTATATCAACCATTAAGTTCCCGAAGAAAACTAGTGAGGCAAATGCCAATAAAGGTTTTCGTCTTAAAAACTCGTTTTTTCCAGCTCGCGTTGGAAAGTGATTTATCTTCTGCTTCTTGCCCTACATCAATCTTGTGAAATGACTTCTTCAAGAAAATAATCTTTCCCTTCGTTCATTTGCGATTCATTTTCTTGAATGAAGCCCTATTTTGTTTCCTTCGGGATCAGTAAAATGAGCCATAAAACCATTATGGCCTATAGCGGTCTTAGGCAAAAGTATTTTTCCACCCGCAGCCTCCACCTTAGAAAGCGGAACACTCAAATCGTCCCCGCCATTGAGGTAAACCAGCGCACCCAAAGGTGAAGGCTCATACCCTTTGCCTTGGGTAATACATCCACCTATACCACCGGCTTGCATGTCTGCAGGAAAGAAAGCGGATTTCATGCCCATGGCTTCCATGACTTGAAGGTCAGCGCCCAGAACGGCCTCATAAAATTTTTTTGTCTGGTCAAATTTTTTTACCGGAATTTCAAACCAGTTGATTGCATTTTTCATATCATTTAGGTTAAGGTTTATGAATAGTAGTTCCTTCTGAAGATCGTGACAGTTCACTGGAAAATAGAACGACCGTGTTTACGCGACAGCGCACAAGCCGTTTACGAAAGTAGCTATTTATAAAGTATTGATCAACTTGTAGTTAAGAAACGTTCACACCTACACAGAAGCCGTCACGCTGAAAAATAGGAGCAAAACAAAAGTAAGGAGAACGAACCGTGCGATGTACTCCACTATTTTATTTCTGGTATTTTGTATCCATTATGGTAGGTGGCATTGATCATTTTATTAGCTCTCGCATTGCCGAATTTCTCTTGAGTGGCATCCCACTCTACACGTTGTCCTGTTCGGTAAGAAATATTCCCCATCTGACAAACCTTCGCCACGTGAGCGCCATCTTGAATTGGGCAGGCGAGTTTTTTAAAATCCCTTGATTTTATAGCTTCTACAAAATTGACCATGTGGTTCTCAAGCCCGTCCCCTTTGTTAGGTTGAAGCAACACAGCCTCCATCCTCTTTTCATCGGGGATCACTTCCCATCCATTGCGATCGAGAACTAAAGTTCCATTATTTCCAATGTACGCGATACCATGATCCCGTCCATATTGGCCATTGCTGATTCCTTGTGCGTGTTCCCAAATTAAATTATGATCATCAAATTCATAAAGGGTAGCTAACGTATCGGGTGTTTCCTCCGGTCCATCCGGATAGGCATACTTTCCGCCAAGTGCCACAGCCGACTTTGGGAATTTTGAATCCATCCCCAATAAAGCATAGTCAATTAAATGAACTCCCCAATCCGTCATGAGTCCACCGGCATAATCCCAATACCATCTAAAATTAAAGTGAAAACGATTTGGGTTAAACGGTCTTGTTGGTGCCGGCCCGAGCCACATCTTATAATCAACACCGGATGGCACCGGTCCATCGGGTTGGGCAACCATCGGTTTCATCCACCCTTGGTAAGCCCACGCTTTAACCGTTCTTATTTTTCCAAGCTTTCCAGTCTTCAAAAAATTAAGGGCATCGACAAAATGAGGAACACTTCGTTGCCACTGCCCTACTTGCACAGCTTTGTTATAGCGCTGTTGGGCCGCCACCATTATGTTACACTCTTCGATGGAATTCCCCACCGGCTTTTCTACATACACATCCTTGCCCGCACTGCACGCATCTACCATGGCAAGGCAATGCCAATGATCGGGAGTGCCAATAATGACCACATCAATATCTTTGTTCTCTAGTAGTTTCCGATAGTCGGAGTAAGTTTTTACTTGGATCCCGTCTTTGGCCAGCTCCTCTTTGCGCTTGTTCAACACGTTACCATCCACATCGCATAATCCAACTACGTTGGTGCTGGGGACTTTCATAAAATTCTTTAAATCCCCCCAACCCATTCCATTGATACCGATAGCAGCAACGTTCAGTCGATCACTCGCTGGACCCAACTTAGGTTTTGAATTTGCCAATGTGGATAAAGGAAGAAGAGAAGAAATCCCGATTCCGGCAACTGCCTGCGAGGATGTTTTAAGAAATGTTCTTCGGTTGTGGTTCATGGTACAGAAAATTTAATTGAATAAAGTTAGCAGTAATTCTGACCTAACCGAACAAAATTTCCCTGGACGGCAAACTCTGATACCCTAATGAACTAACTACATTTATCATGAGCACTCCGATTGATTTAGGGAATCACCTCAAAAAGCAAAAACTGCATTTTTTCAAACGGAGAAAAATTATTATCAGATACAAAGAGTAACGTGCTATGGCCGTTGGGAAGAAGGGGACCAAAAGTTACCCCTTCAATGTTATCTACATAAAGGTTCAACTCGTCCATATTCAGCAGTAATTTCTTTTGAACAGGATGTAAGGGAGGATTCTCTTTCAATGATTTGGCCTTCGAAATATCATCTGCTTCACTTAGATCAGCAACAAAAATCTTAACCGAACAGGAAAGCCTTCCCGTTGAATAAGATCGTTCCACCGTCAACAATTTATTGCCACCAAGAGCTAGAATCTCCGATACACCATTTACTTTAAATGCGGTTGGGGGATTTGCTGGAAAGGACACCGGATCCAATTGGTAAGCATACTGGGCCGTATTCTTTTTAGTTTCTGTATTGTATTGATAAATTCTTATCCATGAAAGTGTAGTTAAAACATCGGCTCGTGGGCCATCTTCATAACGAGGTTCTTCCAAGGTTGCATACAGGGTTTTGAAATTATCATCGAAAGTAATTCCTTCTAATGTTCCATTCTGCCTAGGACCATTTCCTGAAACCGACATCACCAAATTGGGTGGCGTAGGGAAAGTGCCCGCGTATTTTCCATTAGCATCAGCAATGAAAATAGAAGGATTGGAAAGAATGTTGTGGTCAGGTTTTAGGGCGCGTTCTCCTTCACTCGTCCAAATAAGTTGACCATTCAATGGATTGTAACGAATGGATTCAGGATCAACGGTTAAAGAATGATCTTGCTTTATGGAAGGATAAGGCTGACCATTTTCTTGAAATAATGTTTGAACGCTGACAAATTCAACGGTATCAATCCTATTATTAGCGATAACTATTTTAGCCGTATAAAAACGAACAGGATTGATGGCCGACCGATCGTCACTAATTAAATAAAATATTTTGCCTTCTGGATCATAATCAATCCCTGAAAGCCCGCCAATAGTTGTGCTTTTAAAACTCTGATTGTGGGGGATATCATACTCACCACGAAATATCAGTGCAGTGATCGTTGGACGTTGATCAAAAAAAGAAAAACGATTCCATTCACCATTCAAGTCAACAAAAAGAAGCAAAGAAAAGATAATTAGAAATACAGCTCTTATTTTCATATCAGCAACAATTGAAATTTCAAACAAACATTTCATAAATCCCGACAGCCATAATAAGAAGCCCGGATGAAACACCCAACCAAAATTTTGGGATCGTTAACGAAGCATTTTTCCCTATTTGGTATCCACCAAGGATTGCAAGCACGCTTAAAGCAATGGTGAGCACCGTAGTGAGCGGAATATTAATATGGGAGATTCCTGCCCCCAGGCCTCCTCCAAGGTTGTTGAACGTCAGTGAGATCGCAAGGGCAAAAGCTTCCTTATTGTGGGTTCCTTCGCTCAAATTGTTGGGTGAAGAAACAGAAGTTTCATTAAATTGATTTCCTTCTCTGCGCACGGATTGAAAAATAGTGTAAAGGCCAATACCAATCATTATTGACCCTCCAAAAATATTAGCAAAGGATTCTGACATATAATCATTGACCCACTCACCAGCACTCATGGATAGATAGGTTCCACTTCCCGATACTAATGCAATCAAAAAATTATGGTGCAAATAAATTCTCCTTGGCCTAACACCATAGGCAATGCCAACCCCAAGGTTATCAAGGTTTGAACAAAATGCTAACACAATAGCCGATACTATATGTGTCATCAGAAGTCTTTCAAAATGATAGCTATCATGCAATAAAAGACTATTTCAATGGAAATATTTGAAAAGACAGCAATCCGTTTTTAACAAACTTTATAAAACGTTTTGACGCTTTCTTGTTGTTTTTGCTCAAGCATGGCCTCGATTTTCTTTGCCGTTTTCGTAATGGCTAATCCACCCAAGCCGGTGCAGCGGAGCGTATTTGGAATAGCATCCCCTACCCGCTTCATGGTTTCAATTACTTCATCCAAAGGAATTACCTGATCGTAGTCGGAAAGCGCCATGTTAGCACACGAAAGTGCATGCGTGGCCGCCAATACATTTCTATTGAGGCAAGGAGCTTCTACCCGATCGGCAATCATATCGCAGATCATTCCTAACGAAGATTGCAGTGCCATGGAGGCTGCGGCAAGCGATTGATTCAGAGTCCCTTTTTTCAACCCTACTATTCCTGCTGCGGCCATTCCAGATCCGGAACCACATTCTGCCATGCATCCCCCCACTTCTGCTGCGAACGTAGCGTGTGCGGCAATAAATACCCCAATCAAACCAGCTGCCAGCATCGCTTTTACCATTTCGTCTTCCGAAAGTTTAAGTTCCGTGGCAATGCCGATGACCGCACCTGGCAAAGCACCACACGAGCCTGCTGTAGGAGCCGCGACAACTACACCCATCGAACTCTTCACCTCCATCATCGCAGAAGTATACATGATCACCCGGTTAAGCACATCGCCTTCTACCAATTTCTTTTCCTTGAATTGTTTTTGGAAACCTTGCGATTGACTTCCTAAAATACGATCCACATAACTCGTTCCTTTCATTCCGAGATCGATGGAGTTCCGCATGATTTCCATAATCTCGCGCATCTTTTCAAATACTTGTTCTTTAGAAATATTTCCTCTGATCCGTTCATATTCTATCGCCAATTCCCAAAGCTCAAGGTTCTTGCTTTCATTGTAGCTAAGCATTTCTTCGCTGGTAATGAAAGGCACAGTAAGGTCTTTACGCGACATTATCGGTAAGACTGGGTTTAGTTTTCTGATAAAGAGTACCTCATCCATTGCCAAGAGCTCATTATAAATATCTATTGACAGAAATTGATTCGACTTTATTTCAATGAAGGCAGATGATCCCTGATGCAAGTTGATCTCATCATAGGGAATAGATTGTTCCAGGAATTTAATTAGGCTACCCGGTGACTTCACGTAGACAAGCGTTTCACAAAAATCCCCAGCCATTGAAACTTGTGCGCCATCTATTTCAATGATATCAATCATCCCTCCACCAGTGGATAAGGCGATGAGCGAGTGTTCTTCATTCGCATTTTTCAACGTTATCTTGTAGGTATTGGGATGTGTAGCGCCTATCGGATGAATTTCGATTTCAATCTTGATCCCTGCCTCCTCTACAGCATTAAGGTAATCGGGCAACCTTTCATCGTAGGCCTCCCAACCCAGAAAACCACCGAACAAGCCCATGTCTGAACCCTGTCCTTTATGGGTGGTGGCCAGCGAACCATTCGGATCAAATTCAATCAACACTTCCTTAATATCGCCATCCATTAAGTCCCTGCAAATTCTTCCTATTCGCAAGGAAGCGGCACAATGCGAACTGGATGGTCCTCGCATCACTGGGCCAATCACATCATTGAATATACTGGGGAAAGTTTTCATAAGGATCAAATTAAGTTCACGAAACGTTCTATAAAGATAAACCGAAGCCGCCAGAAGTTAATAGAATATAGTCTTTATTTTTACTAAGTTTCGATACCAATAACCCACGGCTTCAATGCAAGTTTCAATCCAATCCGTAGTTTATAAAATCAAAAAACGATTCCTTCTTTTTTGGTCTATCATTTTTACCAGCGCATCTTCGGGGTATTCGCAACCATCAGGATTACCAACTGGCATACTGGATAAAAAATTCAACCCAGCATTGCTTTTATGGTACAATACACCCGCTTCCAAATGGGAAGAGGCATTGCCCGTAGGTAACGGCCGGCTTGGTGCCATGGTGTTCGGTAAACCGGGAGAAGAACGGATTCAACTCAATGAAGAAACATATTGGACAGGAGGTCCTTACTCCACAGTAGTGAAAGGAGGATACAAAGTGTTACCGCAGATTCAACAGTTAGTTTTTGATGGAAAGTATTTGGACGCTCACAATTTATTTGGTCGGAATCTGATGGGCTATCCAGTGGAGCAACAGAAGTACCAAAGCCTTGCCAATCTACATTTGTTTTTTGAAGATCAAGAAAAAGTCACTGATTACAAAAGATGGCTCGATCTTACCACAGCAACAAGTGGCGTTGAATACACGGCCAACGGGGTAGTTTATCGAAGGGAAGTTTTTTCATCCGCACCCGATCAGACCACAGTGGTGAGATTAACTTCCAATAAACCAAAAAGCATTTCTTTTAAAGCCAACTTGAGAGGTGTGAGAAACCAGACCCATTCCAATTATGCTACCGATTACTTTCGGATGGATCCGGTAGGAAATGACGGTTTATCGGTAACCGGAAAATCAGCGGATTACATGGGTGTGGAAGGAAAATTAAAATACGAAGCCAGAATCAAAGTCGTACCCGAAGGAGGCTCAATAAAAACTGATGGCGTTGACCTGACGGTAGAAAATGCCGATGCGGTTACAATTTATTTCGTGGCCGCCACCAACTTCGTCAACTATAAAGATGTGAGTGGCGACCAACATTCCCGCGTTGAATCCTATCTTAAAAATTTAGAAAACAAGACGTTTGATAAGATCAAACAAGCATCGATCGCTGATTATCAAAAATTATTTAATCGTGTTTCATTGTCACTGCCTATTACGGATAATTCTTACTTGCCTACCAATCAGCGAAAAATAAATATCCAAACTTCTCCCGATTCAAATCTTGCTGCATTGAGTTATAACTTTGGTCGCTACATCCTCATCTCTTCCTCGCGCCCTGGAACACAGCCAGCGAATCTTCAAGGAATTTGGAATGATGACATGAACCCCGCGTGGGATTCGAAATACACCACCAACATCAATACCGAAATGAACTATTGGCCAGTGGAAAGCAGCAATCTTTCCGAATGTGCCGAGCCATTAGTTGACCTGATAAAAGAGGTAAGCGATCAGGGCTCACAAGTAGCAAAAGAACATTACGGAGCGAAAGGTTGGGTGTTACACCAAAACACCGATTTATGGCGGGTAGCTGCGCCCATGGATGGCCCCACTTGGGGAACATTTACCGTGGGAGGTGCTTGGCTATGCACGCATTTGTGGGAGCATTATCAATACACAAAAGATCTTGTTTTCTTAAAGGAAGTCTATCCGCTCTTGGAAGGCTCCGTTCAATTTTTTATTGATTTCTTAATTCTTTCTCCCAATGGAAAATGGTTGGTTACTAATCCCTCCACTTCACCGGAAAATTTTCCGGATGGCGGTGGTAACAAACCTTACTTTGATGAAGTCACGGCTGGCTTCCGTGAAGGGACAACCATCTGTGCTGGTTCATCCATTGACATGCAAATTTTATACGATCTCTTCGGTTACTATCTCGAAGCCTCGGAAGTGCTAAAGAATAATTCAATGTTTGTTCAAAAAGTCAGGGAAGCGAGAGAAAAATTAGTGCCTCCTCAAATTGGAGCAGATGGTTCCTTACAAGAGTGGGCCGATGACTGGAAGTCATTGGAAAAAAATCATCGCCATTTCTCCCACATGTACGGCCTTTATCCCGGTAAAGTCCTGACGGAAAACAAAACACCGGCATTCATCGATTCTTACAAAAAGGTTTTGGATGAACGAGGCGATGGCGCAGCTGGCTGGTCGCGAAGTTGGAAGATGGCCTTGTGGGCAAGGCTTCAAGATGGTAACCGGGCCAACAAAATATTCAAAGGCTATTTAAAAGAACAAAGTTGTTCTCAACTTATTGCCTTATGCGGAAAGGCACCACAGGTAGATGGGACATTAGGAATGACGGCAGCCATCACAGAAATGTTGGTACAATCCCACTATGGGTACATCAATTTATTGCCCGCCTTGCCGGATGAATGGGGCATTGGTGAATTTCACGGAGTATGCACACGAGGTGCTTTTGAACTGGATTTCAAATGGGCAAATAAAAAAATAACAAAGCTTACCATCCTTTCAAAAGCAGGTGAAGTTTGTAAAGTGAAAGGAAATGTTCAAGTAACTTGTAATGGAGGAAAAATAAAGACTAGGAAGGGAGAAAATGGAATTACCGAATTTTCTACCGTTAAAGGAAGTGTCTATTCAATAAGTTATTAGTCGTGCCACCGCTGGAGCGGTGGCACGACTTTCCTACTTTACTATGATGTTTTCTCCACTACTACGGCAGTGCCATAAGCAAGCACTTCCGTAAGACCGCTCATTACCTCGTTGGCATCATAACGCATGTTGATGATCGCATTGGCGCCAATATCGCGGCCGTGCTTGATCATTAGTTGCAATGCCTCTTCGCGTGCGTTTTCACAAAGTTCAGTGTAAATGGAACTCCGCCCTCCAAAAATGGTCATAAACCCACCGGCCATGTTACCTAAAATACTGCGAGAGCGGACAGTAATGCCACGAACCAACCCCAGTTGTTTTGTGATTTTATAGCCTTCCAGGGAAGTGCTTGTCGTTAATAATGTTGCATCCATATACCTTGGTTTATAAAGTGAATTTAATTCTATTTTTTGTAAAACAAATCAGGAAAACATTTGCACAGCCTTTTGCAGGAAATGAAGGAAAAACTTTACTATTTAACCGAGTCCTTCAATCCGCACGTAAACACTAAATATCGGCCGTTTCTTTCAGTTCATATTTCGTAGGCTCTTTCTCAAAGGAAACCTTACAACCATCGCAACAGAAGTAGTAATCCTTGTTCTTAAAGTTTATCACATGCTTGGCCGTACTTTTCTGCACCGGAATATTGCACACCGGATTGATAAAATATACATCGAGATTCAAGGTAGTTTCCGGTTTGCTTTCCGAATTTTTTTCTTCTCGCATTTTGGAAATTATTTCAGCAAGTATACTAATGGCAACTTCCTCGGGCAATTTCGCATTGATGTTTAGTCCAGCGGGTGTTTTTACACGCGCCAGGTCACTCACTGCTATTCCTTGTTTTTTAAGGGCATTATAAACGGAATTGGCTTTGCGCAAACTTGAAACAAATGAAACATAACTAGCGTCAGATTCAATGGCTTGCTTCAGCATCTGATCATCGTTTTCACCTTGTGTGCATACCACAATAAAGGTGTTATTGGTAACCAAAGAAGGTTCCAGTTGAACAGAATCAATTACCTTATCGGCTTCCGGAAAAGTTATTTTATCAGCACCCACAGCTAACACAGTGATCAGATACCCTGTGGCTTTTCCTAACGTTGATAAGGCCATGCCAATGTGTGATTTGCCCATGATTAAAATGTGCGGTTTGGGCAATACCGGTTCAATGTAAACATCCACCGATCCACCGCTTTGGCAAGTCATGTTATAGGTGACAACACCTTGTCGCGTATAATCATTCTCAGCGCCCGGACTGATATTCACCAACCTGGGTTTTCCCTGTTGGATAGCCAGAAGTGCCTCTTTCAAAACAATGCCCCGGGTACAGCCTCCCCCGATCCAACCTTTCAGCGTTCCATCAGGAAAAATTAGGGCCTTATCACCCGGCTTGCCACTCGAAGGGGCAACCCGGTTCACCACCATAGCCATGGCATACGGAGGTTTTTCTCCATTAGAAATTTCATTAAACATGTGATAAAAAGTTTTCAAGTTGTAACAAACTCTCTACGTTGTGCGCAGGCATAAAATGATCAATTTCAGGAAGTGCAGCCAGCATCCCGCGCGTTCGAGGCTGATAACCCTTCATTCCTTTTAATGGATTAAGCCAAATCAATTTCCGTGTTCTACGTTTTATCTTTTGTAACTCATTCGCGAGTACGTCCGGTTCACCTGTATCAAGTCCATCACTTAAAATAAGGGTCATATTTTTTCCGCTAAGGGAGCGCTTGGCAAATTGCTGGTTGAAATGTTTTAAACACTCACCAATTTTTGTTCCACTCGACCAATTATCGGCATGATGAGAAAGGCCGTGAAGCACACCCTCCAGGTCTTTAATGTGAAGAAATTCAGTAATCCGAATCAAGGTAGTACTGAAAATGTAAGCATCTATTCTTTTAAAATGGGTACGCAATGCCAAGATAAAACGGAGCAGAAAAAAACTGTATTTATCCATCGAACCACTCACATCCAATAAAATAATCAATCGGTTTTTTGAAGGCTTTTTGTGCTTCAGTTTCAATTCCAACATGGCGCCACCACTGGAAATATTGTTACGTATGGTCTGCCGAATATCAATTCTTCCTTTGGTATTGGAATTTTTCAACCTCTTTTTCAAGCGCTTGCTCATCTGTTTCCATAGGCCTGTCGCCAACTTCTCTAAATACTCGCTATCCATTTCGGAGAGCCTAGAGAAATCCGTTTTGCGCAACTGCTCGGCAGCATTTGCGCCTGATACATTTTTAGCCTCCTCCTCTTTACCTTCTTTGTTCTCCCCATTCCCCAACAGCACCAGCGATCGTTGGATTTGCTTTTGCAAATTTGATTGGTTCTTCATCGTTATCCGACTGGTCACAGAAACTTTTGGCAAACCCCAATAATCCTCAAAGAGTTGATCAAAAATTTTTGTGTTTTCCTCTGAACTGCAAAAAACAGATTTCAATGCATATCGAAATATTTCCTTGTCGCCCATTAATCCCGATGAAGCAAGCGTCAACGCCTCTTGTGCTTCGCGAATACCTACATTCAGTTCATTCACTCTGGCATACTCAGCAAAGCCAAGAATGGATTGAGATATCGTATCGTAGGACTTATAATTTGCGCTCACCTTTCTTGTAGATTATCCTTGAACCAACCTATATAACTTATAGTCGAAATCCAATTGATTCTTTAAGCCTAATCAAAACTGTCTGCCTCTGCTAAAATTTTATCGAATCCTTCCTCTTTAATTTTTTCAGAATCGGAATAGGATTTTAACACGGATCCTTGTGTAATCGTAAAAGATTCTTCATCCAGTTTTTTTTTGCCCAGCGCATGGAGACTCATTGCCCAATCTAAAGTTTCAGAAATGCCGGGCGATTTCTCTAAATTTTTGTTTCTCAAAACATTAATAGTCCGCACTAATTGTCCAGAAAGCTTTTGATCAATATTGGGGAGATACTTATGCACAATTTTCAATTCCTTCTCAAAGTCAGGATAGTTTACCCAATGATATAAGCATCTTCTTCGCAGTGCATCACTCAATTCGCGAGTGCGATTAGAGGTAAGAATCACCAGTGGTGGATGGGTGGCCTTAATCGTACCGAATTCCGGAATACTAATTTGGTAAGCCGATAAAAGTTCGAGAAGAAAAGCTTCAAACTCTTCATCCGCCCGATCAATCTCATCGATGAGAAGTACCGGTGGTTTGTCAGTGCCAGAAATAGCTTTTAGTAAGGGACGAGGCATCAAAAAATCCTTTCCAAAAATATGCTTTTCCTTTTCATTGTCAGATTTTTGATTTGACTCTTGTATTTTTATGGAAAGCAATTGCTTTTGGTAATTCCATTCATACACGGCCGAGTGAACATCCAACCCTTCATAACATTGGAGACGTATCAATTCAGTGCCGAGATGAGCGGCCAATATATTGGCGACCTCAGTTTTTCCAACCCCGGGATGCCCCTCCAGTAATAGCGGTTTTTGAAGGCTGGTCATCAAAAATAAAATAGTGGCCAACTCTTCATCAACCACATAGCCGAGACGATCAAACGATTCTATAAACCCAGAAACTTCCTTTATCATGAACGCGTTAGTTGGTTGTACGGCTTATTCTTTTCACTTTAAGTTTTATCAGCTAGCCTACTCTTTATCTTTACTTCCACCAAAAATACCTCCAATTGTACTTTTCAAAACAGTCCCGACCATTGAGGCGCCACTCATGGTATTGTCAATCTCTTTGCCTTCTAATTTATCTTTAAAATTACCAATAAACTTGCCAAGGATTTGATCCGAAACGTCCTTAATTAATCGCCCTCCAAATTGTGCGAGCATACCCACAATGGATACATCCATGATGAACGTAACTGATGTACCTCCATCCTTTTCTATCAGGCTACCGTTCATAGTCATGTCTGCGCTGCCTTTCCCTTTTGAGTCAACCCCCTTCCCTACCAATATCATTTTGTGGTTGGTGTGATCAAGTTCTGCAATTGTGATCTCACCGTTGTAGCTTGCCTTTACCGGGCCGAAAGCAGTAGTGACATGGCCTTTATAATTTTTTTCATCTACTTTTTCTGTAAGGGAAGCACCAGGAACGCACGAAACTATTTTGGTGGGATCACTTAAATATTCCCATACTTTTTCAATTGGCTGATCCAATTGAAATTCTTTTTCGATAGTTGTTTTCATGTTTTAATTTTTAGTGATGATAAGGAACATCTCTGATTTTTAATCCGGTTACCCTTATTGTTATTTTGTTTTGTATAATACCCCGTTGCGATAACCCATAAACAAGGGAGAGCGAAGAAAAATTCATGCTTATCGACCTCAGTTAAAGAGAAATAAGGTAGCCATTAAGCCACCTTATTTCTAAATTTAATTCTTCAAAAGGATTACCGATTGTCTTTCAAATCGCTTTCACCACTCCTTTTTCTTTTAATGCCTTCCACACTTTATAAGGGGTGATCGGAATATCAATATTGGTAATTCCATAAGGAAGTAGTGCATCGCAAATTGCATTAGCAATGGCTGGTGGTGCGCCCACTGTAGGCGACTCTCCTACCCCCTTTGCCCCGATTGGATGATGCGGTGACGGTGTGATGGTATGGCCCGTTTCCCAACTTGGCGATTCAACGGCCGTGGGGACAAGATAATCCATAAACGTGCCGTTTAGGATATTGCCATCTTCATCATAGATCAACTCTTCAAACATGGCCGGAGCGATGCCCTGTGTTAATCCACCGTGCACCTGACCTTGCACGATCATGGGATTGATAATATTTCCGCAGTCATCAATAGCGACAAACCTTCTTACTTTGATCTCGCAGGTCTCTTTATCAATATCCACCACACAGATATACGAACCAAATGGGAACGTTAAATTTGGAGGGTCATAATAGTGGGTGGCTTCAAAGCCGGCTTCCATCCCTTGTGGGTGGTTGGTGTAGGCAGCAAACACAAGCTCCTGAATGGTTTTCTTTTTCTCTGGCGCTCCTTTTACAAAGAAAACACCTGGCTCCCACTCCAAATCCTCTTCACTTACTTCCAATAAGTAAGCTGCTATTTTCCGCGCTTTGTCACGAAGTTTACGAGCGGCTACCGCTGCAGCTGCACCAGCCGTGGGCGTACTTCGGCTGGCATACGTTCCTAACCCATAAGGCGCAGTGTCCGTATCGCCTTCTTCAATCTGTATATTCTCCGCGGGAATACCAAGCTCTTCCGCAATGATTTGAGCATAGGTAGTTTCATGGCCCTGCCCCTGCGACTTTGTTCCGAAACGGGCAATTGCCTTTCCAGTTGGATGAACACGAATCTCCGCGCTGTCAAACATTTTTATTCCCAGAATATCAAAATCTTTTGAAGGTCCTGCACCAACTACTTCGGTAAAGCTGCAGATGCCAATGCCCATGATTTCACCCTTCTTTCTTTTTTCAGCCTGCTCTTTTCTCAATCCGGCATAGTCGATTACATCCATTGCCTTCTTTAACGCAAGTTCATAATCTCCACTGTCGTAGCTCCAGCCCGTAGGTGATTTCCAAGGGAACTGATCTTTCTTGATAAAATTGTTGAACCGGAAAGCAGCAGGATCCATACCGATGGTTTGTGCAAACCGATCCGTAATACGTTCAATTCCTTGGACAGCTTCGGTTACCCGGAAAGAACAACGATACGCCACTCCACCGGGAGGCTTATTGGTATAGACCGCATCCGCTTCTACGAAAGCAGTATCATAGTCATAAGAACCGGTGCAGATAGAAAACATTCCTGCCGGAAACTTGGATGGATTTGCACTGGCATCCGTATAACCATGATCCGCCAATACTTTGAAACGTATACCTTGGATCTTTCCTGCTTTTGTGCCAGCCATTTCTGCGGTAATATGATAATCACGCGCAAAAGAATCGGCTTGCAAATTTTCGCTGCGGTCTTCAATCCATTTAACCGGTTTCCCGACTAGGAAGGACACAGCAATAGCAATCACATAGCCCGGATAAACGGGAACTTTACCACCAAACCCGCCACCAATATCAGGTGAGATCACTCGGATTTTTTCTTCTGTTAAACCCACGTGTCCTGCTACCAACGCAATCACCGTGCGGATGGCATGGGGAGCCTGCGTAGTCATGTACATGGTAAGATGATTGTTTACCTTATGGTAATCGGCCACACATCCACAAGTTTCTATTGAAGCCACATGAATACGCGGCACGTAAATTTCTTCTTTCACCGTCACTTCAGCAGTTTCAAAAAGTTTGTCTGTTTTCTTTTTGTCGCCTACTTCCCAATGCCAAATCTTATTGTCCGTTTTTCCTTTTTTATCAGAGCGAAGTACTGGTGCACCTGGTAAGGTTGCCTTGTAAGGATCCATCACTGGCTTCATCACCTCATACTCCACTTCTACAGCTTCAACACCATCTGCCGCGGCATAGCGACTGGTGGCAATGACAGCAGCCACTTCTTGCGCCTGGTACATTACCGTATCGGTAGGCAAAACCATCTGGGTGTCACTCATCAAGGTAGGCATCCAGTGGAGATTATATTTTTCTAAATCTTTACCCGTGATCACCGCCACCACACCGGGCACTTTCATAGCTTTGTCGATATTTATTTTTTTGATTTTGGCATAGGCGTACGGACTTCTGTGAATGTCCATGTAGAGCATGCCATCCAATTTTATATCGTCAATGTAATTGCCCTTGCCCTGGATAAAGCGACCATCTTCTTTCCGCTTCATGGAGTGGCCCATTCCGCTAATGGCTTTCGAAGTTTTACATTCTTGTATCATAATTTTTTAGTTATTCTTTTTGAATTAGTTAGTCGTTAAAAGTCAATCGTTAATAGGAATTTGAAAAACTGTTTTACTATTTTCTATTAACAATTTCCTATTAACTATACGAATATGGGTTCCGTAGAAGGCAATGCCTCTCCTCTTATTTTTGCACTGGCATATTGAATGGCCTTCACAATGTTATTGTAGCCCGTACATCGGCAAAGGTTACCTGAAATTCCCCAACGAATCTCATCTTCCGAAGGATTTGGGTTTTTCTGCAACAATTCGGTTGCTCGCATCATCATACCTGGCGTACAAAAACCGCAGTGAAGCGCATGATTTTCTTTAAAGGCTTCTTGGATTGCAGCCAACGTCCCATCGGCATTAAGGAGTCCTTCAACGGTACTGACTTTTTTTCCATCGGCTTGAATAGCCAGAATAGTACATGACTTCACGGATTTTCCATCGAGCAATACCGTACACGCACCGCAATGAGTAGTATCACAACCGATATGCGTTCCTGTCATATTAAAATCTTCCCGAATCAAGTGAACCAATAATAGCCTGGGTTCTACTTTTGCTTTTTTTGCCTCACCATTAATGGTGACTGTAATTTCTTTTTCCATTTGCATCGTATTTTGAAATTTTATTTAACCCTGTCCATGGCCTTATGAATCATCCGCTTCACCAGCACTTTGACTAAGGCTTTTTTGTATTCGATATCACCACGCAGATCAGTGGAAGGACTGCAGTCTTCTGCCGCAAACTGAGCCGCTTGCTCAATTAATGCGTCTGTAATTTTATTGCCCTTTAACACGTCTTCAGCGCGTTTTGCCCGTAAGGGGATGGCATTCACATTTGTTAAGCCTATTCCTATATACGTGCAGGTTCCTTTATCGATGGTAAGTTGAACCGCCACACCGGCTGTTGCATAATCACCGACTTTTCGCTCCAGTTTATGATAAGCGCCACCACTACCTTTGGCAGGAATCGGAATTTTAATTTCTGTGAGTATCTCTCCGGGTTGTACAGCAGTAGAATAAAAACCAAAAAAGAATTCATCAATCGGAACGGTACGGGCACCGCCTTCACCTGTAATCACTACCTCTGCTCGTAAGGCAAGCATCACTGCCGGATGATCGTTGGCCGCATCACCATGGGCAATGTTTCCGCCTATGGTTCCCATGTTGCGCACCTGCGCATCGGCAATCAATTTCGAGGCATCGATGAAAATCGGATACTTTGTATGAATCATTTCAGAATCCTCCAACATGACCTCTCGGGTCAAAGCCCCAACCTTAAGAAAACCACCTTCTTCCTTAATATACGAGAGCCCCGGTATGTTGTTGATGTCAACGAGATAGCCCGGAGAGGCAAATCGCAATTTCATCATTGGGATCAGACTGTGACCACCCGCAAGAACCTTCGCTTCGTCACCATGCTTCTTTAACAAAGCTAAAGCTTCATTTAAAGTAGCCGGTGCCGCATAATCAAATGCTGCTGGAATCATATAAAATTTATTTAAAGTGATTTACTTCTTGAACAACGAAAGAAAGTTAACATTTAATGCTATCGTTTGCATTAAATAGTTGGTCTTTTTTATGGGCGGTAAGAAAATGCCAGGCAATTGACCATTGATAAGCTATGGCATAGTGTTACCCAGCTTTCTCCGTTGTTATCAGATAGGTACAAATTGCCATTGTTGGAGCCAAAAGCAAGTGTCTGATTGAGCTTTGCGAAGGAATGGCGCAAAACCAGATCAAAGGAATGATATTCGGGCAAGCCCTTGCTCACCGAAAACCATTTTTTCCCGCCATCGGTAGTTTTGCAAACTGTTAATTTCAAATCTACAGGAATACGCATTTCATCACTTTGTGCAGGAATAACCCACGCAGTGTTAGGATCTTGTTCATCAATGGCCAGCGCAAACCCGTAATTTGGGAATCCGTTTTCGCCACTCACCTTTTCCCAATTTTCCCCACCATCTCTTGTTCGGAATATGCCGCAATGATTTTGCTGCCATATTACCCTTGGATCCGCGTGGCACTGCAACATGCGGTGAGGATCATGCCCAACTTCAGCTAGTGGATTTGGAAGGTATGCCGCGACCAGACCCTTATTTTTCGAGATCCAATTTTTTCCACCATCCTTAGTTTCAAAAACACCTGCACAACTGACGCCAATATAAACATGATCACTATTCCGGGGATTTACGATAATGGAATGAATGAAAGGAAAATCTTTTCCCGCGCCAAACCATTGCAAGTCATCAAGTCGGCTGGGATGATTCCAAAGTTTTTCCGTCAATTGCCAGGATATACCGTTGTCGTTACTGAAGAAAAGGCCACCGGGTTCAGTTCCCAGCCAAAGGCATCCCGGTTTGTCTAAACCAGCATGCTGCATCGTCCACAGTCTTTTTAGTGTGGCTGGCTTACCGGGTCTGTAAAAATAATCTTTATAGCTTGGCACACCTGACTCTTCCCAAGTTTTGCCCTCATTAATGCTGAAATGTAGTTTTTCACCCCAATGCCGATGAGCGATTCCAATCCACCAGGTTCCATCTCGCTCATCGGCATATAATAAGGAGATGGAAAACCCTTCAAACTGCACTGCAGCGATCTTCCATTGCCCATTATTCTGAACGAGAATGACAAGTCCCTTTGACGTACCTACAAGAAGTTTATTAGACATCGGATTTTATTTTTCGCAACTTAATCACCCAAAAAAAATCCAAATTTTTTATTGGTTATCCACCGGAAAGCGCCTGGAAAATTAAAAGTTCATCATCAGCGTTGATGTGATCGTTTAACGTTTGACGATCTTTGATTAGATCACCTTCAACAAAAATATTGAGGTGCTTCCGCAAACGGCCGTTGTCATCAGTGAGATAATTTGAAATGCCCGGATGAATTTTTTCAATATTTATTAATACTTCTCGCACCGTGCTTCCTTGAATTTCAATTTCAGTAAGCGAAGGAAAAAAACGATTTAACGCTGAAGTAAATTTTATTTTAGCCATGAATCCGCACACGATGCCCCCAAACCTTTGCTTTGAAAAAATTAAAAAAGAACAGAAAACTTCCATTTGCCCAAACACCAGCCAGCAAGATAATACCACCCAAATAATAAAGCGAGGGTGAGCCGGACAACAACTCGCTATAGGAAATCAAAATTGCACCCAGTATAATGATCAATGACGAAATCAACGTTCTTCTCCCCTTAAAATTAAATAGGACGATCATAAGAGTAAGGAGTGCTAAAGAAATTGAAATGTAAGAAGGCCAATGAGCGGATGGCGAAACTACCTTAGCGCTGCATACCGTTATTGCAGTGGAATAAGCCATGATACAGAAAGGGCACTTAGGAAGGATCGTAATGAGCAATGCCCCTAGGAACGAAAGATTTGAATTAATCTTCGACCTTTTTGAAGAAGCGCATTGACAATGTATAGTTTCCGCTTGCATTCAGCTTTCTTTTACTCCAACTTTATAGGCAACATTTTACCAACTGGGCTTACTCAAAATCAAAAACGTCATTGCGAGCACCTGTGATGGATCTGTGCGGTTGCGCGAAGCAATCTCCTCGTAGGGGATCGCTTCGCCCTTCGCGCTTCCCCCTCTGGAACTCGCGATGACGTCAAATTATTAGTTTTGTGTAACATCGGTTACTAAAAAGCAGTAATCAAATATAATTTTATTTTTAAGGGTAAACAAGATGAAAGAATTGTTGAATCAAATTAATACATGGACGGCCAAAAATAAACCAATGGTTTTGGCAAGAGTGATCCAAACCTGGGGATCTTCTCCCCGACCAATTGGCTCATCCATGGTCATCTCGGAAGATATGGATATGGTTGGATCCGTGAGCGGTGGTTGCGTTGAAGGGGCCGTGCTCAAGGAAGCTAAAACGATTATGAATGGTATTAACGGAAAGCGGCTTTCCTATGGCGTTAGTGATGATGACGCCTGGGCAGTTGGGTTGAGTTGCGGAGGAAAAATTCAGGTTTATTTGCAACCTTGGTCTCTTCCAATTAAGGCTGGTCAAACCACTGTATTTAATAAACTTCAGGAGTGCTTAGCGACTAACAAAAGCTGTATACTTGTCTCCACCTTAGTGGATGCAGAAACGAAAAATTCCCTGATCATCCCAAATGAGAATACGCATGGCGCCCAACTCCCGGCTGAGGTGGTTCCAAAATCCTTAGAAGCTTTTGACAAACGAATTCATGAAAACGTAACTATTGAAGGTGTTGACTATTTCATTCAAGTGTTTCCTCAACGAAGTCAACTGATCATTATCGGAGCTGCTCACATTACTTCTGATTTAGTAAGGCTTGCCCAGGATTTTGATTTTGAAACAATTGTTATTGATCCACGGGCAACCTTTGCAAAGAATACCACCTTCCCTATAAAACCGGATCGGCTACTGGAAAAATATCCATCTGAAGTACTCGATGATATGCTACTTGGACCTTACACTTATGCCGTCATCTTATCGCACGATCCAAAAATTGATGACAATGCCCTACAGATTTTACTGCGAAAGAATGTGGCTTACATTGGGGCATTAGGCAGCAAGAAGAACCATGAAAAGCGAACAAATCGTCTTTTGGAAAAAGGTTTTACGCAGGAGGAGATTTCGAAAATAAACGCTCCGATTGGATTGGACATTCATGCGCAAGGTGCTAAAGAAATTGCCCTAAGTATTATGGGCGCTGTGATTAAAGCCAAGAACGCCTATTTATAATTTATCGCTGAGTTTAAAATGAAGAAAGTAGAAATCAGAGTGCGCTGTTGGGTTGACATCGGTGGGGTCAAACATTTTGGCCCTGGGCCTGCTGAACTCCTTGAACGTATTCATGACTCGGGTTCCATCGCAAAGGCTGCAAAGGCAATGGGCATGTCGTATAAAAAAGCATGGGACTTGGTGGAAAAGATGAACCACCGCGGACAAAAACCGTATGTGATTTCTCACAAGGGCGGGAAAGCAGGTGGTGGTGCGGTGCTCACTGCCGAAGGAAAAAAAGTATTGGGGGCATTTCAAAAACTAACGGGTAAAATTGAGGCCATTGTCGACAAGGAAGTGGATCTGTTAAAATGGGTTTGAAAATACGGCTCACAGTCGGTAGGTTATAGCCTTAGCCATAGAGATATACGGAGATTGGATTGACCTAACGACAATGCGAAATGTATGAAGAAAATTCACTCAAAATTGGCTGATTTTTGTTTTTGCGTCATTCGGGTAATATCATAAATTTATGTGTTGGCGGTCATTGTAGAACTATACTCAAACAGATGATATCAAACGAAAAAAATGTAGAAAATAGAAATCACAGCGTCATAGTTTGACGCACCTACAACCGACATTTGCAAAAAAAATGACATACAACTCTGATAGAATTAAATGGAAGAAATAATAGTAGAAAGTTTGACATTAAAAGATTTGTTTGACAATCAACAAACGCTTGCTATTCCCGAATATCAAAGACCGTATGTTTGGACACCAAAGGAAATAAACAAACTTTTAGTACAATTTAAACAACACAAAGAACGAACTGATGAAAAGCCTTTATTCTATTTATAGAGAAGATGGAAAAGTTAAACAACGGGTTTTAGAGTATGTGGGCAAAGAAGAAAATGGGAAGCTTGTTCAAAAAATGGATATAAACAAAGTCCAGGTTGCCAATATTAAGCATTATGCTGACGTGAGTGTTTTGCACCTAATACGCCTGTCGACTATAACCAAGTAATGAACAAAGAGCCCCAACAGAGTGGGAAGGCTGTCTTTGAACTATTCTCAAAACTACTTGGGGCCAAGCTTTTTTCGGATTGGCAGGCCAAGCTCCTCCTCCGCAACCTTGATTACTTCAGTGAGTACTTCATTGAGCAGGCGCGCCTTGCGAAGTTCCGCTTGAAGTTTTTTTACATCGGTAGTGAGCGCTTCTTGCGCCAAATCCGGATCCGTCTTTAATTTGCTAATTGCTGGTTTTTTCACGCGGCCTTGGTATTGCATTATCCAGTAATGAATCTTACGAAAATTAACTCCGTGTTTAACGCCTAATTTTCGCAGACTTAACCCTGTGGATAAATACTCCGCAATGATACTCTCTTTTAATTCTAATTGATTCATTTTGGTTGACTTTATTGTCAACCTATTTCAGGACAAGACAGTCATACTTAGTCCTGAATTCCTAAATCTCTTTCTTTAGCTTTTTTAAAAATTCTTGGGTCAATTTGTCTGCTCAGCTAAGTCAATGTTGTATAATATTTTCTTAACAGTTTTAGGTTTTAAGAGGCTATAAACTCGTCTGCCCCCTCTAAAATCTTGTGCCAAAATATCTCATTAAACCTGTATTGTGTCAACGAGGCAAAGTTAGTGATAGTTTCCAATTATCGTCAATTCGAAGCGGAATTTCTCTAAAAAAGCTGACGCACATGTGGCTATAAGACATATATCTTATAGCCCCTATTAACAACTTGAAATTAAGCCTATTTCCTCACCCAACAAAGTCTCTCATTTCAGCACCACCACCGTAATCCCCTCTCCGCCTCTTTCAACATGCTCATCGGCAAAGGAGGCCACTTGCTTTACCATCTTCAATCGCTCGCGGACAATTTTGCGCAACACGCCTTCACCTTTGCCATGCAGGATTTTTAACTCGCCCTGGCTTAATAAAATTGCATCGTCCAGGAAGCGGTCGAGTTCGGCACCTACTTCTTCTGCCCGCTTGCCACGCAAGTCAAGGGTGGAAACAAAAGCGGATTGTTTGCTCATGACGTCCAACCCCAGTGAGCGCGCCTTGCTCACCGAGCCTGGCTCCACCAGATCGCTGCGCACCAACTGATTTAGTTTTACGGTGGTGCGCGCACTGCCAAATTCAATGACCGCCTGCTTGTCTTTAATACTCACCAAGGTGCCTGTCACCTCCTGCCCTATCAGCTTCACCTTGTCGCCTTCTTTCAAGAGCTGTGGCGGCAAACTGATTTTGATAATATGAGGCTGCACTTTAACCGCTAGTTCGCCAAGTCCTTGCCGCACTTTGCGTGTTTCTTTTTTCTCGGCCTTGTTTTCGCGTATGTGACGAATCGTTTTTTCAATCTCGCGGTTCGTCTCTTTCAGTAAGGTGGATGCTTCCATTTTAGCACGGTCGATGATCTCTTTCTTGCGGGCTTCGAGTTCGGAATTAAGTTTTTGGTAACGCGCCCGTTCCTCGGTCAGTTTCATTTCCTTCTCTATGAACTCACGCTGATTTTTTTGGAGTATTTGTTTTTCTTCTGCTACCGTCTTCATCAGGGTTTCCAGTCCGGTCAGCTCCTTACCAATGATTTGTTCGGCTCGCTCGATCGTGGCTTGAGGTAATCCTGTTTTTTTTGCAATCTCCAAAGCAAACGAACTTCCCGGCTTGCCAATCTCCAGATGGAATAGCGGCTGCAAATTTTTTGAATCAAATTGCATAGAGCCATTTCGTATGTCGGTGCGGTTGGCGGCAAATAATTTTAAATTATAATAGTGCGTAGTCGCCACGCCCCAAACTCTTTTCTGAAGCAAGGAACCCAAAATCGCCTCGGCAATGCCACCACCAAAATTCGGGTCCGTGCCCGCACCCAATTCATCCATCAACACTAAGGTTTCTGAATTGGAATGGGCTAAAAAGAAACTCATGTTTTTTAGATGCGAGCTGTAGGTGCTCAAATCATTTTCGATGGATTGCTGATCGCCAATGTCAAGAAAGATATTTTTAAATATCCCGACTTGCGATTTTTCAAACAACGGAGCCAACAGCCCACATTGTACCATGTATTGAATCAACCCAACCGTCTTCAAACAAACTGATTTTCCCCCGGCATTTGGTCCTGAAACTAAGAGAAAACGCGCATCATCGGGAAGGTCAACCGTTAACGGTATCAGTGGCCGTTTACCTTTCAAACTCAAGTGTAGCAGCGGATGTCGTGCCAATATCCAATTCATTGCAGGGCGGTCCATCAACAACGGCATATCGGCTTCCATTTCTAAGGCCAGTTTTGCTTTGGCCCTATTGAAATCGACCAATCCTAAAAAGACACAGGCTGCCTTAATGGAATCCAGGTTTTCGCGCAGCAGTGTAGTGAGCGCTTTTAATATCTTCACCACTTCCCTGCGATCGGCATGGAGCAGATCCCGAATCTCATTGTTCGCTTCCATGGATTCGGCCGGTTCGATGTACACCGTTTGCCCCGTGGCTGATTCATCCATGATAAATCCGCGAAGTTTCCTTTTATGTTCCGCCAAAACCGGTATCACCACGCGCCCTTCACGAATGGTGAGGGTCGCCCCTTCCGGTACCCAACTGTGGCCAACCGAATCTCGAAAAATCTGTTCGGTAAGCCTCCGCACCCTGATCTCTTCTTCGCGCAGCCGCTTTCTGATGCGGGCCAACTCCGTGCTGGCATTGTCTTTTATCTTTCCTTTTTCATTGAATTTGTCGCCAAGGGCAGCCACAAGTTCACCGGGAAGGTTTATCGGTTCTGTAAGTTTAAAAAGTTCAGGATAATCTTCATTAGAAGTCTTGAGAAACTTATGGAGGGTTAAAATAGAATGTAACGCTGGAATAATCTCCTGGAAATTTTCCTCTTCCAAAAAACTTTCCTCTACCCGAATGAGCTCAAAATAGACCGTGGGGTCGGCATAGGTATTCAACGGAAGGACTTCACCTTTTTCGAGGATTTGTTTTAACTCCCTGCTGCGCAGCAATAAAGTCTTGATGACATCACTCTGGCTCGAAAATGAAATTTGGGCTACTTCGTCTTCGCCCAATTTTCCCAGACAATTCGTCAACAGCTTTGTTCTGATCTGGTCAAAGCCCAGCTTAGATTCCAGATCGGCCGGGTAAGTGTTCAATGTTTGATTGGCTTTTTCGGCACAAATTTAGGTTCTGGGGCGTTGATGGCTCGTTTTTCCCGTAGCGTAAGGGTGTCGATGATGGCGTCATAAACGGCCTCAAGTTCCTTAGGATGAGACAAATAGTAGGTGTACGTGATCTTCAGAGTTGAATCTGAGAGACCGTGACTTTTTAGCAACTTTTCCTCAAAGGGAAGAAAATATCGGATGGACGAATCCTTTACAAGGTTCATGTTATTGACTCGGAGGTTATCCGTCCTGGCTTCAGCTAAATAAACATCGATGAGCAAGGCCGCGAGTTGTGGTTGTGTGAGCACATCATCCGGTCGCTTGGGCTTACTACAACAGACAGAAACAAAAAAAAGAAAAACCAGAATTGCCTTTTGCATAATTTATCCCGTTTAAAACAAGAATCAGGCCTTAAATTTAATTCTATTTTATATGTTAATAGCGGATGTTACGCAAGGGACTTAGTGTCTTTGAGACTTAGAGGCAAAACAGACAAGAATTCGCCACAAAGGCACGAAGGAACAAAGTAAAATGATTGAAAGTATGTAAATGCGCACCATCAGCTAATAATTGTTTTTGACAGCCATGTAGAAACTCTAGCTCAATATCCTTGTTTTGAGTGCGCGAAGTGCGAGGAGATTTCTTATTTTTAAGCCCGAAAAAATAATGAAGGAACTTCTTAAAAAACTGCGTAAGTACGAAATTCAAATCCGCAAGGCCATCAACAGCCAGATGCAAGGGGATTTCCGCTCTATTTTTAAGGGCACCGGGCTGGAATTTGACGATGTGCGCCCTTACCAATATGGCGATGACATACGCACGATCGATTGGAACGTGACGGCCAAAGGCCATGGCACTTTTGTGAAGACTTTCCGCGAAGAAAAAGAACAGACCATATTTTTTATTCTGGACGTAAGCGCCTCCCAAGACATTGGCACACCCGGTAAAACCAAAGTGGACGTTGCCAAAGAAGTTTGTGGCGTATTGGCACTATCGGGAGCAAAAGAAGCAAGCCAGCTTGGCCTCATTTGTTTTTCAGACGAACGCGAAAAAGCCCTCAAGCCAAGAAAAGGAACTGGTCAGGCCTACGAAATAATTTACGGCATCGTCAACCTAAAGCCACATTCACTGAAAACAAATTTGAACAAGGCCATAGCCTTCGCTCTTAATTTCATTAAACGCAGAAGCGTAATCATCATGATCTCTGATTTCATTGACGACAATTACTTTCATGGATTGAAATCCATGGCCCGCAGACATGACCTGGTGATCATCCGCATCAGCGACAAACGAGAAACGCAATTGCCCAAATTGGGCATCATCCCCGTACTGGACAAAGAGACACAACGCACTCTTTGGGTAAATACTTCTTTTGGCGGCTTTCGCGAAAAGATTTCTGAGCACAATACTTCGCGCCAGCAGGAACTAGCCGATTTTAGTCGTAAGCATCAAATCAACTTTTTGTCGATCGATACCGATGAAGATTACATCCCTAAGCTGCTGAAGCTTTTCAAAGTGAGAAATAAGTCGATGAAGACAGTATGACGCTATTCAAAATTCAATCCCGAAAGCTTTCGGGATCAATATTTATATGCCAACATTTAAAATTTAGAATTTTTTATTCTATAGTCAGTTGTCTTATTTGCTCCACCTTGTTCGCGCAGGAAATAAAAGTGGAAGGTAAGTTTAGTTCGGATAGCGTAAAAATTGGAATGCCCATTGAATTTTATCTCACGGCCCATTATCCAGAAAAGTTAAACCTCCTTTTCCCCGACTCCACGTTCTCGTTCGCTCCATTTGAATTTCAAAAGAAAAAATTCTTCACCACAAAAACCGCCAACGGGATAAGTCGCGACAGCGTGGTTTACACGGTAGAAACCTACGAAATCGACAGCATCCAAAAACTAAAACTACCGGTGTATGTGGTCAACCAGATGGATTGCACGTTGGTATTCTCAAACACCGACACCGTTTTCTTTCAACACATGGTGGCCTCCATTCCCGATTCATTGAGTGCTGAAAAATTGCCCTTGAAAACCAACACGAAGTATCTGGGTGTGAAATGGCAACTCAATTACATCTTGGCTGGAATAATAGCCGGAATTATATTGATAGTCCTTATTCTGGTATGGATTTTCTTCGGTAAAAAAATCAAGCGTTATTTTAAATTGAAACGGATGACCAAAAGCTATGAAGCCTTCCTGTCTAAATTTGATAGCTCCGTTCAGAATTTAGAAACGGGATTCACCTCGCAGCATGCAGAAAAGACCTTAGTGATCTGGAAAAATTATTTGGAATCGCTGGTAGGCAGACCCTATACCAAATATACTTCTAAGGAAATCAAAAATATTGAAAAAAGTGAGGAACTTGGCAAAGCCTTGAGCGATATCGATCGGATGATCTATGGACATCGGCATGACAACATTCAACCCCCGTTCACCAACCTGAAGGAGTTTGTGCAAAAGGAATTTGAAAAAAAGAAAGAGGAGGTAGTCCATGGATAAGTTCACTTCACCGTGGTATTCCCTGGATTGGTTTTCTCCATCCACTCTGAATGCGTTAACTTGGGAAAGTAAAATTTTCCTTTACCTCATCCCTGCTATACCCATCGCTTTCATTTTACGCTGGCTCATCCGCTACTTTCTTAACCAGAAACTTCCTGTGGCGCTGATCGGAAGCGATTTGAAAAGTTCGATCTTCAACTGGCTGCGTTTTATCCCGGAAATTATTCTAATGCTCGTGATGATGCTGATTCTTGTCGCGTTGGCAAGGCCACAGCGGTCAAACGAAAAGGTAGAACAATGGACAGAAGGTATCGACATTATGATCGCGTTGGATATTTCACAGTCCATGCAGATTGAGGATTTTCAACCCAATCGGTTAGAAGCCGCTAAGCAGGTCGCGCGCGATTTCATTAAAGGAAGAATGCAAGACCGCATCGGACTTGTTGTTTTTTCAGGAGATGCATTTTCGCTGGCGCCACTCACCACCGATTATAACTTGCTCTACTCCTACCTGAATGATATCACCTTTGACATGATCGAGTCGCGCGGCACAGCTATTGGCAGTGCCATGGCGGTAGTTACCAATCGGATGAGCGAGTCGGAATCAAAGTCAAAAGTATGCATCCTGATCAGTGATGGTGATAACACCGCTGGAAACATCGACCCGATCACCTCAGCGGAATTGGCAGCCGCTTACAGCATAAAAATCTACACGATTTTGGTGGGAAAAGAAGGCATGGTTCCCTTCGGGAAAGATTACTTTGGCAGACCGCAAATGGTTGAGAATACTGTGGACGAAACTACGATGCGTAAAATCGCAGACATCGGCAATGGGCAATTTTTTAGAGTTACCGATAACGAAGCGCTAAAAAATGTTTTCGACCGGATAAACAAATATGAAAAAGCAGAGATCAAGGAAAGCCGTTTCAAGGATACCTCTGATTTTTACTTTATTTACTTAGAGTGGGCCATGCTTTTCTTTCTCCTTTGGCTGGCATCAAAATCAAGTTTCTTAACGAATGTATTACAGGATTGATTTTTGTTTTCCAAATCAAATTTCCTTCATCATCACTACGGCTTCTTTTCCTTTGTAGATAATTCGTTCTAAAATGATCCAACCATTTCTTTTATAAAGCGCTTCGGCACTGTTGGTATATAAATAAATTTTAGCGAATCCAAATTCAAGCGCCTTACGTTCTATTGCGTTTAGCAAAAGCTGCCCGCATCCTGATTTCGAAAATTGCTATCGGTAAATAACATAGATACCCAAGGACCGAATTTTGAATATTCTTTATGCACTTTCACTAGCCCCACCTGAAGATGTAACCCACCCGTGGCGACTATTTGATTATCCTTCTTGAGCAACAGATGAAACAGGATGTCATCAGTCGACTGCTTTGAGAATCGCTCGATTGATGTTTCTTTTGGGATTGACCATTCCGCTAAATACCAGTCTGCAATTTGGATAATTTCATCCGTCCTGGAGGGATCCAATCTACAGATTTCCATTTTAAACCGAGGTTCTTTTTGATTTTAAATAAAATAAAAATTACTCCAGTTCAAACTCGGTTTGCTCCTCATCCAATTTAAAAATTGAAATCCCCAAAGGAGGCAGGGTAACGGCAAGAGAGTAGTCCTTGTTATGGTATTTTACTGGCGATGTATACTGAATCCCCTGATTCACTTGACCACTCCCACCATATTTTAGATTATCAGAATTAAAAATCTCTTTCCAAGTGCCGCGAACAGGAACTCCAACGCGATATTGGGTTCGGACTTCCGGTGTGAAATTGCAAGCCACCAGCAAAAAATCGTTACGTTCTTCTCCTTTTCGCAAAAACACCATCACACTGTTTTCCCGATCTGAATAATCGACCCATTCAAAGCCGCGATCGCTGAACTGAAATTGATACAGCGCAGGTTCTGCTTTATACAAAGCATTCAGGTCGGCTATCAATTGCAACACGCCTTTATGCAAATCATAGTCTAACAAATTCCAACTAAGGCTGTGATCATGGTTCCATTCACCCGTTTGGCCAAACTCGCCACCCATAAATAATAATTTCGTTCCAGGGTGAGCAAACATATAGGTATACATCAAACGAAGATTGGCAAACTTCCTCCACTCATCCCCTGCCATGCGACCAATTAACGAACCTTTGCCATGAACCACCTCATCATGAGAGAGTGGCAGCATAAAATTCTCTGTGAAGGCATACATGATGCTAAACGTAATTTCATTTTGATGATACTTCCGATAGATGGGATCATCCTTAAAGTATTTCAGCGTATCGTGCATCCATCCCATCATCCACTTTTGGCCAAACCCAAGACCGCCTAAATATGTTGGCCTAGAAACTCCTGGCCACGCAGTTGATTCCTCTGCGATGGTGATCACGTCTGGATGCGTGCCGTAAACCGCTTCGTTGAATTCTTTGAGAAATCGGATCGCCTCTAAATTTTCGTTACCTCCGTGCGCATTGGCTTCCCACTCACCTTCTTTGCGCGAATAATCTAAGTAAAGCATTGACGCCACAGCATCAACACGAAGTCCATCGACATGAAAACGTTCAAGCCAAAAAAACGCATTACTGATCAAGAATGAGCACACTTCGTTGCGCCCATAATTATAAATATAACTACTCCAATCTGGATGAAATCCTTTTCGAGGGTCAGCATGTTCATACAAGTGGGTTCCATCAAATTTATAGAGACCGTGTGCATCGCCAGGAAAATGCGAGGGCACCCAATCTAAGATGACTCCAATACCGGCACCATGAAACGAATCGACTAACGCCATGAATTCTTGTGGCGAACCAAAGCGACTGGTGGGTGCAAAATAGCCCGTAAGTTGATAACCCCAAGAACCAAAGAACGGATGCTCCATCACAGGAAGAAGCTCTACATGCGTGAAACCTGCTTTCTTTACATAGGTTACTAATTCTTCAATCAACTCCTTGTAGCTGAGCGAGCGGTTGCCATCCTCTGGCTTCCTTTTCCAACTACCTAAATGAACTTCGTAAACTGAATACGGTTGAGGTTTTCCTACGAGGCTCTTTCTTCGATCTAACCAAGTTTGATCTTTCCACTGATAATCTTCTTCCCAAACAATAGAAGCCGTCCGAGGGGGAATCTCTGAATAAAAGGCAAAGGGATCTGCTTTTTCCAAATACTCACCCGAATTTGAATGAATGGCAAATTTGTACGCTTCGCCCTTTTCTATTCCCGGAAAAAAACCTTCCCAAATTCCTGATTCATCCCATCGCGCATTTAAGTTATGCTGACCGTTTTTCCAAAAATTAAAATTTCCAATGATGGAAACCGCGACAGCATTGGGTGCCCAAACGGCAAAGTAGATGCCATTTTGATTTTTAAAATTGGCTGGATGTGCTCCCAGTTTCTCGTACAGTTTGTAATGTTTCCCAGATCGGAACAGATGAATATCGAAATCAGTCAGTAGCGAGAAGCTCTCTGCATTCTCTTTATTTTTTTCTATATTCTTCTTTGTCATAATTTTTTGTCGTTAAGATTTCCTTTCACTTAGGCAACAGAGGCTATTCCACCAAAGTCAAATAACCTATTTCTTTGATTCCTTTGCCAACATAAATCGGCCAACCTGATAGTGAATGCCGCGAAGCGGGATAATCACCCAATCGGGTCGACCGTTGAGCTCATAGCCGAGTTCGTAAATTGCTTTCTCCAAAAGGTAAACGCGCATTAAAATATCATTTTCTTCAGACAGGTTTTTGCCCATTCCTACTTTTTCCATATAGGCACCCATATAAAATCGGCTTACATAATGTTGCCATTGTTCAGCCCACTGGCTTAAAAGTTCTAAATCTTTTTCACGATAATTTTCATTCAATAAAATTTTTCCGAAGGCGGCATAATGAAACGATCGCATCATGCCCGCCACGTCTTTAAGTGAGTTTTTCTTTAACCTGCGTTCGCTAAAACTAAAACCTGGCTCGCCTTCAAAATCGATAATCACAAAATCTTTTCCCGTGAAGAGTACTTGCCCCAAATGAAAGTCGCCATGAATTCTCGTCCGTAACGACTTCATAGGCGATTTATAAATTTCACTGAAACAATTTAAAATCTGGGCTTCCATCGCCAGCACTTCTTTCGCCAAGAGCTGCGTCTCGTGGTTTAATTTGGGCAGCGATTGCTCCAAAAGTTTGAGGCGGTCGCGCGTTAATTTGCGCATCATCGAATACAGCGAGCGCTGGTAATTGGCCGTGAAATGTTCAGGGGCAAAGGCAGGATTTGTTTTTTCTGATGCTAAAGCCAAATGCATTTCAGCAGTGCGCTGACCGAGCCGAACAACACGCTCATAGAAACCTCGTCCAATAAATTCTTGGATTAACTCGGGCGCCTCTTCAAATGTAATCGATGACTTATTGATCAATTTAGGAAGTTTGTCCTTTTTGGAACTCACCATAACTCGTTCATAAAAACGTCCTACCGAGTCAGTGGTCATTACCCAACTGTCTCCTTGATTTTCTACTTTCTCTTGAAGTAATCCCAAGACCATTACCTTTCCATCGTTGTCATGATATTCAATACTGCCTGCATACTTAGGAGAATTCCGAAAGCTTGTATTCTCGGAAAGAAACCGGACTATCTCTAAATCAGGGTTTATCTCACTCTCAATTTTTCGGTAAAATTTAAAGAAGTATTGATCATTATAAATTATAGCCGTATTGCTTTGGTCGGCCTTTAATATTTTTGAATCTACTTTATCGGCATTGAGCTTTACATATACGCTTGAGTTAAATTCGAGCGTTCCTCCGTCATCTTTTATGCGTGTTTTTCTGTCCATCGCATGAAAAAGGAAATCTCTAAAGCCCCGATCGTAACTACTATCAACCAGAAAGCCAATCTTCCCCTGAAAATCGGCTCTGCAGATTACGCTTTGCGCGATGTATTCAACTTTATCAAACAAAGTTTCGGAAGATGCAAAATAGATTGGCAAGAAGTATAGTTCGGGTAGCCGCTGTACATAATTCACTTCGATTACAGAAAGATAATGCATCTCACCATCTGCCTTTAAGGGGATCAACTTATCGATCCGCACTTTGCTCACCGTTCGTGCTTTGCCACCAAACCAGCGGCACTTGCGCATGAAAGACTGCAAAACTTTACGCTCTAAAAAACGAATGTTCTCGTAATCAGAAAAAGTACGTTCCCAGGAAAGATCGGATTTAAATAAAGGCAACTCACCGGAGGCAGCGACTGCTTCTTTCTTTTCTGAAAGATCCACCTGAAACCAAAAATAGCCGTAGGGACCAATAGTGATGGGATACTCACCTTCACTTACGCTCCGAAAACGGTTTTGGCTAAAGGCTTCGGTTACGTCATATTCTTTAAAGGCGGAGAAGTCCAGCGTGGTGGATTGGGAAAACTGTGAAAGATTAGCGACTACCACTACGATCTGATTCTTATAGCTACGGCTATACGAAAGAATCTTCGCATTGGAACTTTCAATGAAGGTCAGATCTCCGCGGCCAAACACATTGAGTCTTTTGCGCATGGCTAATATATTTTTGATCCACCACATAAGCGATGATGGATTTTCTTCTTGCGTGGCAACATTCACGGATTCATACCGATAGGCAGGGTCTGTAATCACCGGCAAAAAAAGCTTCTGTGGATTAGCTGTTGAGAATCCGGCATTAAGATTCATGTTCCATTGCATTGGTGTGCGCACGCCATAACGGTCGCCCAAATAAATATTATCTCCCATGCCAATTTCATCACCGTAATAAAGAACAGGGGTGCCGGGCAAGGAAAACAAAAGAGAATACAATAATTCCATTTTCCTTCGGTCGTTATTGAGGAGTGGCGCGAGCCGTCTGCGAATGCCCAAATTATGTTTGGAATTTTGATCGGTAGCATAGGCTTTGAAGAGATAGTCCTGCTCTTCTTCGGTCACCATCTCGAGGCCAATTTCATCATGGTTTCGCAAGAACAGCGCCCATTGACTATTCTCAGAGGCCTTTGGGGTTTGCTCAAAAATATCAATGATCGGATAGCTGTCTTCTGTGCGAAGGCCGAGAAATAGTCGTGGCATCAATGGGTAGTTGAAGCACATGTGGCATTCCTTTCCATTTCCAAAATATTCAGCCGCATCTTCAGGCCATAAGTTAGCTTCTGCAATTAAAACACGTTCCTCATAGTGCTTATCAACATAGGTTCGGAGTTTTTTTAAAAAATCATGGGTTTGAGGAAGGTTCTCACAATTGGTCCCTTCTTCCTCAAACAAATAAGGAACGGAAGCCAACCGAAAACCATCAATACCAATCTTTAACCAGAAGTCGATGACCTTGATCATCTCAAGCTGTACTTCCGAGTTTTCAAAATTCAATTCTGGCTGGTATCGATAAAACCGATGCCAATAGTAGGCTTTGGCCTCTGTGTCCCAAGTCCAATTCGATGTCTCTTCATCAGGAAACATAACCCGTGCCTCTTTGTATTTTTCTGCATGCTCACTCCAAACGTAATAGCCTTTATAGCGAGATCCCGCTCTGGCTTTTCTTGATTTTTGAAACCAAGGATGCTGATCAGAAGTATGATTCAATATTAGTTCAGAAATGACCCGAATCCCACGAAAGTGGGCTTCCTTTAAAAATTGCTTGAAATCGGAAAGCGTTCCATAATCAGGATGAACATCGCAGTGCTCAGTGACATCAAAACCATCATCTTTTAGGGGGGAAGGGAAAAAAGGCAAGAGCCAAATGGTGTTAACACCAAGGTCATCCAAATAATCAAGTTTAGAAATTAACCCTTGAAAGTCTCCAATACCATCTCCATTGCCATCACAAAATGCCCGTAGGCTCACCTCATAGATAACTGCATCTTTATACCATAGGGGATCATTTTTTACAGTCGTTGTCATCTACATGTTGGATTCACGGACATCAATTTTAAACAAATGAAAGGGCATTTTATGGGGATTAATTTCTACGAAATTCCATTCTTGCACCCAGAGATAAGATTCGTTGGTAACTAAATCATGCAACTTAATATTGATTTTATCATTCAATCCAAGCTTAATTTTAGGCAGTTGAACATATCCAGATTGGGTGGTGTTCGGATCCAGATTGACAACCACCAGAATGATATTGGAAAGATCATCGGTCGTTTTAAGGTAGGCAATCAGTGAAGGGTTTTCAATTGCACAAAACTGAATGTTCCAGGTTGACTGTAAGGCGGCATTCGCCTTTCGTGCCATGTTCAGCATCGTCATAATATCCGTCATACGGTTGGTTCGTTTCCAATCGTAATGACGCACCTCATATTTTTCGGAGTTAAAATATTCTTCCTTGCCTTCAACAGGGGTGTTTTCATAAAATTCGTAGGCAGGTCCATAAACGCCATAATTTGAAGACAGCGTGGCCGCCAATGCATAACGTAAGATAAAACTATTTTCACCTTGATGCTGCAAATGGTAGGGTAAGATATCCGGAGTATTCGGCCAGAAATTAGGTCTAAAAAAGTTTCGAGAAGGGCTGTAGACCAATTCATTCATGTACTCGATAAGCTCCTGTTTAGAAACCCGCCAGGTAAAATACGTATAAGATTGCGTAAAGCCAACCTTGGCAAGCGAAGCCATAATCTTTGGCCGTGTAAAAGCCTCAGAAAGAAAAATCACTTCTGGATCTTTTTCTTTTACTGATGCGATTACCCATTGCCAAAAAGGAATAGGTTTGGTGTGTGGGTTATCTACACGAAATATTTTCACCCCTTGCTCGATCCAATAAAAGAAGACGGAACGAAGTTCATTCCAGAGCCCTTCCCAATCATCCGATTCAAAATTGAAGGGATAAATATCTTGGTATTTTTTCGGGGGATTCTCAGCGTATTGAATAGAACCATCCGGACGAAGTTTAAACCATTGCGGATGATCTTTCACATAAGGGTGATCGGGGGCACATTGAAAAGCGATATCCAACGCAATGTCAATCCCTATCTTTTTTGCCTCTTTGATAACTTTTTTGAAATCATCGAGGGTGCCAAGAGCGGGCAAAATTGATTTATGGCCACCCTCTTCACTGCCTATTGCCCATGGTGAACCAGGCTCGTCTTTCTTGGCGCGCACGTTATTATTCTTTCCTTTTCTATTGATTTTTCCGATGGGATGGATGGGTGGAAAATAAAGAACATCAAAACCCATTGAGGCTATGCGCGGCAAAAGTTTTAAACAATCTTGAAACGTGCCATTTTTTCCAGGTTCTAAAGCAGACGAACGCGGAAAGAATTCGTACCATGCACTAAAATTGGCCTTCTTATGCTCCACAGAAATACCGTATTCTATTTCCAAGGGAGTGTAGATTTCTTTTAGGGAATTTTCATGAACTATTTTTGCAAAGTCATCACTTAAAATCAAGTTTACTGCTTCTTCATAATGGGTTTTGTCTTCCAGTTTGTTAGCAAGCGGAAGCAGCAAAGGATTTATCCCCCCTAATTTTCTCAACATCTCCGCTCCTTCCATTAGTTCCACTTTAACCTCTACTTTGGCATTGGCTTTTTTAATAAACCCATCATACCAAGTTTCAAAGTGATCAATCCATGCGTGGATAGTAAAAAAATAACTGCCCTGTTCGGAAACCAAAAATGAAGCTTGCCATTCATCATTAACCGCGGAGGTCATTGGAATCTCGATCCATTCGCCCTCCTTTTCTTTTTTATAAAGCACACATGCACGAATGTGGTCATGCCCGTCACCAAAAATAGAAGCCGTAACATCCACACGCTCGCCCACAGTACGTTTGGCCGGATAAATACCTCCGTCCACCACGGGCTGAACATTTTCGATTATAACTCTGGATTTTCCTCGCATGCAACAATTTATTTTTTTTTGCCTGTATCCCTTGAATATTCAGTCAAACCTTCCATTTCAAGGAACAATTTCAGTAGCTTGTCAGCTGCAAAAAACAAGTCAGCTTGTTTGGATAATGAAAGAGAAGTTGATGTAATCTTAGTCTCTGAAAACAAAGACTCAAGTTCAACTGTATCTTCTTCTTTGTGATAAAGCTTTAATAAAGAAGAGGTGTCTAAAAATATCTTCATTGATCACCCTTTCTCTCTTCAATGACCGCCTCACTAAGCAATCCTTTATAGTTTTCTAGGTTTTTCTGACTTCTTGAAAAGGAGAAGTCTGACAGCAAAAAACCTTTCTCAGACTTGGTTTGAATTTCTTCCAAAAATGTAATAATGACCTTTACCGGATCGTTTGAGGGATACTCTTTGTCAAGCTTTACAAAGCCCTTTTGATATGTTCCGGTAACTGCCACCATGATACTTAATTAACTCAATCAGTTAAAAATACTATTAATATTCAATACCTTCAAAAAGTCAATACTTTTTGTTCTACGATTTAACCTTAAATATAAATGCACTATGAGCTGGTAATTCGATTTCGGTAGTAAAATTTTCAAAACCGATGTCCATTCCACTCCTCAGCAAATCACGACCGATGTATTTCGTTCCGGTCTCCAAACTCATTGCTTTAATAATTTCTTCAGTCAATTGTAGTTTCGCTTTTGTCGTGTTTGAATTGAAATTACTAACGATAAGCAGTTTCTCCTCACCGTTCACACGCGCAAAGGCGTGAACCAACGGTGAGCAATTTCCTTTTTCAACATTGAGTTTTGTGGCATCAAAATAATCTCCAGATGCAATAGCAGGATTGTTGGCTGAAAACGTCAAAAGATCTGCATAAAATTGCCTCAACTGTTTTTGTTCAAAGCTTAGCGATCCGCCATCAAATTTTCCCCGATTCATCCACTTCTGGTGGGCCCCAACACCCCAGTAGTCAAAAATGGTAGTGCGACCGTCCTCCATGGAAAAGCCTTCTGCACCTGCTCCTGACTCTCCCACTTCCTGGCCAAAATAAATCATCACGGGACTTTGGTCGATGGTCGCACTGATCACCATAGCAGGTACGGCCTTCCAATAATCACCGGCAAAGTAGGGCGATGCAATTCGTTGCTCATCATGGTTTTCTAAAAAATGAACAAGGTTTGAATTTATGCCTTTTAAGTCTTCCTGAATTTTAGAAATCTCTGTGGTTAGGTTCTTTTGATTGGTCAACAATCGAAGCACATCATAAAGTTGAACCTTATCATACAAATAATCAAATTTTCCTTTCTCAATGTAGTTCCGGTACATGGCGGGATTGTAAATCTCAGCTATGAAAATAATTTCAGGATTTACTTTTTTTATTTCGGGGATGACCCAGCCCCAAAACTCCACCGGAACCATCTCAGCCATATCGCAGCGAAAGCCATCCACCTTTTTACCTGCCCAATAGAGAAGAATATCTCTCATTTTGATCCATGTATTTGGCACGGGATCAAAGTAAGTTTTGCGCTCATGCAGAATGTCCACACCATAGTTTAGTTTCACCGTTTCAAACCAATCATTTATAGATGGCGTTGTGGTGAACTGATCATTACCTGATGCTTTGGCCGGCATTTCAGTAAATTTTCCGTCTTTCGTTGGAAATGAATTTTGCACACCTAAAGAAACATAATCTTTAGGAGGTTGGAAGGACTGCCCTGGCAGATAGTAGAAATTATTGGAGGCCTTAAAACCAACCGACTTGTCATCTTCCTCGCCCAGGTCTTTTACTCCTTCGGGCTTCACATCACTATGATAGGCTCGAGCCACATGGTTTGGCACAAAATCGATAATAACCTTAAGATCGTTTTTGTGCGTACGATCAATTAGTTGTTCAAACTCTTGTATCCTATTTTTTACATCCACTGCAAGGTCAGGATCCACATCATAATAGTCTTTAATGGCATAGGGTGATCCAGCACGGCCTTTCACCACGTCTGCATCATCCAATGGAATTCCAAATTGGGTGTAGTCTGTTAACTGTGCGTGTTCGATGACACCCGTATACCAAACATGAGACACACCCAATTCTTTGATGCCATTTAGAGCGGCCACATTTACATCATTAAATTTACCCACTCCATTTTCTTCTAATGTGCCGTATGGTTTATTGATGCTTTTTTGATTTCCAAACAAGCGGGTAATCATTTGATAGATTACCATCTTTTTTGCTTTGTATTGCATAACAGGTATATCAGGTATTTTTTCTTTGGGGGAAGAACAACTCAAAACTAGAAGCAGAGAAAGTAAAATAAATAAGCGCATAAATGTATTGTTGCCAAGATAAAGATTCATGTGTATTGTACACAATTATTTGAAAATAAAAAATAGGATATTTTTAATCAACCGGCTTTTCGCCTGGACGATTTTTTCTCCTCTTTTGAGGAAGAACCCTTTGCCTTCTCCATGGGTTTTTTCTTGGCTGCGTCTATACTTGCTTTCAGTGCCGTCATGATGTCTACCACTTTAGGCTCTTCTTGCACCATGGTCACGATCTCTTTACCCACGATCTTGGCATCAATAATTGTTTTGAGTGCATCGAAATAATGATCTTTCATTTCGATCTTGCTGAACTTAGTGGTCATCGAGTCAACCAACGTCTTGGCCAGTTTCATTTGCTCCTTTTCAGCCTTAACTTCCAACAATTGTGGAACTTCGCGCATATTTCGTACTTCATTGGGATACCGAAGCCGATACATCAGAACACCGCCTTCGTGTGGTGAAAGAAGTACGGGAGTTTCCCGATCGCGAAGCACCACCTTACCAACACCTACTTTGCCACTTTCTTTTAATACATTGCACAATAGGCCATAAGTTTTGGCTGCAATGTCTCCGTCTGGGCCGATGAAATAGGGTGTCTCGAAAAGTGTGTGATGTACCTCCTCACTTTTCACAAAGCCCTCGATTTCAATGACTTTCTCGCTTTTAAGTTTTACCTTCTCTAAGTCCTCTTGCTCGATAATTACATATTGCCCCGGTTCGTATTGATAGCCTTTCACTATATCCTCCGCTTTCAGAGGTTTGCCGGTCACTTTGTCTTTCTTCTCATAGCTAACTGGATTATGCCCCTCACGTGTGAGCAGGTTAAAGCTAATCGTTTGGCCTGTGTCTATGGCATTATAGATGCGGACAGGAATTGTAACTAGTGAAAACTGGATGTGGCCCTTCCAAATCGCTCTCATGATTACAAGATTTAATGGTTAGTCTAAAAAATGAAGTAGAAAGTGCTAAAGTATTGATAATGAAAGAATTTTACAAAGATCGATAGTGTATTTAAAAGTTTATTCTTGCCCACAATAGCCCGACCCACAAAGACCTGGGTTCGCGAAATCAATAAATTCTTGATGATGTCGGCTAGCGTGTCCGGATTTCCCTTCGTATGAAAATAGAATAGGACAATGCGAAACAGGTAACTGTGGCCGCAATCAGTCCGGTAAGCTGTGGCCAAACCAGCAAAAGGCTTTGGCTAAGTGGCAACGGACTTGGAATAGTTCCATAAACCTGCTCCATTGAAAGCGGGCCAAGACTGCGCACGGAAGGTAGAAGCAAAGTGGTGGTGGCTTCACTATAAAGTTGGCTGGGTATTACACGCATTAGATTGCCAATAAATTCTTTGTAATTGATAATTTGTTGAGGTGTAGCCGTTATCGCTGGCGCTGAGGCTTTTGCAATCATATCCACAATCAACTGATAAAATATGGTGAAGAAAAGCCAGACCGCAATACATGACAAAGCAGCGGTTGCCGGCTGACGAAACTGTACAGAAAAAAATATACCAAGATTTAGCCAGAAGGCCACATAGCAGATACTGACCAAAATAAAAAAAATGAGTCGCCAAAATTCTTCTGCCGTAGGCGGAATGCCTATGCGCAATAGGCCGATACCCATTACAAGAAAGCCCAGTGAAAACATAAGTACACTGATCACGGTCAGAGCCGCCACGAACTTCCCGTTCAATAGGTAATCGCGATGGAGGGGCTGTGCCAACAACCGACTGAGCGTACCTCTGTTATGCTCTGAGTTGATGGCATCAAAACCGAGGCTAATTCCTAGCAAAGGACCAAGGAAATTAATAAACACAACAAAAGAAGGCAGGGTGCCATCACTAAGCGTAAAAAGCTTAAGAAAGAAAAATGCACCCTTAAGGTCTTCCGTTTTCAAGCCCTTGTTGAAATTTGTCAAGGCCGTATAAAGTGAACCCAGGCAAGTCATGGCTATCAGTACTACCATAATAATAAAGCGCCAGCTTCGCACATGGTCACCAACTTCTTTTTGAACAATTATCCAAAACGGGTGCGGAGTTCGCTCCATTGGAAAAGACAGTTTCATGCGTTACTGTTTTTTTTGGTTGCCTTTAAATGCAAGACAATTATCAATCGGCAATCTATTTTCAGAAACCCATCCATCATTTCTTGGTGCCATCTTCTTGAAAATAGTGACGGTAAATATCATCAAGTCCAAACTCTTTTCGATGCAAACTGTTCAATCCAATGCCGGATGTTACAATGGTTCTGGCCAGGTCTGCCGCCATGTCACGTGAACATCCAATCAACAATGTTCCAGCGTCATTATTCATACTTAGAACACCTTCCATGCTTAGCAATTCCTTTTCCAATTGGTCAATCGATATGGCTTGAATTCCATTTTGAATCCCTGCTTCAACGAGATAAGGTTCATTAGAAAAAAGATTCTTCGAGAGCGAACCAATGTCGCCTTCAGCCAGCAGTTTTCCTGACACAAACAGGCCAACCCTGTCACACACTTCTTGTACTTGGTGAAGATGATGCGAAGACAGCAACACTGTTAAACCCTCCTCTTTGCTGAGTTGAACAATCAGTTCCAAGAATTGTTGCACCCCATTTGGGTCAATCCCTAAGGTAGGTTCATCGAGAATGATCACTTCCGGATTTTTAATTAAAACATCAGCAAGCCCAAGCCGCTGGCGCATACCGCGCGAATATTTTCCTGCTTTTTTGTTCATCGCATCCATGAGCCCAACACGGACCAACAGATCCACTGCTCTTTGCTTGGCCTCTTTGCCCGAAACCCCATTAAGCCGAGCCGTATATAAAAGATTTTCTAAACCCGTATAGTCTTCATAAAACCCAACATCTTCGGGCAAATATCCCACCTTTCTTTTAACCTCAATTGGATTTCTGGTCGAGTTAATCCCGCAAACGCTGACTTCACCTGATGTTGGATCGGTAAGCCCTAGCATCATCAATATGGTCGTTGACTTTCCTGCACCATTGGGACCCAGCAGGCCAAACACTTCACTTTTCTGAATTGTTAAGTTAAGGTGATCAACGGCTGTGAAGTCCCCATACTTTTTGGTAAGTCCTTTGAGTTGAATAATGTCTGTATCCACCACTCACCTCCTCCCAAATTTAACGAACAGATAGTAAACACTTCCAATAGCGGCTCCGATAATAAGCACCCCAATCCATCCATACAACATCGATGTTTCTACGGAAACTCTGATGGATGCTTTTGAAGTTACTTCAGGAGTCCTTGCTTCCATATTCACTGCATAGTCACCAGCAATCGCTTTTTTGTCGGCCTTAATCGTCCCAAAAACTTGAGCAGTTTTTCCAGGCTCCAAATTATCAACAGTCTTGGGATCAAAAATCACGTCCCAATTAATGGGACCATTAAATCCCATCGTAACCTTTTTAAGGGTGGCTGACCCTCCATTCTTTAGCACGAATTCAAATCGCTTTTCATCTCCTGCAGTTATTGATGTGCTCAACAAACCGGTAGGTGTTGTCAATTCAACAGCATAAGACCCTTTAATAACCACCTCAAGTTCAAGACTAGCCGAAGTGCCGGTTGTCTCAGCCAGAATAAGAATTCGATACGATCCAGCTCTAATGACGTCAGGTGGATCAAGTTCCACGGTAATATTCTCTGTGCGATTTGGCTCCAGCTGCACCGAAGTGACCTGTCGACCCATCGCTTTGAACGCCACATTCCAGCCCCGCAACACACCCGCGCGTAAAGAATACAATTGCTGGTCACCCGTGCTATTTTTTAATTCAACATTGAAAGTAAAATTGGCATTGGAATTACCTTCCATGTTGGGTTGCTTGGTTGTTAATTCAGTTTTGAATGTACCTTGCTCTGATACCACAACAGTCAAGGGCAAAGCACCAAAGCCTTTCGCAACAACACTAAAATGATAGATGCCCTTATTAACTTTTAGCGGTACATCTACATGAAGCACCAGACTCTTCTTGTCTCCAGAAAGAACGGAAACCTCTCCAATCGTCCATCCGTTGGACTTCAAATCGTAATTCCATCCTTTAGGGATACCGCCAATGGATATACCCACGTTCGCCAGTGTGCTTCCATTGTTTATCACATCAATGGCATAATCAATAGACTGACCTGGTGGAATGGAAATCCTAGTAAAGGGAGTGTATAAAATAACCCCCTGATCGGTACCCGAAGCCGACCTAATAAATAACATGGCTACGATCAACGTAGGTAAAACGCGCGGTATTTTACGGCATCGCAAAAAAAATAATCTCATAACTTATTAGCGTTTTTTGTCCGTGCGCAAAATTAAAAACTGAAATAAAATTCAAAAATATTTTTCTTATTTTTTTACTGGAAAATGGGGTTAGCAAAGCGTGTAGAAAAAACTGAGAAAATAGCAGTGACTGACCAATTTTCTTGTAAGATTTTGAAAAAAAATCAAAGAATTCTTATCAGCAGTAATACTGATTTTACCGTATAAATCCGAAATGGAAAGGTTAACGAATCCTCTTTGAAAAAGGAAATTGAAAAAAGTAGCGAGGAGCAGAGTTGAACTGCCGACCTTCGGGTTATGAATCCGATGCTCTAACCAGCTGAGCTACCTCGCCATAAATAATTGGTCATTGAACCATTAATTCAATGCCTATCACCAATCTTTGATCTTTCCGGGGAAGGTATCACTGAAAAATGAGGCGCAAACATACAAACTTTTGGTGGATTCAACTACCATAAAATTATGATTAAAAATATTATTTGTCGTTGACAAAAAATCGTTATAAATTATAAACCAAACGCAAGAGAGTTGTATGGCTACCGCGACAAAGAATTTATTTACCTCCGATTTTGAGATCCACGCATCTGTTAAAATGCTGTATCCCTACATTCAAACGGCTAGTGGTTTAGCGGAATGGTTTGCTGATAATGTGAACATTAGTCCTGAAAAGGTTTACACCTTTGAATGGGACAATGAACATCACAATGCTGTGCTTGCCGCACATCGCACCAATCACTTCGCCCGATTCGAGTATTTGCCCGAATCTAAAGAAGATGAAAAAGACCCCTCGTATTTCGAGCTGCGTATTGAAGTGAACGAGTTCACCCAGACTACTTTTTTAAAAGTAAGCGACTATTCTGATTTTGATGATCTGGAAGAGCTCCAGGCTTTATGGAACAGTTTGGTGGATAAATTAAAAGAGGTCGTGGGTGGATAATTAATTTGCTGCAAACATTCTCTTGCCCTAATTTTCCAACTAAATAAAAAAAAATGCTATCGACTATTAATCCTGGCGAGACTTCTGCCTGGCAAAAGCTTACCGTTATGTTCATGAACCTTCAAGCTGTTCACCTGCGTGAATTGTTTGAAGAAGACCCCGAGCGATTTCAGAAGTTTAATTTGAAATTCGAAGATATTTTGGTTGATTATTCAAAAAACCTTGTGACGAAAGAAGTGGTCGAGGCTTTGATTGAGCTGGCACAGGAGACAGAACTGCCAGAGGCAATTAAGGCAATGTTTGAGGGTGAGCCTATCAACCAGACCGAACACCGTGCCGTGTTGCACACTGCCCTACGGAACCGCTCCAACACCCCGGTGCTAGTGGATGGCGTTGACGTGATGCCCGAAGTGAATGCGGTTTTAAGTCAGATGAAAGCATTCTCCGACCGCCTGTTGAGTGGCCAGTGGAAGGGATATACAGGAAAAGCGATTACCGATATTGTGAACATTGGCATCGGTGGCTCCGACTTGGGGCCGTTGATGGTGACAGAAGCCTTAAAACCCTACCAAAAAAATATTCGCCCACATTTTGTTTCCAATGTTGACGGCACCCACCTTGCCGAAACGGTAAAGCATCTTGATCCAGAAACTACCTTGTTCATTATCGCCTCCAAAACGTTTACTACGCAAGAAACCATGACCAACGCAGAGTCGGCTAAGGTATGGCTTAATGAAAAATCTAATGGTAAAGGCGAGGTAGCCAAGCACTTCGTGGCCGTTTCTACCAACACCAAAGCTGTGACAGAATTTGGCATCTCCCCAGAAAACATGTTTGTGTTTTGGGATTGGGTTGGCGGAAGATATTCCCTGTGGTCTTCCATCGGTCTTTCTATTATTTGCACCATTGGTTTCGAGGATTTTGTGCAAATGTTGGAAGGAGCCCATGCCATGGACATTCATTTTAAGCATGAGCCTTTTGAAAAGAATATCCCCGTGATCCTCGGCTTGCTTGGGATCTGGTACGGCAATTTTTTTGATTCATCAACGGAAGCTATTTTGCCTTACGATCAATACATGCATCGTTTTGCAGCCTATTTCCAACAAGGAAATATGGAGAGCAATGGCAAATCCGTTGACCGATCCGGAAATCCAGTGCATTACAGCACAGGGCCGGTTATATGGGGCGAGCCCGGCACCAATGGCCAACATGCCTTTTATCAACTCATACACCAAGGGACCAAAGTTATCCCCTGTGATTTTCTGGCTCCCGCCATCAGCCACAACCCAATGGGCGATCATCATCAAATCTTGTTATCCAACTTTTTTGCGCAGACAGAGGCACTGATGATGGGGAAAACTTTGGAGGAAGTAGAAAAGGAGCTGCGCGCACGCGGAATGACTAGTGAAGAGATAAAATACCAGGCGCCATTTAGAGTCTTCTCAGGCAATAAACCGACTAACTCAATCCTCTTCAAAAAACTAACTCCACACACCCTCGGGAGTTTAATTGCGATGTACGAGCATAAAATTTTTGTGCAAGGTGTGATCTGGAACATCTTCAGTTTCGACCAATGGGGTGTGGAACTTGGAAAGATATTGGCCAAGAAAATCCTTCCAGAACTGGCACTGTCATCAGAAACCACTTCGCATGACTCCTCGACCAATGGGCTCATCAACTATTTCAAACGTTTGAAATCATAAACGTTTTGGAATAAAGGGATCAGGGCTTGTTCTATAAATATGAACACCTATTTTTGACGTTCTTTTATCTTTAATGAAAACAGAAATTTCAAAAATAGGTGTGTTCACCTCTGGCGGAGATTCACCCGGAATGAATGCGGCTATTCGAGCCGTTGTAAGAACTTCAATATTTTATAAGAAGGAAGTTTTTGGCATTACCCAAGGCTATGAGGGAATGATTGCCGGTGACATTGTTAAACTGGGTGCGCGATCAGTCGGTAACATTATACAACGGGGAGGGACCATTTTAAAAACGGCAAGAAGTAAAGAATTCCGAACTAAGGAAGGAAGGAAAAAAGCGTTTGACAACCTACAAAAAAATGGCATCAATGCGCTGGTGGCCATTGGTGGCGATGGCACTTTCACGGGCCTCCACGTTTTTTACGAAGAGTTTGGCGTACCCTCTATCTGTATTCCCGGTACAATCGACAACGACCTAGCGGGTACGGATTACACCATTGGCTTTGATACGGCTACAAACACCGCGGTGGATGCCATTGACAAAATCCGCGACACGGCCATTTCCCACAATCGGCTATTCTTTATTGAGGTGATGGGCCGCAATTCGGGCTATATCGCAATTAATTGCGGTATTGCAGGCGGAGCTGTGGCTACAATCATTCCGGAAGACAACATGACGCTGGACGAACTCTTCGCCAAACTTGACGAAGGGGGGAAAACAAACAAGAAGTCAAGCCTGGTGGTTGTTGCGGAAGGTTCTAAAATTGGTGGTGCTTTTGACCTTGCTAAAAAATTCTCAGAGCGAAATAATTATTTCGACATCAAGGTAACCATTCTTGGTCACCTTCAGCGAGGTGGCACACCCACCTACTTTGATCGGGTATTGGCCAGCAAAATGGGTGTTGGCGCTGTGGAGGGATTGCTTAATGGCAATCATAGTACAATGGTGGGCGTTCGCAACAATCAAATCGTTTTCAATGGTTTTGAAACCATCATAAACAATCGACACGAAATCGACACCGAATCACTTCGTATTGCAAAAATCCTTTCCATTTAAACTACCGGAATGAAAGAACTTACCGTTGGCATTGATATCGGAGGCACCAATACAAAGTTTGGAATTGTAGACCGTGAAGGGAATGTGATCCATCAAGGAAATATTAAGACGGCTGATCACGAAGAATTTCAGGATTTTTTTGATGCCATGGCGTTGTCTTTGCGGGAAAGTTTTACAAGTCTCACCACTGATTATTTCATTGCCGGCATTGGGATTGGTGCAGCCAATGGAAATTATTACACCGGCAACATTGAACATGCCACCAACTTGCGATGGAAAGGTGTGCTTCCACTGTCAAAAATGTTTGCCGATGAGTTTCATGTTCCTTGCATTCTTACCAATGATGCCAATGCTGCAGCAGTAGGTGAAATGATTTACGGCAATGCCAAAGACATGAAAGACTTCGTAGTGGTTACCTTAGGTACTGGCCTTGGCAGTGGATTTGTTTGTGGCGGAGTGCTGCTCAACGGACATCATGGAATCGCTGGTGAATTGGGACACACTTCTGTAAATCCAACAGGTCGCTATTGCAACTGCGGAAAAAGAGGGTGCTTAGAAACTTACGTTTCGGCCACCGGAATAAAACGAACGGTTTATAAATTACTTGCTGATTACCTCGAGCCAAGTGAGTTAAGAGGAATAAGTTTTGAGGATTTGAATACCAAGATGATCACCGAAGCCGCCCATCGTGGCGACATTGTTGCTAAAGAAGCCTTTGAGTATACAGGAAGAATTCTTGGAATGAAATTGGCGGAAACTGTGGTGCATACCGATCCAGAAGCAATTTTTTTATTCGGAGGGCTTTCACAAGCAGATGAGTTAATTTTCAAACCTACCATCAGGCACATGGAGGCTAACTTGATGCCACTATTCCGCGGAAAAGTAAAAATTCTTCATTCTGCTCTTCAGAATCAGGCCGCGCCAATATTGGGTGCAAGTAGTCTTGTTTGGGACCATTTAGAAAGGAAGAAAAATAGAGCAACAGTTTAGTTTGGATTTGCGGCAAACAATATAAGGTCGATTTGACTTTTTTTGTGATTTTTGTAATCAAACAAAAGTGTATATGTCGCGTAAAAAAAAATCACCCCGTGAATCTATCGTAAGCATGACCGAACTTGTGCTTCCTAACGACACGAATACACTTAATAATTTAATGGGAGGTCGGCTAATGCAATGGATGGACATTGTTTCGGCCATTGCTGGACAAAAGCACTGCAATAGTATCGTTGTCACGGCCTCTGTCGATAATATTTCTTTTCGTTCTCCCATTCAGCTGGGAAATGTGGTAACCCTCAGGGCAAGGGTCACACGAGCGTTTACCTCTTCCGTGGAAATAAGGATTGATGTGGATGCTGAGAATATTCCGGAAGGGAAAAAAGTAGCAAGTAACTCTGCTTACTTCACTTTTGTGGCGGTCGATAAAGATGGAAACCCGGTGGAAATCCCTGAGGTCGTTCCGGAAACAGAAGAAGAAATTGAGCTCTATAAAGGTGCCTTGAGAAGACGGCAATTGCGTCTAATTCTTTCCGGCAGAATGAAGCCCCAAGAAGCCAGCGAATTAAGGTCGTTATTCGAGTTCAAACAGAACTAGCGAAATGGAATTCGACCCCGATCTATTCCTTGCCACCTACGCGGAAAATTTATTTCTAATTTCACCGCCCCCTATAATAATTCTCGATCAGCCCTGGGAAGCAATTGCTTCTACCGACAAAATACTGTTGGCAAAAATTTTAAACGCTGTCAAACAAACGCTCAACGCAGTCACTATAAAGCATCAGGACTCACTTGATCTTTCCCATTGGATCGAAAAACCCGAACGAATAATTTATTTCGGAAATCCGATTAAAGGGATCCCGTTATATGATCCGGTAGATGCCCACGGAACGGTTATTCTCGCTTCCGAAAGGCTCATCAATCTATCACAAGACGATGAAGCGCGGAAAAAACTTTGGCAAGCCTTGAAAAAACAGTTTTTGATTTAACTTTCAACAATACGGATGTAATCAAAACATATGATTTCTACATTTAATTTCAATTATCATAGTTTATCTTTGAAATACAATTTTACTTATGCGCATACTTATTATAGAAGACGATTGTCGTCTATCTAACCTACTTAAAAGAAATTTCGATGAATTTAATTACGATGTAACAATTGCTGCTGACGGGGATGCCGGACTAAGATTAGCTCAATCGGCCCCTTATGATATTATTATATTAGATATCATTCTACCTAAGCTAAACGGTGTACAATTATGCAAAGCCATTCGCAAGTCACTGCTTGAAATTCCAATTATTATTCTTACATCGCTAGGTACAACTGATAATAAATTAGAGGGATTTGATGCAGGTGCTGATGATTATTTGGTAAAACCTTTTGATTTTAGAGAGCTTCACATACGCATTCTCGTCCTTACAAAAAAAAGAAAATACAATAAACATGCTGAAGTAGTGTCTTATGGAGGCCTCGTTGTAAATCTTCAAAAAATGACAGTTTTACGGGAAGGATTGGAAATTAACCTCACAGTTAAGGAATTTAAGCTACTTCATTACCTTTTGCTCAATGCAGAGCGTGTTGTTTCGAAAGAAGAAATAGCGGAAAATGTATGGGGGATTAATTTTGACCGAGGCACCAATTTTATCAATGTATACATAAATTACCTCAGAAGCAAAATTGATAAAGGTTTCAACGATAAGCTTATTCATACAAAAAATGGTGTAGGCTTCTTGTTGAAAAAGCGTGCGAATATGAGTGAACCCAGCATCCAATGATACTACCAAATAACCAAGGACTTAATTATAATTAACCTAAAATCACCCGTTTTCTATCCAGTAATAATTAAACATCATTGGTAATAAGTGCAAGTCCTTCGTAAGAACATTAAACTAATTAATTAATAATTGGTCATTCATTTGTTGCTTTAGGGTTTCTTTTCTAATTTTTCTAATATAATTCTAATTATTTTCTATGGTATATCCAATGTGTTAGTGTGAATAGTTTGATTTCCTTTGCAATCCACCATAATTGAGAAATAAAAGACACTAATTCAATTTTAGTTGGTAGAAATTTGACACGCCAACATGTATTGCCGTCATCACCAATTGGGAAAGCTGGGTTAATGCACTTTTTAATTCTAAAATGAAAATTACTTATCGGTTAACTATTCACTTCTCAGTTATCGTAGGCATCATACTACTCCTATTTTCACTCTACGTCTATGATTCAGCCTCCTCTGCCAGGGAGAAATTGTTCTTCGAACGCTTAAGAAGCGAGGCTATTATAAAGACAAATTTGATATTAGACCTAAAGGTCAATGCTGATATCCTTCAACTAATTTATTCCAATGCACACATATTATCGCGCGAACAAATTGCAATTTTTGATTCTACTGGGAATTTAATTTACCATGACGTGTAGTCGGTAAGCAACAGTGCACAATTATTGGCAATTAGGAGTGCACAGAAAA
>JADEYI010000396.1_pt1 | contig 63707 bp, 57 predicted proteins | sample 8542331 | NCBI WGS metagenome assembly JADEYI01 (sample SAMN16510988, study PRJNA670497) | mine drainage metagenome | isolation source: biofilm near Copperflume 1 | place: Germany: Marsberg coppermine Kilianstollen | collected 2018-02 | reverse complement strand
AAGATAGTTTCGACCAGTTCGACACCGGGGTGCGGCAGCGGCAGTTCTACGACGAGGAATGCGATCCGGAGTTCGAGATAACGCGGCCGCATGGCTGCGGCCGTCTTTACGATTTCCTGATCGAGCATAAGTTTCGCACCGGGCTTGAGGTACTCGGCCTCGATATCGCCGGACTGTCGGTGCTCGAGATCTGTTGCGGCTCCGGCCTGATGGCCGAAAAATTCGCGCGCGCCGGCGCGATCGTTACCGGAATCGATTTTTCTCCGGCGGCCATCGAGCGCGCCAAAGAACGCGCGCGGCGCTTTCGGTTCGATGCGAGTTTTATGGTGGGTGACGCCGAGAAGTTGGCTTTTTCCGATCGGAGCTTTGATCTGGTCGCGGTCCACGACGGGCTGCATCATCTGGACGATCCCCGGCGTGCCGTTGGCGAGATGGCTCGCGTCGCACGAAAGGGCGTGCTGATACTCGACCCCGCAAAGGCGGCGCTGACGAAGCTTGCGGTAAGGTTGGGGATCGCAGTTGACGTGGAGGACGCCGGCAACGAGGTGAAACGTCTGGTCCCTGCGGAGATTGCGGCTGTGGTTCGCGAGCAGGGGTACGATACCGTTCGCTGGCGGCGCACGCTGATGTACTATCCGCACGCGCCTTATCGATGGTTCGTTTGGTTCGATAAATCCCTGCCATTCCTGTTGTTCAGGCTGATGTTCGAAAGTATCAACCTGCCATTGGGCCGATATGGCAACAAGCTGGCGTTAGCGGCCACCCGTTCGAACCTGGGCTGATTGCGGCACCCGCTACTTCGGAAGCGGCTCGCGATCTTTTTATTCCCGGTCAGCTTCTGCTGGCCGGGTTTTTTATTTCTTCCGGATGCCAGGAGATCTCGCAAGTTGATAGCAGTGCTAAATTGAACAAAAAAAAGGGCCCATCAATGGATAATGGATCCCATGCAAAGTCACTTGCAGATGCGACGAGCTTATGGATCGCGATGTTCGGTTGTGTGCCGCATCCTCGACGCCGCTCAAGATGATCGTGCTCGCGATGGAACAACATCATGGAGAGCGCGGCGGTCCTGGCGGCAACTCACAATTTTTCTAACAATGTCGGCGCTTTTGCTGATCGGGCCCGCATCCGGTCAGGCATTTTCAGTGCTGGCGCATCAAGCGGTCGTCGATCAGGCGTGGGACAATACCCTGTTACCACTTGTGCGCAAGCGTTTTCCGACTGCCACGGAGCAGGAGTTAGCAGATGCGCGCGCGTATGCCCATGGCGGATCGCATCTGCCGGATCTTGGATATTTTCCACTCGGTAGCCGTCTTTTCACCGACCTGCTGCACTACGTTCGCACGGGCGATTTCTATGGCCGCCTGCTGGCGGAGGCGGGTTCTGCGCAGGAGTATGCATTTGCTCTTGGGATGCTGGCGCACTATGAAGTGGATTCGATCGGCCATCCAGAAGCGACCAACGTTGCTGTTCCCATTATCTATCCGAAGCTCGCCAAGCGTTACGGCGATAGTGTGACATATGCAGACTCCCCCTCAGCACATATCGAAACCGAATTTCGATTTGACGTGCTGCAGGTCGCCCATCGGCGCGAGATACCCAATTTGTTCGAGCATTCCATCGAGTTCAAGGTTCCCCGAACATTTCTCCAACGGGCATTCCGCGAGACCTATGGCCTGGAGCTGAATGATCTGTTCGCAAATTATGACGTTGCGCTCAATACCTATCGCTGGGGTTTTCGGACGCTCCTGAATGAAGGAACAGGAATCGCGTGGCAGCTTTACCGGCAGGATATCAACTCACTTGAGCCAGGAATAACGTCGGGGCAGTTCGTTCATTCAATGACACGCATCGATTTCGTACAGCAGTTTGGCAAGGCATTCCTGGAGCCTGGCTATTTCGTGCGATTTATCGCCTTTATAGGCAATCTTATACCCGATATTGGCCCGTTCAGGGAGCTTCCTTACAAGCCCCTGGACAAGAACGTGCAACAGCTATACTTCAGCGTGTTTCACCATGCATACGAAGAGTACGTTCAAGAGACCGCTGTCGTCGCTGAGGGTAAAACCGGGCTTGCGAACCTCACCCTTGACACCGGTAAGCTATCTCGAGCAGGCGAATATGCCCCCGCCGACAGGGCCTACGTCGAGCTGTTACACCGTCACGCTCAGGCTCACTTCTCGCAGATGCCAAAAGCGCTTGCCGACGACATGCGCGACCATTTCCGCGATCGAAGCGCCGCCCTGGCCTTCGAGCATAGCGAACGTAAGCGCGAGAAGGCTTCGATCGAAGTGAGCGAGCTTGAGGCCGCGGCACAATCGGGGGCGCATTGATGACGCCAGATGTCTCGGCGAGCGCCCCGGCTTGCCGACCCTCCCTTGAGATTAAGTTACCTTCTTATCTCGCCGCGCCAGGCGCCCGTCTCCTGATTACGTGATTCGATGAACTGCTTGAACTTGTCAAGGTCTCCCTGAACTCGCATCGACACTGCACCCAGCATATCCCCCACCTTTTCGATCGGCCCCTGTGGCTCGTAATCTATTTGCAACATCACTTTGGTCTGGTTATCGCTAAGTCTGTGAAACGTCACTACGCCGGCATGGTGGAGATCGGAAATGCTACGCCAGGCGATGCGCTGATCGGGGATCTGCTCGGTAATCTCGGCCTCGAACTGTTTTTCTTTCCCACCAATATCTATGCGCCAGTGTTGTTTGCGATCGTCAAGTTGCTTCACTTGGACCACGCCTTTCATGAACTTCGGAAAATCTTCAAACTGAGTCCATTGGTTATAGGCGGTGTGGACGGGAACATTTACGGCAACTGATTTTTCAATAACAGACATGAACTGACCCCTTTTTTGGTTACGGAAAAACCGTGTTTTAAACCCCAACTTCTGAGCCGATCTCCCCGACGTAACAATTGCGTGCCTGATTGGCGGAGCGGGGTGCATTTGCGGCACGCTACGAACCAAGATCCTCGCGGCCATTTCGAAGTGACCCTATTTTGCGACTCAAATCATTTAATTATTATATGATCCGTTTGTGAACAGAGTTGCATTATTAATGCCAAGCCGAAGGGTCGGACCGCCCACCACTTATGGATTGCGTATATGGATGTTGTACGCGGTTTTCGCGCGCGTACTTCTCGATCACCTGCTTGCCCCGGTCTTTGCGGTGCTGGGAACGTCGCAGGTTGCGTTTTGAAAGAACAGCGGCGACGCAGCTTTTGCAGACTCTGTCTTCGTGGCGATGGGGGTCAGTGCACGGGCGTTATCTCACTTAATGGCAGGGCGTTTATCCGGTCCCATGAGTTTGCCAGATAAACCGTGCCGCCAACGATAACGGGGTTGATGAGACCGAAGCGTCCGCCAACATGTTTCCGGCCAGTCATCTTTCCGGATTTGGGATCGATCGCATAAACGTCGGGACCGGTGGCGATATACAGCGTTCCATCGTAATAACTACCGGGGCTGCGGCCTGCTCCCGCCGGATCGGCATCCGGGGCCTTCCACTGCCAAAGCAGCTTTCCAGTGTGGAGGGATCTTGCCTGGTAGATGCTGTTCACCGGCGAACCGAGATAGAGAACTCCGTCATGAATCATCGGCATGCCGCCCTTGAAGGCCGGTGGCAAAAGCCCGCGACCCATCTGGGCGGTCCAAAGAACGGCTCCGCTTTTCGCGTCAAAACCCCGGATTGTGGTGTCGACGGTTTTGATGCCGTGTTCGACGCGTGGATCGCTGACCGCGTCCATCGCGACTACATCATCATCAACCGCCGGTGCGACGTCACCCATCCCGGTGTTCACAGCGCCAGGTATCTCGCCGCACCACAACACCTTCCCCGTCTTTTCGTCGAGTGCATAAAGATATGGCTTCACTGACATGGCTACATACAGCACGCCGTCCGCCGCGGCCGGGCTCGCCATGTTTGCGATCCCTCCAAGATGCGCCGTCCAGACCTTGCTGCCGTTCTCGCTTCGAAGCGCGTGAACGTTGCCAGCGCCGGTGGCGACGAACAGCAAACCGGCATCGTATGCAGGCGTTGTCATTGTTTCGCCCCTGGTTGGAAAGTACCAGAGCAGGGAACCAGTAAGGCGATCGAGAGCGAAGACGCCGTTATAATTGATCGCATCCCCGCGGATGGCCGAATCGGGATTTCGTGCGAAGTTCTCCACATTGGCAAAGTTGAACGCGACGCTGCCGGCCGAAACAAAGACCTTGTCACCAACAATCAATGGGTTACCCATCAAGTTGTTAGCTATAGGACTGGTTCGCCAGATCAGGTTTCCGGTTTTCGCATTGATTGCATACACGAACATGTCATCGCTTTCGGCGTACACCACGCCATCCGCCATCGACACGCCGAGCGCATTGCCAATTGACTGAGTCTGGATCGGTTGAGCGCTGCGCTCGCCCAGCGTCGCGGTGTTAAAAGGATGCGTTTGTGTAAGTGGCCATGCGCGCGCCTCTGAAAAGCCCCAGGTCACTCCCTTAACCAGCCACAGCGGAGCATTCCGCGCCGCCGGATAGCTCGCGTTATGGGTCGGTCCGCCGTATGCCTGCCACCATCGATTTGGTCCCGCTGCAGCATCGGATCCATTCGGGATATTCGCTGGATTATAAACCCGGTCATACGGGCCGCCCGCAGCCACCGGTACGGGAGGCTCAGCACGAGCCAAGGTGAGAATCAAACTTTGTAGAAAGACCAAACTGGCGACGACTATAAGAAAAGCGCGGATTGGCTGATGGAACGGTTTGTGGACTGGCTTGTATTGGTGGACTGACCGATCGGGTTGCTCGTTCGTTGACACTGAATTCTCCAGTGTAGGCGCGAAATTTGCCCACAGATGCGCTTTCATTGACCAGGCTTATCGGTTTGAAACCGGGAAAGCGGGATCGCATGGATCCAGCCATAAAGATTGGTCACCATCAGCGTGTCCTCAGCTAGCAGCGGCGTGGCTGGTCCGATATAGCCACCGACTCGCACCGAGCCGATCTGATGGCCATCGCTCCTCGCAAGTGAGATCACGTGTGGCCCGGCGGCGACGTAAACGATCTTGTCGTCTACGACCAACCCCGCGCCTGCTTTCTTCACCGAAGTATTCCAGAGCGGTCGGCCATCGGTGAGGCTTAGCGCATGAGTGGCATGACCCACGATGCTCGACACATAGATGATGCCCTCGACAATTGCAGGCGTGGCGGTAGCAAATCCTCCCGGCGCAGGACCCTTGCCGAGGACCACCTGCCAGGCAATCCTGCCGGTCGCGGCGTCCATCGCCACCAGGAGGTTTGCGGCTGGCGCCTCGAGGTCACCGCTCCGAATGAGTTCCTCAACCACGATCTTGCCGGCGGCATAGGCCGCGGTGGCGGCGCCAAATCCGGCTGGCGTCGAATCGTGCAGAGGCTGCTTCCAGATGATGTGACCGCTTACCGCATCGAGCGCATAAAAAGCATCCGGATGACTTCCACCGAAGTACAGTTTGCCCTCTGCAAAAATCGGCGACGACATCCCATCTATAGAGTGAACATCGGACTTCCACCGGATTCTCCCGGTGATCGCGTCAACTGCATACGCGTTTCCATCGCCGGAGGCGAAAAACACCAGCCCCTTGGCATAGGTGGGCGTGGGCATATCTTCGCCGTCGGTATAAAGATGCCAGCGCTCCCTGCCGGTCGCCAGATCGAGGGCATAGAGGCCATTGAGTCCAGGGCCACGGACCGCACGTTTACCCTGAGCGAACTTGAGCGTTTCACTGAAGTTGAAGTAGGCGTTGCCGGTGGTGACGTAAACGGTATCGCCGACCACTAGCGGGTTTGCCATTGCCATGTTGCGCAGATAGTGCGCCCAGACCAGCTTTCCAGTCGCGGCATTAACCGCATACACATAGCCATTGTCGCTGCCGGCCAGCACCAGCCCATGCGAAAGACTCGGGCCTACGGGCATGCCGACGGTATATGCGGTGGTCTTTAGATCGCCGTTAAGCGGTGGAGCGTCGAGCGGCAACGTTCCATCTTCCGAATAATTCCACTGAGCAGTTAGCGGCGGATCGCCGATGCTGCCGGCTTTAAGCCAGGCATCGCGGCTCGGGGATGATGCGAACGTGATCCAGTCTCCGCCCAGGCGGGCGAGCGCCGCAGACGGCTGATTAGCCGGACATCGCACGTCGGAGAGCTGGGCCGAAACCGGTGGACACGCCGGTGCTCCGAAAATCGGAGCGGAAAGGGCAAGAAATGAAAACGCAACCAGAATAGGAGGCAAAACTTTCATTGGCTCTCCGAGCTTTTCATTTGATCTCCAAAGATCGTTAGGTGAACTCGAGTCGTGCTGTCATCAGCGAGAAGAAAAGCCAAGCGGCGGATTAGAAAATCCTGAAAGCGCCACCGGCGAAATAGCGCCCGAATCTGATGCCGAGTAATATTTCGGCTGCCAGTGACGGCGCGTAATAAAGTTCGAGCGCGCTCTGGCGTGATGGACTATTGAATATGGTATTTAGTTTCCTTGGCGATGCAAGTTCACGTCCCGCGCAGGTAGCACTTATTTCCCTGTAAGCGAACGCGCCACAATGGGTATGCTTGAGAACGAACTGCGTGAAGAGCTGTCAGGGTTGGAGCGCGACGGCCTGCGCCGAGACCTGCGCGTTATTTCGGGCGGGCACGCAGGGCGCGCGCAGTATGACGGGCGCAGCTTCATCATGCTGTCGTCGAACAACTATCTCGGCCTGGCGGGCGATTCCCGGGTCAGGCGGGCTGCGATTTCCGCAGTCGAGCGCTATGGAGTTGGCGCGGGCGCCTCACGCTTGATCGCCGGCAGTTTCGATCCACTGCATCAGCTCGAAGCCAGGATAGCGGGGATAAAGGGTACCGAAGCGGCGCTGGTATTCGGATCGGGCTATCTGGCGAATCTGGGCGTGGTGACCGCGCTGATGGGGCGGGGCGACGTGATCTTCAGCGATGAACTCAATCACGCGAGCCTGGTTGATGGATGCCGCCTGTCGAAAGCCAGCGTGCAGGTCTATCGCCATTGCGATGTCGCGCATCTAAAAGCGATCGTCGAGCAAGCGGCTCCGGCGCGCCGGCGGCTGATCGTGACCGAATCAATCTTCAGCATGGACGGCGACTGCGCGCCGCTGAACGAAATCCTGACGTTGGCGCGGCAGTTTGGAGCGGCCCTCATGATCGACGAGGCGCATGCCTTTGGTGTGATCGGCCCGCATGGCGCCGGATTGGCGGCTGAGTCAGGCCTGGGACACGAAATCGAAGTCCAGATCGGCACGCTCAGCAAAGCCGTGGGTGCTTATGGGGCTTATGTTGCCGGATCGCGAGTGCTGATCGATTTTCTGATCAATCGCGCGCGCAGTTTCATCTACACTACCGCGCTGCCGCCCGCGATTGCCGCGGCGGCACAGGCCGCGATCGATATTATTGTATCGGAACCGGAGCGGATTCGCCGTCTATGGGATAATTCCGCCTATTTGCGCGGGAGACTGGAGGCGGCGGGTTTCACGCTCGGCCGCAGTCAGTCGCCGATGCTTCCGCTCATGATCGGCGAGTCCCATGTTGCGTTGGAAATGGCGAGCCGGCTGTTCGCGCGCGGAGTCTATATCGTCGCGATTCGGCCGCCGACCGTGCCGCCGGGAACCGCGCGCCTGCGGCTGACCCCGATCTCGGAACATACCCGCGCCGATTTGGACGAGGCGATCGCCGCCTTGATCGAGAGTGGCCGCGAACTAGGCCTCGTCGGTCCGTGACCGGCAATTGCACGCATCGCACGAGTCTTCTGATTGAGGATTGTGAAAATCAAAGAGCCGCGCCGGTGTACCGGTGCGGCTCTTTTGGATTATCCGAAAGATTATCGCTTAGTGATGAATTGCGCCGCCGTCGACATTGATAGTCTGGCCGGTAATGAAGTCGGCGTCGGATGACGCCAAAAATGCCACCGCTCCGACCAGATCGGTGGCCTGCTCGCTGCGCTTTATGATCTGCGCCGAGACGATCATGTCGCGCGTCTGTTCGAACTGTTCGCGATTAGTGATGTTCATGCTCGCTTCGGTCATGGTGAAGCCGGGGGTGACCGCGTTGACGTTGATACCGGTCCCGCTCAGTTCCCGTGCGAGCGAACGGGTCATCGCCCAGACCGCACCCTTGGAAGTTACGTAATGGAGCAGGTACGGCACGCCCATCCAGATGGTGCCGGAGGAAATATTGATAATCTTGCCATGCTTCTGTTTGAGCATGACCGGCACAACCGCGCGGCAGGCCTGCCAGACCGCCTTTACGTTCACCGCCATTACGCGGTCCCATTCCTCTTCCGCGAGCATATCGAACGGAGTCATCCTCAGTCCGCCATAAATCGCGGCGTTGTTGACCAGCACGTCGATTCTGGTAAACCGCGCCAGGGTCTTTTCGACCATCGCGGCCAGCTCGGCATTGCTGGTCACGTCGACTTTCAGGCCGAGCACCTGCGCCCCGGCGGCCTCAACTTTCTTCACTGTGTCGGTGACATCGAGCACGTCGGCAGCCACCACCTTGCAGCCTTCCTGTGCAAAGCGAAGGCTGTATTCCTGCCCGATACCGCGCGCCGCCCCGGTGATAATTACGACCTTGTCTTTCAGTCCCGCCATTGAAAACCCTCATTCGCCGCCCGTCAGAGCACTGTCATCTTCGATTGCCCGCATCCCGATTCCGAATGCGATACAACGCTCCAACTACATTAAAAAATAGAGATTAGTGTCCTTGATAACCCGCTGTCCCAGAATTACCTTTCGGCGCAGCAGCGTGAGGTTGCCATCACGAAGCCTAAGGCGATCTTCCCGTGCGCCGATCGTGAGCGTTTCATCGGTGTCCTCGGTATTTCGACAGACCAAAAAATTTGAAAAGGAGTCGAATTCCGAAGCGACATCGGTGCCATAGACTTCGACGTTGGTAGTCAGATGGCGGATGCGCGAGGGCGGATCTTCCATCCACACCAGCCCGGTCTCTAAACGCCGGATGCGCTCTTCAAGATCGTCGTAGTTGTCATCATAGATCGACGGAACAAACTCCGGCGGCGGGCGCCGATCCGCCCGGTAGCGCAGATCGGCGATTGGAAGCCAATAATGGATCTCGCGATCAACCATCGCCTCCAACCATTGCCGATATTGCTTTCCGCTGAAAAGCCGCGCCTCCCGGTAATAAAATTGCAGTACCTGTTGATGCAAATCCGGACTCACCGACGCGCTTGCCATGATTGACTATTTCCCCGCCACTTGCGTTTGACGATGCTCGAAATGGTCGGACTGGTTCCGGCCGTTACCATTGGTGTCCCGGGTCTCAGGCGCCAGCCAATCTTCAGTCCAATGCGAGTTTGCCGCGCGAATCTCATCCCAGTTGGCCGCGTCCATCACTTCGTCCCAGAAACGATAGAAGTTACGCCCGGCGGTCTCGCCAATGAAACTCAACTCAGAAATCACCCCAGGCAGTTCTGGATGCGTTTTGTCAAAACCAACCGCCATGCTGTTGGTCAACTGGCCTTTTCTGGTCTGCGGACCTCGGTTAGTGCGCATGCAACCATGAAAGTTGACGGCGTCATCGCTCTCGAACGTACCGGCGGTGCCGAAAGTCCTGATCGCCTCCTTCTGCACATTGCGTTTCAATTCGGACGACATCTCCTTGTCCACCATGCTCCAGGTCCATACTTCGATCTCGCCGGGACCCTTAGGCTGCCAGACCTTGAAGGTGTTGGTCGCGTAAAGAAACGAGCAGTTGGGAAAAATTGTCGCATCCCAATGCGCCATAAATAACTTGCCGCGCCATTCTCCAAGGCGCTTAGCCACCTCGGGCTGTTTCGACAGCAAGTAATCGTTGAGGGCTGTGCCGCGATGGATAGACGAGGCCGCATTCCATATACATCCGAAGCCGTGGCCGTGACGCGTGGCAATCTGAATTCCTGGGGCCTCTGTAGTATTAATCCCGGTGTTGCCAGCGAGTTGACCCAGGGGCCCAGCCGGCGCCACCTTGAGCGCCGCCGCATGCGTCCATCCGACGTGGTAACCATCGCAAGCGAAGTTTTCGGCCGGTAATTTCCAGTTGGTGTGAAGCACGGACTTGAGCGGTGGTCCGAGCAGTTCAGCACGCCCGCCGGAGGTAAAAGTCTCCATGTACCAAGCCATCTCGCCCAGGTACTCGCGCAGGCTAGGCGCCTCGGGATCCAGGCAACCGAATACGAAACCGTTAAAATTTTCGACCTTGGCTACCGGCGCCAAGCCAAGATTGGTCTTATCGACCGGGCTTCCGTAACATTCCTTTTCAAGAGGGACGTTGATCAGCGATCCGTCGATGCCATACGTCCATCCATGATAGCTACAGATAAACGATCGTAGGTTGCCACTCTCAGCACGGCAAACCTGATTGCCTCGATGCCTGCAACTGTTCAGGAACGCCTTGACCGATCGATCGGCTTGCCGCACCACGAGGACGCGGTCCTCGCCCATGAAAGTTGTAACGAAGTCCCCCGACTTCGGTATTTCGCTTTCATGGGTCAGAAACAGCCAGCAGCGGCCGAAGACTTTTTCAAGCTCAAGCTGATAGATTTCTTCAGCCGAAAAAATCTTTCGCTTTTGGACCCCCGCAGTCGCATCAACGAGAATTTCCGAATTGCCCATGGCCTGTCACTCCCTAAGCAGATTAGCTTGTTTCGTCGGCTGGCCGATCTTGCATTATCTCAGCAATCTTCCCAGTAACAATCTGTACAGCATCCCAAATGCCGGCCAGAGACCCACCATCCAAAATACAACCCCAAGACAATTGATCATATCATCAGCCATCCATGCCGGCGTCGATTCGGCGATTGCATAACGGCGACGGATCAATTTTCATCCTGATATCCCCTTCGCAGAATGCACAAAAACCCTTTCCTTTTGCAAGAGAATGTTTACCGGGGCAACGATTTCCCGCTGGATACAGTAAAAATGCGGGCTGAGCGCTAAATCTGTGTGTTAAAGCAACTTGCCCGCTGGAATCAGGGTGGCGGGGTGGATTTGATGGTGCCGAGGGCGGGACTTGAACCCGCATGTGGTTACCCACGGTGGATTTTGAGTCCACTGCGTCTGCCGTTTCGCCACCTCGGCGCTGCTCAGGATTCTGCCAAGCTCCGATCGCCACAACAAGCCCGCCATCGCTAGAATTACATGCTCGCGACGCGTTTGCCACGCGATTCCCTTCGATGTGACAATCCAACACCGCCGCACTCACACGATTCGCGGCACGAAGATCGGAGCAACCACGATGGCCTACAACTTTCTCCTGATTCACGGTTCATGGCATGACGGCGGCGCGTGGGCGCCGGTGGTTCACCGTCTCGAAAGCAAGGGGCACCAAGCCTACGCTCCCACGCTGGCCGGGCATGGCAAAGGAGCGCCCAAAAATGTCAGCCACGCCGACTGTGTGCAGTCGGCGGTCGATTACGTTATCGAGCGCAAGCTGAGCGACCTGGTCGTGGTGGGCCACAGTTTCGGCGGTACAATCATCGCCAAGCTGGCCGAGGCGATCACGGATCGAATCCGCCGGCTGGTGTTCTGGAACGCATTCGTGCCGCTCGATGGAAATTCGCTGAACGACGAGGTGCCGCCGCCTTACCGCGAGATGTTCGCGAAACTGGCTGCGAGTTCCGCCGATGGCAGCGTAATGCTGCCGTACGAAATCTGGCGCGAGGCGTTTATCAACGATGCCGACGCCGAGCTTGCCCGCGCCGCTTACGACACGCTGTCGACCGAGCCGTATCACGGCTTTATCGACAAGCTTGATCTGAAGAAATTCCATTCACTGACGATTCCGAAGAGTTACCTGAACTGCACCGAGGACACCGCGCTGCCGCCGGGCGAATGGGGCTGGCATCCACGAATGTCGAGCCGGCTTGGGCTTTATCGGTTGGTCCAGATGCCCGGCAGTCACGAGGCGATCTTCACCCGCCCAATCGAACTGGCCGACAAAATTATCGAAGCGGGGCGCGACTAACGCCGAGTCCCGTGGATGAATTGCCGCTGCTGCGATGAAGGCCCTCTTCCTACCTTCCCCCGCAAAAGCGGGGGAAGGATGTTGGATCGGAAATCGCCTATGTCTTTTAGTGGGCGGGCAGCACCAGAACCTGGCCGCTCATCGCCGGTTGATGCACCAGGCACTTGAAATGCCAGATGCCGGGTCGATGGAACGTGAAGACGTACGAGGTTTGCGATAACGGCGGCAAGGCCAGGTCCATCAGCGGTTTTCCCGCGGCATTTACGATCGCGAAATCATGCTGATCGTCGGGTTGCAGGTTCCAGAAGCTGATCGTCGTGGGCTGATTCTCGCGTACGAAAATCGTCGCCGGTGAGAACGCATAAACCTCGCCGAATCTCGCGACGGTTTCCTTCGGCCCATTTTCTTTGATCGCAATCGCCTCGGTTATTATCACGAGATGCTCGGAGGAGGCGCCGCCTTTCGTGACGCTGACGACCCTCGCGGCAGCCGCATCCGGCAGGAAAGCCGGAGGTCCGATCGGAGCTCGCGTGGCGGCAGGGGAGGGCGTCTGTTGAGACCAACCGTCGTTAGCAATCGGCAACAGAACAAGCGCGATCAGTGTGGCGATCAGGATGGGTTTGGTCATGATGAAGTTTCCTCAGATTGCGAGCGCCAGCATCCCGGCGGCGATCAGCGCCGCGGCCCAGATGGTCTCGAGGTTGATCCATGCACTGCGCAAAATCGCGAGTCCGATCCATTCATAAACCGCAATCGAGATGCCGCCCATCACGATCAGCATCGAGCCCGTATGCACCAGCACCACTGCGATCCCTTGTAAAACCGTTGGATGACCATGGAGGGCAAAGCCGGGCATGCGATGGTGCATTCCGGCGGGCATCGGCAGGTCCATCAGGATTGGAAACAGCATCAGGCCCGCGCCGTGCGCCGAGGCCATCAGAAAGGACCACAGCGCCAGTTCGGGCATCCGCACGCGCATCGCGACCCAACGGGGATGCGCCCGCGGCTTAACCAGGCGAAAGATTCCGAATAGTATCAGGATCGCCGCACCCGCTGGCCGTAACCATTGCGAAGCGGTAACCGCCTGCGCCCACGCGATCAGCGCCACCACCAGCCCGACCGAGAGCAGATGGCCGGCCGCGATCGGGAACAGCGATTCGATCAGTTTCGCGCGGCTGCGTTCCTGTAGTCCAAGGGCGACCGCGAACAGCCAGCCCATCGAGGGATCGATCCCGTGATATGCGCCTAGCAAGGCCACTGCGAACCACGGCCAGTGGCTCACGGATAGCAGTACGAATCCGAGGAAGCGTCGCCGCCTTCGAGCCGGATCTGATGTGGCCGCTCGCCCTCGAAAGTGACGAAGAACTCGCGATCGAGTGTCAGTCCGCCGGTGGGGTTGGCATCGAGCTTCGCGACCCAGCCCTTAATTCCTTCGGGATAGAACTGCGCATCCCACGATCCATAGAGCGAGTTGCTGACGTAAATCCGTTTGCCGTCGCGGCTCAGTTCGAGCATTTGCGGGCCGCCGTTCACCGGTCCGCCGGCCTTCGGATGAGGGGCGCGCGAGACGATGCCGCCGATCCGCACAGTGCCGGTGCGCTTCGGATGAAACGGGTCGCTGACGTCGTATTGATGCATATCGCCGGTGCCCCAGCATGAGATGTAGAGCATCCGATCGTCGAGGCTCAGGTTGATGTCGGTGATGATCGGCGGCACCGCCTTGAAGGGTTTCAGTGCGGGCGGAAGCTGCGATTCGTCGGCGGGTTCCGCTGGAATTTCGATCACCTTGCGCACCGCCCATTGGCCGCCGTCGCGATGCCAGACCCAGATGGAAGCCGACAGGTCTTTGGTCGAGATCACCACGCCGACGAAGCCATAAGCGCGCGTGGGATCGTGAGCCGGGCGCAGTTCGAGCGCCATCTGATTTTCCGCGCCGAGATCGATCGCCTGCAGATGGCGCCGGCGGCGCAGGTCCCACAGGTGAATCGAATGGCCGTACTGATTGCTCAGCAACAAATCTGGCACCACGCCGTTTTCGATCATGTTAGGCGTGCCCCATTCGCTGGTGATCGCGACGTCGTAACCCAGATGCCACCAGAAATCATAGGCCAGGAACTGCGGACCGCGATTGACCTCCCAGCGTCCCAGCACGTCGAAACTTTCATGGTCGAGCAGCACCACGCCGCCGGGACCATCGCCATTGGGGGCGCCCAGCGCGCTCATGTAAATCGCGTCGGGGCCGCAATGAATTGTATGCGGACGGCTGTAGCCGGAGCGTGCGGCCAGTTCTTCGGGCTCGATCACCTTGACGATTTTCGGTGAGCGGGGATCCGGCTTGGTATCGATAATATGGATGCGCGAGGATCGCAGGCCTGGGACGATGAAGTAGCGGCGCTCGACGTGCGGATGCGGCGCGTAGGGGCACAGCGCCGCGCTGCACGCATTCCATCCAAAATGATGCAGTTCATCGCCCGCATTGGGCATCTCGGTCCGTCCAACCACGGTGCCATAGGTGGGCGACTTCGGATCGAGATCGAGCACGCACAGCGCATCAGGCTTGCCGTTTTGAGCGGTGGGATTGAATGCCACTACGAACGCATGCTTCTCGGGCGGCGCCTGCATCGCCATCCGCGGCGAGGGATAAAACGTCTGATCGGGTTTCCAAAGCGCCATCCGTGCACCTGCTCTTTAAGGTATGACCAAGAACTAATCGCGTTGGCCGAGGTATTCAATCTTCGTCATGGACCGGGACCTGCTGGCGGCGCGCCCTCGCCACCAGGCGTAGATTGGCGGCAGCAGAAGAAAAATCACCAGTGGCTCGGTGATCATGCCACCGACGATCGGCGCGGCAATCTGGCGCATCAGGGTGGAACCGGTTGCGCCTTCGCCCCAGAATATCGGCAGCAGACCCAGGAGCAGCAACGACAGCACCATCAGTCGTGGCCGCAGCCGGCGCAGCGCGCCGCGTGCAACGCCCTCATCGATTTGCTTCACATCAAGCACATCGCCATTTGCTGCCTGCTCGTCATTGAGATCGCTTATTATGTAGATGAGCATCACGACGCCGCCCTCGACCGCGAAACCGAGCAGCACCAGCATTCCCATCCACGCCGCGATACTCATGTTGTAGCCGAACAGATACATCGTCCAGATGCCGCCGGTAGCAGCGAACGGCAGGCATAACAGCACGATCAGCGACTCCGCCACGGCGCCGAAATTCAGGTAAAGTACGATGAAGGTGATCAGAATTGCGATCGGCGTCACGTAGACGAGCGTTTTGATCGCATCCTGTAAATAAAGATATTCGCCGCTCCATGCGATCGAATAGCCGCGCGGCAGGCGTACACCGTCGAGCACGGACTGCGCCCGCTTCACATAGCTGCCGAGATCGACGCCGGGGTTAAGATCGATATAAATCCAGTTGGTCAGCCTGCCGCCTTCGGTCTTGATCGCAGTGGGGCCGTTGACGCTTTCGAGCCGCGTCACCTGGGAGAGCGGTGCCTGCGCGCCCGTGGGCGTGTATAGAATTACACGGCCGATATTGGCGGGCGTGTCGCGCAATTCGCGCGGATAGCGGATGTTTACGGGATAGCGTTCCGGTCCCTCGATGGTCGTAGTTATATTCTGGCCGCCGACCGCGAGTTGCACGGCGTCTTCAACGTCTTCGACCTGCAATCCATACCGCGCGGCTTCATTGCGCAGCACATAAAAGTTCAGATAGTTCGCCTCGTACACGCGATCGGACAAGACCGTGCGCGTGCCGGGCAGAGTCCGCAAACTTTCCTCGATTCCGCGTCCGATCTTTTCGAGCCGCTCCAGATTATCGCCCATCAACTTGAGACCGAGCGTGGTCTTGACCCCGGTGTTCACGTTATCGACCCTCATTTTGATCGGCATCGACCACGAATTGATGATACCGGGGAAGCGTAGCGCGCGATCCATCCGGGCGACCAACTGGTCGGGCATTAGATGGGGCCGCCACCGGTCCTGCGGCTTGAGCCTGATCAGAATCTCGCCCATGTAGAGGTTAACCGAATCGGTGGCGGTGTCGGCCCGACCCATCTTGCCCAGCACGTGATCGACTTCAGGAAAGCTCATGATTATCCGATCCGCGCGTTGCATCAGGAGCTTCGATTGTGTGATCGAAATTCCGGGATAGGCGGTGGGGGCGTAAATGATATCGCCCTCGAACACCCACGGCAGAAACTCGAGTCCGATTCGCGACCACGAGACGATCGTGCTGCCCAGCGCGAGCACAAACACGAGCGCAGTGACCAGCCGATGGCGCATCACCAGACGCAGCATCGGTGCGTATAGCGACTGGAAAAAGCGATCCAGAAAATGATTTTTATCGTTTGCGCCGGGCGTGGGCGCGCGCATCAGATATGCCATCAACGCCGGCGTCAGGGTGATCGAAAGCAGCGCCGCCGACGCCATGCACAGGGTCTTGGCAGTCGCCAGCGGCGTGAACAGGCGCCCGGCCTGCGCCTTCAGCGCGAATACCGGAATGAAGCTCAGCGTGATGATCAGCAGCGAGAAAAACAGCGCGGGACCGACTTCGGTGGCGGCGTGCGCGATCGCCTCATCGCGCGCAAGCTTGCGCTCGGCCAGATGGCGATGCGCATTCTCGGTCATCACCACCGCCGCGTCGACCATCGCGCCAATTGCGACCGCAATTCCAGCCATTGACATGATATCGGCGCTGACTCCCAGGTAATACATCACGATCGCCGCGAGCAGCACGCCGGCCGGTATCGTTAGCACCGCGACCACCGCGGCGCCGAAATTAAGCAGGAAAATAAAGGTTACGGCGGTGACCACGATGGCCTCTTCGAGCAGCTTGCCGCGCAGGTTAGTCACCGCCCGTTCGATTAAGCCGGAGCGATCATAGATGGGAACGATCTGCATTCCCGGTGGCAGTTCACGCTGCACGATCGCGAGCCGCTGCTTCACTCGGCGGATCACCGAAAGGGCATTCTCGCCCGCGCGCATCTCGACGATTCCAGCCACCGCTTCGCCCTTGCCATCGAGGTCCGAAATGCCGCGGCGCAGCTCGGGTCCGATATGAACGTCGGCGACATCGTTGATAAAAATTGGCGTGCCGCGGCGATTGATGCCCAAAGGAATCGACTTGAGATCGTCAACCGAGCGCAGGTAGCCCAGCGCGGTGATGCGGAACTCCTCGCCGCCACGCTCGATCACGCGGCCACCCACTGTGTTGTTGCTGCGCTTGATTGCCTGTTTGACGGCCGACAACGGCAGGTTGTAGGCGATCAACTTTCGCGGGTCCACTTCAACCTGATATTGCTTCACGAAACCGCCCAGCGAGGCCACTTCGGAGACCCCCGCCACGGTGGTCAGCGCCTGCTTGAGATGCCAGTCCTGATATGAACGCAATTGCGACAGGTCGTAGCGTCCGGTCGGATCCTGCAGGACGTACTCGAACACCCATCCGACGCCGGTCGAGTCGGGACCCAACGCCGGAGTAACTCCCGGCGGCAGGAGGGAGGCCGACGAATTAAGATATTCGAGCACCCGCGATCGGGCCCAATACAAATCGGTGCCGTCCTGGAAAACGACAAACACCAGTGAAAAGTTGAAATACGAAAACCCCCGTACCACCTTGACGTTTGCCGCACCCAGGAATTGCTGTACGAGCGGGTACGTGACCTGATCCTCGACCACCTGTGGCGGCTGGCCGACATAAGGCGTGTAGATGATTACCTGGGTGTCGGACATGTCGGGCACCGCATTGAGCCTGATGTTAAACAGCGCCCACACGCCCCATCCGCAGATTAGCGCCGTGATGAACACCACCAGGAAGCGATAGCGAATCGAGGCGGCGATAATTCCATCGAGCATCGGCGGTTCCTAATGGCTGCCTATCGCGGGATCGGTTTGTCGTCTCGCAAGCGAGCCTTGATCAAGCGCCATCGCATTGAGCGCCTCGCCCAAGTTGGACTCGGAATCGATCAGGAATTGACCCGAAGTGACCACACGCTCACCGCGCGTCAGCCCGCCCAATACTTCGTAGTAGCCCGGCGACTCAGATCCGATTTTCACTTCGCGCGGGATGAAGTGGCCTTTGCCCAAATCGATGATCACTACATTGCGCAATCCCGAGTTCAGCACCGCTTCGGTGGGAACCGCGAGTACCGGCTGCGCGGAATCGACCGATAGCAGCACCTTGACGTACATTCCGGGCCGCAACTCGGCGCGCGGATTGCGGAACTGGAGCCGCAACGTCACCGTGCGAGTCTTTTGGTTAACGGTTGGATAGATGTAATCCACGTGGCCCGCGAAAGTCCGGCCCGGCATTGCATCACTTTCGATTTCGGCCCGCTGTCCGGTGTATGCCATCGGCAGTTCGCGCTCGTAGATATCGGCGTAAACCCACACCGAGGAAAGATCGCCGATCGTGTATAGCGCATCGCCGGTCTTTACATAGGAGCCCTCGACGACCTTGATTTCGGTAACCACCCCCGAAGCCGGCGCGGTAAGCGGTATGGCATGCGACGCGGAGCCGGTGGTTTGGAGCCGCTCGATCTCGGCGTCCCGAATCCCCCACAGCTTCATCCGCTGCCTGGCCGCGGCCGCCAGCTCGGCGCCGGCGACCTGGGCGCTATCGCGGCCGCTAGATTGTCCCGTCGCAAGCTGCCGCGAACGCAGGAAATCTTCCTGGGTGAGAATCAGCTCGGGGCTGTAGATCGTGAGTAGGATGCGGCCGCGTTCGACCTGCTGTCCGGCATAGGCGACGTTCAGACGCTGCACCCATCCGCTGATACGCGCGTTTACCTGGGTTAGATGGCGCTGGTCATAATCCACATAACCGGTCGTATGAATCCTGCCTCCGAGCGTGCGGCGCTCGATCCGGGCGGAGCGCACGCCCAGATTCTGCAGCATCGCGGGATCGACGATCACTTCGCCGGGACGATGCGCCGAGGTCTGCACGCCGACAGTGGCCGGCGCGGCTGAATTTGAGGCGGCGGATACGGAGCGTGGATGAGTCGAAACGATCTGCCGGGACAGTATCAGCATCGCGCCGATTCCCGCGGCCATCCCACCCGCGAAAACTCCAAACAACGCGGAGTGTTTCATTGGGTCCACCCGAACTCAGTCAATGCGGCACCCGTGTCCTCGTCTATCAAGGCGAGATCCTTGAAACGTTCGGCTTCGTTTTGCCAATACAGATTTTTGAACTCGTCCAGTTTTCCCTGCGCGGTGAGCAGGGTAACGAAATCGACCTTGCCGACCTGGTAAGCGCTCATCGCCGAGGCAAGCGCAGTTTGGGCCAGCGGAATCACCTGCTCCTTGAGCGAGAGTGCCACCTGCTCATGCTGCGACAGACGCGCCACTTGATCGCGCAGAGATCCCACGGTTTGCTCGCGAGTAGCGGCAAGTTGAAAGCGGCTGCGAGCCAGGTTGGCCTCGGCCTCGATCACCTGTTCGTTCTGCTTCCAGTAATAGAAGACCGGTGCGCTGAAGAGCACCACGGCGCCCAGCATGTCGGGACGGAAATTTCTTTTTCCCGCTGTGCCGGTCAGGAGGTTGTCCTGGCGATCGCCATACTCCAACTGAAACGACATATCGGGCAGCATGCCGCGCCGCGCTAGCGACAGCGAAAGCTGCTCGCGCTGGACATCGTGTTGGCGGGCGAGAATGTCCGGGTTCATCTCGATCGCGATCTGCTCGAGCTCAAGCGGCGAATGCTTAAGGCCGGCGTCGGGCAACACGCCCATCGGTGGCAGGCTGACGCGGTCGCGATTGAGTAACGTGGCGAGCTGGATTTCGCGACTCATACGCTTGCGGGCAAACTCGGCCAAGGTGGCGTCAGTCCGCGCCAGCGCCACATCGGCATCGAGGATGTCCTGCTGCAGGCCCGGGCCGAGCTTGTACTTCTCGGTCGCGATTTCGTTGAGATCGCGAAGCATCGCCCCCTGCTCCATCGCGAGTTCAACGCTTTTGTCTACCAGGAAGAGATCGGCGAAGGCGGATCGCACCTGGGTAATCAGATGAAGCGTGATGGCGTGCAGTTGCTCGCGAGTGATATCGGCCAGCTTGCCCTGAATCTCTTTGCGCAGGTTGAGCTTGCCGGGAAAAGGATATTGCTGCTGCACGACGACTTGTTTTTCGGTCGCGTTTTCACGGGTCCACGAAAACGTGGTCGGCATGTCCTTGAGACGGAACCCGATTTGCGGATCCGGCGGCATTGCGGCCACCGGCACGCGCGCCATGGCCGCAACCAGGTTGGAGCGAGCGGCAGCAAGGTCAGGATTCTGCGCAATAGCCTCTTTAATAAGGAGGTCGAGCTCGTTGCCGATCCGCAATTTGTCGTTATCGAAGTGTCGCACCGGCGACACGGTGTGCGTCTTGGGGAAAGTCGTCCGCGGCTTCAGCGAAAGCGGCGGAGTTACACTTTGAGGCATCGGATTGCTGACGTTCGGCTGCGCCTGGGCCATGGCGTTGCCGGCAATAGCCATGAGCAGGCCCGCGAGCAGCGCCCGGTAGCCATACGAGCGGTACGAAATAGTTTTCATCGCCGCCTTCATCACGACTTCTGCGATGCAAATCATTTGCATGGATCGCGGAAGCCATCAGCGGTCGCTGACACTCCGGCAGGAGTGGGTCAGGACTGAATTACGTTGTCAGGTGGTTACGATCCGCGAAGTTCAGGCGCAGTAGGGCGGGGCGCGAACGAGGAAACCTCCGGCGCGCCCGGACAGGTCACGGAAGGGCAATTCACACTCGATGAGGCGATTCCAGAGCGCGGTGGGCGCCCATTTGATCGGCGCCCGCAAGAGGGGGATTAGATTGAGATCGCGCCTGGAGACTAGCTGATGTGAGCCGGCCGTGGAGAGTTGCACGCCGGTGACCTGATGCGGTCCGCGGATTCGCGGCACCGTCAGCGCGATCGTGAAGATCACCAGCGTGGTGACTAAAATCCGTGTACGAAGCCGGTCTCCGCAACCGTATGACGTTTTCGCGGTGTTTTCGCCAAGCCCGTACATGCCAATCTCTTGAAGTAATCTATTTATCTAAAGAGTTTAAATCAATCAACAAAATTCTTGTCACGTTCGATAGCCAGGCGCGAAAGGTATTGTTTGCCGCTTGAGGCATTAGACTGGGCAGTAATCGTTCAGTATCGGCGCTTATGTACGATTTAAGCAAATACTGATAAGGACTGGCTTGAAGATGACCCAACCGGAGGAGGCGATGCATGGATTTCTTAGGCGATATCGAGGTGTTGATAGGCCGCATACTGATCGCGGTAATCTTTGTCTGGTCAGGACTGCATAAGTTGATGGATCCGGGTCACACCGCGCAGTACATGGTGAGTGCAGGCGGCTTCCCACCATCCATGGTCTTTCCGTTGTTGTGGGCTTCGGTGGCAATCGAACTTGGCGGCGCGACTTTGTTGATTCTCGGCGTGGGCGTCAGGCTGGTGGCATTCATCCTCTTTTTATGGATGATCCCGGCGACGCTGATGTTTCACGTCAGGCATCACGAAACGATCGAATGGATGAAAAACCTGTGCATGATGGGCGGGATACTTGCGCTATCGGCCTATGGAGCCGGCCGGTTCGGCCTGGACCGAATCTGGGCCAGACGCGGGTAGCTGATGGCCTAGCCCCCGCGCGCGTGACAACCAAATATCGAAACCGCGCGAAAATCGAAATGGAGCTAGGAGTGGGCGCGATCGCCGAGCTGATCGACCAACGACTGCAGCTCGCCCGACTCGTGCAGCTCGCGCACGATATCGCACCCGCCGAGGAATTTGCCGTTCATATAAACCTGGGGAATCGTCGGCCAGCTACTATAGGTCTTGATCGCCTGGCGCAAATCCTCGTCGGCGAGTACGTCGACGGTTTCGAACGATGCCCCCAGTTCCTCGAATATCTGCACGGTCGCAGCCGAAAAACCGCACATCGGAAAATTGCGCGATCCCTTCATGAAGATCACGATCTTGTTATTCGCGATGGTCGATTGAATTTGTTCTATCGTATTTGCCATTGGTTTACCTTTGATGCTGTTCCGGCGTAAGCGTCTTGAGCGCAAGCGCATGGACGCGAACGCGCATCGCATCGCCCAGCGCCTGGTATACCGCCTGATGACGTTCGACCAATCCCTTGCCCTCGAAACTTGAACTCACCACGAGCGCTTCAAAATGATCGCCGCCGCCGGTCGTGTCACGTACCTCGACCGTCGAGCCGGGTAATCCTTCCTCGATCAGACGCTTGATTTCTGCCGGATCCATTGCGATCGATTGTAGCCGGACCTCGCGATCAGCGCCACTGGGCGGAGCCCTTCTCTTGGAAGCAGAGGCTTGCTCAAGCCCGGTCTGACTCTGCTGCGAACTCTGCGCGGATAGTGCTCCCATTGGCATCGAGCGCCGGCGCTGCCGGGCGTTCCGCCGGATCGTCGAAGCCGCTGATCTTGAGCGGATTCCCCGGCATCTTGAGTCCGCCCGCCGAAATGATCATGTTGCGCGCCGCAAGCTGCGGCATCTCGACCGCTTCGGGGATGGTCTGAATTTTCGCGCAGGGCACCCCGGCGGCGCTCAACAAATCCACCCAATGCGCGGCCGAATGCGAGCGCAATTTGGTTTCGATTTCAGTTCGTAACGTATGCTCGTGCTGATGGCGGTCCCGATTGATGGCGAAGCGCGGATCGTCAATCAGGTCCGGCCGATCGATCGCCTTGCACAATCGCGCATATACCTCCTGCCCGGCGGCGCAAATCACGAACGGCTCGTCGGCCGCCTGATAGGTATCGAAGGGCGCGATCGACGGATGGCTGTTGCCGAGGCGTCCGAGGGTTGTGCCATGCGTGCTGTATTCCATGAAGCCGTGCAGCAGATAACTGATCATCGCGTCCAGCATTGCGACGTCGATTCGCGCGCCGCGCCCGCTGCGTTCGCGCGCGTACAGCGCACTCGCTATCGCGCCGAACAGATAGACGCCGGCCGTCAAATCGCCGACCGAGGCGCCCGCCCGCGTCGGTGGTCCGTCCGCATAGCCGGTGATACTCATTAGTCCGCTGAGCGCCTGGACTACGGTATCGTAGGCCGGATAACGGCTCATCGGCCCGGTCTGGCCGAAGCCGGATCCCGAAGCATAAATCAGCCGTGGGTTGAGCTGCGCCAGTGTTTCGTAAGAAAGCCCAAGCTTCTCCATCGTGCCGGGACGGAAGTTTTCGACCACGACGTCAGCCCGGCGCACCATGCGTAACAATAACTCCCGATCCGGCGCATGCTTCAGATCGAGCGCGATACTTTCCTTGCCGCGATTGATGAAATTGAAGTAGACCGACTTGCCCTCGATGAACGGTCCGAAGGCCCGCGAATCGTCGCCGATGCCGGGCTGCTCGATTTTGATTACGCGGGCGCCAAGGTCCGCCAGCAGCATGGTGCAGAATGGGCCCGCGAGCACGCGGGTCAGATCGATTACCAGTACTCCCGCGAACGGGCCACTGTCCCCCTTGCCATTGGAGGCTGCCATCGTTGCTTCCCGTTATCCCTGCCGACCGTGGGGTTGCCGTTGCTGCCGCGAGCGCATCGCCTCGGCCGGCGTCATGATCAGACGCGGCTCCTCGCGCTCATGTTCCTGCTGCTCGGCGATCGACGCACCGAGGATAGTGCGGACGAAGTTCTGGAAAAATGGGATGCTTTTCAGGTCGGCGCCCTCGCGGATTTTCCGAGCGGCAGCAGCGGCATGGATGGCGGAGGATCGCCGTCCGCTGTGTTCGAGATAATACGCGATATCTTCGAGCCGCCGGCGGGTGCGACGCGCGCGATCGCCACTGAACAGATCCTCGATTGCCTTGTCGATCACCGGGGTTATCCGATCCTGCTGCTGGATTGGACTCAGCACGATCACGCTTTGTTGTATCTGCGCGATCTCATCGACGTAGGGCTTGATCATCGCGGCCGTAAACTTCCAGCCCAGTACCTCGGGTTCCTTGAGTAATTCGATCGACGGTTCGCCGTGGGCGGCAGTGGGCAGTTCGCTATAGATCGGATGGACGAAATTTTCATCCGGCGGCGGCTCGGCGATTATCTCAGCCCGATGGTTAAAAAAGCTGCCGACCGGCAAACGGCGGCTGGCGGGCGTCTCGCGATAGGCCTCGCATAGAATCAGGTCGCACAACCGCCAGTCTGCTTCGATGAACTTTACCCCGGCGCGCTCCTCGACTCGTTTGCGATCGGCGCGTAGCTCGTGCCGGCTGACCGGGCCGAAACCGACCCCGACCAGTCCTTCTTCTTCGGAGGCGAAGCCCCACAACAACGCCAGTCCGCCGCGCGGACGCGACTTGATCAGCCACACCAGCCGCACGCCGGCCGGATCGATCGGCGACAACAGACCTTCCATCCCGGAAACCGTGACGGCAGCGGCGGGGCGGGGCGGGCTCGGCTCGATGCCGGGTGAAGGCGAGATTCCACTCTGGCCCAGCCGAAACAGCGAGCGCCGCACCTCGCGACGCACCGTACCGCTCGCTTCGCGTTCCATTGCGATGAGCCGGTCGGCGGCCTCGGTGCTTTTCACGTTGCCGAGCGCCCGCGCGATGGCGGCGGCGGTCACCGTGGCATGTCCGCGCAGCCTATCGAGCGTTGCGAGCGCTTGCGCGGGCGGCGTGGCGGGATCGAATCCAGCCTTACGCAGATTCAGATCATCGTGATCGAGTGCCCTCAAATGTGCCATCGAAATAACGCTTTACAGGTGGAAAAGGTTCTCTGCTCGGATGGACTTTAGCTCACCGCGCGCGACTCATCCATAAGCTCGAGCAGGTTAATCGTTATGCGATAAGTCAAACCCCAAATCGGCCGTCCATCATAGATGATCGCCGGAAACTTCCATTCCAATCCATTGCGCCGGAAGGTGTAAAGACCGCGATATTGCTCCGCTCGCAGCGCCGAGATTGGAACCGTAAAGATTTCTGCCACCTCATCGGGATTGGCGCGCAAGGCCACCGGCCATGGGATGCGACCGACGAACGGAGCCACTATGATTCCGGTGGTTGCGGTGCGCGCCTCGGGAAATGCCCCCAGCATCGCGACCGCGGCCTGCTCGATTCCGACCTCTTCCCAGGTTTCGCGCAAGGCGGCCGCCATTACGGTTTTGTCGGTCGGATCAACCCGGCCGCCGGGAAACGCCACCTGCCCGCGATGGCTGCTAAGATGATCGGCGCGCGTGATATAAAGCACATGCAATTCGCCCGCATGCTCAAAGATCGGCACCAGTACGGCGGCGAGCCGTTCGCCCTCAGAAGATCGGATCGCCAGGGGATCGAGCAGGCCATTGCGCAGCCGGGTCAGTGCGCGTTCAGTGGTCATGGGCAAATTATTGGCCGGCTATTGGGAAGTTTTTGAATGGTGATAGGTCACGTGATTGAATTAAGTAGCCATAATCGTCCGCGCTCGCGGATCGCGCAAGGATGGCTGGCGCACTGTGTACGCCGCCGGATACGATTCCTCCCATGCCGATGATTCAGCCGAATAGCGAGATGCGGCCGCCGCGGCGCTTTTTGATCGGGCGTTACCACGAAATCGCGCTTAAGGGCCGTAATCAGTGGCGTTTCGTCGATCAATTAAAGCGCAATCTGCGCAGCATCTTTGGCGGAATCGCGCTGGGCGCCATTCGTAGCGAAGGCCCGCGGCTGCTGGTCGAGCTACCGGGCGAGGTTGACGACGAGACTATCGCGCAACGGGCTGCATTACTCTTCGGGTTGCAGAATTTTTCGGTTTGCAGACTGGCGCCGCTCGAGATCGAAGCGCTTACAAAAGAAGCGGTGGCCGCCGCCCGGCGCGAACCCGGCAAGAGCTTTGAAGTGAGGACGCGGCGAGCGGAAAAACGGTTTCCGCTCAATTCGATGGAGATCGATCGGATCGTCGGCGCGGAAGTTGTCAAACAATTGGGCTTGCGAGTCGATCTCGGGCGTCCCGACTTCACCATCTCGATCGAAATTTTGCCGAATGCGGCTTATATAGCGGCCGGTAAACGTCAGGGAGCGGGCGGGTTGCCGGTCGGGGTGGCGGGGCGTGCAATGGCGCTGCTGTCGGGTGGAATCGATTCGCCGGTGGCCGCCCATCGCATGATGCGCCGTGGATTGCGGCTGGACTTCGTGCATTTCCACAGTTATCCGCTGGTCACCGCGGCAAGCCGCGAAAAGGCCGCCGATCTTGCCGCACACCTGACGCGGTTTCAGGGACATTCCACCCTGATGCTGGTGCCGTTTGCGGAGGTGCAGCGCGAGATCGTGGCCGGCACGCTGAGACCGTTGCGAGTGGTGCTCTACCGGCGCTTCATGCTGCGCATCGCGACCGCGCTGGCGCGCGCCCAGGGGGCGAGCGCGCTAGTGACGGGCGAGAGCCTGGGCCAGGTCGCTTCGCAGACGCTGGTCAATATGACGGTGATCGAGCAGGCGGCGGGATTGCCAATTCTGCGTCCGCTGGTGGGCATGGACAAGAACGAAATTGTCGATCAGGCGCGCGCGCTCGGAACCTTCGAAACCTCGATTTTGCCCGATCAGGATTGCTGCACGCTGTTCATGCCTGCGCATCCAGAAACTCGTGCCGATTTGGCTGAGGTGCAACGGATCGAGCAGCGCTTCGATATCGATCGGATGGTCGCCGATACGGTGCGTGCGACTGAGAAAATGAGCTTCCAGTATCCGGGTATGCCGGCGGTTAAGGCCGCCTAAAGACCGAAGCTGAGCAGGGCGATATCGACGGTCAGCGTCAGAATCGTGATCGGTATTCCCACCCGAACATAATCGTTGAAGGTGATTTTCACCTTTCGGCGCCGCGCCTGCTCGATCACGATCAGATTGGCGATCGACCCGAGCACGGTCAGGTTTCCCGCCAGCGTGCTGGCCGAGGCGATAATTAGCGCCACGTGCGGATTCGACCCGAGCAGCGGATAGAGCGGGCGGAACAGCAGTACGGCGGGAACATTGCTGACGAGGTTCGACAGCACCGCGGTCGCGATTGCCAAAATGACCGTATTTCCCAGCCGGGCTAAACCAATCATTCTAACCAACGTATTCGGTAAGCCGGTGCTTTCCGCGCCGGCCACGACAATGAACAGCCCCGCGAACATTAGCAGCATGGTCCAGTCGATAAGCCCGTAGATTTTTTGAGGCCGGATACGCCTCGTGAAGAGCAGCACCGCACCTGCGCCCAACGCCACCAGATGAATCGGAAAACCCATGACGAACATCGCCAGGGTGCCCGCCGCCACCAGGATCGACTTGATCAGCATCCCGGCCGGCACTTCGTACTCAGGCTGCGCTGGCGCAATCCCATCATGAAGCTTCAGTGAATGACGATAGACCGTCGCGATCACCGCATAGTCGATGAACAGTCCAATAATTGCGGCGGGAGCCAGTTTGATGACGAAAGGGAGATAGCCAATATGGGCGAAGCCCGCCACGATCATGTTCTGCGGATTGCCGGTGATGGTGGCCACGCTTCCGATATTGCTGGCGGTGGCGAGCCCCAGCAGCAGCGGAACGGGATCGGCGCCGGCGGTCGCGGCGGTCTCGATCAACAGTGGTGTCAGCGCGAGGCATACCACGTCGTTGATAAAAAACGCGGCCAGCACTCCCGAGATCGCGATAGTCAGCGCCAGCAGCGTACGTCCCGAGTGCGCGCGGCTGAGAATCCACCGCCCGGACCGCGCGAACGCCCCTGTCAGCCGCAGGTTCGCGACTACGATCATCATGCCTAACAAGAGGGCGAGCGTCGGGAAGTCGATGGCGTCAATCGCCGCGCGTCCATTAAGCGCGCCCACCAATACCGTCGCGACCGCGCCTGCATACGCCGCGCCCACGCGATCAAGCCGCAAACCGGGCAACTTCCCAAACGCCAGGGTGACGTAGGTCAATACGAAAATCGCAAGCGTTATTGCCTCGCGCGGGTTCATCGGGTGTTCGGCATGATTTAGGTGCGAGGCCCAATGGTCAAGCGGGCCGATTCCACTTTGATTGGGCAGGACGGTATATTGATCTCTGACTCACGGACAGGGAGAACGGATTATGATCGCTGCGGAGTTGAATCATGCCAAGTGCAAAAGCTATCTGCTGGTGTCCGAGGCGGACGGCAAGAGCGTCATAATCGATCCGGTCCGCGAGAAGATAGACCGCTATCTTGCCGCCCTGGCTTATCATCGCCGCCATTTGGAGTTGATCATCGATACGCATACCCACGCCGACCATCGTACCGGGGCGTTCGAGCTCAGCGAACTTACCGGGGCGCCGGTCGCGATGCATCGCAAGGCGCCCGCGCCGCATGTCACGGTCCATCTCCAGGATGGCCAATGGCTTTCGATCGGCGGTATTCGGATGCAGGTGCTGTACACGCCCGGTCATACGCCGGATTCGATCAGCCTGTTTGCGAACGACCGCGTTTTTACCGGCGATGTGTTGTTGATTCATGGCACCGGACGCGCCGATTTCGCGGGTGGCGATCCGGCTGCGCAGTACGACTCGATCATGCAGAAACTGTTTACGATGCCTGACGAGACCTTAGTTTTTCCCGCGCACGATTATCGCGGCCATACGCAATCGACCATCGGCGAGGAAAAACATACCAATCCACGCATCGCCAACCGATCGCGCGACCAATATGTCGAATTGATGAATAATCTCGGCCTGCCGCTGCCCAACAGTATCCAGGAAGCGCTCCAGCCGAATCAGGCTGCAATCGACGCGGATGCGATAAGCTTCCCGACTTTGGCGCAACTCGACCAGGTGCGTCAGCTTTCGACCTCGGAGGTGTCGGCCCGGCTGACTTCGAACAATCCTCCGATCCTTATCGATGTGCGCGAACCTGATGAATTCAGCGGCGAACTGGGGCACATTCGGGGCAGCCGCTTAATCCCATTGCGCGAGTTGCCCGAGCGCGCCGGTGAACTGTCCGAATACAAAAATCGCGAGCTGGTGGTAATTTGCCGGGCGGGCGCGCGCAGCACCACGGCGGCCGCGATCTTAACCGGACTCGGCTTTGAGAACGTGGCCAATCTCAAGGGCGGCATGCTCGACTGGAGCGATGCGCAATTGCCGGTAGAACGCTGACCGGCATCGCCTGCTGTTTGGGAAAAAGTTCCTGCATGTCTGTACGGAGCCGTTGGAGCCGAAGAGGGCGCATCGCCCCGCTCGGATTGGCGATAATGTTGCTTAGTGGATGTACGTGGCAATCGCCGCGCGCCGTCGTTCAGAATTACCTTGCGGCGATCAAGCAGCATCGCTACGAGCAGTGTTACGCGATGCTTACCGACAGCGATCGACAGGCATACACGCTGCAACAGTTTTTGACCGCAATTCCGCTTACTCCCAGCGTAACCCAAACGTGGTTTAGGCCGGTGCTGGAGGACACCAGCTACGACATCGGGGAGCCGCGGGGACAGGGACTGCACCTGATTGTGCCGGTAAAAGTGATCACCCCGGACCTGCCGCGCTTCGAACGGACGATCGATGCGATCGTCGGGCCGGATGTCGATCCCGCGCCGGTCGCCAGGCGGGCGCTGGCTAATGGTGAATATCCGGACCTCGGCTATGATGATCAGGTTGTGCTGATAAAGGAGCATCATCGATGGCGCGTGAAGGCTGATTTCCCGGCGCTCGAAGACGCGGCGCGGCTGCGGCGCTCAGCGCTCCAGTATTACTATAGAGCGCAGTATGGCCAGGCGGTGCAGGAGTATCAGCAGGCGATCGCGGCATTGGCGAAAGCGGATTCAAGCGGCGGCCTCGGCAAGAGTTTTTTGTACCGTCGCGAGATGAAAGAGATTCAGGAAATAGCGGCGGGGCACGGAGCTCCGAATCCCGCCCGGATGAAGGTTGCCGATGTTGGGATGAGAGTCTCGACCGCGCAGCACCCGGCCTTGTTTGGCAAGATCACCAACCCGTGGAAGGTGCCAATCGACAATGTGCGAATGAAGGTAACCTTTTTCCAGGGAAGTGGCGCCGCGCGACGGGCGATCTTCGCGGAAGAGCACGTTGCGATCGCAACTCCGATTGAGTTTTCAGATTTCACAATCAAGGCAATCCCGCTGGCGCCCGGCGAGACTCGCAACTTCGGCTTCGAATTGAAGGCTCCGGCGGCCACGGAACAGGATGCGGATCCATTTGTGGCGGTGGATCAGGTGGCTGCCACGCCGACCGAATTGATCCCCGCGAAGGGGTCGGAGCTGCATACTCGAGCGCCCGAGGCATCCCCCGCACCAAGGTCAGGAACCGGAGAAAAGTCCGACTAAATAACGGTTACGCTGACGGCCCATGACCTCCGCATTAATCAGTATCGCAATTCCCACGCATAATCGGGCGGCGCTTCTGCGCCAGACGCTCGATAGCCTGGGTCAACTGATCGTGCCCGAAGGAACCGCTCTCGAATGCGTCGTGATCGACAATGCCAGTACCGACGCAACCGCCGCCACGGTACGCTCAGTCACCGCAAAGCTGCCGTTTCCCGTCCGCAGCGTGCTGGAGGAGCGAATCGGATCAAGCTTCGCGCGCAACCGCGCCATCGATGAAACCCGCGGTGGCCTGCTGTGCTTTATTGACGATGACGTCGTCGTCGAGCCCGATTGGTTACTCGAATTGTGCCGCACGATGGTGCGGCGGCGTCTCGATGTAGTCTGCGGGATGGTGCTGCCGCGTTTTGTAGCCGACCCTCCGCCATGGCTGGGGTCGCGTTTGTACGTCAAGCTCGCGGTGCATGATGCGGCCGCGATTGAGCAGATGACAGCGAAGGAAACCGATCACATCCATAATTATTTCAGCGCCAATGTCGGCTTTCGCCGGCAAACTTTTGAACTGTTCGGACGATTCCGCGAGGATCTGGGCAACGTCGGCGGCAACCCGATGTCCGGCGAGGATACTGAATTGTTTGCCCGCATTATGCATCGCGGCGGCAACATTGGCTTCGCGCCACGCGCCCGGGTGCATCACTTGATCGGTCCGGAACGGCTCACGGCAGGTTATCTTCGCCGCAAAAGCTTCGCCTTTGGCGTTGGCAGTGCCTTTGAAGGCGGACCCACGCACAATCGTGTCGAGAAACTGTTGCGCAACGCGCTGCGCATGGGTCAGGCAGCCCTGCGCGGCGATCGGGAAGCCGTGATTTATCATCAATTGGAAATCTGGAACTATTTCGGATTCTGCCGCGGCCGAATTATTCAAGCGCGTTCGTCGCTACGAAGCTGAATCCAATTCCCTGATCGGCGCGCCAGGCGCATAATGGAAACGTCGCGCTTGAATTCATTCCGGAGGCTTTGATGAAACGTCTTTTTCTCGCGTTCGCTATCGTTGCGAGCGTGGCTCTTCTGATCGGCTACGGAACCATTACCAGCGTTCGAGCCCAACCCCAATCTGAAGCGCCCGGCGGTCCGCCGCCGCCACCACCGCCGCCAGGCGGACCGGCACAGCGAAGAGGTCCCGGCATGATGATGCCTGGGATGGGTATGATGGGCGGTATGAGCCCGCTGCGGCATCACCAATGTATGCTGATGCATGAACGCGACATGGGCATGGGCGCAGGAATGGGCATGGGCATGATGGGATCCGAGATGGGCATGGGTATGGACATGGGCGCGATGCCCTCGGATTCGAAGACCATGGGTCAGCTAATGGAATTGCGCGGAAAGACCATGCAGATGTGGGGGCAATGGCTGGAAAAACGCGGCCGCGAGATCGAACAGCAGGGACACTGACCCGCGATCAACGTTAAACTAAAACTTTAAGCTGAAGGCGGATTGGTGGCCGTCGTAGATGATTCGCTGTCCGCTGACGCTCGCGAATTCCGACAGCGTGTGCGCGACGAGCTTACCGCTAGGCATAACGTGCTCGACCTTCCGTCCATGTATGACCAGATGGTCGGCGATGATGCGCCGGTGACAGCGCCACCATAAACCCTCAGAGCACATAATCGCGGCGCGCTTATGCGATGCAATTTCCAGTAGCTCGTTGAAGCCCGCTGCGAATTCCTCGCTCTGCGTGTGATCGGCATAAGCGCGGAATGCCGGATGGGTCCAGGCGGCATGTGGCGAAGCGGAATTGACGCCATGACGCCGTCCGCCGAGCGGCTTCATCCAGTGATACTCAATTCCTGCCTGCTCAAGTGACCGGCTGATCTCGGTCTGATTGAATTGCGGCCAGCGCTTTGAACTGGGAAACGAACGTACGTCCACCAGTGCGGCTAGACGATGAAGCCCCATTAGTTCAAGGAATTTTTCGATTGGGTGAGTCGAGTGGCCGAGCGTAAAAATGACTGGCTTGTCGCGGACTGGTTCCATTATGCTGCGGCCTGCCGACCGGGGCCTGAAGCTTAGCGTATCACAGCGATCCAGAGGCCGGCGCAGACCAGCGCCAGGCCAGTGACGCTGGAGGTCATTCTACCCCACGGCAAAACTTTTTCGATCAGTACGAAAATCGCAATTAATGCCACCCACAGCAGGTTCATCACGCCGGCCACAAACAACAGCGCCATCAGCATCCAGCAGCATCCGACGCAAAAAAAGCCGTGGCGAAGTCCCATCGACAGGGCGCCTGCCGTGCCCTCGCGCCAGTGCGCCATAAAAAAACCGATGGGCGATTGGCAGTGCCGCAGGCACACCTGCTTGAGCGGCGTGAGTTGGTAGATTCCGGCCAACACCAGAATCGCGCCGCCGATGAGTGATCCCACAGTTAAATCGCCGGAGATCAGAGAAGCCTTTTGCAGCGATAACTGGATCAGGGTTGCTCCGGCGCTGAAGATCGTCCATGCGACGATGTAGCCCGCGACGAAGATCGCGACCTTGAACTTCGAGCTGGATCCGCTGGCGCCGATCGAGCGCGCATACAGCATCACCATTGGGCTGGCGCTGGGAATCATCATCGCGACCATCATCACTGCCCACATCGCGAAGGCGGTGATAGTATCGCCGAGGGTCCACGATTGCGGTTGCATGGCCATCGCCATGCCCGCTGGCATGTTCGGCATCGAGGCCATCTGCATGCCCGCGGACATCGGCATCCGCAGCAGGTAGACCCAGGCCAGGATTGTGATCAGAGCGAGCCCGGCCCAGATCGCCAACCGATCCGAGAGCGGTACAGCGGGCATGTTCGATTGCGCAGGGCTGGCGGCGGTCATCGCGGAGCCTGCTAATTGTGTTTGGCTTCTTCCTGAAGCGTCTGTGTATTGATTGCAGCTTTTTCCTGATTGGCCACTGCAACTATGAGCATGGCGTCCGGATGGAGATACTTACGCGCCATCGCCTGGACCTGCTGCTGATCGACGCCGCTGACGTAGGCTGGGTAGCGATCGATATAATCGAGCCCGAGTCCATAAAGCTGGATTTCGAGCATGTAGTCGGCGATCGCGCTCTGGCGATCAATCTTGAGCGGAAAGCTGCCGATCAAAAACTTCCTGGCCGAGGCCAGTTCGGCCTCTGACACCGGCTTGTTCCGCATCTCGGCAATCTGCTGAAAGATCAACTTCATGGCCTCGTTGGCGCTTTGGTTCTTGGTCTGGAGCGTGATTCTAATCGATCCCGCAAACAGACCGGCGTCGTTGCCGCTGGCGATCGAGTAGGCCAGGCCAGCCTTTGATCGCACCACCTGCATCAGGCGCGAAGCGAATCCGCCGCCGCCCAAAATGTAGTTCATCACCTGAAAGCGGTAGTAATCGGGGTTGGACCGCTGCATCCCGGGAAAACCCATTATCAGGTTAGCCTGCGCCACATTGCGGTTGATAATCGAAAGATGCACGCCGTCGGGCACGGTTGGCGGCGGCGGAGCGGCTTGCGCGGGAACGCTGCCTGCCGGTTCGGCCAAATCCTTTTCCAGTGCCGCTTTAATTTGGGCGGTGTCGACATCGCCCACCACCGCGATAACCGCACTGCCCATCTTGTAGAACCGACGATAAAAATCGCGCACGTCCTGCGGCGTAAGCTTGCCGACGGTCTCGGTGGTGCCATCGGGACTATGCCCGTAGGGTTGATCGCCGAACATCTGCTTGCGGAACGCGATACCCGCGACATAGCCGGGCTGCTGCTCCGCCGCCTTTATCGCAGCGACCACCTCGGCCTGTTTATGCACGATGTCGCCGTCGCGCAGGGCTGGATGCTGTATCACTTCCGCCAGCAACGCCATCGTGTCGCTCTCGTACTGCTTGAGCGAGGTGAACGACGCTTCGGCGAAATCCTCGCTGGCCGCGACCGCGACCGAACTGCCCATGAAATCGACTTTCTGGTTGAACTGATCGGCGGTAAGCGATCCCGCTCCTAGCGTGACACAGCGCGCGGTCAGGCTCGCCAGACCGGCCTTGCCTTGCGGATCGCGCCGCGACCCCGCATCGAGCGCAATCGCCACCGTGACCATCGGCAGTTGATGCTGCTCGGATACCAGCAGAATCGCGCCGTTACTGAGCGTCACTCGTTTGATCTCGAGAGCATGCGAGGCTGGAGCCCAACCGGCGACCACAAGCATCGCCGCAAATATCGCTAAGGCTGTACGGCGCAGGTTCATCGGATCACCTCGCCAGATTGCGCGAGGTGCTGAATCGCGCCGCCGCCCGCGGGACCTCCGCCGCCCGCTCCGTGCGGCAACATTCCGGTCGGCACCAGAATCCCGAGCGTGCGGTTGTTTTCCACCAGATATTGACGCGCGGCGTGCTGAACATCGGCTGCGGTCACTTTTTGAATATTGGGCAGGTACTGATCGACCATCCGGTAGTCTCCGAGCATCTGGTAGAGGCCAAGCAGCATCGCCTCGCGAAAAATCGAATCCTGGCTGAAAACAAATTCGGCCTGCTCAAGATTCTTCGCCTTCTGTAGTTCATGGGCGCTAACCGGCTGGTCGCGCAGAGCGGCGAGTTGGCGATCGATCTCCGCGATCCCATCGCTGGTTTTCACGCCCGGACGCAGTTCGGCGGAAACCCAGAACAGGCCCGGATCGAACGCCGTCATGTCATAGCTGGCGGCCACCTCCACCGCGATCCGTTTATCGACCACCATCGATTTATACAGCCGTGAACTTTTGCCATCGCTTAGGATCTCCGAAGCGATTTCCAGGGCGAAGGCGTCGCGGCTGTTACGAAAATTGGGTGTATGGAAAGCCTCGGCGAAGGCCGCCACATCCGCCGCGTGGCGTAAAATCACGCTGCGGGCGCCATCCTGCGCAGGCTCGATCTCGGTAACCGGCGGCGGCTTGGGACCGTTCTTAACCGGTTCAAAATCCTCTTTAATCTGCTTCAACACCTTGTCCGCATCGAAGTCGCCGACCGCCACCACGATCGCGTTCTGCGGCTTGTAGTAGGTGCCGTGATAATTGAGCGCATCCTGCAGCGTCAGCCCTTCGATATCATGCATCCAGCCGACCACCGGCCAATGATACGGATGCACTGCGTAGGCCTGCGCCTGTGTGATTTCGGCCAGCGCGTCCTCCGGATTGTCCTCGGTGCGCATCCGCCGCTCCTCCATCACGACCGCCTTCTCGGAATCGAAGCCCTTCGGATCGAAATTGGCCATGCGATCGGCTTCGAGCTGGATGGGGACATCGAGATGCTGATGGTTGATCACCTCGAAATAGTCAGTGAAGTCGGCGGTGGTGAAGGCGTTATCCATCCCGCCGTTAATCTGAATAATGTTGGAAAATTCCTCGGGCTTGAGCTTTTTGGTGCCGCGAAACATCAGATGCTCGCACAGATGCGACAGGCCGGTTTTACCAAACTGCTCGTTGCGCGAGCCGACCTTGTAAAAGACATTGAAGGTGGCGACCGGCGCCTTATGATTCTCGAGTACTAAAACCGTCAGCCCGTTCGACAGCTTTTGCATCTTCACCGCGTCGCTCAGGCCCGCGTAGGCGGAGACGGCGCAGAACATGACCGCCAGCGCGGCGGGTAGCGAGACGAGCGAACGCATACGAAAACGCGGCACAGGGATTACTTGCATGGGTGGCAATAGTTAACTCAATCGCATTTGCCGAAGTCAAGCGGTAACTGGCGCAGAATCAAATTGCGCAAGCGCGCGGCGTCTGCGAAAATCAAACGGAGCATCGATTATGGAAGCCGAGCTAACGCCGCAAACCCTGCATCCGATTCGGGGCGTTTTGACCAAGTTCATGCGGATGCTGTTCCCGGTCGAGTTCCGAATCGATTCGATCGTGGGATGCGATGCGATGCTGCCGTTTCATTATCCCCTGCTGGCCGGTGAAATGATCTACCTGCCCGAGAAGGTGGATTCGCTCGGCAGTATCGAAAGCGCGCTCGGCTACTATTTCGTGACGGCCGCTCATCTGGCCGCGCGTCACGAATTCGGCACCTTTGCGCTCAAACTCGCGGACCTGCCGGGATTCGAAGCGCGTGGCGAAACCGGCGTCGAAGCAATCGACTCGTTCGTCGCTTCGTTTGACGATCCGGCGCTGGCCGGCGCGCTGCTACGGCTATGCGAAACCGCGCGGATCGATACTGCCCTGCGGCTGCGATATCGAGGCCTCGCGGCGCGGGTGAATCGGCTGAACCATCAGCTAATCGCCGCGTTGAACCCTGACTCGCTGAGCACCATGCTGGTTCACAGCGCGCTCGATCTGCCGTTCGCCAGCGAGGGGCAGGCTGGTTTCGCACAGGGCGCATCGATCTTGTTCGCCCCCTTGCGCGAACCGACGGCGAACATCGTCACCAGCGCCGCGCAGACCGGCGAACTTTATCGCTGGCTCAAAGATCTGATAGCGGCGGCGCGCCACGGTAATACCGCCGATCTCGCGCGCGAGGCGATGCGGCTCAGCAGCGATCTTGCGAGCGCGGGCGGGATGGACGATCAATCCATGCCGGGCGGCGAGGGCAGCGAAGAGGGCGAGGGCGGCGGCGAAGGCGAGATGATGCAGCTTGAAGTCTCGGGCCGCAAAGCCAAGGGCGGCAAGGGCCGGATGCTCACGGCGGACGAGATTAGGGATTTGCTCGCGCAGGGCGGCGAGCTTAACCCGGCCGAAGCGGGTGGCGAGAACGAGGGCGGCGGTCTTTATCATACCGAGCTCACCGAACAGCAGGCCGCGGAACTCGAACAACTGCGCGACCAGCTTGGCGAGATCGGCGCGGCCAATCATGCGGGCCGCTTCACGGTCGGCCGCAATCGCGATGCCTACTTCGCTTACGACGAATGGGATTACGTGCTGGGCGATTACCGGCATAACTGGTGCCGCCTGCGCGAGATCGAGTTAAGCGGCGATGGCGGCGATTTCTTTCAGCAAACGCTGGCGCGCTATGCCGAGGTGCTGCCGCAGGTCAGACGGCACTTTCAACGCATCCGTCCGGCCTCATACCGGATGGTTCGCGGACTCGAAGACGGCGAGGAGATCGATTTCGATCGCACGATCGAGGCGCGCGTCGCGTTCCGGATGGGACAGGCGCCCGACAGCCGGGTTTACAAGGCGCGCAAGAAAGAGGCTCGCGACGTTGCCACGCTGTTCCTGCTCGACATGTCGGCCTCGACCGATGAGCCGATAGCGCGCGAGTCGCATGGCGTGTCGAATCCCGCCACGGACGACTGGACGCGCAACTGGATGCGCGGACAATCGTCGCGTCCACGGCGCATCATCGACGTCAACAAGGAAGCGCTGGTGATCATGGCGCAGGCGCTCGAAGAGCTGGGCGACTCCTACTCGATCATGGGCTTTTCGGGGCATGGGCGCGACAACGTCGAGTTCTACCGGATCAAGGAATTCAACAGCGAATTGTCCGATGAAGTGAAATCGCGTATCGGATCGATCGAACCGAAGCGCTCGACTCGAATGGGTGCGGCATTGCGCCACGTCCGCGAAAAATTCAAGGACGTCAGCTCACGCGCGAAGCACGTGATCCTGCTGAGCGACGGTTTCCCGCAGGATTTCGATTACGGTCATGATCGGCGATCGAATGCCTACGGCGTCCAGGACACGATGGTGGCGCTGAAGGAACTCGAAATGATCGGCGTGGTGCCGTTTTGCATCACGGTCGATCGCACCGGACACGACTATCTGCGCCAGATGTGCTCGGCGAATCGTTACCTGGTGATCGACGACATCGCGTCGCTGCCGCGTCAACTGCCGAAGATTTACGAGCAGGTGGTGCGCTGGTAGCGATCTGACTCAGACCGGCGCGCGAAGGTCGCGTCCGGTCATCTCCTTCGGCGGTTCGATTTCCAAAATCCCAAGCAGCGTCGGTGCGATATCGGCGAGCGTGCCGCCCTCGCGCAGCCGGGCCTTGCCCGCCGGATCGAACAGCATCAGCGGCACCGGATTGGTGGTATGCGCGGTATGCGGCTGGCCGGTGGCCGGGTCCGCCATGAACTCGGCGTTGCCGTGATCGGCCGTGATCAGCGCCACGCCTCGCGCCCGCTCCAGCGCCGCGACGATCTTGCCCAGCGCATGGTCCGAGGCTTCGATCGCCTCCACCGCCGCTTTCATCTTGCCGGTATGGCCAACCATGTCGGGATTGGCGAAGTTCACCACGATCACACCGAAGCGGCCGTTGACGATCTCCTGCGCCACGCGATCGGCGATCGGATCGGCCTGCATGGTGGGTTCCAGATCGTAGGTGGCAACCTTGGAGGAGGCGATCAACGCGCGCTCTTCGAAGGGGAAGGGCTGCTCGACGCCGCCGTTGAGGAAATAGGTGACGTGGGCGTATTTTTCGGTCTCCGCGATGCGCAAATTTCGCACGCCGACGCCGGCTAGCGCCGCCGCCATCGGATTGCTGACGTCATCGGGACTGAAAGCCAGTGGCAGGCCAAAGCCGCGGTCGTACTCGGTCATGCATATGTAGCCGATTTTCGGAACCCGCGGACGCGCGAAGCCACTGAATTTTTCGAGCGCGAGAGCGGCAGTCAGTTCGCGCGCGCGATCGGCGCGAAAGTTGTAGCAGATAACCTGATCGCCGTCGTTTATCGGTATCGGCTCGCCGATTATGCAAGGATCGAGGAATTCATCGTCCTTGCCGTTGGCGTAGGCCGCTTCGATCGCCGCGCGGGCCGACGGCGCGCGATTTCCTTCGCTGTTTGCGATCGCCTGCCAGGCGCGCTCGACCCGGTCCCAGCGCTTGTCGCGATCCATCGCATAGTACCGGCCCGAGACTGTGGCAATCCGCCCACAGCCGATCTCGCGCAGCTTCGCTTCGATCTGATCGACGAACGGCAGCGCCGAGCGCGGCGGTTTGTCGCGCCCGTCGAGGACCGCATGCACCGCGATCGAGCGCAGTTTCTCCCCTGCGGCCAGATCGAGTAACGCAAGCAGATGGTCGAGATGGCTGTGCACGCTGCCGTCGGACAGCAATCCCCACAGATGAAGCGCGCGCGAAGTGTCGCGCGCCTTGCGTATCGCGCCAAGCAACTGTTGGTTGCGAAAAAATGCACCGCTTTCGATCGCCTTCGTGATGCGCATCACGTCCTGAAAGATCACGCGGCCCGCGCCGATCGTGAGATGGCCCACTTCCGAGTTGCCCATCACGCCCGCCATCAGCCCGACCGCCTCGCCCGAAGCCTCAATCTCGGTATGCGCCTGCGTCGCCCATAGCCGATCCATGGTGGGCGTGCGCGCCTGCGCGATCGCATTGTCCTCGCGCGCCTTGCGCAGTCCCCAGCCGTCGAAAATCACCAGTACCGTCACCGGCGGCCGGCTCATGACGGCTTGGCTCCGGAGCGGTCGAAAACGCTCTTGCCTGAATAGATCGCGCGCTCGCCAAGCTCTTCCTCGATCCGGATGAGCCGGTTGTATTTGGCGGTGCGCTCGCCGCGGCTGACCGAGCCGGTCTTGATTTGCCCGCAGCCGGTGGCGACCGCGAGGTCGGCGATCGTGGTATCTTCGGTCTCGCCCGAACGATGCGAGATGATCGAGGTGTAGCCTGCGCCGCGCGCCATTTTGATCGCGGCCAGGGTCTCGCTGAGCGTGCCAATCTGATTGACCTTGATCAGAATCGAATTGCCAACCTTTTCATCGATCCCGCGCTGCAACCGTTTGGGATTGGTGACGAAGATATCGTCGCCGACCAGTTGAACTTTCTCGCCCAATTCACGCGTCAGCAGCCGCCATCCGCTCCAATCGTCTTCAGCCAGTCCGTCCTCGAGCGAAACAATTGGATATTGCGCCAGCCAATCGGCATAAAAGCGCACCATTGCGTCCGCATCGCGAGCTTTCTTGTCAGATCGCGCGAAGACATACTTGCCGTCTTCATAAAACTCGCTGGCCGCCGGATCGAGTGCGATCGAAAGGTCGTCGCCGGGCCGGTAGCCCGCCTGCACGATCGCTTCGAGGATCGCTTCGATTGGCTCCTCGTTGCTGCCCAGGTTGGGCGCGAAGCCACCCTCGTCGCCCACGTTGGTTGAGCATCCGCGTTTTTTCAGCACCGCCGCCAGCTTGTGAAACACCTCCGCGCCCATGCGGAGCGCATCGCGAAAAGTCGCCGCGCCGTGCGGCACGATCATGAACTCCTGCATATCGACGCTGGAGTCGGCGTGGCGGCCGCCATTAACCACATTCATCATCGGCACCGGCAGCCGGGCGCCGTCGCGGTACAGATGAAGATACAGCGGCACTTTGCGCGATGCGGCGGCCGCATGCGCCGCCGCGAGCGATACGCCCAGCATCGCGTTGGCGCCCAGCCGCGACTTGTTCTCGGTTCCGTCCAGCGCGATCAGCCGCTGGTCAATCGTCTCGTGATCGGAGGCATCGAGACCCGCCAGCGCCGGTGCGATTGTTCCGGTGACGTTCGCCACCGCCTTGAGCACGCCTTTTCCGCCGTAGCGCTTCGGATCGCCGTCGCGCAGTTCGACGGCTTCGTGCGCACCGGTCGACGCGCCCGAAGGAACCGCCGCCCGCCCGAAGGAGCCGTCGCGCAGATACACATCCACTTCGATTGTTGGGTTGCCGCGCGAATCCAAAATCTCTCGCGCTTTGATTTGAGCGATCTCGCTTGACGTCATGCTTACCTTCCCGTTAAACAGCGGAAGCCAGATTTTAGGAAACCTAATCGTGCAAAGCCACGCCCCAAGCAAAATTCCAGCCGTTTGCAAAAGTCTCGCGGTCCAAATGAGCCGCCGTGGTTCGAGGAGCAGGCAATGAGGCAGGTATTCGGCGGCGCGGCGTTGCTGTTAACCGGATTCGCGCTTGGTGCCCTACTGATCTGGGCAATCCTGCCCGTGGCGATACCGGTTAGCGATGGATTTACGGCTGCACCAAAAATTGCGCCCACGCCGGCGACCCCCGATCTCGCCAGCGGACTCGCAGCCTGTGCTCCGACGCTGGACGATTGTCCGGCGTACCATCGATGTATCGCGCGCGAGTTCGGCGATACGATCGCAAACGGTCTGCCCGACTGTCCGCAACCTCCAATGAGTTTGGCCTCCCTCAAAGCACCCGCGGTTATGGTGTGCTTCTCGCCACCGGTGCCAGCCAACGGCTGCGATCCGGCGGCGGCGGTGGTTCATGCGATCGACACCGCGCAGCACACGATCTGGATACAGACGTATACGCTGACCAGCGGCACCACGCTCACGGCATTGATGAAGGCATCTGAACGCGGCATCGGCGTTGCGATTATCTGCGATCAGCAGATGCTGCGCGATCAGGGAGAGCTGGTCATAAGCCTGGTCCAGCGCGGCATTCCGGTTCGGATCGACGCGACGGTCAAAGGCGCGGCACGCAGCAACATAATGATCATCGATGGGGCGACGGTGCTCGCCGGGTCTTTCGACTTCAGCGGCGAGGCCGAAAATTGGAATGCCGACAATTTGTTGGTCATCGAAGATCCGGCGCTGGCCAAACGTTACGTGGATAACTGGAACTTCCACATAGCGCACTCGGACCCGGTCAAACTTTCAAGTTCGTCTCCGCAACCAATTCCCTCGGCGACTCCGACCGATGCGCCTCATCAGTCGGAGCACGCCCAGCCGCCAGCCAGTCCTAATCCGGTGGAATAAGCGGGGTCCATGTCGCGTAGCATTTACGAGTTCCCGGAAATCTTCCGGCGGGTCCATATGGAGCAGCCGGTCGAGATCACGCGCGAAGTTATTTTTCTGCGGCGCGTATGGGAACGTCATCTCAACCGGCCGGTGCGGCGCGTGCTCGATATCGCGTGCGGCGATTCGCCGCATGGACAGATTTTGCTGCGCGACGGCATCGCGGTGGCTGGGGTCGATCGCTCACCGACCATGATCGCCAAAGGACGCGCCGAATCTCGCAACGCGATCCATATCTATCGCCGACCGATCGAACGCTTTCGCATTCCTGAGCGCTTATTCGACGCCACCTTCTTCATGTCGGAAACCTTTCCCATCATGGTCACCAACGCCGACCTGATGAGCCATCTGCGATCGGTCGCGCGGGTGCTGCGGCGCGGAGGAATCTATTGCATCGATATCGATCGCCATGACGGTATCGAGCTGGTGCGCAAGCGCAAGCTGTGGCGCGAGCGAACGGTGCGGGCGGGATCGGTACTGGTCGAGATACGTGAGTTCCACCGGCCTATCCGATGGGACTCCACGCTGCATTCGATCTACGAACTCGAATGCCGGATTCATTTTCCCGCAGGCCCGGTGCTGACGCGCGATATCATCCCGGTGCGATATATCGTACCGGCCACACTGGAACTGATCGCCGGCGCTTCCGGATGTTTCAAGCTGATCGCATGCTATGCGGACCTGTCGTTCACCAAACCGATCGAGCGATGCCACGGCCGATGGTGGGGCATCCTGCAACGGGTTTAGATCGGGCTGCCAGCAAACGTCAGGTCAAATTGCTAAATGTCGCCATAACCGTAGTCTTTCCAGCGCGCCAGGATCTGCTGCTGGGTGGACTCGGACCATCCATGACTGAAATCCGACACCTTGGTATGGTCCTCGCGATACTGCTTGCTCCAGGTGTGCGGAAAAGTGGCATCCATCACCCACGATCCGGCCTGCCGCGCCTCGCGTTCCGCCGGCGTTAGCCATGCGTTCAGCATGCTGGTCGGAGAGTTGCGGATCAGTTCGTAGTTCTCCGGGTTCATGCGCGAACAGATCGCCCACCATACGTCTTCGACATTGGTGACATCGACGTCTTCATCGACCAGCACCAGTCCCGGAGATAGCAGCCGTTGTCCCGACAGCAGGGTCGAGACCACCCGCTTCTGAATTCCCGGACTGGGCTTCAGCGAAATAACGATCACTCCTGGGACATAGCAGTAGGCCGATTTTATCTGTACCCCGTCGGCTTCAAGCCGGTTCTTCGCCACCGCTGGCGTCATCACGTAAGCGCAGCTTGCATAGTCGTCCCAGGGCTTGCCCATGTTCGCCATCGTAAATATCGGATTGCGCCGATGGGTGATCGCGGTCACCTGCACCACCGGAGTTTTGCCGCGATGGGCGGAATGGCCGGTGAACTCGCCGAAGGGTCCTTCCTCGACCCTTTCATTAGGCAGCACCAAACCTTCGATCACGATCTCCGCAGTGGCCGGCACCGCCAGATCGTTCGTCTCGCACTTGACTATCTGCACGGCTTCGCCGCGTAGTCCTCCGGTTCCGTCCGCCTCGCTTACCAGGTGATTCATGGGCGTGGTGGCCGCCAGATGGGAAACCGGATCGGCGCTGATCACCAGCGCGATCGGCATCGGCCGATTCATCGCTTCGTACTTGTTCAGGACCGCTCCGCCATGCTGACGGCTGGGTTGCAGCAGGATCGAAAAGCGCTTCTCGTCCTTGACCATACAGCGGTAGGTCGCCCAGTTCGTCCAGCCGGTATCCGGATCCTGAGTGACGATGATGTCGTTGGTGCCGATATATCTACCGCCGTCGATTTCCTTGATCCAAGGAACTGGAAAGTTGAGCAGATTGAATTCGCGCTCGGGCACAATCACTTCTTTACAGGGTGCCTGTTCTCGGCTTACCTGGCGCGGCGCGATCGGAGCCTTGAGCCGCTGACGGACGGTCTCAATTAATTCCAGCACCGGCGTATCCTTCGGCAGTCCCAGCGCCAGCGCGGTACGGGCGTGCAGGGAGGGTTTGCTGGGACCCAGCAAAACCGCGGCGAGTTGCTGGCCGGGATAGTCTTTGACCTTTTCGAACAGTGGCGCGGGTCCACGGCGCTCGCATACCAGACGGCTCATCGCGCCGGCCTCATGCTTCCAATCGACTTCGGTTTTGACGCGGCGTAACTCGCCCTCGCGTTCCAGCAAATCGATGTACTCGCGGACATCCACCGGGCATCCGAAGCCCCCGGCATTAACCTTTATCTTTGCAACTGCCATTTTCTTACCTCTGTGGCGAAAATATTCGCTAATTTAAAGCGCCTGTATGAGTTCCACTAATCGCCGGCTATGCCATCGCATCCCAAGCGCCGCGCTGTAGCTGCGCCCAGCATCGGGCCTCCAACACAAAGTCATCGCGGTCGCGATCGGTCGGAGCGAGTTGCGACAGCAATTCGTGTCCCTCTTCGGAATGCTCGCGGTCTTCTTCGATATGCACCGAGAAAAACCTGAGCGCCTCCGGCTGCATCCCATAATGCCGGGTGAGGCCGTCATGGAGACGTTGGCAAACCTTTGAAAAGATGCCCTCGCCGAGATAGCCGGGGATTCCGCAGTAACGGATTTTACGGGTCATCACCATCCAGTATTCGGCATTAAAGGCGCGTACCGCGGCCGGCGCCGTCGAATGTTCAAGTTCATTGCGCTGATGGCTGAGGCCGCGCTCCCAGAACTCGAACAGCAATTCGGCGTGGCCGGCGGTGTGGCTATGAAGCCCCAGCGCTTCCTCGGCGAAGGCGTGGGCCAGCCGCTGTGAGGCGTCGAGGTTAACGGCGGCGAGATTGACGAAGCCGGTAGCGGTAAAAACGTCGGCGTCGCGTACGGTCATGTGGTAATTGCAGATCGCGATACGATCGAGCTGGTCGCGGCTTGCATTACCGGTGTGAACCAGCTCAACGATCGGTGAACGATGATAACCGATGTCGTCGCGGATACGATCCAACTCGCGCCAGAAAGAGTGCAGGTCCATGATCGGAACCTCCAGCCGGGTTTCAGGCTCAGTTCAAATCTTTAAAGCAGCCAGTTGCACTGAGGTTCCTTGTTACGCGGCCTCAACCCGCCTTGTAGATCAAAGCGTCTTTTTCAGCAAGCAGCCTCGTCATGCTGAAATAAGGAAGCCGAACCTCGCCTGTGCTTCAGCGCGGGGCCGGTTGCTCAATATAGGCTGAATCCGTCCAGCCTTCGAAATTATTCTGGTCGCTACCTGTTATCACGCGAACTTTGACCAGTTCAGCGTTTTTCGCAACCATAGCAACCCGATCACCAAAGCCAATCATAGTGCAGCCATATTTACGCGCTTCATCGAGGTAGATCACCCCGTTGTTTACGGCTTGGCTGAAGCCTTCAATGGTTCGGCAGAGCGGTCCAGCTTTGAGCACTTGGTAACTGTTTCCGATCGCGAAGGCGGAGCTGGCTGAATAATCGCTAAACCAAGCGGCACAGATCCCAACCGCGAATATTGAGCCAGCAATCACGCCGACTATTTTTGCCGCCTTGAAGCTCTGCGGAACCGGCGATCGCTGTCCGCAATGCGGGCATTTAGACGCATTTCTCGCCGCTTCTTTTCCGCACGCGCGGCAGCTTCCGAGTTTCGAGGCCATCTGCATTTTCCTTCACTGAAGTTGACACTCAGTTACTCTCGTTTCAGCCTTTGTCAGGCCCGTTCGACTTCTTCTGCTGATCGGCCCCGGCTATGTCTAATGAAGATTACCGCCACCATCGACATTGAAAGTCTGCCCAGTGATGAAGTCGCTCGCATCGGAAGCCAGAAATACCACGGTGCCGCTCAAATCGCCGGGTTGTTCGCTGCGCTTGATGATTTGCTGACCTAGGATGTTCTGTTTAAGCGTCTCGATGCTTTCGCGATCGGCCAGGCTCAGCGCCGCCGGTGTCATCGTGTAGCCGGGCGTCAGCGTATTGACGTTGATTCCGGTCCCGGAAAGTTCGCGCGCGAGCGACCGCGTGAGCGCGAAGACGGCGCCTTTGGAGGTGACGTAATGCAGATAATGCGGGGTGCCGCTCCAGATCGTGCCCGAAGATACGTTGATGATTTTTCCCTTACCCTGGGGACGCATGATCGGAATTACGGCCTTGCAGCAATTCCAGGTTCCTTTCACATTGACCGCCATGATGCGATCCCATTCGTCCTCCGAAATTTGATCGAAGGAGACCAGTCTGCCGAGCAGGGCCGCATTGTTTACCAATATATCGATCCGGCCGAACTGGCTTACCGCGCGCTCAGCCATCGCTTCCGTATTGCGCCGATCGGCAACATCAACGGTGACGCCGATAGCCGATCCGCCAGCCGCTTTAATGCGTGACAGGGTTTCGTCGCAAGCGAGCACGTCTGCCGCGACAATTCGGGCTCCATGGCGCGCCAACGCCAAGCTGTATTCCTGCCCGAGGCCGCGAGCGGCTCCGGTTACGATTGCGACTCGGCCGTCAAGATCCATGGTTTCCTCCGCACGAGACTATCGTTCGAGGTCAGTTCCGTAATTCCGATACGGCCATCGGGGTGCGCTTGTCAAATCAATTTTTTGGCAGATCGGGCTGAGGCAGCGCGTGCGAATAGAAGATGCGAATAGAAGAAATGAGGGGTTGAATAATTACGAAGGCCTCTGCGTCTACATAAATAGACCGCTCGAATGCGGCAGCTTCATAGTTCCCCGGAGTTGGCCGTCACCTTTTGTAGTAGGGTGGGTGATGGCCGAAGGTGGGCGTTGGGGAGCCTCCCCCCTCTCCAACGCCCCGCCATTTTCTCCGTCCGCCGATAAAGCGATAGACGGTATGGTCAATCGCACCGAACCAAAAAAAGGCGAGCTTTCCCAAGCCACCTGGAGCAGAAGAAGTTTGGCTGGGTCAAGCCTGGTCAGTATCCGGGTCTTCCCGATTTTGCGGCGCAGCATGATCACGGATCCCGCGAGGGCACAAAATGTGCTCAAATCGATTACCAAGTATGTTACGAGTGCGCACGATATTGGCGGTTGCGATCGCGATCGCGGTAGCGCTGCCGGTCTCGCTACCGGCGGCTGGGGATCCGGCCAGCAGCAGTCTCACTGATTATCTGCATCAGCATCGGCTGCCGGCGGTAGGTGCTCAGATTACCACCGGCACGGATGGTAGCCGAACGGTGATGTTATACGGTTTCGTTGCGACCCAGCGCGGTTTTGACGATGCCGAAAAGCGCGCGCGCAGCTTTCTGCACGATCCCTACATTAACGTGATTAACCGGGTGGCGATCGATCCGGAACTGTTGGCGGCGAATCACGATGGCGCGCCTGCCGATTCAGGGTCGACGGGGAGTTCATCCCCGGCAGTGGCGAATAATGCCCCGCCGCCCGCCAACGTGGGCGACATTCAACAGTACGAGGCACAGAATCAATATCGCGATCCTCTTAACACCAGCAGTGGTCTGGGGACGTTCGGCGGATCGTCTCTGCTGGTCCCGTTAATCGGCGGGCTGTTCGGTTATGGCATGATGGGCGGCTTCAATTCTTACGCTCCATCCTACTATTATGCGCCGCGCCCGGCGCCATTTTATCGGCCACGCTATTATCAAGGTGGATATGGCCGAGGGATGCCCCATTTCGGCGGCCGCGGTTTTCACGGCGGCCATCGTTGATCGTTCTAAGCGAAGGCACGCTTCACTCCACGGCTTCCGAGCAGATCCTTCGCGACCATCAGCCCGGATGCTCCGTGCAGGCCGGGACCCGGATGGGTCGAAGCGCCGATATGATACAAGCCAGCTATGGGCGTGCGATGACGCTTCAGGCCGGGAAGCGGACGGAAAATGAAAAACTGATCGGGTGTGCAGGCGCCGGCATATGGATCGCCACCGACGAGGTTCGGGTTCGCCGCTTCAAGATCGGCCGGTGAAAAGACCACCCGCTTGAGTATCACGCCCGGAAGATTGGGAATCTGACGCGCGAGCTTCGCGATCACGCGATCGGCGAACCTTTCACGAACCTCCGGCGTCCAGGTGCCGTTAGTTGAAATTTCGCCCGCCGCGTCGCCAATCGGATAATTTGGCATCTCCTGAAGCTGTATCCAGATGATCCAGCCGCCGTCGGGCGCGCGCGACTTATCGGCCACCGTGGGCTGGCCAACGACAATGGTCGGATCGGCGGGCAGCAGCCCGCGCTCGGCTTCATTGACGGCTCGCGAAACGCCATCGATACCGGCCGAGACGTGCACCATCGCGGTGCGCAGGAATCGTTCATCGCCCGGCCATTGGGGCGGCGCCGAGAGCGCCAGATGGATTTGCATGTCGCCGCGCCCGTACCGAAAACGCCTGGTGTTGGCCACCACCCAATCGGGAACCACGGCGCGGTCGAGCAGATCGAGATACAACTGATGCGGAGTCACGCAACAGATCACCGCCCGGCGAGCTTCGAAATCGCCTGCGGTGGTCCGTACGCCGGTCGCTTTTCCACCCTTGATCAGCACCTGTTTCACCGGCGCGTTCGCATGCAGCTCAGCCCCGCAATCGCGCAGCAGACCTGAGAAGCCATCCACCAGTTTCGCCGCTCCGCCGCGTGGAATCGGCATGCCCGTGAGTTCGAGCGTGACCGCGATCAGCGCGGTCATGAAGCCGGAAGTGGCGCTGTCCGGTCCGAGTCCGGTATGCAGCACCCACGGCGCGAGCAGGCCGTGAATCGCCTTGGATTGGAAACTGCCCTCCAGCCATCCGCGACTGGTGCCGAGCAGTTCGTTGCCAAATTCCAAGGTCTGCCGCAGGCCTAATCGGCGGACCGCTTTGGCCACCATCGAAAGTCCGGCCAGCGACCATAGTTCCGTGCTCATCAGGCCAAACGCGAGGTCCGATTTGTCCATCAGCGAGGCCACCGCGCGATCCCACGCGGCGCCATCGCCGGGGGCGAGTTGCTCGAAATGCTTGCGATTCTTCTGATGGTCGCTCGCGATAAAGGCGCTGGCGCCATCGGGCAGCAGGCCCGCCGCGCTGTAATCGGCGTTAAGGTATTCGACCCCGTGCGCGGTCAGATCACGCTTGAGCAGATTGTAGCTCTCGCCCGATACGAACATCGGATGCCATCCCGAGTACAGATCGTGGATAAAGCCCGGTTCGGTAATCGCGCCGCTTCGGATATTGCCGCCGATCCACGAATTGCGCTCGAACACCCCAACTTTCCAGCCGGCCTTAGCGAGAATCGATGCGCCGACCAAACTTGAAATTCCGCTGCCGACGAAAATTGCGTCGTAGCTGCTGTTTGCCATCGGTGCCTCACCTCGTAAAGTGACTAAGAGTTGCGCTTTTCAAGTAACGCGAGAGCGGTCGACATTCGCCGCCCGAATTGGTCGTCGCTGGTATAGCCGACCCGATCCGAGCCTTCAAGCGAACTGGCAAGCGGAGCTTGCCGTCATGCTATAAAGCGGATGGCGAGAATGGTGAATCGTCGGTTGAATGTTTTGGCCTTTGACCGCGGTGCGAGACCTGCGGGAGGTATGAGCGATGGATACTCCGGCAGGGCATGGCTCACAGCGAATCCGCAGCGATGGGGAGCCGAGAGCAACGCCTCGCGAAATGATGGATCGCGCATCGAAGCTGGTGCCGATCCTGCGGGAACGCAGCGCCGAGTGCGAAGATCTACGCCGGGTTCCCGAGTCCACGGTGAGTGCTTTCCGCGCCGCTGAAATCCATCGGATCGCGCAGCCGCCTGCATATGGTGGGTTGGGACTCGACATGGATACCGTTTACGAAGTGGCGGCCGAACTGGCGCGCGGATGCGGATCGAGCGGTTGGATGGGATCGTTCTGGCCGTTGCACAACTGGATGATCGGAATGTGGCCGGTCAAGGCACAGCAGGAATACTGGGCCGACTCGCACGACGTACTTTCGTCAACCGCCTCGGCCGCCGTCAATTGCACGGTCGAATCCGCCAGCGGCGGCGTGCGAATCAGTGGGCGATGGAACTTCGCGAGCGGTATCGATCATGCCCAATGGGTCCAGCTCATCGTGATGAAAGGCGAGGCGGGTGCAGATCTGATGATGGTCCCGAAAGCGGATTACCGGATCGATGATAACTGGCTGGTCGCCGGACTGCGCGGCAGTGGCAGCAAGGCGGTCGTGCTCGACAATGTGTTCGTGCCCGATTATCGCATCGTGCCCGGATCGCAATTCATGACCGGTACCACCGCGGGTCGCTACCTCTATCGCAGCACCTTTTACCGGGTGCCGCTGTTCAGCTTTCTCGGCTACTCGCTGGCGGCTCCGATTATCGGGATGGGGCAGGGCGTGGTTGACCTGTTCGAACAACAGATGCGAGGCCGGGTCGATGTCCAAACCGGCATGCGCGCGATCGATCAGTCCTCGATGCAGATACGGCTGGCCGAGGCCTCGGCGGAGATTGATGCGGTGCGGCTGCTGATGCTGCGCGATCTACGCGACATTCGCGAGTATGGTGCGGCGAAAGAAGAGCTGCCGCTCGCCGCGCGGGCGCGGATGCGGCGTGACATCGCCTTCGCCGTACGCACCTGCGTCAGAGCAGCGAATCAGCTCTATGAGGCAGCCGGCGCCCATGCGATTTACGATGGCAGTGCGATTCAGCGGATGGTGCGCGACATCAACGCGGCTTCGCATTCGATCGCCGTGACCTGGGACGTGCCGGCGGAGAACTACGGGCGGATTCGATGGGGTTTGCCGCCGAATACGTGGCAATTGTGATTCCCGGGTGAACTTCGCCGAAGCGCGTGTGGGAAGAACATTCAGGAACCGTGCTCGATTCACTTTAGATGGCTCTTTGCGTCGCGTTATACATGGTCTAAGCTGAGGCGGCACCGCAGCCCAGCGTTCCAGCGGCTAAGTCCTGGCCAGTTTTCATCACGGCGCTTGAATTTTGGCGCCTCGGCGCTCGTCAATACATCGAAGCCGAAGCCCGGATGCGGTGCATGTCCGAGCGTGGGTTCCGGGGGAGGTTTATCGGTGAGCAAACGAACCAGAAATATCGTTATCGCGGCGCTTTCCGCCGTCGCCCTGCTTTTGGTTGCGGCGGTTGTGATCGGTCGTGTGACGGTGGCGACCGGCATGCCGGCGATCGATAAGATGGTGGCCGAAGGTGAGATGCCGGGTGCGGTCAGGGCGCTCAAATCGCAATACCATTTCGATAATCCGGCGGGAATGGCCGCACTCCACAATTTCTCGCTGACAGTCCTGCGGCAGGCACTTAACCAGAGCGATCCGTTTGAACGATGCTATGTCGCGACGGCGCTGGCCGCATATGGCGACTGGAGCGGGCGCGCCGCGATCGACAAAGCCCTGACTTCCTCGAATTTCCTGGTGCAAAAGGCCGCGGTCGAGGGTCTGGCTACCGTCGGCAGCCCCGAAGCGATCGACATTCTCACGCGGTTTTATCATGGCAGCGGCCAGGACGGCCGCCTGATGGCGGTGCAGGGATTGGCCCAGGTAAAAACTCCGGCGGTGCTGCCGATTCTGATCGAGGCGGCCAAAGACCCCCACGCCAACCTGACCGTGTGGAGCGTCAACGGCATGGGCCATCTGGGCGACCCCAAAGCCTTGCCATATCTCACCTCGCTGCTGGATAAATCGCCCGATCCGATGGTGCGTACCGAGACCGCGCATTCGATGATCCTGCTCGGCGATCACAACGACAAGCTGGTCGCGCTGATCGTAAAGGGGCTTGACACCAATGATATCCAGCAGGCTTCGGAGGCGGCGATCGATCTTGGCGATGCGCAGGATAAGTCGGTCGTGCCCGTCCTGATCAAGACCTACAAGGACGAAAAGGTGAATCCGCGCGTGCGGCTGGCCGCCGCGGTGGCGCTCACGCATTATGGCAATAACGAAGGCATGCAGCTGCTCAAGACTGCGCTGGTCGATCGCACCTATGGCAAATATCTGCCGTCGATGCTGGATCATGTCGACTTCACCGTCGGCCGGCCGTTGCTGATCGGCGCACTCGCCTCCAGCGATCAGGTGATGCGGCTGGCGGCGATCGAGGCGATTGGACGCGCGGGCGGCGATAATGAAGTTGAGTTGCTGAAGAAAGCCAGCGTGAATACTCAGGATCCGATCGAGATTGCGCAAATCGCATGGTCGCTTGGCCGCATCGGACGCCGGAAGTGCATCCCAGTGCTGCTCGATATGGTGCAGAACCCCGATCCGGAAGTGCGTGACACGGCTGCCGATTCGTTGGGTCATGCGGCCGGCCAGATTAGGAGTCGCGAGTCCGCTAGCCCGCGTTAAAGCCACTTCGGGCGGACCGTTATAATCGGCGGTTCGGCGTCACAAATGGATTCGCAAGCGCGCAGAATCGTTTCCCTGCTGCCCAGCGCCACTGAAATTGTCTGTGCGCTGGGGCTGGAACGGGAACTGGTGGGACGATCGCATGAATGCGATTACCCGCCGGGCGTCGAGTCGCGGCCAATTCTGACCGCACCGCGCTTTGAGCCGATCGGCTCCAGCTTTCAGATCGATCGACGGGTGCGCGAAGTGGTCAGCGAGGCGCTTTCGGTCTACCACGTCGATGCCGACCTGCTTCGCCGCCTAGCGCCGAATTACATTGTCACGCAATCGCAATGCGAAGTGTGCGCTGTGAGCGAAGACGAGGTCGAGCGCGCGATCGGCAACTGGAGCGGCATCCGTCCGCGCATCATTTCATTGCAGGCGGCGGACCTGCCGGGCGTGTGGACTGATATCGAGCGCGTCGGCGCAGCGCTCGGCGTGGCGGAACGCAGTTTCGATGTGAGCCGGGCGCTCAAGGATCGCGTTCGCGCGATCGGTGAGAACGCAGCGGGCGCGAACTACCGGCCCGGCGTGATCTGTATCGAGTGGATCGAACCGCTGATGGCGGCCGGCAACTGGGTTCCCGAGATGGTGAAAATAGCCGGTGGCCGAGATCTGTTGGGAGTCGTGGGACAGCATTCGCCGCGGATCTCTTTCGACGACTTATGCCGCGCCAATCCAGACATCATCATGGTGGCCCCGTGCGGCTTTGCGATCGAGCAAACTCTGAGCGAGATGCATACTTTGACCGGCGATGCCCGCTGGCGCGAGATTGCGGCGGTCGCGAACGGGCGGCTATTCGTGGCCGATGGCAACCAATATTTCAATCGCCCCGGCCCGCGCATCGCCGAATCGATCGAAATCCTGGCCGAGATGATCCACCCGTCGATCTTTCGATTCGGACACGAAGGTGCCGGCTGGCAGCGAGTTTGAAAGCGAAGCTTACGATCCCTCGGCCAAGTAGCGCAGGCCGATGCTGGCGGGAGTCAGTGTGATGCCGAATTCCGCCAGCAGCGCGGAGTTGTCGCAGAGGCTGTCGGCCAGCACGAAGGTTGCCGCATCGCGTGAGAAAATGGGGTGGGGCAGCGATTCGGCGATCGCTCCCGTGATGTTCATCAGCGCCGCCGGAGCATGAACGACAGCCCGATGACGCTTGGTGACTTCCATCATCAGTTTGATCAGGGCATCGAAGGTCAGCGGGTCGGGGCCTCCAATCTCGAAGCTGCCGTTCAAGCCCCGGCCGCCCAGCGCTAACTCCACGCATTGGGCAAGGTCGTTCACCAACACTGGTTGCAGCTTCTGCTGACCGCTGCCCGGCATCACAAATACCGGAGAGAGCTTCAAAATCCGTGCGAACATGGTGAGCACGCGGTCCCCCGGCCCATACACCAGCGAAGGCCGGAAGATCGTGAAGGGCAGGCCCGAATTACGGATCGAGCGTTCGGCGTTGCCTTTGGCGCGAAAGCCCGGGTGAGGACTGTACGCATCGGCCGCGGCGCCGCTGACATAAATGAAGCGCTGAATCCGTTGATCGTCACAAGCATCGAGCAGGGCGTTGGTGCCACCGAAATCGATACGCTCGAAGGTCAGGCCGCGCCGATGATTCTCGACCGGGTAACCGTCGAACTGAACCGTATCGATGATCGCGTGGGCGCCCGCCAACGGAATTCGCAATGAGCTCGGGTCGGTGACATCGGCGCGGAAGAGATCGACATTGGGGAAATCGAAACGATCGCGGACCCGATCCGGATTGCGGGTAAGTATCCGCACCAGGTGTCCTGCGTGCGCCAGACGCCGAGCGATTGCTGCTCCGATGAAGCCGGAGCCGCCAGCGATCGCGACGATCATGTCATTCGATGCCATTGGAACTCACCGGCCTTTTAGCATGGCGGGTCCAATTTCACCAAAGGCGACACGGGCTCGGCGCTTTTCGGGTTTTTATTGCGCCTCGATACCTGTTTCGATGGATGGTGGTGAAGCAGACAATGCGCCCGATAATACTAGCCCTCGGAATGGTTTTTTTGATGAGTTTGGTGGCCTCGGCCCAGAATACCACCCAGCCCGGTAACGAACAGGATTCAGGCGCTAGTGAGTCGGGCAATGACCCACAGTTTGCGATTCCGGACTATGGTACCGGACCATTTGCTCAGACCCCAGCTCAGCCGCCGCCGTTCATCCATCTGAATTTCGGCCCTAACTCGATTACCAACGTACCGGAAAAGATTCCGATGTTTGCTCAGCCCGATTTCAAGGGCGGTTATAGCGCGCCTGTGGCTGGACAGATACCGAAAGCTGGAATGCCCGACGAGGAAAGATCGCTGACCCCGTTGACCGCGAAAGCCCGCTTGGTCGATCCGAGTTCGCCGATATTGCCATCCACGGCCGCGCCATTCCAGCAATTCAGCGCCGATGCGCCGGAAAAGGCCGGGAATCCGGGAAACGCCGAAAATCAAACCAATCCCGATTCCGCGAATGGGACCGATCAGTCACCGCGCGAACCACAATAGACGGAACTGCGCAGACCAAGGATCAGAGATGTGAGACTCTGCGGGCGCGTTTCCTGGCGCGAGCTACGCGAACCCGTCGGAGCTGACTGGCGTCTTCTTCGTCGGCATTTTCGAGCATCGGAACCAATTCGAAACGCGATACCTCGGGATGGCAATTGATGCGAACGCGAAGCCAGTAAGTACCAAGTCCGCGGTTTGTATAGATGTAGAAATCGTTGTAGCGATTGAGGCCGGCGTAAAATTTCGGCCCGATTCGCAGAATCGACTTGAGCGGCGATCCATAAAGCGGAATTCTTACCACTCCGCCGTGCGTATGCCCCGAGAGCATCACGCCCGGACGCAAGTAGCGCGCATATAAGGCCGTGTCCGGATTATGCGCCAACACGATCGTGCAATCGTCCGGCCTGACGCGGCTAAATGATCGTTGTGGGTCGGCCTGCCGCGCCCATAGATCGTCGATTCCCACGATCATCAGGCGTTCGCCCCGAATCTCAAGCGCCCGGCTTTCGTTGGAAAGTGTTTGGATGTTCGCCGATCGCAACGCCTCATCGATACGATCGAATGAAGCCCAATGGTCATGATTTCCGGCAATCGCAAACACGCCGACGGTGGGATTTAACTCGGCCAGCGCGCGCCGAAACGGGACCAGGTAATGCTGACGTGTTTCCGGGGTCGAAAAGTAATCGCCGGTCAGGAACACTAAATCCGGACGCTGCCCGTTGATCACCTTGACCGCTGATTCGAGCCGCTCAAGATCCTCGTCGCGATCGACGTGCAGATCGCTTATCTGACAGGCCGAAACGCCCTTAAGCGCGGCCGGTAGTCCCCGAACGGGCAACGCAATACCTTCGACGTCGATGGCATCGATCGTCCGCCGCCACATTTCATGAATCGGGCGTAATGCCAGCGGTGGTTTTCGCTTCGGTCGGACGCCGCGCTTGCGAGAATGTCGCCGGGGAGGCGAAGCCGCCTTCAACAGAGGGGGCACACTCATTAGCCACACACTACCAGAATAGTGCGGGTAACTAAAGAAATCTTTGGCGTTGGACAAATTGCCCGAACATCACCGGGCTATTTCGGTGAACTATTTATGGCCGGGCGCCCGGAGCAGGCAGAATCGCTATCGCCCCAGTCGCGGGATTACGGCCGACGTAAACCTCGGTTTCGTAAACCTCGCGCACGTTATCCGCAGTCAGCACTTGCTCAGGACTGCCATATGCGACCGCACGGCCATCTTTGAGCAACAGGACCGCGTCCGCATACTCTGAGGCGGCGTTGAGATCGTGCAGGGTAGCAACCACGGCCATCGCGCGCGAGGCGCATAGCTCGCGCGTGCGCGTAAAGATTTCCGCCGTATGCCGTAGATCGAGGAAAGCAGACGGCTCATCAAGCAGGGCGATCTTCGGTTCCTGCGCCAACACCCGCGCGAGAAATACGCGTTTGCGCTCACCGCCCGACAATTCCTGAATTGATCTCGATGACAACCGCAGCAGTCCGAAGCGATCCAGCGCGTCATAGGCGATTTCGAGATCGCGGGCGCTTTCGAGGTGAAACGGACCCAGATGCGGCGCCCGGCCCATCAGCACAATTTCAAGCACCGTAAATCCGAAGGCGACGCTGTTTTCCTGCGCGACAGTCGCGAGGTTGCGCGCCAACTCGCGTTTGCCGTAGGCGGCGATCGAGCGGCCGAATAGTTCAACCGTGCCGCTCCATGGTTTGAACGCGCCGCTCATGATCCGCAGCAAGGTGGACTTACCCGCGCCATTGGGACCCACGATCGCGAGCAACTCGCCCGCCCTTACTTCGATCGAAACCCCGCTCAGCACCGTAAGCGATCCATAGCCCGCCACCAGGTTGCGCACTTTGATCACAGAATCGTGAATTGCCATGGCGGGTTTCACAGGCTGAAGCTCCGGCGTCCTTCGCGCCGCAACATGTAGATAAAGAATGGGCCGCCGCACAAGGCGGTGATTGCGCCCACCGGAATCTCGGCCGGCGCGATCACAGTGCGCGCAATCATATCGGACGCCACCAGGAACGCCGCGCCGCCGAGCATCGAAGCCGGCAGCAGCAGGCGATGGTCCGCGCCGAGCGCCAGTCTTAGGATGTGCGGCACGATCAGTCCGACGAACGAAATGATTCCGCTGACCGAGACCGCCGCGCCGATCATGATTGAGGTCACCACGAAGATAATCCGCCGGCTGCGGCTTACGTCCACGCCTAGATCCATCGCCGCATCGTCACCCAGGCTCAGTAGATTCAGGTCGCGCGCGGTGGCGGTCAGAATGATCAGGCCGCCGAATCCGATGCCGGCGACCATCGCGATTTCACCCCGGCTCGGCGACTCAAGGCTGCCCATCAACCAGAACAGAATCGAATGCGTGTAGTAGAAGTTCACCACGCTGTTGACCAGCATGATCGCCGCGCCCCAGAAGGCGTTGAAAATCACGCCCACCAGCAGCAGCGTGAAGGGTTCGAGCTGGCCATGCAATTGCGCCAGTCGATAGACCAGCAGGGTCGAACCCAACGCGGCGGCGAACGCGCATAGCGGAACGATCTCGGCCGCTGCGCTCATTCGCCAGGTGAAGATCAACGCGAGGATCGCGCCTAACGCGCCGCCGCCCGAAATACCCAGGATGCCGCCTTCGGCCAGCGGATTACGCACCAGCGCCTGCAACGCCGCGCCCACAATCGCGAGGATTCCACCGACCAGCGCGCCCATCAAAACGCGCGGCAATCGCGCCACGAACAGGATTGCATGGTCGGGGCTGGCCGGATCGGTAATGGCGCGTATCAAACTGATATGCACGGTGCCGGCTGCGCAGGCGCCAATCAATATCGCGGCGGTCAGGAGGGTCAAGGCGCTCAGGGTTGCGACGATGCGCGCGCGGGTCAGATGAGCACCGGCGAAAGCCGCGGTCAGAGCGCCGGACTCAAGCGCAATGGAGGATCCGGGATCATGTGCGGGATCAATTTTCATGGTGCCGGGGTTTTTATCATCGCTGTCCGGTTTGGCCGATCAGTGAAGGCTTCGGGATGTATCCGTTGGGCCAGAAGAGTCAAAGTTTGGATAATGCGCGGTCCGGGATCGAGCGTCGGCTCCTGGGGATAGCCGTAGACTCGCTGGTCGCGGACGGCGGGAATTTGCGGAAAGCGCTTCCAGAACCCCGGCCCCGACGCCGGGTCGCTGCCCATCTGACTGTCGAGGATTACCTCCGGCTTCATCGCCATCACATATTCGATGCTCAGCCGGGGCCAGCTTTCGCCGGTTCCAGCGGCGATATTGGTCCCGCCCGCGAGGCTGATCAATTCATCGAGGTAGCTGCCGGGTCCGACCGCGACCATTGGCTGATGACCCACCAACATCAGCACTTTGCGTGGCGGCAACGGCGCCATCCGCGCCCGCATCGCAGCGAGCTCACGGTTGATTGAATTCACTATTGCGTGTGCGGCTGGCGCACGATCGGTGATAATTCCGATTTGTTCGACACCTTGTTCAATCTGGAAGATTGAGTGATCGTCCACAAAAGAGGTTCGATAGCCCATCGCATGCAGCGCGGCAATTCCGCGCTGGTTGGCGGATACATCGGCGCCGATAATAAATGTCGGCGATAAGGCTATTATCTGTTCGAGATTGGGCGTCAGCCAGGACCCGACCCGCGGCAGCCTGGTGGCGGCGGGAGGATAATCGCAGTAGTCGGATACTCCGACCAGCTCCGCACCGGCCCCCAGCGCGAAGATCGTTTCGGTCACCGAGGGCGCGAGCGATACAATCCGGGGCGGTGACAATCGGGCAGCCTCTGCGCGTACTACAGCGAAACCCGTCACGCCCAGCACTATTGCCACGGTTATGACTGACGACCTCAAAGTCACGTGATGAAACTACCTCAACCGTACCGGACCGGTAAGCGCGGCGAAGAATCCAACGTTGTTGAATCCGCCCGTGCCGGTCAGTTACCTTCGAAGCCCACAAGGAGTATTTGCGATCGTGCTTAGAATCGCCATCTGCATCAAACAGATTCCGCTGGTCGAGGACGCGAACTTCGACCCCGCCACCAAAACCATCAAGCGCGACGGGCCGGCGGTTATCAGCTCGTTCGATCTGCGCGCGATCTCGCTGGCGGTCTCGCTTAAGGCGAAGACCGAGGTCGAGACCACGGTGATCACGATGGGACCGCCGCAGGCGCGTACGGCTCTCGAGGAGGCGATCGCAATGGGTATCGATCGCGGGGTGCATCTTGAGGATCGCGCGTTTGCCGGCTCCGATACCCTCGCCACCGCCCGTGCTCTCGCGCTGTGGATTAAACGCGAAAGCTTCGACCTGGTGCTGCTGGGCAAGTACACGCTCGATGCGGAGACCGGGCAGGTCGGTCCCGAACTCGCCGAATTCCTGGGAATCGCGCAAATTACCGGCGCCAGGAAACTTGAGATCGATGGCCGCATGCTAAAGGCCGAACGCGAAAGCGATGAAGGCTGGGATGAGATCGAATGCGCGATGCCGGCGCTGGTCACCTGCGCCGAACGGCTGGCCCAGCCGATTCGTCTCAAGCCGGCTGATCGAGAGGCGTGCAAGGGACGTCCGATTATTTCGGTGCGCGCGGCCGATCTGGATTCGGATGCGGCCAGGTTCGGCTTCGCCGGATCGCCGACCGCGGTCAACGACCTGTATTTCCAGGAAACCAAAAAGACCACCTGCCGAATGATCGATGCGAGCGACCCGGCGCGCGCCTGCCGCGAGCTGATCGCGGCGCTGGATGAAGCCGGTGCGCTGCGGCCCGATGATAAGCAGCGGCCTCCGATTTCACCGGCGACGCGAATTCCGGTCAACGGCAAAGATGTTTGGGTCGCGTGCGAAACCAACCTTGAAGGTGAAATCACCAGGGTCAGTCTGGAATTGCTGTCATGCGGAGACCGGCTCGCCTCGAAGCTCGGTGGTGCGCTTATAGCAGTGGGGTTTCCCGGCTCGATCGCCCGCCACGCGGCGCTGCTGGCCGGCTATGGTGCGGATCGGGTGATTGCGATCGATTCGCCCGAACTCGCCTCGTACACGCCCGAAGCGGCGGCCGAGGCTTTCGCAGCCTTGATCGCGGATCGCCGGCCATGGGGATTGCTGCTGCCAGCCAGTGAACGGGGCCGCGACTGGGGTCCGCGGCTCGCCGCGCGCCTTGGTTTGGGATTGACTGGCGATGCGATCGGAATCGAACTCGACGATCAGAATCGGATGGTGGCGCTCAAGCCGGCCTTCGGCGGCAATGTGATCGCGCCGATCCTGTCGAGCACCTATCCCCAGATGGCGACCGTGCGATCCGGGATGCTGGAATTGGCACAGCCGTCAATCGCGCGTACGGCGGAGACCACAATCGTGCGGCCGAAGCTCTCGGCGCCGAAGAGCCGGCTGATCAAAGAGCATTCAAATCTGGATCCCTCGCTGATGCCGCTGGAAGGGGCCGAAGTGATCGTTGGGGTTGGCGTCGGCGTCAACACGCCGGAAGGAATTGAGTTGTGCAAGGAGCTGGCGCGCACGATCAAGGCCGGCATGTGCGCGACCCGGCGGGTTACCGATTTGGGCCTGTTGCCGCGCCAGTTGCAGGTCGGATTGACCGGCAAGGCGATCGACGCGCGGCTTTATTTCGCGATCGGTATCCGCGGCCAGCCGAACCATACTGTGGGTATCAAGCGGGTGCGGACGATGGTCGCGATCAACAAAGATCCCGAGTCAGTGATTTTTGAACTGGCGAGCTTTGGACTGGTCGGCGATTTCAATGTACTGGTGCCGGCGCTGACCGACGCCTTCCGCTTGCGCATGGGCGTCTAGCGCGAGGAGCTGGACGATCGGGACTAGTTTGTGAAGATTGCCGCACGCCTTCGCCAATCCGATGGCGTGCGGCAGGAATTTACAACTGATTTTCCGATGGAATCGTCAAGGAGTGCTCGGCGCAAATATCGAGAACGGCGTCGCTGCCGCGATCGTTCGTGAAGCAGTTCAAGGGATAAGCGCAGTAGAGGGAGAATTCATGCGATCGCGCGAAAGCGTTCCACAATTGCTCCAACTGGATCGCTCCCGCGTAATTTCCTTCGGCTGACAACAGCGCCACCATCTCGCCAAACGCCATCACGAAGTGATTTGCGCTGCTTTCGGCAGCCTGGGAGATCACTTTGCCGATCGAAAGCTGGAACCTGTCGGCGTCGGGTTGTCCATCGCACATGAATCGCGATAGGGCGGCGTGCGCATCTAACGCGAAAAAGCGCGAGTCGTTCCGATGCTTGCTGAGATCTATGCCGCGGGTATTTAGTCCGTGATCGATCCGGTCGAGATGACCTTGCGTGGCAACTACAACGGCAGACGATCCTGTCGCCAGCGCATTAGCTGCCAAACCGCAGACATTGTCGATCACAAAGCTGTCATCGTCGTAAAATTGGACGAAATGCCTTCCCGGATGGGGCTTATGCAAGTTCATGAGCTCAAGCGGCAGAGTTCGGGAAATCGAAGAATTCACGGGCGCCATTTCAACCACCAGTGACACGCCCCACTCAAGCGCATCAAAACTAATCTAACAGAGAAAATAACCAGGATAAATCACGATCTTTCAATTTGTATCGACTAATATCAAACCGGCCGGCGCGATGGTTCCGGTTAGCAATTGCTCCGCACTACACCCAATAGGGCATCCACATTCACCGGCTTTTTAAAGACCTGAACTGCTGCCAACTGTCTTATCGATGAGGGCTCGAGCGCGGTGACTACCACTACCGGTATCGTCGCCAAACCTGGGTCTCCCATCAAGGCTGCACAAAATTGCCTGCCATCCATCACTGGCATCAGAATGTCTAAAACTATCAAACAAGGCGGCGGAGATTGGTGCAAATAATCCAAAGCGTCGGCCCCGTTGGAAAATCCTAACGCTCTGAAACCTTCTATTTCGAGAATCTGAATCAGGAATTCTCGTGAATCGCTTTCATCCTCGACCACGAGAATCACGTCCTGTGACATACATTAACGGTCACCGATCTGCCGCGATCGGTCAAGGGGCAGCCGAAGAGTGAAGGCGGATCCGCTTCCCGGCTCGCTTATCGCAGAGATCGATCCGTGGTGTGCATCAACAATCATTTTGGTGATCCAGAGTCCCAATCCCAGGCCTTCTTTTTCGGTTTGCGGCACGGCGCGCTCGAACTGATCGAAAATCCGCTTGAGAGCTTCGGGTGACATTCCAAAACCGTGGTCGGTGACGGTGAGGATCGCTTCGCCATCGGCGCTCGATAAAGTGACCGAAATCGCGTTGCCCATCCCATATTTGACCGCATTGGAGAGCAGATTGGTGACCGCCTCGTCGATTCGGATTTTGTCCCAGGTCCCGATCACCGCAGGCTCCAAGCCGAGAGAGATTGAGGCTTTGGGTTGCTGCTCGATCATTGCAGAAACCGCTTCTTTCACTAATTCGCCGAGATCGAAGGTCTCCCGGTGCAACTCGAATCTGCCCGATCGCAGCCGCGCCACATCGAGCAGCCTATCGACCAGCGCAATCAGCCGCGCTAGCTGAGTCCGTGATTTTTCGAGGATGCCGCGGATTCGGGGCTGCGCGCCGGGTTCATCGGCAATCCGGTAAAGCAGTTGCAAGGTCAGGTGAAACAGGTTGAGCGGGTTGCGCAGTTCATGCGCCGCCACGGCGACGAATTCATCCCGCGCCTGAATGGCATTTGCCAGTTCCGCTTCGCTGCGCTGACGCTTCGCGATCTCAAGTTTGAGCTTGTTCAGTTGATCATTCGGCAGCAAAGAATCGTCGCTATTTTCCAACTGGCACTGGATAGCCACCAGGGCGGGATTCTGTTCGCTGGCAGGCCGTGCGCACCATGCATTGCTTCGATAAGCCTGTTGACCATGCGGCGTACGCCATACCAGCCTGGCTAAAATTGGGGAGCGGGTTCCTGCACAATCACGCAGGAGTGCGTCTAGTTCCTCAGCTGGATTGTCGATCACAGTGCGCAGGTCCAGATTCGCGCCGATCGAGGCCGATTCGATCATTTGCAACCCGGCTCGATTAGCATCCATCACGATGCCCGCTGAGCTAACCAGGAAAGTCGGGTCTGGGAGCGCCTGGACTGCATCGATATAGGACAATCCGTTAGACATCTTGTCGGCACTGAATGCGATCCGGGTAGTCACATCAGAACTGCACGTATTTGCGTCTTTCTGCCGCCCCACTATTTCACGTCCTGTCATTGCGCTCGCGACAAACGATAGAAGAGATCAGTGAATCTAATTGAACAATCCTGAAACTTGCAATGTTCCTTGTAACCACCATGGTCGCGGTTGCAGTGTCGTTTCGCATGAACTGCACATTGAGTAATCCTCGCAAAATTTCTACCGAGTGCGTCTTAATGCAGTTACCTGGGGGAACGTAAATCGAGAATTTGGGAGCTTCGCATCTGTGCGCTTTGAGGAGAAAGTAAAAGCTCGAGTAAGTTTTCTCTTGTCTTGGCTAATGTTCAGGAGTAAATAAACAGGTAAATTTTTTTGGGAGTTTTTTTCGGTTGGATTATTAGACTTATGAAGTTAAAAGCATCGTCTGTATTGTTTATTTTTGGCTTAACATGGTTTGTTGGGACAACTTACGCACAGGTTGCCACTAACACTGCTACAATGGACCAAATAGCCGCCGTATCCACGAATTGGAAGGCTCAGATGGGTCCCAATACCAACCGCCTGTCCGGCGCCGCTCGAAACTTCATACAGATGGGCGAGCAATGGCAAAAGGTAAAGACGCTTGGCGCCGCCATATCGTCAAGCCGCAGGGGCGGACCGCTAGCGAGCGGGTCTCAACCGCAAGCAGGAGCAAATGCGGGAGCTATTGGAATGCCCGGACAACCCGCACCGGAGCTCGGACCCGGTAAGCCGACGTCGATTCCTTACCTTGCCTCCACGCGGTTTTCAGGCGCGGTGCAGAGCGAAACTTCAACCGCATG